>WNGE01000425.1_pt1 | contig 69114 bp, 70 predicted proteins | sample 5400651 | NCBI WGS metagenome assembly WNGE01 (sample SAMN13153370, study PRJNA577476) | soil metagenome | isolation source: 60 cm soil or saprolite under grassland replicate 2 | place: USA:California | collected 2016-06-15 | reverse complement strand
CCTGCTCGGGCGACATGTACCCGAGAGTTCCCAGAACGACTCCGGGCTCCGTTCCGGCGGTCTCCGTCGGGAGGCTCGTCTGCGGCCCGGCCTTCTCGGGCTGCGTCAGCTTGGCCAGGCCGAAGTCGAGGATCTTGACGCGGCCGTCTTTCGTGACGAACAGGTTCTCGGGCTTCAGATCCCGGTGGACGATCCCCTTCTCGTGCGCGGCGGCGAGGCCGTGTGCGATCTGCAGCGCGAAATCGATGGCCCGGCGCGGAGCCAGTGCTCCTCCCGCGAGACGACTTCGCAGCGTTTCTCCCTCCAGAAGTTCGCTGACGACATAGGGGGCGTCCCCGACCGTTCCGACGTCGTAAACGCGGGTGCCGGCGGAGAGCGTCATCGTTCGATCACCGCCGCCGCTTACCGGACTTCGAAAGGTATCGGACGCCGGGGAGCCCTTCGAGATCCGCGTCGCTCGTCACCAGCTCGGCGTCCTCTCCCCGCGCCGTCGCGTACACGATTGCATCGGCCATGGCGAGGCGGAAATCCAGGCTGACGTCCGCTGCGGCGAGCGCCACGGATTCCGAGAGAGGAACGAGACGGGTCTTCTGGATCTGGGCGACCGCCAGCAGGGCTTCTTCTTCCGTCCGCTCCCGCTTGATCAGTTTGTAAACCTCGTAGAGAACGACCGTCGGCGTGACGAGTTGCGATGCCCTCTCTAGGTATGACCCATACGCACCGGCATTTGCTCCACCGGTGAAGAACTCGATCCAGCCGGAGGAATCGACGACGATCATTCGCGGTCCTTCTTGTCACGAAGAGCCGTCGTCTTCATTCCCTGGAGGTAGCCTCTCATCCGGCCGATTGCCTGATCCGGCACCATCGTGATCACCCCGCTCTTGGAGATGATCTGAAGGACCTGTCCGGACTTCAGGCCGATTTCTCTCCGGATCTCCTTGGGGATCACAACCTGAAACTTCGTCGAGACCACCGCGTGGGCCATGCGTTCCTCCGAGGCGGGCAGTATATCTTACGTTTTCTCAATCGATCGTAAAAACGTAACCCGTTAGTCCGCGGACGCCGCGATCTCGACGTCGCCCCGGTAGAGCTCGTAGGCCTTCTGATACTCCATGACCCGCGCGACCTCGGCGACGAACGGCTCGCTGTATCCGGCTCGTCGCAGGAGGTGGAATCCCATTTCCATGCCCGACGCGATGCCGCCGGCGGTGATGATTCGTCCCGCGTCGACGACGCGGGCGCGGCTGATCCGGCAGGCGGGCGCGATCTTCGCGAGCCGGTCGATCGGCACCATTCCGGCGGGCGAAGCCTCGACGCGGTCCGGCTCCTTGCGGTTGGTCGCCGGGAGGCCGTCGAGAAGCGCCATCTTTCCGTAGATCCACGATCCCGTGCACACGCTCGTCAGGAGCGTCGACTCCGGCAGCGAGCGGACGTAGTCGTGGAGCCGGCGGTTGTGAAGCTCCTGGCGGGTCCCGAAACCTCCCGGGATCAAGAAGGCGTCCATGGCGGGAGCGTCCTGGAACGAGTAGTTCGGCAGGACCGTGAAGCCCGCCTGCGTCTGCACGGGACGCAGAGAGTCGGCGATCAGGAAGGCGTCGAGCTCCGGATCGAACCTTCGGGCCACGGAAAAGACGCCGTACGGCGCGGCGAAATCGACGATCTCGGCGTCCTTGAAAACGTAGATGCCGAGGCGAAATCCGGACGTTTGCAGCTTCTCCGGCATGAGGTCCTCCGGCTGGATTGTCCGATTCGCAAGTCTATGCTTCTCGGTTCAAAAGGAGGTCGTCATGCGTTTGCGACCCGCTTCTTCGTTCGTTCCAGGATTCCTTCTCTGTTTTTCGCTCGCCGCGTCGGGACAGGCGCCGAAGCCCGACGCGGTGACGGTGATCCGCGCGGGGGCGCTCATCGACGGCACGTCCGCCGCTCCGCGGCGCGACCAGGTAATCGTCGTTCGCGGCGATCGCATCGAGAAGGTGGGCGACGCAGCCTCGACGAAGATTCCTGGCGGCGCGAGCGCGATCGACCTTTCCGGCTGGACCGTCCTGCCCGGCCTGATCGACAGCCACACGCACATCTTTCTGCAGGGAGAGGACCCCGCGGAAGGAGGCTACGACGTTCAGCTCCTGAAGTATCCGCTCGCGTTTCGTGCGGCTCGGGCGACCGTCTCGGCGCGGCGGGCGCTCGACCAGGGTTTCACGACGATCCGGGACGTCGAGACGGAAGGCGCCGGCTTCGGCGACGTCGGCATCAAGCAGGCGATCGAGGCCGGTTACATTCCGGGACCGCGGATGTTCGTCGTCACGCGTGCGATCTCGACCACCGGTGGGTATCCTCTCGAAGGCTACGCGCCCGAGATCGACGTCCCGAAAGGCGCGCAGTTGATCGACGGTCCCGTGGAGGCGCGCAAGGCCGCGCGCGAACAGCTCGATCACGGCGCCGACTGGATCAAGGTGTACATGACGCACCGCTCCTGGCTCGATGCGAAAGGGAACCTGGTGTCGCAGCCGACTCTCACTCTCGAGGAGATCAAGGCCGTCGTCGACGAGACGCACGGCTGGGGAAAGAAGGTCGCCTGCCACGCCTACAACGGGATCGGACTCCACCGCGCGCTCGACGGCGGCTGCGACTCGATCGAGCACGGCCTGGAGCTCGACGACGCGGCAATCGCGCAGATGGTCCGGCAGGGCACCTGGCTCTGCCCGACGATGAGCGTTTACTACGACCACTGGTCGCCCGCCGACACGCCGGCCGGAAAGCGCGACCGCAAGCGCGTGGCGGTGCACGGACCATCGCTCCAGAAGGCCTTGAAGGCAGGCGTCAAGATCGCGTTCGGCACGGACGTCGGCGGATTTTCGTGGAGCGAGCCGATCGCGCGGGAGTTCTCCCGGATGGTCGAGTTCGGGATGACGCCGATGGCGGCGATCCAGGCCGCGACCTCGAAGGGCGCCGAGATGCTCGGGATGTCCGGAGAGATCGGGGTGGTCGCGCCCGGAGCGTACGCGGACATCATCGCCGTCGAGGGAAACCCGCTGAAGAACGTGGGGGAGCTCGAGCGCGTCGGCTTCGTGATGAAGGATGGAAAGGTGTACCGAACCGAGCGGAAGTGAGCCGCCCGGACTGTCATTCCGACGAACGCAGTGACTCGCCCGCGATCGGGAGCTGCGTCAGCAGGAAGGCATAGTCGAAAGCTGCCTCCCGCAGCTTGTCGTAGCGGCCGGAAGAGCCGCCGTGCCCCCCCGCCATGTTGACTTTGAAGACGAGGGGGTTCGGGTCGGTCTTCGTGGCACGCAGCCGGGCGACGTACTTCGCCGGCTCCCAGTACATGACCTGGCTATCGTTGAACGACGTCTTCACGAGCATCGCCGGGTAAGCGCGCGCGGCGATGTTGTCATACGGGCTGTAGCTCCGCATGTACTCGTACTGTTCGCGGATGCGCGGGTCGCCCCACTCCTCGAACTCGCCAACGGTCAGCGGCAGCGTCGGGTCGAGCATCGTATTCAAGACGTCGACGAACGGCACGCGGGAGACGGCGACGTGGAAGAGATCGGGCCGCATGTTGACCACCGCGCCGACGAGCAATCCTCCGGCGCTGCCTCCCTCGATCGCGAGCCGGTCCGCCGACGTCCACTTCTCGCGGATCAGGTATTCGGCCACCGCGATGAAGTCGGTGAAGGTATTCTTCTTCGCGAACATGCGTCCCTGGTCGTGCCACTTCTTTCCCATCTCGCCGCCGCCGCGAACGTGCGCGATCGCGATCACGACGCCGCGGTCCAGCAAGCTGATTCGGTTCGAGGAGAAGGTCGGGTTGTTGGGAACCCCGTAAGAGCCATACCCGGTCAAAAGGAGCGGGCTCGCGCCGTCGCGTCTCGTGTCCTTGCGATAGACGATCGAGATCGGAACGAGCGTTCCGTCAGACGCTTTCGCGTGAAGACGCTCGGAGACGTACCGGCTCGGGTCGTATCCGCCGAGCACGTCGGTGCGCTTCAACAGCTTGCGCTCGCGCTTGTCCATGTCGTAGTCGAAGACCGACTCGGGCGTGACGAGCGACTGATACCGGAAGCGGAAGACATTGGTGTCGAACTCGCGATTCTCGGCGGAAAAGGCCGCGTAGACCGGCTCGGGGAGGTCGATCCGGTGGAACTCTCCGGTCGAAAAGGGCATGACCCGGAACCGGCGCAGTCCGTCCTGGCGCTCGAGAAGGACCAGGTGCCCGGCGAAGACTTCGAGCCCTTCGATCATGACGTCGTCGCGCTGGGGGACGATCTCCTTCCAGCTCTCACGCCGCGGGTCGTCGACGGAGGTCATCACGATGCGGAAGTTGCGACCGGTGTCGTTGACCCGCAGAAAGAATGCACCGAGCCGGTGATCGACCTCGTACTCGCGATCCTTCTCGCGCGGCGCCACCACGCGGAGGGATCCCGTCGGATCGCCGGAAGAGAGGAAACGAACTTCGCTCGACGTGTGGCTGCTCGAATCCAGGAAGAGGTAGGCGCGGCTGCGCGACCGCGACACTTCCAATATGAACTTCTCGTCCTTCTCCTCGTAGAGGAGCGGGTCCGACGCCGGCTCGGTCGCGAGGACGTGCCGGTAGAAGCGATACGGGCGCTTCGCCGCGTCGTCGACGACGTAGAAGAGAGTCCGGTTGTCTGCCGCCCAGGCGACGGAGCTCACCTTCCGAAACGTTTCGGGCGCGAGCGCGCCCGTGCGGAGGTCCTTGACGAAGAGCGTGTACTCCCGGAAGCCGGTGACGTCCGTCGAGTAGGCGAGCAGGTTTCCGTCGTCGCTGGCCTCGATGTCGCCGACCGCGAAGAACTTCTCCCCGCGGGCGAGCTCATTGGCGTCGAGCATCACCTCTTCGGCCGCTTCGAGGCTTCCCTTCTTCCGGCAGTAGATCGGATACTGCTTTCCCTTGTCGGTCCGCGAGTAATAGAAGAAGTCCCCCTTCCGGAACGGGACGGTGAGATCGGTCTCTTTGATCCGCCCGAGCATCTCGGAATAGAGCGCCTCCTGAAGCCCTTCGGTCGGCTTCATCACGGCGTCCGTGTAGGCGTTCTCGGCCTCGAGGTACGCGCGGACCTGGGGGTCCTCCTTCCGGCGGAGCCAGAAATAGTCGTCCTGCCGCTTCTCGCCGTGAACGACGTCCACCTTAGCCTCCCGCCTCGCCAAAGGCGGCTTCGGCGCCTCGATGGAGTCGACCCGCGCGCCCAGGAACGCGTGGATCCCGAGCGCGAGCGCGAACCAGTTCATGAGTCGGCCTCCGCATGGCTCAGAAAAAGGGCGAGATCATACCCCGGCCGGCGCGCGATTTCGTAAAATCCGATCCCTCTGGAGGCATCCATGCAGCTGAAGTCCGTGATGTTCTCGACCCTGTTCGTTCTCGCGATGTCCGGGCGAGCGCTCGCCGATACCGGCCACGAGCACAAAGAAGGCGATCCGACGAAGCTCGGGAAAGTCCACTTCCCGATCTCCTGCAGCGCCGCCTCTCAGAAGAAGTTCGACGTCGGACTCGCGATGCTTCATTCCTTCTGGTACGCGAAGTCGGACAAAGCATTCTCCGAGCTTGCGGCGGCGGATCCCGGCTGCGCGATGGCGCACTGGGGCGTGGCCATGAGCCGCTTCCATCAGATCTGGGAAGCGCCTCCACCGGACGATCTGAAGGCCGGCGTGGCCGCGATTGCTGCGGCAAGGGCCGCGGGAGCGAAGACCGAGCGGGAGCGAGACTACATCGAGGCGCTCGGCAATTATTACGACAAGTCCGACACGCTCGTCCACGTCACGCGCTTCCTCGCCTTCGAGAAGGCGATGGCGGATCTCGCGGCGAAGTATCCGAAGGACCGGGAGGCATCGATCTTCTACGCGCTCACATTGAACGGCGTCGCGCTCGCTCTTCCGCCGGATAAGACCTACGCGAGGCAGAAGAAGGCGGGCGCGATCCTGGAGCCAATCTTTCGGGAGATGCCGGAACACCCGGGCGTCGCGCATTACATCATCCACAGCTACGACTTTCCAACCCTTGCCGGCCAGGGCCTCGATGCCGCACGGCGCTACTCGAGGATTGCACAGGACTCCCCGCACGCCCTCCACATGCCGTCGCACATCTTTACGCGGCTGGGGCTTTGGGAAGATTCGATCTCCTCGAACATCGCCTCCGCTGCCGCTGCGCGGAAAGATCTCCAAAAGACGATGCCGGGCGCCTCGTCGTTCGACGAGCTCCACGCGATGGACTATCTCGCCTATGCGTACCTCCAGTCGGGGCGCGACGCGGAAGCCCGGAAGGTCCTCGAAGATCTGTCGCGCGCCGAAAAGTTCGACAAGGAGAATTTCGCCGTGGCCTATGCGCTAACGGCGATTCCCGCCCGCCTCGCGCTCGAGCGGCGCAACTGGAAGGACGCAAAATCCGTGACGCTGCAGCCGGACGGGTTCCCCTGGAGCAGGTTTCCGTGGACCGAGGCGACGGTCGTCTTCGCCAGGGCGATGGGATTTGCGCGTTCCGGAGATTCGGCGTCGGCGCACCGCGAAGTCGAGCGGCTCGAGAAGCTGCGCGACTCCCTCAAAGAGGCCGGTAACGTGTATTGGGCCGACCAGGTCGAGATCTCGCGGCGCGAGGCGGCCGCCTGGCTCGCGCGGGCGGAAGGACGGGATGCGGAGGCGCTGGAAGCGATGCGGTCCGCGGTCGCGCTGGAGGATTCGACCGACAAGCATCCCGTGACGCCCGGACCCGTTCTCCCCGCGAGCGAGCAGCTCGGAGATCTCCTCCTTGAGTTCGGCAAGCCCGCCGAGGCGCTCGGGGAGTACCGCGCCGATCTGGCGGCTTCGCCGAGCCGGTTGAACGGTCTCTACGGAGCGGCTCGCGCGGCGAGGCTCTCGGGGGACCCACGGGCCGCGCGCCAGTATTACGAGAAACTGCTCGCTGTCTGCGCACATGCCGACGGTGCCCGGGAACAGACCGCCGAGGCACGCGAGTTTCTGGAGAAGAAGGAGACCTCCGGCAGCCGGTAGCGGCCGAACTCACTTGACAATCCCGGCCGGTCCGCTCAATAAGGGGCAAAGAGGAGGAACTCCCAAATGAAGAGACTCATTGTGATCGTAGCCGTGGTCTGCCTCGCGAGCGCCGGCGTCGCCGTTGCTCAGGAGCACTGGACGGAAGGGCCCGTGTGGTCCGTGAGCTTCTACCGGACGACGCCGGGCCACTTCGACGACTACATGAAATACCTGCGCGCTCACTACGTCGTCACCACGGCGGAATCCAAGAAGCAGGGGCTCGTTCTCGATTCCAAGGTCTTCGTCAAGACGCCGAACGACGCGAACGACTGGGACGTCGCGATCGCAACGCTCTATCCCAGTTACGGCAAGGCGCTCGACTACAACTCGGGGGACGACGCGAAGGGCAAAGCGATCCAGGCGCAGCACTGGAAGACGCCCGACCAGGCGAAGCAGAGAGAGATGACGGCTCCGCGCTTCGAGATGCGCAAGTTCGTCGCGACGACCTACACGCGCGAGGTCAATCTCCGCCCGATGCCGTAGGTCGGCACGCCCCGTTCTGTCTCGGCACTGCGGCGCTCAAGGCTTCTTGCAGGCGAAGATGTCTCCCTTGCGGTCCCCTTCGAGCGAGACGAGCACGGTGTTTCCGCCCCGGCGCGCGGCCTCTTCCTGGAGCTGGCGCCACTCTTCGGGCTCGCGGATGTCGTAACCCTTGACGGTGCGCGTGATCATGCGGCATCCCATGACGGCGTGCGGATCGGTCGTGACGATGACGGCCGACGGCTCCACGGTCGCGGGTTGTGCTGTCGCACTTTGTGCGGGGGGTGACTTCGGCGTTTGAGACGCGCATGCCGCGCAAAGGAGAACGACAAGAGCCAGCCCTTTTTTCATTTTTCCTCCGGAAGTCCGGGAGGATCTTAACTCTCGGGTCGTAATGGATTGGCTGCTCGGCGCGAACATGCGAGCCGGGCCTGGACGGGTCAGGCGTCGATCCTGCGCACGGGCGAAGCGCCGGGAGTCGCGCCTCCCCCCCGAAGTTCGGTTCCGGCTTAAACTTCCTTCTCCCTGCCCGTAGCTCAGCCCGGACAGAGCAACGGCCTTCTAAGCCGTGGGTCGCAGGTTCGAATCCTGCCGGGCAGGCCAATTCTTCCGGGAGTTTTCAGCCGACCTGAGTCTCGATTCCGGATGCTCCGCGCAACGTCCTTCCGTGTCCCCGACGTCGCGGCAAGCTCGTCGGAGTGGGAGCGACCCGTGATACCGAGAACGTTCGTCGTCGACCGCAGCGTCACGATCATGAATCGACTGAGCCAGAATTTGAGTTCCAATCCTGCGCATGGCCACACATAAGGTCTTATCCGACCTTTGTCTTGTTCGACTCCGTATTCTCCGCGACGGCAACAAACTTGTTTCAACCATGACCGATACAGGCGGTGATATTGTCGCGGCAATCTCACCTCCGTTCACTTCTTGCAAGACCAACCTGTTAGCCGGGAGGGGAGAAGGCGCAGGCCCTCGGCGACGGGCGCTTGCGCCGCTGCGAACGTCGCCGGAAAGGTTGGTGCGGCACTGCACCAAGACGTGGGCGAAATGCGATCTGCCCTCCGAGCATCGGCAAAGATTTCCCTGGCGATCATGGCCTGCTCCCTCGCGGCGGCATCGGCTCAGGCGGCCAGCGGACGGGGAGATCCACACGTGTTTCGCGTTCTCGACAGGCGCGGCACGCTCGTGGGCTACACGGTCACCGACAACATGGTCGCGCGGGAGATCGACGGAACCTGGGTAACGTTCTACGTCCACCCGGCATTCGGGATCTACGACTCGGATGCCATCTATTTCCATTACGTAACGACGGACTGCACCGGAACTCGCTACATCACGCACTACTCCACGTTCTCCGAGGGCACGAGAGTCGGTCCCAAGCTGTACTACCCGACGGATCAGCACCAGCTCATTCCTCGATCGCTCCGCGTCGCACACGGAAGCGGGCCGGACGGCCCCTGCTATCCGGTCTCGGATATCCCGGGCGTCTATGGAGTCGCGACAAGCGTCGATGTCGACTCGTTCGGATTCGAGGTCCCGTTCAAAGCAGTCCAGTAGACGGCGTTTCCGCCTTCCGGGAGAATCCGGGGAGTCGACGTCCGCGGCGCGATCCGCCAGGCGGACGGCCGGAGGGGTCGGGCAGCTGAAGAATTCTCCTCGATGAGTGACCGGATGCCCTGACCCTTGATCCCGCGGCGGTTTGGCGCCGCCGTCCGCTCCTCAGAAATAAGTGCCGGATACTCAAGTAAATGCTAGGCGGCCTCAGCTATAGAAAGAGCGCGCCCAAACCCAAATGGCGCAAAAGCTGCATTGCCCACCTGCCGGACGTTCTGACCGGGATACTGAAAACTAACAAAACACAAACCTCACATGTCGGCAAACGAAGACCAGAAGGCGGGCAATATGGTTTACGAGATTGCACGGTCTCTTCCCGGGACTTCGCGAGAACCTTCGAAGCCGGAGCACCGGCGCGCATTGCTGATCGTCGCGGCGAGTCTGCTACTGACGGCGTCGCTTGCCCAAGCCGCGCCATCGGGAGGATCCAATCGGCCGTTTCGAGTCATCGACAAGCGCGGCAATCTCGTCGGTTACACGGTGACCGACAACATGGTGGCACGGGACATCAACGGCGTGTGGGTCACATTCTACGTCCATCTGGCGGACCCGAATGGAATCTTCAACTCGGATGCGATCTATCTTCAATACCTGACGACGGACTGCACCGGCACCGCTTACATAACGCACTACTCCACGTTCTCCGAGGGAACGAGAGTCGGTCCGAAGCTGTATTACCCGGCGGACCAGCAGCAGCTCAATCCTCTGTCCCTCCGCGTCGCACACGGAGACGGAGCGATGGATGCCTGCCAACCGGCCTCGAACATTTCGGGCGTCTATGGAGTCGCAACGACGGTCGATATCAGCTCCTTCGGGCTGGAGCTTCCTTTCACGGCGACGCAGTAAGCATCGACTCGAGCGACGTCGCGGGGCCGTGTCCTATCGGGCCGGCGCGGCGTCTGCCGATGGTCCATAGATCGACGGAACCTTTCCACCCATCGGCCGGATGTATGTGGTGAGCTGCCCGCGGTGGTGGATCATGTCGTGAAGAAATCCCCACATTAGATCGGACGTCGGCGCCTCGTTGATCACCTTGCCGCCCATGAAGAACTTGACGGGGCGCTGCCAGGCGGCGGCGTCGAGCTTCTTCAGGCGCTCGCGAACTCCCTGGGTGCTCGTCCTCCAGAGGCTGCGCATCTCGGCGAAATCCTCGGACCCGAAGTCTCTGAGGTGGACTTCGGCTCGGTCGATCATTCCCACGAGCATCTCCTGCTCGCGCGCGAGGAGAGTCGCCATCTCTGCGGCCGACCGGGACTCCGGGTGCGGTCGGTAGTCGAGCCGATCGGCGGGAAGCGCGTCCATCACCCGGTCGAACTTGGCCTGCTCCCGATCCCACGTCTGAACGAAAAAATCCTTGTTCGTCACGAAATCCTCCTCGTCGTCAATCTAGCGGAACGCCGGTCCGGGTCGTTCCGACTCGGGAAGCCCGTCGGCTTCAATCCAAACGCTCGTCCGAAGAGGAAGACGGACCGCGATTCCTTCCTCCTCGTCGAGGATCTCTTCCCAGCGCGCGGATCTCGACGCTGACCCGAGGCCTCGGCTCTCGGCGATCGCCTTCGCCGCCTCCCGGTTGCCTTCCGTGCGGCGATAGACGTCGGGATGGACCTCGACGAAGATCTTTCCACTTCGATCCCGGGAGAGAAGCACCGGCTCGTAGATGATTTCGACCGGAACGCCCACCGAGGCCCGAGAAAAGAGGTCTACGGCATCCTGCCGCGCGAGTCGGATACACCCGTGCGTCTGGAATCGAAAAATGCTCTGCGGGGCGTTCGTACCGTGAATTCCGCAGCACTCGAGTGAAAGGCGGAGCCGGTACTCTCCGAGCGGGTTGTCCGGGCCCGGCGGGACCCGCGCTTGGACTTTCCCCCTTGCGCCGCATCTCCTGTTGAATTGAGTCTGGTACTTCCCAGACCGGGTCCTTCTCCTTCTGGAGGACCTGGTAGGAGCCGGTCGGCGTCTGCCAGCTGCCGGGTTGTCCCAGGGCGACGGGATACCAGGCGTCGAGGCGCCCCCCGACGAAATAGAAGAGGAGGCGCTGCGGGATGTTGATCAGAATTCCGTTTTCGAGCGTCTTCGGCACGATGTGGCGGTTGTCTACGCGAAGTACTTTGCCCCGAACGAGCCTCCCCGTCGCCGCCAGCCGGTTGCGCGCTGCGAGAGACTGCGGGCTGACCCCGAAACGCGCTCCGATGCCGGCGAGCGTGTCGCCGCGCCGCACGGTGTAATCGAACTCTTCTCCGACCACGGTGTGGTCGTCGGCCAGGATTGCCGGTGACACTGCCGCGGCGCCCGTGAAGCAGAGAACCGGAATCACCTTCGCCAACCGCCGCATCTCTCTCCCCGACGTTCGGAGTGCGAAAGGCGTGCCGCGACGGAACTGGCGGAAAGGAAAGGGGAACGGCGAGAACGATTGGTCGGGGCGGCCGGGATCGAACCGGCGACCATCTGCTCCCAAAGCAGATACGCTACCGCTGCGCTACGCCCCGAAGAGGAGGAATTATCCCACGCTGCCGGGCAGATTCCGGCTCCGCCGCGGAGGGGTCCGCACGAAATGAATCGCGAGCACGTCGTTTGGGATTCGCAGACGCTCGGCCGTCGGATGGATCTCCTGTGGTACGGCCACGCGGGCCGGCCGATGATCTGGTACCCGACTTCGTTCGGGCACTTTTTCGAGAACGAGGACTTCGGCCTGATCGGGGCCGTGAGCGATCTGATCGAGAGGGGCGCAATCCAGGTCGCCTGCGTGGACGGCATCGACGAGGAGAGTCTCTACGCGCGCTCCCATCATCCGGCCGAACGGCTGGCGCGGCACGATCAGTACGACGGCTACGTCTATCGCGAGGTCATCCCATGGATCAACGAGAAGACCGGTTCTCTCGCGAAGGTCGCGACACTCGGCGCGTCCTTCGGCGCGTACCATGCGGTCAACTTCGCCTTGCGGCATCCGGACGTTGTCGACAAGACCGTGGGGTTTTCGGGAAAGTACGACATCCATCCGTTCCTGGACGGCTACTGGAACGACACCGCGTATTTCCATTGCCCCACGGCGTACGTTCCGAACATGAACGGTGATTGGGTCGAGCGCCTTTCGCAGATGGACATCGCGATCGTCACCGGCCGGCTCGACAACATCCTCTCGGGCACGGCGGAGATGATCCGAATCCTCCGCGAGAAGGGGATCCGGCACCGCGGCGACGTCTGGGACGCGCCGTACGGCCACGACTGGCCATGGTGGAGGATCCAGATTCGGAGCTACGTCCCCTGAGCCGCGAGGCCGGGTCGCCGAAGAAATCCGGCGTTTCCCTACTCTGGCAATGCCCCGACTGCGGACGCCGGTTTCCGAAGGCCCGCCAGTGGCACTCCTGCCAGATCAAGGGGCTCGACGAGCACTTCCGCGGAAGGGATCCGGAGCTTCGCGGGATGTTCGACGAGCTGGTCGAGCGTCTCCGCGAGCTCGGCCCGGTGAAGGTCGATCCGGTGAAAACCTCGATCAATCTGGTGGCCCTTCACCACTTCGGAGCCGTGACGGTGCGAGGCAACTTTCTCCGCGTGGGATTCCTGAGCACGCGAAGGATCGCGGACCGCCGGATCGTCCACATCGAGCGCCTCGGCCCGGCGAAGTTCGGGCACTCCGTCGTCATCGAGTCGCTCGCCGACTTAGACGAAGTCGTCATGGGCTGGCTCGCCGCGGCCTACCGCCTCAACAGCTGACCGCGGCGAGCCGCGCCGGGTCGGTCTTTACCGGACCGGCACCATCAGGTGCTCGTAGGGAGTCCCTCCCCACATGACCCACGGGCCCCCGGAATGCATGTCGCCGTAGGCGCTCGCGTCGAGCTTTCCGGCGGAGAAGATCATCACGTGCGGAGGTTCCTTCATCCACGTCTCGCCGGCGGCGGGCGTCTTCGCGAACGGGTCGGTGTTGCTCGCGCTGCCGCCCCCCTGGAGCATGTAGCCGATCCCTGTCGACGTCAGCTTCGGCTCCTGGTGGGACATCCACGCCTTGGCCCACTCCATGGCCGTCTTGTCCAGGCACATCGGGTCGTTCGCGGGCGTCGACGGATCGTCCGGAAGGCACGTCCATTCGTTGCTGCCCTTCCGGAGGACCGGCATCTCGCCGCCTTCCGTGGCGGGAAAATCCATGACGGTCGCGTCCTTCGAGATCGAGCGCGGTGCGGCGCTCATCGCATTCTGGATCTTCGACGCGTTCGTCCGGGCGGGCTTCTTCATCGTGCTCTTGGTCGTCGTGGTCGTGGTCGTCTTCTTCGTCTCCTCTTTCTTCTCCTGGGCGACGGCCACCGCTGCGAAGATCAGGATCACCAGAACCGAGGTCAGGACTGTTCCGAGTCGTCTCATGACGGTCCTCCTTTCGAAATTCTCGAACCTATTTTCACTCCTTCGGCCAGAGACATCCACTCGACCCCACCCACGTGCGGTCCTTGTTGAAAGCGACTCCCATCATTCTGCCCTGGGAGAGGCGCGCGAGAGTCGTGACCGGCAAGGGTTTTCCGTTGCGCCAGACGAACATGACTCGGATCTCGCACTTCGACGCGCCGCCGTCCGTGGTCTCGATGACCGGCGCGTAGAACACTTTGCGCATCAGAAGCGTACGGCTTCGCTCCTCCCACGGCACGGAGTCGAGCTCAGCGCGCGTGACGTCCATTTTCACGCCCGACCCGGCGAAGGAAAAGAGAGGTTTGAGGACCCAGTTCTCCGGGTCGCGCGGGGGTCCTTCCGGATCTGAGAGAAGGCGCGCCTCGGGCACGGCCGGATTTCGAAGAGCCGGGAGTGAATGTTTGCTCCAACGGAAGTACCAGTTCGGGTGGCCGGCCCAGGAAATGTCGAGCGGCTGCGTGAAGTCGATCGGGTCCGTGAGCGCGAAATCGACGAACGTCTTCTGGGAGGGGGGATCGATGTCCATCAGCACGACGTTCTCGGGGGCAATGCCGTCCAGAATCGCTTCCTCGAGTACGCGGACGTAACCGGGCTCGTCGAGCCCCGAGAGATAGAAATCGAGATGATCGCCCTCCGGACTGATTCGCCGGAGCTCTCGCGACTGGACGAGCTGGAAGGCGTACAGCGAGGCGAATGCCTGAAGCTCGATCAGCTTCGCGGCGAGAGCGCCCTCCGGCCCGTCGTTCGTGATCGCGAAATCCGCCTGCGCAAACAGAGGATGATCTCCGGCGCCGGGAACGTCGAGCGGGGCAGGCACGGCTTCGAGCGAGCGACGCAGATTCTCCGGCGTCGAAAGCTCTTCCCAGATTTCCGTCGCGGACCGGACCATGTCGTCGCGCAATTCCGGAGGCAGGAAGATCGGGGTTTCGCAAAGCCGGAACTCGATCGGACACCCGGCCTCCGCCTCGAGACGGCGCCGGTATTCGGCGTACTTCTGTTGCGTGAAAGCGGCGTTGTAGGCGCGGCGGAGCTCCGGAATCACCTCAAATTCGTGACTAAATCAGGAACTTGCCGTCCGCCATCACCTGATCGTCGTCGAACCACACGTCGAAGTGCCGCCCCACGATGTCCAAGTGCGTGCGGCAGCTCCACGAGGCGCCGGTGTGCTCGGCGTACGGATGTCCGAAGGCGAGATGGAGGCCGGGGAGCTTCTCGTCCTGGAGGATGTTGCCGATGATCGACTGGACGGCGACGTTCGTCCCCATCGCGAGCTCGCCGACGCGATCCGAGTTCTCCTCGGTCCGCGTGTACGCCAGGAAGTCCTCGCGAACTTCGCTCCGGGCGCACTGCACGTCGGCGACCCGGCTGTTCTCGATCCAGACCGTGAGAGGAGTTTTCTCGATGTCTCCGTATCGCGCGCAGAGATAGTCGCCGAGAACGCCGTCCACCACGTACACCCCGTCCACGCGGGCGGGAGCGGTCAACACCTCGCCTCCCGGCAGGTTCGCCCACTTCTCCGACGTGATCAGGCCGCTCGTCTTCAGCCAGCGGACCGTCGGGTCGAAGGTGGCTTCGAGGTCGCTGCCGGCGCGCGAACGCGCTCGGATTCTCTCGGCCTTGACGGCGCGGTCGCGCACGCGCGTCGAGATCGCGTCGACGACGTCGAAGTCCGCCCGCATTCCCTCGGCCATGATTCTCGGCGTCATGTAAACCATGTGGGCGTGGCGGATCCGGCGGCGGTTGACGATCGCGGTCATCTCCCGGCGCGAAGCGAGCTCGCCCGGCTGAGGCTGGGCGGCATAGATCGAAACGTCGGCCCGCTCGAACGCTTCCCGCACGGAGGCGGGCAGGTCGAGCATCGGGCGCTCGCCGTAGTCTTCCAGGACGTACATCTCGAGCGGCGCACCGACGTCGCGCACCTCGGCGGCGAGGCTCTCGGCGACCGGGAGCGTCTCCCGGTCGCTGACGATGACGGCGAGCTCCTCCGCCGCGACCTTCAAGCACGTACGGATCGCATTGCGCGCCCCGGGCACCAGATCGTAGCCGTGGCCGTTACCGTTGCCGCTCGTCATGCTCCTCCGATCGCTGCCGTGTTTCCGGGGGTCACGGATTCGAGCCCGTGCGCCGTCTCGTCGCAGATGAAGTCCACGACCTTGCGAAGATCTTCGCCGCTCTCGTGGAAAACCGCAAGCTGGCGATCGGCGCCGCTGCCGTTCTCGAGGATCCACCGGATCGATTCCAGCTCCTTCCGGCTGCCGAGGTCGTCGACCACGTCATCCACGAACTCGAGCATCTCGTTGGCGAGGTCCGCGAAGGGAACCTCGATCTCCTTGCCGAAGTCGATCAGCTTGCCCTGGATGCCGTACCGGCTCGCGCGCCACTTGTTCTCGAGCAGAAGAGCGCGGCGGTATTTTCGGAACCCGAGGTTCTTTTCCCTCAGCTGGAAAAGCTTGACGCAGATTGCCTGCGTCAGCGCCGCGAGCGCGACGGTCTCGTCCAGCCGCATCGGGACGTCGAACACGCGGAACTCGAGCGTCTCGAAGAAGGGATGCGGACGGACGTCCCACCAGATTTTCTTTCCGTTGTCGATGCAATTCGTCTTGACCAGGATTCGCACGTATTCGTCGAAATCGGCCGGCGACTCGAATGTCTCCGGGATGTTCGTGCGCGGGAATCTCTCGAAGACCTTCGTGCGGTAGCTCTTCAGACCGGTATTCCGGCCGAGCCAGAACGGGGAGCTGGTCGAGAGCGCCAGGAGGTGCGGAAGGAAGTAGCGGGCCTCGTCCATGATCTGAAAGGCGAGCGCCCGGTCCGCGATGCCGACGTGCACGTGGAGCCCGAAGATCAGGTTCGCCCTCGCGACGAGCTGCATCTCCTGAACGATCGCCGCGTATCGCTCGTCCGGGTAGATCAGCTGGTCGGCCCAGTTCGAGAAGGGATGCGTCCCGGCGGAGGCAACCCGCATGCCCTGCCGGGCGGCGAGGCCGATGATCTCGCTGCGCAGCTCCGTGACGTCCCGCCGGACCTCGGAGACGTCCTTGCAGATGCCCGTGCCGATCTCCATGACGGACTGATGCATTTCCGGCTTGACCCGTTCCTTCAAGAGCCGTTTGCCTTCGTCTAAGATCTCCTGCACGTGAGAGCGCAGCTCGCGCGTCTCCGGATCGATGATCTGGAACTCCTCCTCGACGCCGAGGGTGAAGGCGGGCCGCTGGACGGTCATCCGGGCGTCTAGACCTCTTCGGCGGGCCTCGTCGTTCGCGGCCGCCGGGATCCGGCGCGCCCCTTCGGCTTCCGGGGCTCATCCTGCCGGGGGAGCGCCTGCGCGACGGTTTCTCTCGCCTTCTGCCACTCCCAGGCACGCGAAGGTCGGGGGCCTTCGTGGACCCGTTCGACCAGCCACTTGGTCGACTGATCGACGACCCACTCGAAGTTTTCGGGACCGATCGAAGCGACGTCCGCGTCGGGCGCCGGGTTCAGGAAGTCGATCGCGTATGGGACTCCGTCCTTGACCGCCAGCTCGACCGTGTCGAACTCGTAGCCGAGCGCGCCGGTCAGCTTCAGGCAGTCGCCGCGCAGCTTCTCCTCGAGCGCAGGCTCGATTCCCGCCGTCGCGCGAACGTAGCGGTTCTCGTGCGGCTGGCGGGGGTCGTATCTCATGATGCGGACGTGCCGTGCGCCGAGCACGTAGCAGCGGAAGTACTCCTCGAAGACGATCTCCTCCTGGAGGATCATCACGTGCTGGCCCGAGGCGCGGTAGGCCGTAAAGAACTCATCCGGGTTCGTGACCCGGTAGACGTTCTTCCAGCCCCCGCCCGAGTGCGGCTTGAAGTAGGCGGGGAATCCGATGTGGGCGAAGATCTCCTCCCACTCGAGCGGGAACAGCAGGTTCGACATGGAGTCGGAAGTCGTGTCCGGCGGATGCTGGTTCGAGGGCAGCAGCACCGTCCGGGGGACCGCGACGCCCACGCTCTTCGCGACGACGTTGTTGAAGAACTTGTCGTCCGCCGACCACCAGAACGGATCGTTGACCACGATCGTCCCGTCGAAGGCGGCCTTCTTCAGGAACGCCCGATAGAACGGGATGTCCTGGCTGATCCGGTCCAGGATGAGGTCGTACCTTTTCAGCGTCTCGAGTCCCACGCCTCCGACCCGGACGGGCTCCGCCACGACCTCCGGATTGCCCAGGCCGTTGATCCGGTCCACGAGGGCGTAGGGGAACGAACGCTCCTGGCCGAAGAGAATGCCGATCGTCTTCATGGGAAAGCTCTTTTCCTTACTTTGAACTGCCGCGCATGTCACGGAAACCCCGAATTATGTCAGCCCGCCGGGAGTCCCGCCAGCGGTCGAGACCCGTCTCGCGACAAGAGATATCCAGAGAATGGCTTCCAACGCTCGCTTTCCGGCGATCTCCGTCCGGCAGCCATCGGCGGATTTGATCGTCCGCGGCGCGCTCAAACGGGATTTGCGTTCCCGACCGACGCGCTTCCGGGGCTGGATTCTCGTTCACGCCTCGCAGACTCTCTCCCGCGACGACCTCTCGAAAACGAACGCCGGGGAGCTCGAGCGCGGAAAGGTACTCGGACTCGTTCAGCTGGAAGACTGCGTCAAGGACGGAGAGGAATGGGCCTACCTCTGGAAGAGTCCGCGCCGTTTTCGCACTGCGATTCCGTGCCGCGGGCACTACTCCATTCCGTTCTACCTGCCGGCCTCTCTCCTGCGCGGGACACCGGCGTCGAAAGTCACGCCGGGGAAGCTGACGCCGAAGGCGTCGAAGGATTAGCTAGGAGGAGCGCTTCTTCTCCCTGTGGATCGAGTAGAGCCCGAAGAGGAAGACGAGCAGCCCGCCGAGCGCGACCAACCCGAGCTGCAGGAACCATCCGTTCATTCCCTTCTCCTTCTTTCCACGAGAACACCCAGGTACCACAACGATAGTCCCAGGCCAAAACTAGCGAACAGCTGCCAGGCTCTGGTCTCTCCGGAAAACATCCCTCCCAGACCCGTAGAACACAAAGACGAGAATCCCCCGTTTCCCTCAGAAACTCACCGACCATCTCGCCAACGGGTCGCCGAGCGAGCACGGGCATCGCAAAGAGTTGTCGCGACGTGCGTGCCCTCGCTAGAGATCCCTCGCTTTGCTCGGGATGACGCGCGTGCTCGCTATCGCGAGTCGCGCGTCACTTTTTCGCCATTTTCGACGGATCATCCTTCGGGTTGACGTAGACGAGCTTCCACGGCCCGATCGTCGTCAACTGGATTTCGGTCTCCCCCTTCGTCCAGGCGAAGTGGTGCACCTTCGGCCGCATCGAGGCATATGTACCGGCGGTCATCTCGTGACCCTTGGTCTCGTCGAACGTGTCCCCCAAACCGATGGCGATCGTTCCGGAGATGACCGTCAGACGCTCCACGTTCGGATGCCAGTGCGGCATGATCTTGTAGCCATCCGGCATCTTGAGGCGCATCGCGAAGTAGCCCGGCTTGCTCGGGTCTCCGTCGAGCACCGCCACCTTCGCTCCCGCTGGAAGGACGGGCGGCGCGTCCACCCATTTGATGTCCGCCGGCGCGTACATCATGTGCTCGGGCATCTTCGACATGCCGGCCTTTTTCTCGGCGGCGGCGACGAATCCTGCGGAGAGGGTCAGGGCGGAAACGAGCGCGACCCAGAGGCCTTTCTTCATCTCGAACCTCCTCGATAGTTTTTCTGCGCCGATTCTACTTCCGCTCGCTTTGGGATAATTCCCCGGTCCGAGAACGCGCACGGTCATGACCTCGAAGCGGCGCAAGACTACGTCCCGCAGGGAGCGACGCGATGTTCCGCTTCCACCGGCGCCCGAGGATGCGACGCGCCGCTGGCAGCCCCTCCTGATCGGGCTCCTCGCTCTTCTTCCTCTGGCGACGTTCTGGCCGGTCCTCCGAAGCGGGTTCATCATTCTCGACGACGACGCGTACGTATCGTCGAACGCTTCGGTTCGCAACGGACTGACGTGGGCCGGCGTCCGCTGGGCCTTCACGACCGGTCACGAGGCCAACTGGCATCCGCTGACCTGGCTTTCGCACATGGCCGACGTCTCGTTGTTCGGATTGAACCCTGCCGGACACCACGCGACGAGCCTCGTGCTGCACGTCGTCAACACGCTCCTCCTCTTCGTCGTCTTCCGCGGCCTGACGAAAGACTCCCTGCGCAGCGCCTGGGTCGCGGCTCTCTTCGCGGTTCACCCGGCGCACGTGGAGTCGGTCGCCTGGGTCGCGGAAAGGAAGGACGTGCTGAGCACGGCCTTCTGGCTGGCGACGATGTGGGCTTACGGCTCCTGGGTTCGCAAGCGCAGAGCCGGCCGCTACGTGGTCGTTCTCCTTTTCTTCGCCGCGGGACTGATGGCCAAGCCGATGCTCGTCTCCCTTCCCCTGGTGCTGCTCCTCCTCGACGACTGGCCGCTGCGACGTTTCGGCGAAGGCAAGGAGGGGTGGACACCGGCTACTCTGATTCTCGAAAAGGCGCCTCTCTTCCTCCTGGCCGCGGCGTCGAGCATCGTTACCCTGCTCGTCCAGCGGGCCGGCGGCGCCGTTGGCACACTGGAGAAGTTCCCGCTCCGGGCCCGGGCGGGCAACGCTCTCGTCGCGTACGTTCGTTACCTGAAGATGCTTTTCTGGCCGGTCGACCTGGCCGTTCTGTATCCGCATCCCGGGACCTCACTCTCCGGCGGCGAGGTTCTCCTCGCGGCGATCCTGCTGACCGCGCTCTCGGCAGCCGTGTTCGCGCTCCGGCGGAGGGCTCCTTACCTGTTTGTCGGCTGGTTCTGGTTCGTCGTGACTCTCTTGCCGGTGATCGGTCTCGTCCAGGTGGGAGTTCAGGGGATGGCGGACCGCTACACGTACGTTCCGTTCATCGGCCTTTTCGTGGCGATGGCGTGGGGTGTCCCGGCGCTCGCCCGGCGCTGGCGACCCGCGCGGGTGGCGGTGCGGGCGGCCGCGGTTGCCGTCCTGCTCGCGTCGGCGGCGGCTGCGGCGGTTGAGGTTCGTCTCTGGAAGAACACCGAAGCCCTGTTCGTCCACGCGCTCCAGACGACGAAGAACAATTTCGTCGTCGAGAACAACCTCGGAGACCACCTGAGCAACACCGGCAGACCTGCCGACGCCCTCCCCCACATTACCGAAGCGTTGAGGCTTCGTCCGAACAGCTTCGAGGCGAACATCAACATGGGCCGCTCTCTCGTCGCCCTCGATCGCCTCGACGAGTCGATCCCGTATTTTTCGCGCGCGGCTCGGATCGACCCGCACAGCACCGTCGCGCTCAACAACCTCGCGCGGGCGCGATTCCTCCAGGGCGAGGTCGCGGAAGCGATCCCGCTCTACGAAGCCGCCGTCGCGGCGGCGCCGGGCCTGGCCGAGCCGCGAAAGAGGCTTGCGGTCGCCTATCTGATGGAGGGAAGGACTGCCGCCGCGCTCTCCCAGCTCGAGAATGCGGTCGGCCTCGATCCTTCCGGCGACGAATGGCGGCTGCTGCGGGACGGCGCCCGGGCCCTCGAACGAAACCCGGACGACCCCGCCGTCGTGCAGCTGCGAAGGTTCCTGGCCGCCGCCCATCGGGACGCCGGCCTGGCCCTCCAGCGTCGAGGGAAGACGGAGGAGGCCCGGATTGAGCTGCAAGAGGCTCGCGAGTTCGGGCCGCGCTGATTTCGGAAACGTTTCGAACCGCTCAACCGAGGTCGATGTCCGCGAGGTGGCGGCCCAGAACTTCCTCCTGGAGCGCGGCGAGCTTCTTCAGACCCTTGCGGGCGAGGGCGAGCAGCTCCGTCAGCTTCTCCTCGGAAAAGGGGCGGCGCTCCGCGGTTCCCTGAAGCTCGACGAAAAGTCCCGACGCGGTTCCGACCACGTTGAAGTCCACGTCCGCCTCCGCGTCTTCCGCGTAGGCGAGGTCGAGGACGACCTGGCCCGCGCAGATCCCGACGGACGTCGCCGCGACCGTCTCGCGGAGAGGCCAGCGGGGGATCGTCCGTTCGCGCACGAGCTTGCCGAGAGCCATCGCGAGCGCGACGCACGCCCCGGTGATCGCGGCGCAGCGCGTCCCCCCGTCGGCCTGGAGGACATCGCAGTCGAGCGTGATCGTGCGCTCGCCCAGGCCGCGGAGCTCCGTGACGCTCCGGAGCGACCGACCGATCAGGCGCTGGATCTCCTGCGTGCGCCCGCCCTGCCGGCCGACCGCGGCCTCGCGCGGCGAGCGCGTGTGCGTCGCCCTCGGCAGCATCCCGTACTCCGCCGTCACCCAGCCGCTGCCGCTTCCCTTCAGGAACGCAGGCACGCGGTCTTCGACCGACGCGACGCAGAGAACGCGGGTGCCGCCGAGCTCGATCGAGGCCGAGCCTTCCGCGTGCGGGATCGTCCCCGTTTCGATCGAGACCGGCCGCATCTCGCCGGGCTTTCGGCCGTCGGGGCGCGGGGCGACGCGCGTCATGGCGCGAGCTCCCCCCGGAGGAATCCGAGCGGCCGGGTCAGGTCGACGTGGCCGCCGAGCGACTCCGCGGGTTCGCCGTTGACCAGCACTCGCACGCGCTGCGTGTTCGCGACGTTCTGAAGCGTAGTGTCGACGAGCGCGGCCACGATCGAAAGCTCCTCCTCCGACCCGAACGACAGGCTCGAGTCGACAGAAAGGTCGAGAACGACCTCTCCGGCCGGCATCAGGAAACCGTTGCGGAGCTGGATCCGCTGGGGAATCACTCCGATCAGGCCGGGCCGGGCCGGCCCGCGAGCGAGCTCCTCGAAGAGCGCTCGCAAATAGGCTCCGGCTCCAGCTGGCTTCGCGATGTCGCGCTCTTCCGGATGGAGCTTTCCCTCCGCGGAGTCAGCGAAGAAGAGCGTCACGCGCACGCTTTCCGTCGGCGTCGTCCGGGTGCCCGGAATCGGCGTCACGGCCGCCGGGGACACCCGCAGGAACGCCAGGGGCCGGCGAAACCGGCGCGCGGAGGAAGTCGGACGGTTCACGAAAAGGAGCGCGCCCGCTGCAACTGCCATGGCGACGATCAGAAGTGCCGCGGCCCGGCGGCTCATCGAGCGGGCGAGGGTATGACCCCGGGAGTCGGCACGGCGACCGGAGCCGTGCCCGGGTGTTTCGCGAAGAACTCCCCGACCGCCTTTGCGATCGCGTTCGCGACCCCTTCCTGGAAGGTCGCGGAGCGCAGCTGCTTCTCTTCCTCGGGATGCGAGATGAACCCCACTTCGACGAGGACCGCCGGCATCGTCGCGCCGGCGAGCACCCGGAACGGTGCCTGTTTGATTCCGCGGTTCTCCGTCCGGGAGACCACGTTCAACTCGTTCTGGATCGCTTCGGCGAGCCGGCTCGATTCGTTCAGGTGCGCGCTCTGCGCGAGGTCCCAAAGGATGAATTCGAGGTCGGGGTTCGTCGCGCTTCCCGTCCCCGGACCCGTTCCGGGGATCGGCTGGTTCTCCCGGCGCGCGGCCTCGGACGCGAGACGGTCGGAGGACTCGAGCGACAGGTAGTAAGTCTCCGAGCCGTGGGCTCCCGTGGCGCGCGAAGAGTTCGCGTGGAGCGAGAGAAACAGACCGGCCTTCTCGTGGTTCGCGAGCGACGTTCGATCGTCGAGCGAGATGGCGCTGTCGGAGTCGCGCGTCAAAACGACGCGGCTGGCGACGACGCGCGGGATCGCCGCCGCGACGCGCCTCGCGATCTGCAGAGTCACGTCCTTCTCCTGGAGTCCGCCCGGGCCGATCGCGCCGGTCTCGGCGCCGCCGTGTCCCGGGTCGACGACGATCGTGAGTGCCGGGGCCGGAGGAGGGGGAGGCGCGGCGGGCTCGATCGGCGCGGCTTCCACGAGGCGACCCACCTCGACGACGACGCGATCCGGGTCTGTCAGCGGATACGCGCGGGCGGTCAGGCCCGGCTCGCGAAACACGACCGTTGCCGTGTCTCCTTCGAACCGGACCGCGGCGACCAGCGGATCCTCGAAGCGGCGTTCCGTGAAGGGGGCGGTGACTTTCCGGTCGATCCATCGCACCTGGAGACCCGACTGCACGAGGCGCGGCTCGAACCGGGCGGCGACCGATTCCCGCAGAACGACCTGCGTCGTCGGGTCGACGTGAACGACGGCGACGTCGACCGAGACGGGCCCTGCCGGCTCGCTCCCGCCGGAGGTTCGCCGCGACTCCACGACCGTCCACATCCGCTTCGTCGCGTCATAGGTCCCCGTCGCTTTGGCGAAGGGGAACAACACCTTTTCGAAGAAATCGGCCGGCGCGTAGAGGACTCCACGCACGGAGCGCATGGGCTTCGAGATTTCGACGATCCGCCCATCGACCGGGACCTGCGAAGCGCCGGGTCCCGCGACGAGCTGATGTCCGTCACCCGTGATCGAGAGGACTCCGGTCGTCGTGTCCCGCGCGACCGCGAAGCCGAGCGCGCGCGCCGCGTCGCCGACGCTGAAGTCGGCGCCGGCGACCGTGATTGGAAAGGACTCTCCCCGCCAGGCGAGTGTCGCCGCCGGCTGGCCCATGGCGGAGCCGAGCATCGCGAAAACGAGCACCACGGAGGCCGCGAGACATGCTCCGGCCGCGCGGGAGGACTGGGTGGACACGAAAATGCCTATGACCCGGCTAGTTTAGCCGACCCGCGCGACAGGGAAGATCCTCCCGGCTCGAATCTTGAAGGGACTCGACCGAGGAAAGAAATGAAACGCAAGGCTTCGGCGGAGTGGCACGGGGACTTGAAGACCGGAAAGGGCACGGTATCGTCCGAGAGCGGCGTCCTCGCGGGAACTCCCTACTCGTTCACGACGCGATTCGAGAGCGGGAAGGGGACCAACCCCGAGGAGCTCATCGCGGCCGCACATGCCGCCTGCTTCACGATGGCGCTTTCGGCCGAGCTCGGAAAGTCGAACGTCGTCGCCGAGACGTTGCAGACGACGGCCACCGTCACGCTCGATCGCGTCGATTCGGGGTGGTCGGTCACGGAGTCGCACCTGGAAGTGTCGGGAAGAGTCCCGGGCGCCTCGGCCGACGCATTCCAGAAGGCCGCCGAAGCCGCGGAGGCCGGCTGCCCAATCTCCAGACTCTTGAGCGCGAGGATCACCATGGAAGCGAAGTTGCAGTCTTAGTTCGCTCGCACCAATGGTTCACTGGATCATCGAGTTCTTCCTCTCCATTCCCGCGCCGCTGGCGATCCTGGTCGTGTTCCTTCTGACGGCGGGGGAAACCGCATTTCTCCTCGGCTTGATTCTGCCGGGCGAGCTGACGGCGATCGTCGGCGGCGCGATTGCCTCCGGCTCCCGCGTTCCGCTGGCCGGAATCCTGGCCGCGGGAATCTTGGGACCGGCCACGGGCGACTCGATCGGATATTTCCTCGGCCGGAAGTACGGGCGGCGATACTTCCGCGGCAAACGGCGAAAGAATTGGGCGAGGGCCCGGCAATGGCTTCGACGGCGGGGGGCGCGGGCGGTTTTCCTCGGCCGCTTTACCCCATTTCTGCGGTCGATCGTCCCTCCGGCCGCGGGTGTCGCCCGGATGGACTACCGCCGGTTCCTGCCCCCGAGCGTCGCCGCCGCAATCCTGTGGGGATCCGGCTCTGCGCTGGCGGGTTACGCGATCGGCAGAAACTCCGAGAGGTTGTCCCGCTTCGGAGAGCGCTCCAGCCTGGGGATCCTCGCGCTGGTGGTCGTGCTCGCCGGTCTGTATTTCCTGCGCCGGCGACTCGTGAAGAAGGGGCGGCGGCGCCGCCGAGCGATCCGTCGGGCGGTCCCGGTCTCTTCGGCGCGGCAATGAAAGTGAGGCACGAACCATGAGGCGAGACATCGTCCCCGGCGCCGGGTTCCCCGACTACGAGCTGCCGGATCAGAGGGGCAAGCACCGCAGGTTGTCGGAGCTGCAGGGGCCGGATCCCCTGATCGTGGTGCTCGGTCGAGGCGGTTTCTGCCCGAAGGACCGCCGGCAGCTGGAAGGGCTGCTCGTCCTGCATCGCGAAATGGAGGTCGGCTACTGCCGGCTGGTGACGATCACGACCGACAATCTGCTCGAGACGAACGAGGTCCGTTCGGGAGTCGGAGCGCACTGGCCGTTCCTGTCGGATCCGGGTCGGAAGATCCAGAAGGAGCTCGAGATCGCGGAGTACACCGATCCGATGCACAATCCCATGATCCCGCACACGATCGTGCTCGAGCCGGGGCTCGTCGTCTACAAGATCTACGTCGGCTACTGGTTTTTCGGGCGGCCCACGATCGAGGAGCTGCGTCTCGATCTGCGGACCGTCCTCCAGAAATGCCGTCCCGACTGGGACATCACGAAGCCGGAGCTCAAAGCGGAATGGGAGCGCGGCGAAAAGAAGCGCTTCTTTCCGTACGGCAAGAGCTATGCGCAGCTCTTCGCCGAGCAGGACTGAGAGCCGAGCTCCATCAATGCCCCTGGCGGCGGTATTTGCCGTCCACGGCGCGATCCCAGCGCTTGCCGTCCTCGCTCATCTCGACCCGGAAATTCATCGCGTTCTTTCCGTCGAGCTCGAAGATCGTTCGTCCCTTGTGCGTGCCCATGTCGTGCTCGAACGCCAGCGTGTCGCCCTTCCACTTTCCGCGGCCGGGCTGTGCGGGAGGATTTCCGAAGTTGTCGAACCAGTGCAGGGTGTAAGACTTCTCTTTCGGATCCCAACCGATGACGCCGTGCCCGCGGATGCCAGGCTTCCCTCCCTCGACCCGCTCGTCGTATTCGGCGAGAAGGAAGAAGCCGCCTGCGCCTTCGTGAAAATCGAACGTGGCTCTGGCCTTCGTGCCGCTCGGCTTCCAGGGTCCGGCCGGGCGAAGCGTCTCCTCTCCCTCCCACTTTCCGGCGAACTTTTCGAGCTTCCGATGCGGATCGCTCGGCTTCGGTAATTCCATGAGCACACCTCCTTACGGGCCGATCGCCGGCCACGTCGAAGAACATGCAGGGGGCAGGCCATGAGTTCGCCAATCTCGGCGGCGAACCGGTCATCCGGGTCGTGGAGAGCGGGATCACGGACTCCGCTTCAAGGGCCGTCCGGGTCGGACAGGAATCTGGCCACGAGCTGGTTGAATCGATCGGGCTGATCCGCGAAGATCGCGTGTCCGGCATCCTGCACGATCTCGAGTCTGCCGTCGTGCAGTCGCGTTGCCATATCCCGTTGGGCGGCAAGAAGTGGAGAATCCGCGGCGGCGATCACGAGCGTCGGCCGACTGAATTTGGCAATCGACGGACGGCGGTCGGATCCGAAGAGATCCGCGACGAGCATGGCGATACCGGTGTCCGTGGGTGTCTTCAGCGAATCGCTCACGAGCCGGTCGAAGTCCGCCTTCGGAAGACGCTTTTTGAAGATGCTTGCCTTGCTTATTGCTCCGGCTCGAGCGGCGGCAGCCCTTCGCTCTTGAGAGCCGCGTTCGCGCGCGCGAGGTCGGATCCGAGAAGCTCCTGCCACCGTCCGAGGCCCTGAGCCACCGCGTTGCGACGCCGGCGGAAACCTTCGAGGGCATCGGTCGTCGGCGCCGCGTCGGCGCTCTCGACCGTCTGCTGGAATCGGGCGAGCGAGGTCGAGAGCCGTCGGAGGCTCGTCGGCGCGGCCTCGCTCTCTCCGAAAAAGTCCTCAGGTCCGCCGGTCAGGGGAGGCCCGGCGGCAACGGCGACGGCGGCCGCGAAAGCGTCGATTGCGCTGGCGGCCCCCGCCGTCGCCCGTCCGCGCAAAGCGGAAATCTGTTTGCGAAGCGCCTCGGCCTGCCGCAGCGACTTCGCGACTCGGACGCGCTCGGTCTGAACGTCTCTCGCGAGCTCGAATTGCCGCGCGAGGTCGGCCTCCGGAGTCGAGACGCGGGGATCCTTCGTCACGACGAGCGGCTGCGTCAAAGTCACGCCTACCGCGACGAGGCGCACGGTGTAGCGGCCGGGCGGAGCCCACAGGCCGGAACTCGCCCGGAATGACGACGCAATCGGGCTGAGGAGCTCCGACGGCAGCGCGTAGCGGAGGTCCCAGACGAAGCGATGCATTCCCGGTGAAGCGGCGGGCGGCTCGGCGGCGGATACCCAGTCCGGCGTCACGTTGATCCGCTGCAAATCGGGCGGCTTCGGCTTCTCTTCGCTCGTCCAGCGGCGAACGACCTCGCCGCGCGCGTCCACGATCTCGAGCGTGAACGGCGGCGCTGCCGCGACCGCGAGGAAGTAGTCGATCACCGCGCCGTCGGGCGGGTTCTCCCCGGCCGGCTCGTCCTTCGGCTCCGGAGTCCCCTGAAACGAAGCCGGGCGAAGCCGCACGGTTTCCGGCGGCTCGAAGAGCCAGACCCGGGAGCCGGCGACCTTCGCATCGAGCTGGCGAACCGGCGATACGTCGTCCAGGACCCAGAACGACCGGCCGTGCGTCGCGATGACGACGTCGCCCTTCCGGACGGAGATGTCGCGCACGGAGCAGTTGGGCAGGTTCAGCTGCAGCGGCTGCCAATGATCCCCTTCGTCGAAGGAGACGAAGACGCCCGTCTCGGTGCCGGCATACAGCAGCCCCCGGCGAGCGGGGTCCTCGCGCACGACGTTGACGTAGCTGCCGGTCGGGATCCCGTTCGCGATGGCGGTCCAGGTCCTGCCGCCGTCGCGCGTCCTGTAGACGTGCGCGGCGAGATCGTCCAGGCGATGGCGGTCGATCGCGGCGTAAGCCGTCTCGGCATCGAAGTGAGACGCCTCGATGATCCCGACCTTCGACCAGGGCGTCAGATCCTTCGGCGTGACGTTCTGCCAGTGTTTCCCGTCGTCGCGGGTCCGCCAGATCAGTCCGTCGTCGGTGCCGCACCAGACCCAACCGTCCTTCAACGGCGAGGGCGCGACCGCGTAGATGACCCCTCGGCGCGGCCCCTTCACGGCGGTGTCCCCGGCCGTCGCCGGATCGAGGCTCGCCGGGGTGCCGGGAGATTCGCGCGTCAGGTCGGGACTGATCTTTTCCCAATGCCGACCGGCGTCCGTCGTCTTGAAGAGGAACTGGTTCGAGAAGTAGAGCGCGTGAGGGTCGCGAGGCGAGAACGTGAGCGGCAGCGTCCAGGTCTGCCGGTAATCGCCCGGATCGGCGAGCGTGGGGTCGACGTCCTGTTCCTGGAGCGTCCGCCAGTCGAATCGACCGACCGCTCCGCCGAAGAGGACGTTCGCGTCCGACGGATCGGGCGCGATGTATCCGTTCTCGCCGCCCGCCGCGATCGGGCGCCAATCGCGGAGCGTGACCGAGCGGTAATCAGTGCGCGAGGGCGTCGCGACCGCGCCGCTGTCCTGCTGCGCGCCGTAGATCCAGTACGGAAACCGGTCGTCGGTCGCGACGTGGTAGAGCTGCGCGGTCGGCTGGTTGTACCAGGAGCTCCAGGTCTTCGCGCCGTCCACGGAGACGACGGCGCCCTGGTCGCTCGCGACGATCATCCGACGCGAATCGGTCGGATCGATCCAGAGCTGGTGGTAGTCGTCTCCGCCCGGCGCGCCCTTGACCGGCACGAAGGTCTTGCCGCCGTCGTTCGAGCGGTAGATCGAGACGTCGCAAACGTAGACGACGTCGGGATTCTTCGGATCGACGGAAACGCCGCCGAAGTACCAACCGCGCTCCCAGATGCGTTTGTCCGCGCTCTCGCGCTTCCAGGTGACGCCGCCGTCCCGCGAGGCGTAGAGGCCGCCCTCCTTCGCGTCCACGACGGCGTAGACCCGGCGCGCGTCTGACGGCGCGAAAGCGATGCCGATGCGCCCCAGCTTGTCGGACGGAAGACCGCCCGAGACGGGCTTCCAGGTGCCGCCGCCGTCGTCCGAGCGATTGAGTTTGCCGCCCGGCCCGTTCGAGGGGGGATAGACGTTCCACGGTGGACGCCGGGTCTGCCAGAGCGCGGCGAGGATCGTCCGGCTGTTCGTCGGATCAAAAGCGAGGTCGATCGCGCCGGTGTTCTCATCTTGGAAGAGCACGCGAGCCCAGCTCTTGCCTCCGTCCCTCGAGCGGAAGACGCCGCGCTCCTTGTTCGGACCGTACGCGTGGCCGAGCGCGGCGACGAAGACCAGGTTGGGATCGCGCGGGTCGACGAGGATCCGGCCGATCTGCCGCGTGTCGGCGAGACCGATGGAAGTCCAGGTCCTGCCGCCGTCGGTCGACTTGTACATACCGTTGCCGTAAGAGATGTCCGAGCGCATGTCCGCCTCGCCCGAGCCGACGTAGATCACGCGCGGGTCGGAGGGCGCGACCGCGAGAGCGCCGATCGAAGCGATCGGCTGGCCGTCGAAGATCGGTTCCCAGGTCCGTCCGGCGTTGTCGCTCCTCCAGACGCCTCCGCCGACGGCGCCGAAGTAGAAGACGTTCGGGTTGCCCGGAACTCCCGCCGCCGCGAGAGCCCGTCCTCCGCGGAAGGGCCCGACGAGCCGCCAGCGCATTCCCGCGAAGAGGCCCGGATCGAACGGCTGAGCGCGGAGCAGTCCCGGTGCCGCGGCCAGTAGGCACACGAGCAGAAGCCGCCGTCTCGTCACGCGCACCTTCGGAAAAGTCGGCGATTATACGGTTCCGCTGAGCGGCGCGGCGCTCGCCGTTTTCGGACGTGAATGGCGAGTGAGTCCTTGACGCTGCCCGAGGGCCGCCCGAATACTCGCCGCAACGAAAGGAGACGGCGGTGATCATCTCGAGATCGAAGTCGTGCGCTCTCCTCCTGGGGGCGGTCACCGGGCTCTCCGCGGCAGCGGGTTCGGCGGTGCCGCGAGCCTCCAGCGCTGCCGACGAGCAAGCAGTCGCCGCGCTCGATACGCAATATCAGGCTGCGGTCGCGAAGAACGATGCCGCCGCGATGGACCGGATCCTCGCCGACGACTTCGTCCTGGTGACCGGAAAAGGCAAAGTGTTCACGAAGGCGGATCTGCTGAACGAGGCACGGAGCGGCAAGACCGTTTACGAAAAGCAGGAGGACAGCTCGCAGAAGGTCCGCGTCTGGGGCGACACGGCGGTCGTGACCGCGCTCCTCTGGGAGAAGGGCACCGAGGATGGAAAGCCCTTCGAGTACAACCTCTGGTTCAGCGATACCTACGTCCGGACGCCGTCCGGTTGGCGCTACGTTTTCGGGCAGGCTTCGATCCCGCTGCCAAAGGCGAAATGATCTTGCTGCGGCCCCTCGCCGTGACTTCCCTCGTCATCCGCTTTCAGCGCCGCAAGGCGAGGGCTGCCGGTCTTTCAAGGGTGACCTTGAGGGCCCTGGAAGAGGCGGGCTTGCTTCCGCGCGGCCTGGATTCGCCACCGATCGTCCAGAGGTACATGGCCGCGTAGGCTCTCCACGGCCGCCACGCTTCGGCGCGCCGCTCGAGCTCGCGAGAGCTCCCCGAATCGAGGGCCCGCTGAAGACCGAGGTCGCCCGCGGGGAACGCATCGGGTTCGCCGAGCGCTCGCATCGCCACGTACTGCGCCGTCCACTCTCCGATGCCCGGAATCTCACACAGCCGCGTCAGGAAGGCGTCGGAGTCCACGACCCCCTCGAAGCGGATCCGCCCGTCGCACACCGCGCGGGCGAAAGCCCGGATGGTTTCCGATCGCGCGCGGGGAAGGCCGACGCCCGCAAGGTCGGCATCGGCCAGGACGTGCGGCTCCGGGAAGAGATGCGTGAGGTCGTTTGCGAGGGAGAGCGGCTTCCCGAAAGCTCTCACGATCCGGCCGGCCAGAGTTGTCGCGCCCGCGACGCTGATCTGCTGGCCGAGAATCGCCCGCGTCGCCAGCTCGAAGCCGCTCCAGCAGCCCGGCACCCTCAGACCCGGCTCCGCTTCGACCCGCCCGCGCAACACGGGGTCGGCTCTCAGGCTCGGCGCGATGGCCGCCCAGTCCGCGCCAAGATCGAACATGGCGCGGACTCGCTCGATGATGCCATAGAGCGAGCGGGGATCGTCGAACTGGACTCGCACGGCGAGCGCGTTCCCGTCCTCGAGCGAGACCTCGAAATAGCCGTGGCTGCCGTTGGAAGAAATCGAGCGGCGATAGCTGCCGAGCTCCACGGCTTCGACGCCGGGCGTGGCGCGCGGCGCCAGAAACGCCAGCATGCCGTTCCAGTCGTACGGCGGGCGGAAACGGAGTCGGAAGAGGTAGTGATTCTCGGGCTGGATGGCCGTCTGCCGCGCCAGGCGCCGGATCTGAGTCGGCGTTCGATGGTAGACCTCGCGGATACCGGCGTTGAAGCGTCGGACCGAACCGAAACCGGAGGCGAGCGCGATCTGGCTCATCGGCAAGGTCGTCTCGTCGATGAGCTTCTTCGCGAAGTGCAGACGGCGCGTCCGGGCGACGGCGCTCGGCGTGGCTCCCAGATGTCGGAGAAACAGGCGGCGGAGATGGCGCGAGCCAACTCCCATGCGCTCCGCCAGGAGCTCCACGCCACCATCTTCCAGGCCGCTCTCACCGATCAACCGCAAGGCTCGCGAAACCGTGTTGGACGTTCCCAGCCAAGCCGGAGTTCCGGGAGAGCTCTCCGGCCGGCAGCGCAGGCACGGCCGAAAACCCGCTTCCGCGGCGGCGGCGGCGCTCGCGAAGTAACGAACGTTCTTCTCTTTCGCCGTCGGCGCGGGGCAAATCGACCGGCAGTAGACGCCGCTGCCGAGCACGCCGATGAAGAACTTACCGTCGAAGCGCGCGTCGCGCGACAGCCTCGCCCGCGAGCACACCTGCCAGTCGAGAGTCATTTCCTTCACGAGCCTTAGGGTAGTTGATTCCGAGACGGCGACCGGACGTTTTCGGACCACGTTTCAGAGGTTTCCGATCGGAAGGCCGGTATCGCGCGGTCGTCCGGGAGCCAGGTCCGGAAACGTCCACGCGATCGGGAGCAGCGTCCGCGAACGTCCAGCTTTCCTCTGCGGATGCCTCTATGTTGCCCGAGTGTCGATCGTTTTTCGGAGACCAACCAGGCAAGGAGGCAAGATGAAATCCCGGATCTTCACGTGCATGATCGCGACGATCTCGTTTGCTGTGACTGCTGCTCTGATCGCAGCGCCGGCGCCGACCAACTACACCGTCGTCGAACTCGGCATGCTCGGCGGAACGGCGAGCGGAGCCAGCAGCATCAACAACCGGAGCTGGGTGGCAGGGTTTTCCAACTTACTCGGCGATACCACAGCGCACGCCACGCTCTGGCGGAATGGATCGACACTCGACCTCGGCACGCTCGGAGGCCCCGGCACGAACAGCGCCGTGATCTGGCCGGTCAAGAATGACCGAGGTCTCCTTGCGGGCATCGCCGAGACTTCCGATATCAACCCGCTTGGGGAGACATGGAGCTGCGCCGCTTTCTTCCCGACCGTGACCGGCCACGTCTGTCTCGGGTTCGTGTGGCAGAACGGTGTGATGACCGCGCTTCCCACTCTGGGCGGCTATGACGGCTACGCGGCGGGCGCCAACAACCGGGGGCAGGTGGTCGGATGGGCGGAAAACACGACCCATGATTCAACGTGCGTCGCTCCGCAGGTCCTCCAATTCCGGGCGGTCCTGTGGGGACCGAAGGACGGCCAGATCCAGGAGCTCTCTCCGGTTCCCGGCGACCCGACCTCGGCTGCAACGGCGATCAACGACTGGGGTCAGGCCGTCGGCATCTCCGGTGTCTGCGATCGGGCGGTCGGAAGATTCAGCGCCGCTCACGCCGTGCTCTGGCAGGACGGCATCCCGACGGACATCGGCAATCTCGGCGGCGTGGCGTGGAACACTCCGACCGCGATCAACAATCGAGGTCAGGTCGTCGGTTTCTCCGACCTTCCCGGCGACCAGAGTGGCGCACCCAACTTTCACGCTTTCCTCTGGACTAAGAGCGGCGGTATCCAGGACCTCGGCACGCTTCCAGGGGACTCTTTGAGCCTGGCCTTCGGCATCAACGATCTCGGTCAGGTCGTCGGCCAGTCGATCGGTGCCGGCGGCTCCCGGGCATTCCTCTGGCAAAACGGCGTCATGACGGACTTGAACACGCTCGTTCCCCCCGGTTCACTCGATCTCGTTTATGCCAACGACATCAATGCGTCCGGCGAGATCGCCGGCGGGGCATTCGATCCAGGCACCGGCGAGTCGCCGGCATTCCTGGCGAGCCCGGTAAAGCCCGGCCGCTGACGGCCGAGCAGGGGAATTTCTCCGGTCGCAGCGCGAGCGCGACGGTAATGGTGGAGGCGGCGGGAGTCGAACCCGCGTCCGGAAGCGCCACGGGAGAGGCCACTCCATGCTCAGCCTCTTCTCGATTCTCGCTCCGCCGCCTTGAGAAGAGGCAAAACGGCGGCAGAGCAACCCCGGATTCGTTTCGCCGCTCCGTCCGGGGATCCGGAGCGGCTACACCCGCATTTCGCGACGTCAGCCGGAGCGCGGCGGGTGCGCTCTCCGGACAAACGTGGCTACTTAATTAGGCAGCCAGAGCGAAGTTGCTGTTGTTCGCAGCTACTGTTTTTCACCCTTTTTTACGAGGCGAGTGAACCTCGGCATGCAACCTTTCGCGTGATCGTCCCCGTCGAAGCCGTTTCGCCCCCAACGGAGGAATCTTCGCTCGATGTCTTCAAAGATCCGGGAGAAATGTTAACACCCGGCCTGCGGCGATATTCCGCGAGCGGCGCGCTCGACTTGACAGCAATCCGCCCGCGTAATGGAATGCCTGCCCGTGCGTGTCAAGGACCTGATTATCGTGGTCACCTCGGTCGGGACCGAGGACCAGGCCTTGGACGTCGCGCACGCGCTCGTTCGCAACCGGCAAGCGGCGTGCGTCAACATCCTCCCGAACGTCCACTCGATCTACCGCTGGAAGGGGCGCGTTTGCGATGATACCGAGTGGTTGTGCGTGATCAAGACGGTCGCCGGCCAGTTCCAGGGCGTGCGCGAGACGATCCAGAAAGTCAATACCTATGAGCTTCCGGAGATTCTCGCGTACCGCGTCGATGACGCGAGCGACGGGTTCGGCGACTGGATCGTCCGCATGACCGAGCGCCCCAAGAAGCGGATTTCCGCGGCTCGCTCGAAGGGCCGCCGTCCGGCTGCCGTCTCGACGATCGCCAGCTAGGGGGTCAGGTCTCCTAACCAACCGCCTGCAGCGCCTGCGCGAGGTCGGCGACCAGGTCCTCGACGTCCTCGATTCCGACGGAAATGCGGACGAGGCCCATCGTGATTCCGAGCTTCTCCCGCTCCTCTTCGGGGATCGATCCGTGCGTCATCGTCGCCGGATGCGAGATCAGGGTCTCGACGCCTCCCAGACTCTCGCCGAGCGAGCAGAGGCGCACCCGGGCGAGCAGCGCCCGGGCGGCTTCGAGAGAGCCGACGTCGAAGGAAATCATCGCGCCGAACCCCTTCATCTGGCGGCGCGCCAGGTCGAACTGCGGGTGATCGGGTAATCCGGGGTAATACGTCTTTCGCACCTTCGGATGCTCCGACAGATATCTCGCGATCTCCCGGGCGTTCGTCTCGTGCCGCTCCATCCGGACGACGAGCGTCTTGATGCCGCGGAGAACGAGCCACGAGTCGAATGGAGAGAGGATCGCCCCGGAGCTGTTCTGAACGAAGGCGAGCCACTCGAGGTGAGCCGGGTCCTTCGCCACCGCGACGCCGCCGACCGAATCGGAATGCCCGTTCAGAAATTTCGTCGTCGAGTGGACGGCGAAGTCCGCTCCGAGGTCGAGCGGCCTCTGGAGATACGGCGACGCGAACGTGTTGTCCACGACGACGAGCGCGCCGCGCTCGTGCGCGATCTGCGCCAGCAGTGGAATGTCGCACAGGGTCATCATCGGATTCGTGGGGGTCTCGAGGTGAAGCAGCTTGGTGTTCGCGCGCATCGCGCCGCGCACGGCTTCGGCGTCCGCGGTGTCCACGAACGTGAACTCGACGCCGTATCGCGCCTGGATCTTCGTGAAATAGCGGTAGGTCCCGCCGTAGGTCAGATTGGAGCAGACGGCGTGCTCGCCCGCCTTCACGAACGTCGACACGGCGGTGATCGCCGCCATCCCGGATGCGAAGGCGCACGCCCCGGCGCCGCCTTCGAGCACCGCGAGGTTCTCCTCGAGAGCCGCCCGCGTCGGGTTCTGCGTGCGCGCGTACTCATAGCCCTTGTGCTTCCCGAGCGCTTCCTGCACGTAGGTAGACGTCTGGTAGATGGGGACGGCGACGGCTCCGGTCCGGGGATCCGGGGCGTTGCCTGCGTGGATCGCGTCAGTCGAGAAGCCCATAGTTTTGACCTCGTGCGAAAATAGTCAGCGCGGCGGCTGAAAGATTCCTTGCTCCGGATACCGTTCGGCGCCATCGGGGAACACGGTGACGACCGTCCTTCCGGGGCCGAGCCGGCGGGCGATCCGGAGCGCCGCCGCCGCCGCGACGCCGGACGACCCGCCTACGAGCAATCCCTCCTCCCGAGCGAGCACGCGGCACGTCTCGAACGCCTCGGCGTCGGAGACGAGGAGGACCTCGTCGATCACGCTTCGATCGAGGATCGGCGGAAAAAAGGAGAGGCCGATGCCCTCGACCTGGTGCGGACCCTGCTCGCCGCCCCCCAGGATCGAGCCTTGAGGCTCGGCCGCGACGCGCAGGACTTTCGGGAGGCGCTCCCGGAGAAAGCGCGCGACTCCGGTGAACGTGCCGGTCGTGCCGACGCCGGCGACGAACGCGTCGATCGACTCGCCGAGCTCCACCCAGATCTCGGGCGCCGTCGTCTCGTAGTGCGTGAGCGGGTTGATCGGGTTCGCGAACTGGTTCGGAAGGAATGCTCCAGTCTCCCGAGCGATCTGCTCGGCCCGGCGGATCGCTCCGCTCATCATCTCGCCGGCTGAGGTGCGGACCACTTCCGCCCCGAGAGCCTCCATCAGCTTCGCTTTGACGCGGCCATAGCCTTCCGGCATGACCACGATGCAGTGGTATCCCTTCACCGCGGCGATCATCGCGAGAGAGACCCCGGTGTTCCCGGAGGTGGGCTCGACGATCGTTCCGCCTGGCGAGAGGACGCCGCGCGCCTCCGCGTCCTCGATCATGGACCGCGCGATGCGGTCCTTGACGCTGCCCCCCGGGTTCAGGAATTCGAGCTTGGCGAAGATTCGCGCCGCGCCGGCGGAAAACCGTGAGAGCTCCGCGTGGGGCGTCGATCCGATCGCTTCGAGGAGTCCGGGGCCGGAGCGAACGGGCTTCAAGACGGCGGGAAGATAGCAAGAAAAAAGCCCCGGCGTCGCCGGGGCTTCGTTCGTCAGATGGAACCGAACTCAGTAAGCCTGCGCCCGCCGGGCCGAGTAGCACTCGCGGCAGTAAACGGGCTTGCCGTTGGTCGGATTGAAGGGAACCTGCGTCTGCTTTCCACAGCCGTCGCAGGTGACGTCGTAGAGCGTCCGCTCCCGGCCCTCACCCGCGGCCGACTTGCGCTTGTCGCGGCACAATTTGCACCGCTTCGGCTCGTTGGTGAAACCCTTGCGAGCGTAGAACTCCTGATCGTCCGCCGAAAACAGAAACGTCGAACCGCAATCCACACAGGTGAGGTTCTTGTCGGTGTATTGCTGCATCATTTGACTTTGCCGATCTCCTGGGTATTACCCTCTTCGGAAGCGCTCTCGCGCTTCACATCAATAAAATTCGAAACAACGAGTCGCGAAACCCGGCAGCAGCCGGGACGATGATCTCTCTAGGACCAACCCCCTTTCGAGCGCGCATACGCCTCCCCGCAAGGGCGAACGGATGGGGGATGAGAAAACATAGTGATGGCGCCGGGTGTGCGGGGTTTTCCTAAAAGCTGGCGCAAAGTAGCACGCGCTCGAACGGCATTGCAAGGAGTTTCTTCCGTGGCCGGGTCGTACGACCAAGGTCGGAGGATGTGCGAAATCCACCGCATGCCGGCGGGCGCGCCCTGTCAGCTTCCCGGCCGACCCTCCAGGGGCGACGACGCGGTCGCGTAGCGCTTGCGCGGAATCCGCCCTGCGAGAAACGCGTCCCGTCCGGCGGCGACCGCCCGGCGCATCGCACGCGCCATTCGAACCGGCTCCGCGGCCCCCGCGATGCCGGTATTCATGAGGACGCCGGCCGCGCCGAGCTCCATCGCGATGCAGGCGTCCGATGCGGTGCCGACGCCGGCGTCGACGATGACCGGGACCTTCGCCTGCTCAATGATGATCGAGATGTTGTTCGAGTTCTGGATCCCCAGCCCGGAGCCGATCGGCGCTCCGAGCGGCATCACCGCGGCGGCGCCTTCCTCCTCGAGCCTCCGGCAGACGACCGGATCGTCGGAGGTGTAGGGGAACACGACGAAACCGTCGCGCACGAGCGTCCGGGTCGCTTCGAGCAGGGCGGCGTTGTCGGGCCAGAGCGTGCGCTCGTCGCCGAGAACTTCCAGCTTGATCCAGTGGGACAGCCCCACCTCGCGCGCGAGGCGCGCCGTGCGCACCGCATCGTCCGCGTTGTAGCAGCCGGCCGTATTCGGAAGGAGAGTCATTTCCGGTGGGATGTAATCGAGCATCGATTCGCGCGTTCGGTCGAGGTTGATCCGGCGCACGGCAACCGTGACGATCTCCGCGCCCGACTCCCGGTGGGCCTCCTTCATCTGCTCGAACGTCGGGTACTTGCCGGTCCCGATGATCAGGCGGGAGGTGAAGGTCCGGCCGCCAAGGACGAATGCATCGGGAGCGGTCCCAGCCGAGGGACCCTCGAAAGAAACTTCGGTCGCCACGCGCTGATCCTGTCGCTTCGGGCGCGCGCCGTCAAGGAACGGGGACGTTGTCGATCAGCCGGGTCTTCCCGATCCGCACGGCCGCGACGAGCGCGGTTCCGGGCGCAGCGACTTCGACGGGTGCCATCGTTTCCGGATCGACCGCGTCGACGTAGTCGGGAGGGAGGCCCGCGGCCTCGAGCTCGCGCCGGACGCTCTCCGTCAGGTTCGCTGCGTCGCGCTCTCCCCGGGCGGCCCGGTCGCGGCCCTCGAAGAGCGCTCGAGGAAACGCGGCGGCGAGCCGTCGGTCGTCGGGCGAGAGATACCCGTTGCGTGAGGACATCGCGAGACCGTCCGGCTCCCGCACCGTCGGGCCGACGACCAGGCGGATGGGAAAGTCGAGATCCCGGATCATCCGGCGAACGACCGACGCCTGCTGGAGATCTTTCTGGCCGAAGACGGCGACGTCCGGCGCGACCTGGAGAAAGAGCTTCGCGACGACCGTCGAGACTCCGCGGAAGTGACCCGGCCGGATTCCGGCTTCGCCTCCCTCGGAGACGCCGCGGACTTCGACCGAGGTCGAGAAATCCCCCGGGTACATCGCGGCCGGGTTCGGCAGATAAAGGACGTCCACGCCCTCCCGCGCGAGCGCGGCGGCGTCGTCCCCCTCTTTCCGGGGATAGCGGGAGAAGTCCTCGTTCGCCCCGAACTGCAGTGGGTTGACGAAGATCGAGACGACGGAGAACGCCGACTCCTGTCGCGCGAGCCGCACGAGCGAGAGATGTCCCTCGTGTAGCGCGCCCATCGTCGGCACGAAGCCGATCGTTCTGCCCGAAGCGCGCGCCCGGCGGACCCGGTCGCGCAGGGGTGGAACTTCGCGGACCGTCTCCATCGCGACCGCCTGGGGTCGCTAGAACACCCGCCGCAGCGCCGTCTTGCCGCCCGCGAACGACTCTTCCGCGCTCGGGAAGCTGCCGCTCTTCACGTCTCTCGTGAAGGCTTTCGCGGCCTCCTGGATGACGGTCGAGAGGTCCGCGTAGCGCCGGACGAAGCGCGGGCGCAGATCCCGGGTCAGGCCCATCACGTCGTGAAAGACGAGGACCTGGCCGTCGCAGTCCGCTCCGGCGCCGATTCCGATCGTGGGAACCGCGATCTCGTGTGTGATCTCCGCCGCCAGCGGCGCGGGCACGCACTCGAGCACGACGGCGAAGCACCCCGCGTCGGCGAGCGCCTTCGCATCTTCGCGGATCTCCCGAGCGCTCCCCGGCTCGCGCCCCTGGACCTTGAAGCCCCCCAGCTTGTGGAACGACTGCGGCGTCAGCCCGACGTGACCCATCACCGGGATGTCGGCGGCGAGGATTGCCTCGATCGCGGGGAGGCTGCGAACCCCCCCTTCGAGCTTGACGGCCGCGCACCCGCCCTCCGCGAGGAAGCGGCCGGCGTTCTCGACGGCGCGCCCGGTGTCCGTCTGGTAGGAGAGAAACGGCATGTCGCCGACGACGACCGCGCGCTTCACGGAACGGGAGACCGCCCGCGAGTGCCGGACCATCGAGTCCATCGTCGCCGAGAGCGTGTTGGGTTCCCCGTAAACCGCCATTTCGACGGAGTCGCCGACGAGAAGAACGTCGACGCCGGCGGCATCGAGGAGCGCCGCCGAAGGGGCGTCGTACGCCGTCAGCATCGCGATCTTCTCCCCGCCTTTTGCCGCAACCAGGAGGGGGATCGTCAGGGGGGAAGTTTCCGAGAGAGCCGGCATGTCGCGCTCCTTTCCTCTCGGTCGACGTCCCGAAAACCGGGATCGCCGCCGATAAGGGCGTGCGACAAAGTATAGCGGGGTCAGGTATTCACGAACAACCTCGCGCCCGTCAAGTCCAGATGGCTTGCCACTTTGCGTTGCAAAGTGGCAAGTGGAGACCTGACCCCTCCCTGCGGCCAGCAGCGGCTGCCCGTGAAGACCTGACCCCGCTGACTCTTACCCGCTCGCCGCCGGAATGTAGTACTGCATTCCCTTTTTGGCGCGGCGGATCTGCGCGACCAGGTCGTCGAAGTCGGCGGGCCGGTTGACGAAATCGATCTCGTTCGTGTCGACGACTAAGAGCGGCGTCTCGTCGTAGTGGTAGAAGTAATAGTTGTAAGCCTCGATCAACTGCGCGACGTACTCGGGCGTGATCCCCTTTTCGAATCCCCGCGAGGCCTTCTTGATCCGCCTCATGCAAGTCTCAAGCGACCCCTGCAGGAAGATCACGAGGTCCGGCTTCGCCACCGATTCGGAGAGGAGCGAGTAGAGGCGGTCGTAGATCAGGAGCTCGGAGTCGTCGAGGTTCAGGTACGCGAAGATCTTGTCCTTGGGGAAGTGGTAGTCCGCCACCACGAGCGTCGTGAACAGATCGATCTGGGCGATCTCTCTCTGTTGCTGGTAGCGCGAGAGCAGAAAAAAGAGCTGCGTCTGAAACGCCGCCCCTTTTTTCCTCTTGTAGAACTCGCTCAAGAAGGGATTGTCGACATCCTCGAGCACCTTCGTGCCGTGGAAGCGGCGGGTGAGCATGTCGCAGAGCGAAGTCTTGCCCACGCCGATCGGCCCATCGACAGCCACGTGACGGAGAGTCAGATCGCCTTCGGACGGGATCGGCATCGGCGCGGATTCTAGAGCAGCTACCGGGCGAGCACGTCGGCAATCCCGCACACCGCGAGAGCGATGGAGACGAACCCGTTCGCCGTGAAGAAGGCGGCGTTGACGCGCGAGAGATCGCGCGGGCGGACGATTGCATGCTGGTACACGAGGGCCGCCGCGGTGGCGGCGATGCCGAGCGCGAAGAGGCGACCGCCTCCCGAGACCCGCCAGACCGCGATCAGGAGAACCACCATGACCGCGTGAAACAGCGCGGAGATGACGAGCGCCCCGCCCGATCCGACCCGCGCCGGGATCGAGCGGAGGCCCGATCGGCGGTCGTGCTCCTCGTCCTGGAGCGCGTAAATGATGTCGAAGCCCGCGGTCCAGAACAGGACGGCAAGACCGAGCAGCAGCGGGAGCATTTCAAGGTTTCCCCGGACGGCGATCCAGGCACCGACGGGCGCCATGGCGAGACAGAGACCGAGGAGCACGTGCGAGAGAGACGTCACGCGCTTCGCGTACGCATAGACGAAGAGGAGCGCGAGCGCCACCGGGGAGAGAAGGAGAGTCAGCCGGTTCAAGCTCGCGGCCGCGGCGAGAAAGACCACAACCGAGACGACGAGGAAAACGCGCACGTACGTCACCGAAAGGGCACCGGAGGGAAGAGCGCGCGACTCCGTCCGGGGGTTGGCCGCGTCGATCTCCCGATCGGCGAGCCGGTTGTGCGCCAACGCGGCGCTGCGGGCGCCGATCATGGCGACGAGGATTTTGGCGAGCGTGGGCCAGGCCGGCCAGCCGCCGGCGGCGAGCACGGCCGAGAGGACGGCGAACGGAAGCGCAAAGATGGTATGTGAGAACTTGATCATCTCGAGAGTCGTCCGGAGCGGACGCGCAACTCCGGGCGGCCGGTTCATCGCGGCCGGCGCCGCGTCGACGGTCGCGTGCCCGTTCCGGTCCAGCGGAAGCGCTCTCCCGGGAGCTCGAGGCCGAGGAGCATCGCGATGCGGCCGCACCACGCGTCGAGGAACCGGGCCATCGAAGGGTCGCTCACGTAGAAGGCTGGCGACGGAGGCGCGACGATCGCGCCCGCGAGCGTCACGCGCCGCATGTTCTCGACGTGAATGAGCGAGTAAGGAGACTCGCGGAACGCGAGAACGAGCGGTCTGCGCTCCTTCAGGCACACGTCGGCGGCGCGCTGGAGGAGGTCGCGGGAAATGCCGTTGGCGATTGCACCCAGCGTCCCGGCGCTGCACGGAATGACGGCCATGCCCGCGACGGGATAGGACCCGGAGGCAATCGAAGCGCCGACGTCGTCGTTCGGATGGAGAACGATTCTTCGCGCGGCGTCACGGGGCAGATCGAGGCGCGCGACCCAGTCTGTTGCCGAGCCGATCGAGGGATCGAGCTCGCTCGCCGCCACGATGAGACTCGACTCGGAAAACAGAAGGTGAAGGTTCGATACGCCGCGCGCGCGGGATGCGAGCTCCACGAACCGGCGGGGCAACGAGGCGCCTGAGGCCCCCGATACGCCGACGACGATCTCCCGGCCCATCACGGGACGGAGTCTATCGGCGCCGCGGACCAGCCCCGCCAAAACTCCGGTCGGGTGGCAATCTCTCTTTCCTCGCGTGCGAGTCCTTCCGGGTAAGGGAATTCCGCTCGCTCTGCTCGACCGACCCGACAGTTTTCTTTCCTGGCAATCCGCCGCGCTCCCCGCCCGCACTCTCGCGAAAGCCTTCCGGCACAGAGGTTCCGCGAGGCGCGACGCGCGGCACGCTTCTCGCGATGGCTCCCGCGCGAAAGAAACCCAGGAGGTGCCAATGGAGAACGCCTGATCGCGAAAGCTCGATGAGGACGAAGACCCGAAAGACTCTCTCGCCCACCGATCCCGAAACCGCAAAGGAGTTTTCGAATGACGACTCGATCTCTGGAACGCTCACCTTCCGCGAATGGTACGGGTCACCGCAGATTGCGGGGCCCGCTTCTCGCAGCTCTCTTTCTCCTTTCTTCCGCCGCCGGTTTGACAGCGGACACGTCGGGCGCGCCCGCGGCCGGGGGAAAGGTCAACATCAACCAGGCCTCTGCGACTCAGATCGCGCTTCTCCCGCGGATCGGGGAGAAGGTCGCGGGGCGCGTTCTCGATTACCGCAAGTCCCATGGACCATTCGTCCGGCCCGAGGACCTGATGGAGGTCAAGGGGATCGGCGAAAAGATGTTTCTGACCCTGAAGCCCTACGTCGCCGTGAGCGGCCCCACCACACTCGCCGCAAAGGTCCGCCTGGGATCTTCCCGGAAACGGGAAGGCCCCGCTCCCGCCAAAAACAAGCCCGCTCCCAAGTCCGCTCCGGCTTCCGTCCCCGCGGGCAAGGGACGGTGACGATCGTGCCCGCCCGGGTCCGCGCAAGCGGTCCCGGGCCTTCCTTGCGCCGCGGATTCTCGTCGCTCGAGCTCGTCGTGGTTCTCGCGCTCTGCGCCGCGCTCGTGACGGCAACGGCCGCCGGCGCCTTTCAGCTTCAGGCTTCTCTGGCGATCCGCTCGGCCGCCGCGGAGCTCGCGGCTGCGTTCTTTCGGGCCCGCACCTACGCGCTGACCAAAGGGGTCGCCGTCGCCTTGAAGTTTCGGAACGACGGAGGGCGCTACGAATGGGCGCTCTACCGCGACGGAAACGGAAATGGCGTGCGCACTTCGGAAATCGCGTCCGGCGTCGACCGATCGCTCGGCCTCGCGGTACCCTGGCTCCGAGGGGACGTGCGGCCCGGAATCCTGAGGGACTCCCCGGTTCCCGATCCGGCGACTCCCGGCCGCCAGCTCGATCGCCTGGACGATCCGATCCGCTTCAACAACTCCGATCTCTGCTCCTTCTCGCCCGTCGGCGAGAGTACGCCGGGCTCGATCTATCTCTGGGATGGCCGCGACCGCATGGCGGTCGTTCGGGTGTTCGGAAGGACCGCGAAGATCCACACCCTTTACTACGTCCGCGGCGAGAAGAGCTGGAGGAGGTGAGAAGGTCAGGCGCCTGCCGACAGCGGATAGGCCGTCACCGTTTCCTTCGGCGCAGCCCAGAGAACGGCGTCGCGGAACGCCGCGCCCGCAGGCACTCGCCCGCCTGCGGCGACGCAGTCCTTGAGATCCACGCCGGCGCCGATCTCGACGCCGTCCCAGACGACGCTCTCGATCAGCCGCGCGCCCTGTCCGATGGAAGCCTGGCCAACGACCGTCGAGACACCGTCGAACCCTCGGAGGGGAATCTTGGAAAGAATGCGCGTCGGCGCATCGAACGAGCCGCCTTCAGGAGGAAATGGTCCGCCGCGCGTGAGCGCCTGGCGCGTCGCGCGAAGAAAGTCTCGCGGCGTGCCGAGGTCGGAGAAGGGTCCGTCGTGCAGGAGCCATCCGATCTCTTCTCCTGCGTCCAAGAGGGGCTGCCAGAGGTCGGCGACGAGCGACCTTTCTCCGGCTGGAATCCGGGAAAGAACGCGGGGAGAAAGAACGCTGACACCGGTGTAGACGAGAGGCCAGGAGGAACGTTTTCCGAACGACACGATGCAGTCTCCCTCCGCCGCGAGCGGTGTGAATCGCGCCGGCTCGTTGTTCTCCGTGACGAGGAGAGTGACGGCGCGCCCGGTCTGGCGATGGCGCGACAGGAGACCCGGGAAGTCCGGCTCGAGAGCGGCGTCGACGTTGACGAGCACGAAATCCTCTCCGGAGAGAAAGTCCGCCGCGTTTCGAAGCGCGCCGGCGGTCCCGAGGATTTCCGGCTCGTAGAAAAGCCGGGTTTTCGGAGAGCCGGGCGGGAGAGCTCGAATGCTCTCGCGCATCGCGTCCGGCAGGTGATGGACGTTGATACCCACCTCCGACACGCCCGCCATGCGGAGCCGGGCGAGGTGCGTTCGCAGAAGCGGGACGTTGCAAAACGGGAAGAGCGCCTTGGGGATGGCGTCCGTGACCGGCTTGAACCGCGTTCCGCGTCCGGCCGCGAGGAGCATCGCTTTCAACGGTTCGTTCCGGGAAGGCCGGCGGCGCTCGCAAAGACCATGTCGGGCGGGAGCGAGCGGTCCTCCCGCCTCCGTCGGGCGTAGAGCTCGGGATACGAGTACGGCAGGGATTCCGACGCGTCGAAGGCGAGCTCGTACACCACGCGGCGGATGGCGGCGGGATCCCCCTCGACCTCGACAAACGATCCGATCGGGGTCTCGTCGAGCGCGATCACGCATTGGTCGAGCGACCACTCTTCCCGTCGCTTCTCGTAGCGGAAGCGCGGCCGCCGGCCGAGAGCCTCCAGGATGCGCTCCAGCTCGGACGGATTGGAGACCTCCGTCTCGCGCTCTTCCCGGGTCCTCGTTCCCGCGTGGAAACGCGCGGGCCCCTTGAACGTCAGGACCGCGCCGCCGGCGCTCGTCCTGCGGATCCGCAGCACGCAGCCGGCCTTCGCGAGCGTTCCCTCGTCGTCGTCATAGAGGTCGTTCGACTCGAAGTGGAGCGGTGAGACGAGCCGGGCTCCGCTCGCGCGCAGTCTCTCCCGGACGCTCGCGAGATCGGCAACGGGAAGCTTGATCTCGACCTCGTGGACCTTGGGGCGCCCCGGCGAATTCTCCGAATGCGCGCTCACTGGAGCAGCCGGCGCGCGATCTCCTGCGCGCGTTTGCCGTTCACGCGCCCGCGATGAAGAGCCATCAGGTCTTTCATTACGAGCCCGGCGTCACGCGCTGTGGAATACCCCTTCTCCCGGATGATGTCGCGGATCGCCGCCTCGACTTCCTCTTCAGTCAAGCCCGCGGGTAGGTATGCCTCGAGGATCGCGAGCTCCTCGCCCTCGCCGCGCGCGAGATCCTCGCGGTTGCCGCGGGTGTATTGCTCGATCGCCTCGCGGCGCTGTTTGACCGCTCGCCGGACGACCGCCTGCGACTCTTCGTCGGTCAGCTCACGACCCGCGTGGATCCTCTCGTTCTGGAACGCCGAGAGCAGCAGCCGCAGAGTCGCGACCCGCCGTTTCTCGCCGGCCTTGAGCGCCTGCTTCAAGTCGCTCTCGATCGCGGCGCGCATGCGGAAAAGGCTACCATCGCTGTAGCCTTCCGCCGTGGATCGCTTCCTCGTCGGCACCGCCGGTCACATCGATCACGGCAAGACCGCTCTCGTTCGCGCGCTGACCGGCATCGACACCGACCGGCTGCCCGAGGAGAAGCGGCGCGGCATCACGATCGACCTCGGGTTCGCGCACGCGGAGTGGGAAGGCGTCCGCGTCTCCTTCGTCGACGTTCCGGGTCACGAGCGATTCGTTCGAAACATGCTGGCGGGAGCCGGCGGGATCGATGCGGTGCTTCTCGTCGTCGCGGCCGACGAGTCCGTCATGCCGCAGACGCGCGAGCATTTCGAGATCGTTCGAATGCTCGGGATCCGCCGCGGCGTCGTCGCCGTGACGAAGACGGACCGCGTCGCGCCCGAGCTCGTCGCGATTACTGCGTCGGACGTCCGGGAGATGGCGCGTGGGTCCGCTCTCGAGGACGCCGAGATCGTACCGGTCTCCGCGCGCACGGGCGAAGGGCTCGAGGAGCTGAAGCGCGCGATCGTCCGGCTCGCCGGTCGTGACGCCGAAGCCGAACGGGAGTCGCGCGGCGTTCGACTTCCGATCGACCGCGCGTTCTCGATCGCGGGCTTCGGGCCGGTCGTGACCGGCAGCCTCGTCTCCGGAACGATCTCGCGTGAACAGAAGCTCGACCTCCTTCCGCGGCGACGAACCGTCCGCGTCCGCCGGCTCGAGGTGCACGGCCGCGAGACCGCCGAGGCGCGCGCGGGCGAGCGGGTGAGCGCGAACCTGGCGGGAGTCGAGCTGTCGGATTTGAAGCGCGGCCAGATGCTGACGACCCCGGGCGCCTTCGCGACGAGCGCGCTCTTGACCGTCCGCATCGATCTCCTGGGCACGTCGCCGCCCGTAGCGAGCGGCGACCGCCTCTCGTTTCACCACTTTTCTTCGGAGGCGCGGGCTCTCGTTCGTGTCCTGGAAGGCGGCTCGATCGAGCCGGGCAGATCGGCGCGGGCGCAGCTCCGCCTCTCCTCGCCGGTCGCGTCCGTCCCGGGCGACCGCTTCGTCCTGCGGCGCCTGTCTCCGGTCACGACGATCGGCGGCGGGATCGTCCTCGACCCGCTTTCGCCGCCTCTCGGACGGCGGCGGTCGTCCGAAGTGCACGACCTGCTGGACCGTCTCGAAAGCGGATCGCTCGGAGAGAAGCTGGAGCTCTGGATCGAGCAGGCCCGCGAAGGCGGCGCCTCGGAAGACGAGCTCGCTCCGCGCGCGGGGGTGCCGGCTGCGCAGGTGCGATCGGCGCTCGCGGCGTCTCGGGAGGGTGGCCGCGTCCACGTCCTGCGGCGGTCTCCCGAACGGTACCTGTCCGACCGGACCCTCGGCGCTCTCGTCGAGAAGGCTCGGCGCGAGATCTCGGTTTATCTCGAATCGGGAACCGGCGCGGTGGGGATGCCTCGGCGCACGCTCCTGTCGCGCCTGCTTCCCACGGCCGACCCTCCCTGGTTGGAGGCGGTCGAGGCGGCTCTCGTCGAGCGCGGCGCGTTCGCGGCGGTCGGCGACGAAGCGCGCGCTCCCGGCCGCGACGACCTGGTCGGTCGAGAGCGCGAGCTCTCCCTACGGATCGCGGACGTGTTCCGCGAGCGCGGCCTGTCGCCTCCCTCGCCCGTCGAAGTCACGCAGGTGGTGCAGCACCGCCAGAAGGTCGTCGAGGGATTGATCGGCTACCTCGTCAAACGGGGAGCGATCGTCCGCCTCCCGGGAGGATGGCTGATCGCGCGCGAGGCGGTCGACGGCGTCGTCTCGCGCCTGCGGGCCTCCGGCAAGTCCGCCGTCGAGATCGCCGAGTTCAAGGAGATGTTCGGGCTCTCCCGCAAGCTCGCGATCCCGCTCCTGGAGTACTTAGACGCCGAGAAGGTCACCCGGCGGGTCGGCGACCGGAGGGAAATCCTCCCGAAGTAGTCGGACCGCCGCCAGGCCGCTCCGTCCTAGCCGGACCCGGTCGAGCGATCGTCGACGTCCGAGGTTCTTCCCAAAGCCAGCCGGGCCTCTTCCGCCTCGCGCTCGAAAGAGAGCTCCCGGTAGGCCTGCGCGTGTCGCGCGCCTGCGAGGCGGCGTCCCAGGTACTCTCCGACGTACCTTCCGAGAAAGATGGCCGAGCCGGAGCGGCCGTATTGCCGCACGTGCGTCAATTCGTGGGCGAGAAGGCGCGCGCCCTCGGGGTCATCCGAAAAGACCAGTGCCGCCACCCCCGGGGACAGGAACACGCTCCGGCCGAAGACGATCGCATCCGCACGGGCCAGCGACGACAGGATCCGCGCGAGGAGACCGCGGTGAAGCCGGGCGCGAACGAGCTCGCTGGCGAATCCGGCGCGCAGGCGTTGCGCCGGTGCGGGAGGGATCCGGTCTCCGAGCAGACTACGAGCCGGCCAGGCTCCTTCGCAGCGAGGCGATCTGCTTCAGCGCCACCTTGTAGGTGACGTTACCCGAGAGGGACAGCTCGTTCCAGGAGTCGACGGGCATGCCGTGCGCCTGAGCGGGTCGGAACGTCCAGGTGGACATCGCGTGGCGCAGGTACCCGAGAAGAATTGGATCGGTTGCTTCGAGCGGGATCGCCTTCTCGACCGAGCCGTTCGATCTCACCTTGACCCAGAACCTGGCGGAAAACGGTCCCCTGTAGGAGTCGGCCGTCCAGGGCGTTTTCTTCGGCATGGGCGGCGAGTCCACGGCATCGATCGCCACGCCCCCGGCAGGGGCCGGCCCCTTGCGGGTCTCCAGCCAGGTCTCGTCGGACGGCCAGGAGAGCGGGCGGGGAATCGCGGTCGAAGGCGTAACCGGAACGAGGTTGGCCTGAACCGAGCGCGGCGCGTCGATCTCGACCTGGAGGTCCAGTCTCAGGGCCGCCCAGGTCTCGACGTTCTCGGAGCCGCGTCGCGCCGGTTCGAACGTCCATCGGGCGAGCGACTTCTGGGCTTCGCCCGAGAGCGAGGGAATCGGGTCGCGCTCCGGCTTCAGCCCCATCGGTTTGCCCGCCGCGTCGACCCGCGCCGAGACGTACTGCGCGGCGGGGACGATCGATTGAGCAAAGTTCAGCTTCGGCGGCAGCGCCGCCGGGACCTCGGCGGTGATGCCGAAAGGGTTCTCCGCCGGCGCCTGGAGGATGGCGACGACCGCGGAGTCCGTGATTCGCATGGCCGGAGGAGAAGTCGGCGTGACGGCGGCAGCCGGCGGCGTGGGAGTGGCAGCGGCGGGAGGAACCGCGCTGGTCGGAACGGCCGGCAAAGCGGTCGGCGGGGCCGGAGTGGGCTCGGGAGGCGGCGCCGGGGCAGGGGCCGCTTCCGGCGGCGGAGGAGTCGGCACGGGCGTGGGCGAGACGTCGCGCTTCTGGCCGCGTCCGATCCCCGCCGTGAGCGTGAGGACGACCGCAAACGCCAGGAGAGAGAAAAGCCGCCGATTCATCGAGATGAGCGCGAAGTATAGCGAAATGTGACGCAGGTCACTTCGCCTGCAGCCAGTTGTCCCCGGATCCCAGCTCGACGGCGAGATCGACCTTGAGTTGCGCCGCTTCCTCCATCACCCGGCGCACGAGGTCCGAAACATCGAGAACCTCGCCGGCGGGAGCCTCGAGAACGAGCTCGTCGTGGACCTGGAGGAGCATGCGCGCGCGCGAGCCCGACTCTTCGAGCGCGCGATCGAGGCGAACCATCGCGATCTTGATGATGTCCGCCGCCGAGCCCTGGAAGGGCGCATTCAACGCCATGCGCTCGGCGTTGCCGCGGACCATCCCGTTGGACGCATGGATGTCCGGGATCGGACGAACGCGGCCGAAGAGGGTCGTCACCTCCTTCGTCGAGCGCGCCTCTTCGAGGATCCCGTCCAGAGTCCCCCGCACCGCCGGGAACTGCGCAAAGTAAGACTCGATGTAGCTCTTCGCCTCCGCGGTCGGGACGCCGAGATCCTTTCCGAGCGTGTAGGCCGCCATGCCGTAGAGGAGAGCGAAGTTGATCCGCTTCGCCGCGAAGCGCATTTCCTGGCTGACCAAGTCGGGAGTGACGCCGAAGATCTTCGCCGCGGTCGCTCGGTGGATGTCGTCGCCGCGCTCGAACGCCGCGATCAGGTTCTGGTCGCCCGAGAGGTGCGCGAGGATCCGCAGCTCGATCTGCGAGTAGTCGGCGACGATCAGTTTGCTGCCGGAAGGCGCGACGAACGCCCGGCGGATCTCGCGGCCCGCGGCGGTGCGGATGGGGATGTTCTGCAGGTTCGGATCGGACGAGGAGAGCCGACCCGTCGCCGCGACGGTCTGGTGGAAGGAGGAATGGACGCGCGAATTCTCGTCGGCGAGCTGCGGAAGGGCGTCGACGTAGGTGCCCTTCAGCTTCGCGATCTCCCGGTATTCGATGACCATCCGCGCGATCGGGAACCCCTGCTCGGCGAGCTCGTTTAAGACCTCGACGCCCGTCGAGGACACGCGCGTCTTCGCGGTCTTCCGGCCGACCGGGTACTTCATCTTCTCGAAGAGGATCTGGCCGAGCTTCACCGGGGAGTTGACGTTGAACTCTTCCCCCGCCTCCTGCCAGATCCGCTCTTCGAGCGCGCGCAGGTCCCGCTCCATGCGCGAAGACATCTCGGCGAGGTATGGAATGTCCACCGCGATCCCGGCGAGCTCCATCCGAGCGAGCACCGGTGTCAGCGGGCGCTCGATGTCGCGATAGATCTTCTCGAGCGCCGGCCGCTTCTCCATCTCCGGTCGCAGGCGGCGGGCGAGCTCGAGGGTGCCGGACGCCCGTTCGCCCAGCCAGCGGTCGGCGGTCTCGACGGCGTATCCCTCCGGCAGCGCGCAGGACACGATCCCGGCTTCTTTGTTCGGGGTGACCTTCTGGCCGAGGCGCTGAAAGGCCATCACCTCGAACTCGGAGCTGCCGACTCCCGGGGCAAGGACGTACTGCGCCAGGCAGACGTCGAAGACGTCCGCGGCGACGGCTCCCCCCTCGCGCGCGAGGAGCTCATCGAGCGGCTTGGCGTCCGCGATCGTGACGGGACGGCCCGGACCGTCGAGCGCGCGCCAGCGGGCCGCGATCTCCCCCCGGGATTCCTCGGCGATCTCGACGTTCGCTCCGTCGGAGACGGCGAGGAGAACCGTTTCCTTCGCCCGGAGAAGCGCGACTCCGAGCGGCCGCGAAGCGTCGAGCGCAAAAGGCTCTCCAGGCCGGCGCCGGAACGCGGAGATCTCCGGCGCCACCGCCGCTTCGTCGTGGATCTCGGCGGCCAGAGAGTGGAACTCGAGCTCAACGAAGAGCTCTCTCAACTTCGGCGCGTCGGCAGTCGAGCAGCGGAACGCGTCCGGCTCGAAGGGAATCGCCAGGTCCGTCGGAATTTCGACCAGGCGCCGCGAGATCAGGGCGTCGTCCCTGTGCTCACGAAGGCTCTCACCCACCTTCCCCTTGATCTCGTCGGCGTGGGCGAGAAGGCTCGGGAGATCGCCGTACTCCGCGATCCACTTCTTGGCCGTGACCTCGCCGACTCGCGGCACCCCGGGGATGTTGTCCACGCTGTCGCCCATGAGAGCGAGCACGTCGGCGACCTGCCCGGGTGCGACTCCGAAAAACTCCCGGACGCCCGCCTCGTCCAGGAACTTCTCCCGTCCGGTGTGGAAGACACGCACGCGCGGTCCGACGAGCTGGAGCATGTCCTTGTCGGCCGTCACGATGACGACGTCGAAGCCCATTGCCGACGCCTTCTTCGACAGCGTCCCGATGACGTCGTCCGCCTCGTAGCCCGGCAGCTCCAGGACCGGGATCCGATACGCCTGGAGGATCGAGCGGATCGCGGGGAGCTGCGCCGCGAGATCGTCCGCCATCGTCGGCCGGTTCGCCTTGTACTCCGCGTAGGCCTCGTGTCGGACCGTCTTCTCCGGTCCATCCCAGGCGACCGCGAGATAGTCGGGGCTGTGCTCGCGGAGCATCTTGCGGAGCATCGTCACGAAACCGTAGATCGCGTTGGTCGGGCGGCCCGCCGTGGTCGAGAGACGCTGGATCGCGTGATACGCCCGGTGGATGTTGGACATCGCGTCCACGAGGTAGAGCTTCGGCGCGGCCTCGGCCATGCGGCCGGATTCTAGGGGTTCGGGGGGCCGCAAGGTCCACCGTCGGCGAGTCGGGCGGTTTTCGATGCTTCCGGGACGGCAAAGCCGGACGAAACTCAATGAAATCGCGCTCGCGCTGCCAGAGCGCGGCGGAAAGCGAGCCGCGGGAACGCGCGAGCTCGAAGGGCAAGGGACGCGTGGAGAAGAGGTTGCGACCGGAGGAAGGGGGGCCAAAAAGAAAATCGCGCGACCCGTTGCCGGTGCCGCGCGATTCAATAGAGAAAGACTAACAAATCGGCACGGGTCTGTCAAGGGAAAAACGGTTGCGTGAGAGAGAGCGCGCAAACCGCGGGCGGAGAGACAGTTGAAGACCCTCGCGCTACGGCGAGAAACCCCTGTAGACCGTTTCGAGGACCCGTTCGCGCAGCCGTACCACCTCCCGCCGGATCGTGTCCGACTCCGCCTGCATTCTTGCGACGAAGTCCCGGTCATCCGCGCCGGGGAGATTGATCGCGACGTTCAAGAGTGCCGCCTGGCTGGCCGCTTCGAGCAGAACGGCCGCGGTGCCCGCGTCGGAGGCCGCGTTCGGGTTTCCTTTCGCGGCGAGCTCCGGCAGCGTCGCGAGAAGCCGAAGCGCCGCCCGGGCGGTACGCATCGGGACTTCGGTCGCGAGCCGGTTGGACTCGGCCATGCGCCGGGCCCGCGCGCTCCGATCGGCATCGGTCTCTCTCGGAAGACCCCGCGCCGCCACGACCGCGTCGTATGCCTCGGAGTCTTCCCGGGCCAGCCACAGAAACTCCTGACGCGCGCGACGCGCCGCCCCGGCGATCGGCCGGACGACGTCGTGCGACGCCGCGTACTTTTCCTTCGAGAGCGTCAGGGCGGCAACCATTTCCGCCAGGGCCGCGCCCATCGCCGCCGAGAGCGCCGCGGCCGTGCCGCCGCCGGGGGTCGGCGCATCGGAGGAGAAAGCGGCGAGCAGGCCCTCGAACGTGAGCTTCTCGAAATCCATCGCGCTACTTCGGACTCTGGACCCTGGATTTTGAGCTCACCGGATCGCCGCCCCGCACCACGGCCGATACCAGGTCGACGCCCCAATGATAGACGAGGTGACGGTCGTCCGGCGCGTCGAGAACGACGACGTCCGCCGACTTGCCGGCCTCGAGCGAGCCGATCCGGTCCGCGAGACCGAGCGATGCCGCGCCGTTCAACGTCATTCCGGTCAACGTTTCTTCGACCGTGAGCTCCGAGTCGAGACAGGCATGCACCGCCACGGCGGCGAGCGATTCCGTGTAACAGGTCCCCGGGTTGGCGTCGGAAGCGACCGCAACCGGGACTCCCGACTCGATCATCGAGCGCGCGGGGGCTGGGCGCGAACGCATCCACCACGCCGTCCCGGGCAGGATCACGGCGACCGTGCCGGATCGCGCGAGCGCGGCGATTTCCGCGTCGCCCGCGAAGAGGAGGTGATCCGCGGACGCCGCCTCCAGCTCCGCCGCGAGCAGCGTTCCGCCCGACCGCGCCAGCTCGTCGGCGTGAACGCGCAGCCCGAGCCCGGCCCTTCGGGCCGCTTCGAGGATCGTCCGGGACTCGGCAACCGTGAAGACGCCCTCTTCGCAGAAAACGTCGCAGTAGCGGGCGAGGCCCTCTCGCGCGACGAGCGGCACGATCTCGTGGGCGACCAGGCGGACCCACTCCGCGCGTCGGTGTCGGAACTCCGGCGGAATCTCGTGCGCGGCAAGAAGCGTCGGCACGACGCGGGGAACCTCCGGACCGTCTATCTCGCGCAGCAGTCGGAGCGCGCGGATCTCGTCCTCGGCAGTCAGGCCGTAACCGGACTTCGCCTCGATCGTGGTCGACCCGTGCTCGAGCATCACGCGAAGCCGCCGGTGAACCGAGCCCGACAGCTCCTCGTCGGACGCGGCCCGCGTCGCGCGAACCGTCGCGAGAATTCCGCCGCCCGAGGCGGCGATCGACGCGTAGCTCTCGCCCGCGAGCCGGCGGCCGATCTCCGGGGCCCGGTCTCCGACCCAGACCGGATGGGTGTGCGCGTCCACGAATCCGGGCAGGAGAGTCCTGCCGGTGGCATCGACCGTGACGTCGGCGGGACGGCCGGCGTACTCGCGCCGGTAATCGGTCTCGGTCCCGACGAAAGCGAGAAATCCGTCTTCGGCGCGCACGGCGGGCTGGCGGAGCCGGAAGATCTCCCCCTGCTCTCTTCCGCGCCGGGCGGTCGAGCCGAGTGGGGTGGCGAGCAATGCGGCGCCGCGGATGTCGAGAGAAGTCATGAAACCGCTGTCATTCTGAGGCGGAGCGCCGAAGAAACCCGAGAATTTCGGGACGAGGAAGGATCCTTCGCCGACTTCGAGGCGGAAGGTGGCAGCGTGAAGGCTAGCCCGCTCCCCCCGGAGTGTTCCTCCGCATGTACGACAGCGGCCGGTCCTGCTCGTCCTGCTGCCGGTCCATCTCGATCACCTGCTTGTAGAGCTCGAGCATCTTCTGGAGCTCGAGCCGGACGTTCGCGCGCTGGAGCTTCAGTTCGTGTATGGCCTTCTCGATCTCTGCGGCTCGCTGCAACGCGTTGTGCGTCAGCCGCTCCGAAGAGTCCTCGGCTTCCTTGACGATCAGCTCCGCCTTGCTCTGCGCAGCCCCCCGGATGTCTTCGGAGGCCCGCTGCGCCGACACCAGCGTCTCCTTCAGGATGCGCTCTCTCTGGCGGTGCTCCGAGTTCTCTTCCTCGAGCTCGCGGATGCGGCCCTGCAGGGCGGCATTCTCGCGGGCGAGCGCCTCCAGGTCCTCGGCGGCGATGTCGAGAAACGAGCCGACCTCGACGGGGTCGAGACCCTTCCACTTGCGGGAAAAACGGTGCTTCTGAATTTCGAGGGGGGTCAGGCGCGAGGCCATGGTCATTCCTCCGGTTGCAAACGGTTAAAAGGCGCGGGTGGACGTTAGGAACAGGTTCGAGAGAAGGACTTTCACGAACAGGATGAGCAGGATCACCAGGATCGGCGAGAAATCGATTCCTCCCGTTCGCCGCGGCGGAAGGATCCGGCGGAACGGCCTCAGGATCGGCTCGGTCGTCCGATAGAGGAACTGCACGATCGGATTGCGCGGGTCGGGATTCACCCACGAGATGACCGCGGCGATGATGACGAGCCATTGGATCACCGACAGGATCGCGAAAACGACCTGCAGCACGGCCCCCGCGAAGGCGCTGCCGACGTTCATTCCGACTGTCTCGGCCCGAAGAGCGCCGTCCCGACGCGGACTTCGGTGGAACCTTCCTCGACTGCGACTTCGAAATCGTGGCTCATCCCGATCGAGAGCTCCGGAAAGGGATGATGGAGGCGGTCGGCGAGGCGCTCACGGATATCGCGCAGCTCCCGAAAGAAGGGGCGGGAGGCCTCTGCGTCCGGGCTGAACGGTGGGACGGCCATGAACCCCCGGACGTCCAGGTGCGGGCAGGCGAGCGCCGCGCGGGCAAGGCCCTCGGCCTCCTCCGGACGGGCGCCGGACTTCGTCTCCTCGCCGCCGACGTTGATTTCGAGCAGCACGGGAACGGTCCTGTCCTCTGCCGCGAGCAAATTCTCCAGGCGCGCGGCAATTCGTTCGCGATCCAGGCTTTCGATTGCTGAAAACCATTGTAGCGCCGCCTTCGCCTTGTTGGTCTGAAGAGGCCCGATGAGCCGCCACGTGAGGCCGGGGAACTCCGGAGCAACCGCCTCGATCTTCCGTGCTCCCTCGACGACGCGGTTCTCGCCGAAAAGCCGGAACCCGGCGCGCGCAGCGCGGCGGACGAGCTCGGCCGGGTGCCCCTTGGTGACCGCGAGGAGCGCGACTTCCCCGGAGTCCCGTCCGCGGCGATGCGCGGCCGCGGCGATGAGGGAGAGGATCCGCTCGCGCCGCGACGACAGCTCGTCCTCGGAAGGGAGATCCTTCAAAACCGCCTGGACTTCTCGCTCGCGTCCGCCCCGAGGTTGGCGAGCCGGTCCGCCCGCGTGTTGCTCTCGCGCGGGATGTGGGTGATTGCGAAGCTCCGAAATCGCTTCGCGCGCAGGATAGCCTCGGCCAGCAGAGGCTTCAGGTGCTCCGCGCGGATCTTGAAGTTGCCGCGGAGCTGTTCCACCAGGAGCCGGCTGTCCGAGCGGATGTCGACATCGTCGGCGCCGGCCTCCTCGGCCCGCTCGAGGGCGAGGAGGAGCGCGCGATACTCGGCGACGTTGTTGGTCGTGGCTCCGAGCGGCTCGTAGAACTCGAGCGCGGGCCGATCACGTTCCGGCTCGACGAAGACTCCCGCGCCCGCTGGGCCCGGATTGCCCCGCGCGGCGCCGTCGATGTAGGCGCGGAATTTCATCTCGCGTCACGACCTCTGCATGTCCCAGTACAGAATCCTCTTGCAGCTGTCGCAGTAAGTCAGCTCGCGGCCCGCTTTCAGCGCCTGAAGCGCGGCGGGCCGGATCTTGACATGACAGGCGGAGCACGAGTTTCCGAGGACGAGCACGATCGCCTGACCGCCCTTCTTCTCGAGCAGCCGCAGAAATTCCGCGCGGTCCCGCGGGTTCATCCCCGCTTCGAGCCGGCCGATTTCCTCCTGCGCGCCGGCGAGCTCCTCGTTGATCGCCTTTTGAGCGCTGCGCCAGTCTTTCAACCGCTCCTCGTGCTGTTCGCTCTCGAGCGGCAGGAGCTCTTCCCTTCCCGCGAGCTCTTTCGACGCGCTTCGGATCTCGGCGTCCAGGCTCGTGATCTTCTCCTCGCCGGCGCGGACCAGCTTCTCGACGCCGTCGATCTCGTTCAAGACGGCTCCGTACTCCCGGCTGTTCTGAACGGCGCGGAGCTGCGTCTGGTATTTCCGGAGCCTCTCGCGGTGCTCGGAAAGCTCCGCATTGGCCCGGCGGCGCTCGGCCTCCGCTTCGGTACTCCGTTTCTTCAACTGAGCGACCGCTTCGACTTTCTCCTGGTACTCGCGATCCACTTCGACGAGCTCGGACGGGATCGTGTCGCGCTCCTTCTGGCGCGACTGGACGAACCGGATCCGGTCCTGGAGGCGGTACAGCTGCTCGAGCGGGGTGTTCATGCGCTCGACCCGTCGCCCCGCGCGGACATGAAAAAGGGTGTTCCGGTCGTGGAACACCCTCGGGAAGAAGCCTTTTTCGTCTCTTTTCGGTCTCGAGTCCTTCTCCTCAATCTCTCCTGCCCTCTTCAATCACCCTTGGTGGGTCCACCCGGATTCGAACCGGGGTCTGACCGGTTATGAGCCGGTGGCTCTGGACCGCTGAGCTATGGACCCCGGCGCGCGATCGCAGCAAATATATCGCAAAGGCCGCCCGTCCGCCGTCGACGGAGAGCCGGGTCGGTCTTATCGGATCGTTTCTAAGAACGGCTTCAACTTCTTGGCCCGCGACGGATGCCGGAGCTTTCGAAGCGCCTTCGACTCGATCTGCCGGATCCGCTCGCGGGTGACGTTGAACGAGCGCCCCACCTCCTCGAGAGTGTGCTCCGATCCGTCCCCGACGCCGAACCGCATCTTCAGGACCTGCTCCTCGCGCGGCGTGAGCGTCTTCAAAACACGGCGCGTCTGGTCCTGCAGGTTGGAGACGAGAACCGCGTCGATCGGCGAAAGCACCTGGCGGTCCTCGATGAAGTCGCCCAGGTGCGAATCTTCCTCCTCACCGATCGGCGTCTCGAGCGAGATCGGCTCCTGGGCGATCTTCATGATCTTCCGCACCTTCGACACCGGCATGTCCATGCGCTTGGCGATCTCCTCGGCGTTCGGCTCCCGGCCGAGCTCCTGAACGAGCGAGCGGGAGGTGCGCGTCAGCTTGTTGATCGTCTCGATCATGTGGACCGGGATCCGGATCGTCCGCGCCTGATCGGCGATCGCTCGCGTGATCGCCTGGCGAATCCACCAGGTCGCATACGTCGAGAACTTGTACCCGCGGCGGTGCTCGAACTTCTCGACCGCCTTCATGAGGCCGATGTTCCCCTCCTGGATCAGGTCCAGGAACTGCAGTCCGCGGTTCGTGTACTTCTTCGCGATCGAGACGACGAGCCGCAGGTTCGCCACGATCAACTCGTGCTTGGCCTGATCCGCCTCCTCTTCGCCTTCGCGGACCATCCGGAGCGTCTTCTTGACGTCCTCGTGCGTGACCCCGAACTTCTGCTCGAGTTCGCGGAGCGACTTGCGGTACTTCGCGATGCGACGCTTGTAGAAATCGATCCGGGTGGCGTTCTTCTCCTTCTTGAGAGTCGTCGTGTCCTGTCGGATCGTGGACTCCGGCACCGACATCTGCCGGTCGATGTCCTTCAAGATCCCGATCGCGCGGTTCAACACCGCCGGCGTGAAGTCTGCGGCGCGGATCAGCTTCGCCATGTCGGCGATGCGCCGGTCGATCGAGGCCTCGATGCGCGCCAGAGCCTTCGTGCCCTTCTTGATCGTGCGCGCCTTGAACTTCATCCGCTTGATGTCTTTGTCGAGCGCGCCGATCTTCTTGAAGCTCGCCAGCACCGCCTCGATCCGCTGCGCCGCGCGGTCGTCGAGCTCATCCGCGTCTTCCGAGAGGTTGACGAGCTCGTTGACCATGCGCGAATCGCGGCCCGCGTTTTCCAGGAGCTTCAGGATCTCCTCGAGGACGACGGGATTGTTCGCCAGCGCCTGGTAGATCTTCGCCTCGCCCTGCTCGATGCGTTTGGCGATGCGGACCTCTCCCTCGCGGTCGAGGAGCTTGACCGTCCCCATCTCGCGCAGATACATCCGCACGGGGTCGTTGGTCTTCTCGACGGCCTCGCGGGCTTCCTCGGCGGTTTCGGCGTCGAGCGCTGCGCGCTTCCTCGCCGCACGGTCGGGATCCGTGACGATCTCGATGCCGAGATCGAAGAAGCGCTCGTAGACAGAGTCGAGCTCGCGCGGACTCCCAACGAGCTCGTCGGAGAGAATCGTCTGGATCTCCTCGTACAGCAGATAGCCCTTGTCCTTCCCCGCACGGAAGAGGAGCTGGACCTCCGGGAACTTTTCCTCGATCACCAAGTTCTTTTCCTTTCGCCCGGGCTCTAACGCCCGAGCTCCACGATGCGCTTCCCGATCTCCTGGACCCGCTGCATCAGACGCGAGACTTCCTCGTTTTGTCCGACTTCCTCGGCCTGACGAATTGCCTTCGTGAGAGCAGTTTTCTCGCGGCTCAAATACTTCTTTTCGAGCTCCCTCAAAAGCCGCCGCACGTCCTCTTCCGCCGGGTCCGGGCTGTCGTCGAGAGCCAGGCGGGATATGAGAGATATGTCGCTTGGTTCCCTAAGCTTGCCCAGATACCTCTGAAAATCAATCGCTTCCGAGCCGCTTGTACCCTTTTCGAAGCTCTCGACCAGGCTCCGAACGCCCGGATGCGTGACGTGTTCGGACCGTAAGTCCCCCCGAATCAGAGACATCGATTCAGTCCCCCGCACCAGGAGCCTGAGAAGCCGGAGCTCAGCCGGGGGTATCTCACCCCCGTATAACACCGATCCATTTCCTTGCGTTCCCGGGGCTTGCGCGGCCGGAGAAGGGGTCGCCGGCGGTATCGGACGCGCGCCGGCCCGTGGGCTTCCGGGCGTTCCCGGCGCGCGGTTGCCCGGCTCGGCCGTCCAGAGCACCTCGACGGGAACGCCCACGTCGTCGGAGACGCGGCGGTACTCCTCGTAGCGGAGGATGCGGTCGGGAATCGCGGAAAGGACTTCCAGGATTGCGCGGATCCTATCTTTTTTTTCCTCAGCCGAGAGACGCGCCTCGCCCGGATTCAGTTCCTCCAGGAGCCACGGAAGATACCCGGGCGCTTCCGCGATCCGCTTTGCCAGCGCGTCCGGACCGTCTCGCCGGCGGACGTCGTCCGGATCCTCGTCGGAAGGCAAGCGCGCGACCGCGACCTCGAGACCCTGGGCAAGCAGGTGGGAGAGCGCGGCGCGGGCGGCGTGGCGGCCCGCGGAGTCGCCGTCGTAGCAGAGGACGACCCGCGGCGCGAGCCGCTTCAGCTTGGCGGCCTGCTCGGCGGTCAAGGCGGTGCCCATCGAGGCGACCGCCTCCTCGACGCCGGAGAGATAGAGCGCCAGGTGGTCGAAGCAACCCTCGGCGAGAACGGTCCTCTCGCTCCGGCGAATCGCCTCGCGCGCGTCGGTGAGCGCGTAAAGGAGCCGTTTCTTGAGAAAGATCGGCGACTCCGGAGAGTTCAGATACTTCGGCTCGTCTTCGGGAGAGAGAGCGCGGCCGCTGAACCCGACCGGTCGGCCGCGCTCGTCGCGGATCGTGAAGACGAGCCGGTTCCGAAAACGGTCGTACGATCCGTGTCCCTCCGAACGCCATTGAAGCAATCCCGCCTCGACGAGCAGAGCCTCCGGCCAGGCGCCGCCGAGGCCCTTCGCGAGCGTCTCCCAGCCGGGGGGGGCGTAGCCGACGCCGAGGACTTTGGCGACGGTCCCGGGAACGGCCCGCTCTTCGAGGTAAGCGGCGGCGGGATTGCCCGGCTTCGCGAGCTCGGCGGCGTAGAACCGCTGCGCCGCGGCGACCGCGCCGAGGAGCTTCTCGCGCTGCTCGTCGCGCGGACCCCGTGTCGCGCGTCTCCCGATCTCGACGCCGAACCGGGAGGCCAAAGCCTCGACCGCCTCGGGAAAGTCGAGCCGGTCGATCTGCCGGAGGAAGTGGATCACGTCGCCCCCGGCTCCACACCCGAAGCAGTGGTACAGGCCCTTGTCGCGGTCCACGGTGAAGGAGGGGGTCCGCTCGTTGTGAAACGGGCAGAGACCCTTCCACGAGCGCCCCGCCTTCTTCAAGCGCGTGTGCTCGCTGACGACTTCGACGATGTCGACCGCCGCCCGCAGTTCTGCGAGCACGTTGTCGTTGATGTCGAGATCGCTCATATCCCCCCTCAGCCTGTCATCCCGAGCGAAGCGAGGGATCTCTTTCCTCGAGAGATCCTTCGGCCTTCGGCCTCAGGATGGCGTGAGTCGCTGACGCTCCTCACGCCAGCTCCACGATCGTCGCGCCGTTGCCGCCTTCGCGCGGGTCGGCGGCGCGAAGCCGGGACACGGCGCGATTCTTCCGGAGATGATCTCGCAATCCCGCGCGCAGTCTTCCCGTGCCGTGGCCGTGCACGACGCGGATCCGGCCGGCCCCGGCGAGGAGCGCGCTGTCGAGGGCTTTCTCCACTTCCTCGATCGCCTCCTCGAGCCGCCGGCCGATGACGTTGACTTCGGGGGTGGAGCTGGCCAGGTCGGAGGCCGCCTCGGCTTCACGACCTCTTCCCGCGGCGCGGCCGGAGGGTCGGGATGAGGGGCGTTCGAAAGTCTCGACCCTTTCGAGCTCGGTCCGCGGGACCCGCATCCGCTTGCCGCCGGCCTCGAGCCAGGCGACTTCCCCTTCGACCGACGCCACGAGGCCGTCCGACTTCGTCCCCCGGACGCGCGCCCGGTCGCCGACCGAGACCTCGAGCCCGCGACGGTCCCGCTCCTCGCGCGCTTCCGCGACCGTCTCCGCGGCGGCCTCCTCCTCCGCGCGAGACAGAACGCTCGCGGCCGACCAGCTCGAGCGGCGCGCGTTATCGCCGCGGATCGACTCGAGCTCCTCCTCGACGTGGCGCGCGAGTTCCTTCTTCGCCTTCTCGAATCCCGCGAGCCCGGTCTCGAGCATCCGCTGGCGTTCCCGGAAGACCGTTTCCCGCTCCACTGCGAGCCGCTCTCCTTCCCGTCTCGCGGTCTCCCGGTCGCGGGCGAGCCCGGCCTCCGCGTGCCGCAACCGCTCGAGTGCCGCCTCGGCCTCCCACTCCGCCCGGTCGCGCCGTTCCCACGCGCTCCCGAGGAGCTCCCGCGCGCGGGCAATCACGTTTGCGGGCAGGCCCTGCTGCACGGCGACGGAGAGCGCGTGGCTCCGTCCCGCGAGCCCGGGGTGCAGCCGATAGTTCGGCCGTCCAGTATTCTCGTCGAACTCCATGGCGGCACAGACCGCGTCATCCCGGCCCCCCGCGAACCCCTTGACCGCCGAGAGGTGGGTCGTGACGATGGCGCGGCCGCCCCGCGCGAGGTACTCCTCGAGGAACGCGACGGCGAGCGCGCTGCCTTCCTCCGGGTCGGTCGCGCTTCCGATCTCGTCGACGAGGGAGAGCCGATCCGATGCCGCTGTCTCGAGGATTTCCGCGAGGGTCTCCATCGAGGAAGAAAAGGTCGACCGGTCCGAAAGGATTTCCTGCGCGTCGCCGATCTCGGTTCTCACCGCCGAGAACACCGGAATCCGGGTTCCGGGCCCCGCCGGGATCGGAATTCCCGATTGCGCCATCAACGTCAGGAGACCCGCGGTCTTGAGCACCACAGTCTTGCCCCCAGCGTTCGGGCCGGAGACGACGAGCATCCGTTTTTCGCTCGGCAGCTCGAAGTCGAGCGGAACCGCGTCCCGGAGGACGTCGCTCGCCGGACGGGACTCCCCGAGAACGCGGCCGCGCAGCTCCGAGAGGCGCGCATCCAAGAGCGGGTGTCGGGCGGCCACGAGGGTCCACGCGCCGTCGTCCGAAATTTCCGCGACACGTCCGGCGGACAGCTCGCCGAACTCCACGGCCGCCTCTCCCGCGTCCAAGGCAGCGAGCTCTTCTTCCACCGCGAGGAGATCGCCCGCGCGGTCGAGCACGGCACGACCAAACGCGGCGAGCAGTCTCTCGACTTCCCGCTTCTCTTCCGCTGCCGCCAGCGCGAGCTCGTTGTTGGCCTCGACGACCTCGAGCGGCTCGACGAAGACCGTCTGGCCCGATCCGGACCGGTCGTGGACGATCCCGGCGACGCGGGATCGCGCCGAGGCCGCGATCGGCAGACAGTACCGATCGTTCCGCAGCACGATGACGCTGTCGGCGAGCGCGTCGCGCCGGGTCTCGAGCATCCGGTCGAGCATCCGCGAAACCTCGGTGCGCCTTCGCCGAAGACGGCGGCGAATCGCAGCGAGCTCCGGCGACGCGTCGTCGCGGACCGCGCCGTCCTGACCGAAGATCCGGGCGGCCGCGTCGATGAGATCCTGCAGGTCGGGCAGCCGGCTCGCCCGATCCACGAGCGCCCGCGACTCCGCCCGCCCGAGGGCCCGGCGGACCGCCTGCGCCGCTCGCGCGGACGAGAGGATCGGACGGAAGTCTTCGGGCGCCGCCGCGCCCCCCGCATCCTCGAGAGCGGCGAGCGGGGCCGAGACGTCCTGAAGTCCGGCGAGCGGCAGGCGTCCATCTCGGGCGCGGAACTCACGAAGCTGCGACGTTTCCTCGAGGCGTCGTCGGACGAGTGCCTCATCCCAGGAAGGCGTCGTTCGGAGGACGGCCTTGCGGCCGGGGCTGGTTCGGGCGAGCGCAGAAATCAGGCGGAGGACGACGTCGAACTCGAGGGCACGGAGATCGACGGCGTCCTCCGCGGGAAGAGGATGAGGGACTACATCGTGGCGCGACGTTCCTCCGAGAGCTTGCGGAGCATCTTCTTGCGAGCCTGGATCGCCTTGCGCTTGCGTTTCGCGCTCGGCTTCTCGTAGTGCTGACGCTTTTTCAGCTCCGAAAGGATCCCCGACTTCTCGCACTTGCGCTTGAACCGCCGCATCGCGTTCTCGAAGGACTCGTCTTCTTTGACGTGGACGAGAGGCACGAACATTCACCCCCTTCACCCCGGATTTGACGTCTTTCGATTTTACCCTGCTGAGTTCGGACCTGTCAACGAAACCCTTTGTCACCAATGGCTTAGCTCTTTGAGGCGCTCAGCACCGGCTGTCGGAGCGCCCATGCGCCGTAAAAGAACGTTCTTGGACGGCGCGGGCTTCCCTCATTTCTCCGGCCGCCCGGGAGCCGTTCATAATCGCACGCCATGGCCGATCGGGGAGCGCCCGCGTCTCTGAAGGAGCGCCTCGCGGGGCTTCGCGCCGAGCTCGAGCGGTTGCGCTTCGAGACGGACCGGCGGTGGGACGAGCTCCTGTCGCGCCTGGCGGAGAATCCGGAGGAGATTTTTCCGGAAGAGGTGCTCCGGGCGGCGGCAACGGGGCAGCCGCCCGCTCGCGGCGCGATCTCGATCGAATCAGCGCGCCGGCTCGACGGAGCGGCCGATCAGGTCGAGGCGCTCACGGGATTTCTCGAGGAGTGTCTCCGGCATGCCTCGCGAGCCGTCCTTCTCGTGGAGCGGCACGGTCGCGCGCAGCCGTGGAAGTCGACCGGTTTCGGCGGCCCCCAAGCGGACCGCCGAAGCGCGGTCGTCCTCCCGGCGGCCGACGCCCTAGAGCGCGTTCGCGAGGGGGTCCCGCAGCGTCTCGACGAAGGAAACGAGCTCTCGCGCGCGCTCGGGGCCGCCGACGCGGCGCAGGCGATCCTCGTTCCGTTCGTGGTGCGCGAGAAGGTCTCCGGCGCGGTTTACGCCGACGCCATCCCGGCGGAGCGGTCGAAGCTCGACCCCGAGGCGATCGCGCTCCTGACGTATCTTGCCGGCCTCGTCGTGGATCGTCTCGCGAAGCGCAAGCTGGTCCCCTCTCCGGCGCTCACGCCCGCCGAGGATTTCCCGGCGCCGCTTCCGCACGAGCTCGGAGGCCCCCTCGCTCCGCCGACGACCGAGGAGAGTCGCGACGAGGCGCGCCGCTTCGCGCGACTGCTCGCCTCGGAGATCAAGCTCTACAACGAAGACGCGGTCATGGAAGGGCGCGAGCGGGGGAACCTCTCCGCTCGTCTCCAGGACGACATCGAGCGGGGCCGCCGGCTCTACGAGCAGAGAGTGACCCCGGAGGTGCGCGCGGGCGCCGACTATTACTACGAGGAGCTCGTGGACGTGCTTGCCGACGGCCGGCCCGACGAGCTCAAAATCTCGCTTCGCCCTCCGGTCGCGCGCGAATAGGCCGCTCTTCTTCCCCGTTTGCCGCTTTCGTGCTCCGGTTCCACGCCTCCTTCGTCTCCTTCCTCCTCCTGACGGCGTCGTTCGCGCGTGCCGACATCGGGATTCGCCCGGTCACCGGCGATTTCGACGCGGAGTTCGCGCGCGCGGCCGACTTTCTCGAGCGGGGAGAGCGCGGCCAGGCGGAAGCGATTCTCGGAGAGATCGAGCGGCGGGCTCGACAGCGCGCGTGGGATGCCCGCGTCGCGCTTCTCCTCGCCGGCGACGACGAGCGACGGAGGGACCATGCGTCCGCGGAGCGCCGCCTGCGCGCGGTAGAGGCGACCGCGATCGGCCTTGAGCCGTACCGGCGAGACCGTCTGGCGCGCGTCCTCGAAGCGGAAAACCGCGAGGCGGAGGCGGAGCAGGAGTGGAGGGCGGCATTCGAATCGGAAGAGGCTTTCGCGGAGAGATCGGCGGTGGGACGCCGCCTCGCGAGGGCCCTCGAGAAGCTCGGCCATCCCCGCGACGCGCTCGCGATCCTCGAGCGGACGTCGGCGCGGGCGACCGCCGTCGAGCGCGTCGCGATCGAGCTCGAGCGCGTCCGCCTCGGGCTCGCTGCGAAAGATCGGGAGGCGGTCTCCTCCGCCGCTCGCTCGCTTCTCCTCCGCGCTCCCACGATGGACGTCGCCAGCGCGACGCCACTCGCGGTCCGCACGGCGATGCACCTCGAGGAGCGCCGCCTCTCCGCCGCGGATCGCGCGCGGCGCGGCCGTGCCCTGTTCGCGGCGGGAGACGCGAAGCGCGGGCTGCGGCTTCTCTCCGAACATCCGTCCGCGTGGCCGGCGGCCGACCGCCCGGCGAATCAGCTCGCGCTTTCCCGCGCTCTGGCGGCGGCCGGTCGCGAGGGCGCAGCCGAAGCGGCGGCGAGAGAGGTTCCGAAGGACTCGCCCGAGTGGTTCGAGGCGACCCTCTTCCGGGCGGATCTTCTTCTCGCCCGGCTTCGCGCGAAGTCGCGCGGCGCTCCCGTGGCGAAGAGCCCGGTGATCGCTCCCGTGCGGGAGGCGCTCGAGAGCGTCGCCGTCGCGTCGGCCCCGGCCCCGACCCGCGAGGGCGCACGCGAGCGGCTCGTCCGGCTGTCCGCGGAGGCCAACGACTTCGAGGCGGCGCTCGCACAGGCACGCGAGCTGACGAGGGAGACCCGCGGGACGACCCGCGGTTTCGAGCCGGTCTGGGACCTGGCCTGGCAGAAGTGGCGCGCGGGGGATTTCCGGGAAGCGCGCCGCCGATTCGAAGCGCTCGCGGCCACCTACGACGACATCTGGAGGGGCCGGCGGCTCTCCTACTGGCGTGCCCGCTGCCTCGAGAAAGAAGGCAACGGCGACGAAGCGCGGGCGATCTATGCGGCGCTCGCCGCGGCGACCCCTCCGGATCTCTACGCGGCCTTCTCTCGGCCGCGCTCCGCCGGAGCGATCGGACCCGTGCCGCCGCCGCTTCCCGACGCGTCCACCGAAGCCGCGGAATACCGCCGTACCGACGAGCTCCTGCGCCTGAGGATGTTCGAGGATGCGGCCGCCGAGGCGCGAGTACTTGCGCCGTCGCGCGGCCGGGACCTGCGGGTGGCGGAGGCCGACTTCGCGCTCGGTCGTTTCGCGACTGCCGCCGCCGCGGCGAAGCGCGCGTTCCGGGAGATCGGGACGGCGCAGGAGGGGCGCGTGCCCGACGGCTGGCGGCGCCTCCACTATCCGATCGAGGAGGGCGGCTTTCTCTCCACCGACGCGCGCGAGTTCCATCTCGATCCGGCGCTCCTGCGGGCGCTCGTGCGCCAGGAGAGCGTCTTCAACCCGCAAGCGAGATCGCACGCGGGAGCGCTCGGGTTGACGCAGCTCCTTCCCGGCACAGCGAAGCCTCTCGCCAAATCGGTGTTGCGCGTGCGGTACCGGCGTGCTTTTCTCTACGACCCGGGGGTCAACGCGCGGCTCGGCGCGGCGTTCTTCCGGCAGCTCCTCGATCGCTTCGGAGGGGACCGGGCGTACGCGCTCGCCGCCTACAACGGCGGACCGGCGCGCATGCAGCGGGTCTTGACCGAGAACCGCGGCCGACCGGAGGACGAGATCATCGAGTCGCACCCCTTCGCGGAGACCCGCGACTACGTGCGGCGAGTCCTCCTTTACGCGGAGTCATATCGCGTGCTCTACCCGGAGCGCGCGGCGCCGTGAGGACCTCCGCATCCGCATAGACTTCCCGCGTGGCGGCCACGGAGTTCCAGGTCCGGACCAAGAAGAAGATCTCGCGCATCGACGTCACGAAACAAGTCGAGCGGGCCGCAAAAGAGCTCGGCGCGAAATCGGGCGCGCTCCTCGTGTCGGTCCCGCACACGACCGCCGCCGTAACGATCGGCGAGACCTGGGACGAAGACGTCACGACCGACGTCGAACGCGCGCTCGCCGCCTGGGTCCCGGACGTCCGGTTCGATCACGCCGAGGGGAATTCGCCGGCTCATTTCCTCTCCGAAGCCATCGGGATCTCCTGCGTCGTTCCGCTCGAAGAGGGCAAACCGGTTCTGGGCCGCTGGCAGGGGATCGTCTTGATCGAGCTCGACGGCCCGCGCGAACGCACGGTCCGCGTTCACGCGCTCGCGCCCGGCTAAAAACGGGACAGCGCGTCGCGGATCGCGGCTTCTCCGGCCGGATCGAGAAGCTCGGAGAGGAGTGGGTACGCCTCGCCCTCCTCTCGAGTCGTGTGCGCGTCCCAGCGCCGGGCCAGGCTGGCCGCCAGGCCGCGCGCGCGGTCGGGTGCTCCGCCTCCCGAAAGGAGGTGGACGATCATGGCGGAGAGCTCGCGGACCTGGACGTGCTCGAGGCGGAGCTCGCGGAAGAGGCGTTCGTGCGGCGACTCGTCCGGCGTCGCGGCGAGCTTTTTTCCGGGCGGCGCGGGGAAGAGGTGCTCTTCTTCGAGAGCGGTGTGCCGCCGAAGAGCCGCGTCGAATCGGCGGATGGCGTCGGGCGCGGCACCGGTCTCGACGAAGTCCGTCGCACCTGCCGCACCCGTCTCGCTCATCGCCGCGAGGAGCCGGCCGAAGAGGTCGTCCAACCTGCGGTGATCGCGGGCGAGCAGCTCGGTGATCGACGGCGACGCCGTCTCGGACGTCATGGCCGAGTCGCGGGAGAGCGGACTTCCTCGTCCCGTCCGAGCACGGACGCCAAGACCTCCGCGTCGCGGGCGCCGGCTTCGAAGCCATAGAGAGCCGCGACGGTGCGCGCGATCGAGAGCGGCGAGACGCGGATGCTCCAGGAGCCCGGCCGCACGCCCGATCCCCAGGCGAGGAGTGGTACGCGGGAGTCTTCTTCGGTCGGCTCGCCATGCGTCGAGCCCGGCTCCTTACGGAAGATCCAACCCGGCCGGAGGTAAACGACCACGTCCGGGGAGCGGTCGGCGCGGAAGGACCGCTCGATCGCGAGGCCGAGAGGCTCGCTCGCCGGCAGTCCGTCTCCAACCTCCGTGTTCGTGTAGGCGGCGCGGACTCCGGGGCGTCCCCGGAGCCAGTCTCGCACCGCTTCCTTGACGCGCTCCGGCGCGATCCGGCGTCGCGCGACGACCGAGCGGTTCACGTACATGCCGATCGGCTCCTCGAACCGCAGGATCACGCCCTCGAGCGCGTTCGGAAGTTTCGGATCGAGGGAGTACCCGAACTTTTCCGCGAGGTGCTTTTCCAGCGCGAGCCGGTCGGGCGAATCCTCGGAGACCGCGGCCGCGTCCCCTCCGCCGCCTCCGAAGTCGATCCGGCCGGCGAAGTCCGCGTCGTCCTTCCCCGTGCGGCTCCGCTCTTTTGCGCGGGCGACTTCGGGAACGGTCGTCATTCCGTGGTCGGCGGTCAGAAAGATCAGCGTCGAACGGGCGCCCGCTTCGCCGTCGAGCCAGCGGAAAAACGCCTCGAGCTGACCGTCGAGACGGACGACGCCGTCGGCGACCTCGCGCGAGTCGCGAGTCGGGCCCGAAGCGATGGCCGTAATAGTCGAGCGCGGAAAGCCCGACGAAGAGGAGGTCGGGAGCGTGCGCGGGATTGTGACCCAGATGGAAATCCCGGATCGCGTGACGTACGAGCTCGAGCACGAGCTCGTCGCCGAACGGCGACTCGATCACGTTGCGAAGGTCGGGCAGGGAATGCGGAAACGACTCACCGGTGCCCGCGATCGATCCTTTGAAGCGTGCCAGCTCCGGCGGATCGAAGGCTACCCGCGGAAGGTCTTTCTCCGGAATCCGTCCCGAGATCTCCCACTTCGCGTGGCTCGCCCAGAACGCCGGCAGCCGGTCGTTGAAGGCGAGGAGCGAACGGCGGGGCGGGTAGTAAGACGAAGTGACGAACCGACCGAACTCCCTCACGAACCAGACCGCCGCGTCCGCCTTCCGCCCCCCCATGGGAACCGCCGCGCGATCCTTGAGAGAGACCGATACCACCCGCGCCCCG
>WNGE01000342.1_pt1 | contig 69123 bp, 56 predicted proteins | sample 5400651 | NCBI WGS metagenome assembly WNGE01 (sample SAMN13153370, study PRJNA577476) | soil metagenome | isolation source: 60 cm soil or saprolite under grassland replicate 2 | place: USA:California | collected 2016-06-15 | reverse complement strand
CTAGCTAGAAACTTTGGAAGATTGAGCATCTTCTGGCACGTACTCGATCAGATCACCAACTCGACAACCAAGCGCCTTACACATCGCGTCTAGTGTTTCAAAGGAGGCTGCCTTTACCTTGTTGTGGCGATACTTACTTATCACGCTTGGGTGTATGCCAGATTCTTTGCTCAATTGGTAAGCAGTCCAACCACAATCCTTTAACAGGTCATCTAGTCGGGATAGAATCACGCACGGAGAATACACCCACTTGCCCAAAAAGTCCCGAGCCTGCCCGAAAAGTACCTGAGATCGCCGACTCGTTGGGCAAAGCCGTTTGAACTCTCTAGGCCTCTTCTTCCTCAGCCTCGCTTATTGCTTTTCGCTCCGGACGCATGTGAGGAAATAGAATCACGTCGCGAATCGATTGCTGGTTTGTTAATAACATGACGAAGCGATCGATACCGATACCGATACCCGCTGCGGGTGGCATGCCATAAGACAACGCTCGGATGTAGTCTTCGTCCATTACCATCGCCTCTTCATCGCCCCGCTCGCGCTGCCTCATCTGTTCATTAAATCGATCATTCTGCTCTCTGGGATCGTTCAACTCGGAGAAGCCATTGGCGCATTCCATGTCCGCAATGAAGAGTTCGAACCGCTCGGCCACTGAGGGATCCGCCGGTGAAGCTTTTGAAAGCGGCGAGATCGGCTTTGGAAAGTCAGTGATGAACGTTGGTTGAATTAGACGCGCCTCTGCCACAGCATCGAATATGTATTCGGTAAGAAGGGCCGTCTCTTTCACGATCGAATGCCCACTAATCTCGGCCCAATCTTTAGTCCAATCGATCCACTTGCTTTCGTCTAAGACCCAATCCCAAGCCTTCCTTACGTTTTTCGACATCTTCGCTCTCGTAAGCTCATGTGCGGTTTCGTAAGACCAGTACTCGGGGATCTCATTCGCGTTCGGTGCCGCCTCTGGATCAAGATCTACCATGTGGAAAGCGGCCACGAAGCGCGTGAGCAGCCGCAGATTCTCGATGGCATTAAACCAGTCTGAGTCAATGTCAATCCCGTTAGGTAGTCGACGGCAGAGGGGAGGCCATTGTTGAATAATCGCTTCTTTCATCGTCATCCGCTGAAACGGTTGCGAGAAGTCGATGTCATGTTCACCATAACGAACGTGGGTATGGCCTAACACTTTGAAGACGGTCGCCCGGATCATTTCCTCGCAGAAATCCATCATCTGATTCACGTCTGCGTAGGCCCAATAAAACTCCAGCATCGTGAACTCGGGATTGTGAGTTCGATCAATGCCCTCGTTGCGGAAGTTGCGATTGAGCTCGTAGACCTTTTCGAATCCACCAACAAGCAATCTTTTCAAATAAAGTTCCGGAGCGATGCGCGCGTATAGATCGATGTCGAGCGCGTTGTGATGAGTTTTAAAAGGGCGAGCCGCAGCGCCTGTGGCTTTCGAGGTAAGCATCGGCGTCTCAACCTCGACGTAACCGTGGTCGTCCAGAATCCGGCGCATCTCGCGGATGATCACGGAACGTCGCTCAAAGACTTCCCGCGGCGATAATTCCCCTTCCTCACGTCCAAGCTTAAGACTGCCGGCAATCAAATCTGCATAGCGCTGCCGTTGACGGATCTCCGGATCGTGTATGCCGTGCATCTTGTCGGGAAGCGGCAATAACGCCTTCGCCAGAAATTGCAACTTCTGTACGTGAATCGAAAGCTCACCGGTCCTCGTAATAAATAAGTAACCTTCGGCACCAATGAAGTCGCCATGGTCCAGTAAATTGAAGAGTTCCCAACCATCGACGTCTCCAGTCATTGAGTCGTTTCGCACGCCCGCCACTTCGTCGCGCTTGAAATAAACTTGCAGACGCTGCACACCGTCGGACAAATGCACGAAGGCTGCTTTGCCCATCACACGCGGAGGCGAAGCAATGCGGCCGGCGAGGCATACTGTGATCTTGTTCAGTTGTTGATTGGCGAGCTCGATCGCTTCTGGCGCGGGACGTTCGTCAGCAATCGTCTTCGGTTCAAACCCCTGGAATTTCTTGACTACCGCCGTGATCGTATCTTCGCGTCCGACTTCCACAACCTGGCTACGCTCGAACTTGTTTGGGTAGACGTTCCCAACCAGTTGGCGCAGAGCTTCCAGGTGCTCGTGTCGCGCGCGCGTTTGATCGTTCTCTTCGATAAAGGGTATGGCCAATTTCGGCTCCTAAAGTGAAGCGCTGATTATAGAGAGCGGATCACCGATTGCCAATTGTCAATTGCCGATTTCCAATTGTGTGAAATCCCAGATCGAACTCTCGAAATCGGCAATTGGCAATCGGCAATCGGCATCGCGTCATGCTAGATTGTTAAGTGAATGAGGGGAAAGCTACTGAACCACGAAGATCTGCTTCGGGAGCGTACACGCTTGCGCTCCGAAGGCAAGCGCCTTGTTTTCACGAACGGCGTCTTCGATCTCCTGCATGTGGGTCACGTGCGTTATCTGGCGCAGGCACGCGCTCTTGGCGACGCTCTCCTTGTGGCGATCAACAGCGATCGGAGCGTTCGGGACCTGAAGGGTGAAAATCGACCTGTAACTAATGAGCAGGAGCGCGCTGAGATACTCGCAGCGCTGCGGCAGGTGAGCTACGTAACTATATTCGATGCCGCTTCGCCACGACCCTTGATCGCAAAAGTCTTGCCTGACGTGCTGGTTAAAGGCGGTGATTATGATCTCGATGAGATTCACGGCCGCGAGGAAGTAGAGGCTGCGGGCGGCACGGTCGTCTCTTTACCTTTTATCGAGGGCGCCTCAACGACCGCAATGATTGAACGGATGCGAAAGGTATCGGCGGAGAAGTGATAATTGGTCAGTGGTCAGTGGCCAGTGGCCAGTGGCCAGTGGTCGTTAGTCCGTAATTATTGATGAGTGGTCAGGCATCCGCGATACCAGGCATGACTTCACGTAAGAACAAAACTAACTGATGACGAACACTAACCACTGACCACTGACCACTGACCACTGACTACCGACATTCTTCAATGAGCAGTTCGATCCAAACGCCAATCTTACAGACGACGCTGCAGCGAGTCACAGAGACTTCTGCATATCAGCAGCTCGTAACTGAGATAACGCGCGGCACGCGTGTTATCTCCGTGAGCGGCCTGGTTGCCGGCTCTGCCAGGGCGCTTGCGCTCGCAGTTCTGCAACGCGCAACAGGCAAACTGTTCGCCATCGTCACTCAATCGAACCGAGATCTTGAACCATGGGAGCGCGATCTGCGGTTTTGGTACTGCGCGCTTGCCGGAAAAATGGACTGCGACAACGAGGTCTTGATTCTACCCGCGTCTGAAAGCGATCCCTACGCTGGATCGGGGCCACACGCAGAGACGCTTGAGAAGCGTGCTTTGGCTCTCTGGCGATTAGCAACTGGTCCGCAGGATTTCGTGCTTCTGACAGCTCGCGCGCTTGCCCGCAAGACAGTCGCTCCTGACGAATTTGCCCACGCTGGAGCCTTGCTAAAACGCAACGAAGATCACTCGCCGGAGGATCTCGTTGAGAAGCTGATTGCTTCTGGTTATCTCCGGGAGGATCCCGTTGGGGCCATTGGTGAATTTTCAATGCGGGGCGGCATTCTGGATGTTTGGTCGCCAGGATGGGATGCGCCAGTACGCATCGAGTTTTTCGGAGACACGGTGGAGTCGATTCGGGAATTCGACCCTGAAACGCAGCTTTCAACAACACAGTTGGCGCAAGTCGAAGTCGCCCCGATGCGGGAACTCGTTGTCACCACCCGGGACTTTCGCGCGTGGGCAGAGGCAGCGCGAGATCGCTGGAGCGACGAACGGTATACGCGCGCGCTTCGTGATCGTACAGCTTTTGCCGATGAAGGCGAGGCGTTTTCGGATTGGGAATGGTTGATGTCTCTCGTAAGAGAACGCCAATCGAGTGTGTTTGATTACCTGAAGAAAGCGGTGCTTGTGATTGACGAGCCTTCGGGTATCGAGTCGTACCTCGCTGAAGCTTATCAGACGCTGGCTGACCGCTTCAGCGAAACCGACGCAGCCGATGATCTTGGGTTGGCCCCTGATGAGCTCTACCTCAAGACGGAAGGCCTGCGCGCCAGGATCGATCAGCAACAGAGACTTGAGTTGCGCACTCTGGGCCGTGCCGCAGCGGATATGGACCAGGCGTTGGGGCTGGAAGCGGAGGCGCCGAAGGTTCAACTCGGTCGCACGCGAAGCAGCCGCCGCCCGATGTTCTTGTTTCCAACTGTTGAGCAGGCGCCGGAGGTCGAATGGAAAACACAGTCAGCAATGCGTTACCACGGTCGCCTTGCAGAGCTTGCTGCTGATGTTGGTCGCGCCGTGGAGAGTGGGACGACGACGATGTTTGTCATGCCCAGTCTCGGGGTGGCCGAACGCATTACTGAAATTCTGGGTGAGTACGAGGTGAATGCACGGCTTTCCCTCGTTGACGAAAATGGAGAGGCCAGCACCCCACGCGGGCTGCCCTCACGGGGACCACTCACCGTCGGGTTGGGGCAAACGATCGTCACGGTGGGACGGCTCAGTGCGGGTTTTGAAATGCCTGATTCATATTTGCTGGTCCATGTGGAAGGCGACCTGTTTGACGAAGTGACCGAGCAGACGTTTGAGAGACGCGGAATAGCTGCGGAGGGGCGAAAGCAGAAGGGCGAAAGCCGAAAACGAAGATCAAGAACTGCGGCATTTCTTTCCGACTTCCGCGATCTTAAGGTCGGTGACTTCGTGGTACACGTCGATCACGGCATCGCGCGTTTTGGTGGCCTGCAGACGCTCAATCTGGGCGCGCGCAGCGGCGAGTTTATGCTGCTTTTCTACGCCGACGACGCCAAGCTCTACGTACCCGTCGAGCGGCTCGATCTGGTGCAAAGATATTCGAGTGCGGAAGGTCATCAACCGCAGCTCGATCGGCTAGGCGGGCTCGGCTGGCTTAAGACCAAGGCCAAAGCGAAGCGCGCCATGCGCGACATGGCTGACGAGCTTTTACGGCTCTATGCGGAAAGAAAGCTGGTTGGAGGTTATGCCTTCGCCGCCGATACACCGTGGCAGCGTGAGTTTGAAGACGGTTTTGAATACGTGCTTACGCCGGACCAGGAGACCGCGATCGAGGACGTTAAGCGAGATATGGAAGAGCCCACGCCGATGGACCGGCTTTTGTGTGGCGACGTGGGTTACGGCAAAACTGAAGTTGCCATGCGCGCGGCGTTTAAGTCCGTGATGGAAGGTAAACAGACGGCCATACTGACGCCGACCACAGTGCTGGCATATCAGCACTACGATACTCTTCGCACCCGTTTTGCACCTTTTCCCGTCAAGGTTGAATTGCTGTCTCGGTTCCGCTCGGCAAAGGAGCAAAAAGAAATTGTTAAGCGTGTGGAGGCGGGAGAGGTAGACATCGTCATTGGAACGCACCGCCTGTTATCAAAAGACGTGCGTTTCAAAGAACTCGGCTTGGTTGTGGTTGACGAAGAGCAACGGTTTGGTGTGGCCCACAAAGAGAAGCTCAAGCAACTAAAAAAGCGTGTTGATGTGTTGACGCTTTCGGCAACTCCGATTCCGCGCACGCTTAACATGTCTCTGACCGGCCTGAGAGACATGTCGTTGATTGAGACGCCGCCGCGAGATCGCCTCTCAATTCAGACGCAGGTTGTGCAGTTCTCGGAGAACGTGATCAAGTCAGCAATCGAACTGGAACTTGGTCGCGGCGGGCAGATCTTCCTAATACACAATCGCGTCGAGACGATCGAAACCATTGCCGCGCTGGTGCAGCGGCTGGTACCACAGGCGCGGATCGTCGTCGGTCACGGACAGATGAACGAAAAAGAAATGGAACGAGTGATGCTCGACTTCATTGAGTTTAAATATGACGTTCTCGTGGCAACCACAATCATCGAGAACGGAATAGACATCCCCCGTGCTAACACAATCATCATAAACCGCGCGGATGGATACGGTCTTTCTCAGCTTTACCAATTGCGCGGGCGCGTGGGACGCTCAAATCGACGGGCCTATGCTTATCTGTTGATACCAGGCGAACAGGAGCTTTCGCCGATTGCGAGGAGGCGATTGGCGGCGATTCGCGAGTTTTCGGATTTGGGCGCCGGTTTTCGCATAGCAGCCTTAGACCTTGAGCTCAGGGGGGCCGGCAACTTTCTGGGTGGGCAGCAGTCAGGCCACATGGATGCGCTCGGCTTTGATCTCTACACCCAGATGCTGGAGCGCACGGTTGCGGAGTTGCGTGGTGAACAGGTTGAAGATGAAACCAGTGTTTCCATCAACCTCGGTGTGAATGTCGCGATTCCTGACGATTATATACAGGATATGGGCCAGCGCCTGCGAACCTATAAACGGGTTTCCTCGGCGCGAGACGAGGAAACCCTGGCAACCATTCGCAAAGAGACTGAAGATCGGTACGGACGAGTTCCGCCTTCGGTTGAGGAACTCTTCGCTTACGCTCGCCTGCGCCGTCTGGCGGAGGAAGTCGGTGTGATTTCGGTCGACCGGACAGCGGACGGCATTGCCGTCAAGTTTGGCGAGAAGGCCCGCGTTTCCCCTGAAAGACTTGGTGTTTTTGTGAGCACGCGGGAGCGTACACTTTTTTCGCCTACAGGGGTCTTGCGGCTGGATCTTAGCGACGAAGAGACCGACGACGTCTTGCGAGTCGCGCGTGAGGCATTGCTGGAAGTTCGTTCAGCAGACTAATATCGTTCATTGTCAGTGGTCAGTGGTCAGTTGTCAGTGGTTCTTGGTAAATAACTGGACCAAAAGCTACTGACCACGGTACAACGGACAACTGACATTAAGACAATTAAATTAATAGGAGTAATTCTGTGAGATTAAAAATGATATCGCTTTCCTTCACCGCTTTCATTTCGTTCTTGTTTTTGGCGCTGGCGGCGCCGGCAGCCTTGGCTCAGGAGGGAGAGCTTCAGGTCGTTGACGAGGTGATTGCCCAGGTAAACGACGACGTAATCACGCTTTCGATGTTGAAACGCGAAACCAAAGAGCGTATCGACGCTCTTAAACAGAGTGGCATGCCCGAGCAACAAGCGCTCGAGGAGGTCTCAAAGCACCAGCCAGAACTGATTGCCACGCTCGTTAACGAGCAGCTATTGCTGCAAAAGGGCAAAGAGCTCGACCTCTCGAGTGAGGTTGAGGCTGAAGTCAACCGCCGTATGCTCCAGGTGGCGAAGGAGCAAGGCATTACGTCCATCGAAAAATTAGATCAGGCGATGCGAGAGAGCGGTCTTGATCCCACATCAACTCGGCAAACGCTTCGCGCCGAGATCATGAAGCAGGCCGTTGTTCAGCAAGAAGTTGACCGAAAGATCTTCTTCGCGCTGACCATGGATGAATTGAAGAAGTACTTCGACGCGCACCGCGACAAGTTTTTCAAGCCTGAAACCGTAGATATATCGGAGATATTCCTGAGCTTTGCCGGCAAGAGTGAAGCCGATGTAAAGGCCCGAGCGACAGAGTTGGCCACACAATTGCGCGCGGGCGCCGACTTCGGGGCTCTCGCTTCAGCAAACTCGGAGCGCGAGCTGAATGGCGTGCGTGCGGCCCCCCAGAACAAAGGCAAGGTGGGACGCTTTGAAATCCCTAATCTGCGAGAGGACATAGCCGCTGCAATTAAGAATGTGCAGGTGGGCGGGATCAGCGATCCGCTCAGAAGCAATGAGGGATATCAAATCTTTCGCGTAGACGAGCGGACGGCCGCAAATAACACGGCAACCTTCAACGAAAATCAGGTGCGGGAGGCAATCACGATTGAGCGGTCGCCGAAAGAGCGGGAAGCTTATCTGCAGAAGTTGCGGACCGAAGGGTACGTTAAGATTGCGGAAAACTATCGCGCGGCGGTCGAACCGTTGCTGAAGATTACCGCCGCCGAAGCGGCTAAATCCGGTACCACCGCGCCGAGAAAGAATTCCAATAAGAAGAAGCCATAGGATGGTAATTGGTAGATCTGGAAACATGACTCGTTGAGCTTTCCTGCCACTGAGACTTACCATTTATCGCATTCATGCGCCTTGATCTCTTTCTGAAAGCCAGTCGTCTATGCCAGCGGCGTACGCTAGCTCAGAACCTTTGTGACGCGGGACTTGTTCTCATCAATGACAGACCTGCCAAAGCTGCTCATCCGGTGAAATCGGGGGATGAAGTGACGATCCGGCGGCGCGATCGAGTAACAAAAGTTCGCGTCCACTCACTGCCTACCGCTCGCCAAACCTCACGAAAGGAAGCAACCGCCCTGTTCGAAGTCCTAAATGAACAATCCATCGGCTCGTAAAGCTCTCATAAGCAACTAGCTTTAGGATTTTGTCGGAAAAACAGACTATAAACGTGCCACCCCTACGGGGTGAAACCTGCGCCTCTTTGCACCATTGATAAAAGGGTCGGCGTACCACCGCGGTAGAGACTGTGTCAAAACTCAAACTGCAGTGTCATGAAGTCAGCACCACCGCGCGGTAGCGGGTGGGTCTTGGACGCGGCGCAGCTTGAGTGATGAATTGCGAGGACCCACCCAGTAACTAGCGGGTGGGTCTGTGTGCATTACCCGCGGCCTTGCAACCCAGAGACCCACCCGCACACATTTACATCAGTGCTAATGGTAAGGCGTCCTTAAAAACCTCAGTGTTTTGTGGTTTTGCACCAGCAGTCAATCAAACTCAAGCCGTGTTATTGCCAAGTCACTGATCCTATTCGACTAACGTTGGGACAGTAGTGGGACAAAGGCTATACTTGAGCTATCATCATTGCCGGTACCAAGACTCAATTCTTTCGCACCAGCAGACCCTGATGCCAGAGATCAAATCGTTCAAGATTCGCAATATTGAAATCAGCCCGCCGCTGATTCTTTCCCCGATGGCAGGCGTGACGGATGTATCGTTTCGTCGCCTGATTAAGGGCTGTGGCGGTGTAGGATTGACTGTATCGGAGTTTATCTCTGTCGAAGGCTTAACGCGCAGTAACCCAAAATCCAAACGGCAGATGCGTTTTTACGCAGACGAGCGGCCCTTTGCCGTGCAGATTTTTGGTGGGCAACCAGAACGCATGCGTATGGCCGCGGAGATGGCTGAGGAGATCGGCGCTGACATTCTTGACATTAACTGTGGCTGTCCGGCGCCCAAGGTCGTAAAGCATGGCGGTGGCTCTGGCTTGCTGAAAGACCATGAGCGTCTTGAGACAATTCTTACCGAAATCAAGAGAGCAATCACGATTCCTTTGACGATCAAGATTCGTGCAGGCTTTTATGACCACACAATCAACGCGGTTGAGACCGCGAAGTTGGCGGAAGCCTGCGGCGTCGAGCACATCGCATTGCACGGACGTACAAAAGAGCAGGGATATCGCGGATTGGCAAATTGGGACCTGGTGAAGCAGGTAAAAGAGGCTGTGGGAGTTCCTGTGTCGGGCAGCGGCGATGTCACGACCATAGCAAGCGCCTTTGAACGGTTTCGTGAGACAGGCTGTGACGGTGTTTTGATCGGACGCGGGGCAATGGCCAATCCCTGGATCCTTCGCCAGATTGAAGATGTGATGCTGGGCCGCGACATCTTCGAACCCACCCTAGCGGACAAACGTGAGATCTTGCTTGAGTACTTTGATATGTTGCGGGAAGACATGCCCGAAACGCCGGCCATCAATCGCATGAAGCAACTCGCCGGGCAGTTTACTCGTGGCCTCCAGGGCGGCGCGCTATTCCGTACCTCACTCTATCACTCACATTCCGTCGAGGAGATCCTTGCGCGAATCGAGGAATACTTTGGGGCGATTGAATCGGGCCGACCTTACTTCGGAGAAGCGGGAGCCACTATCGAAGAGGCACCCCTGCTCGATTCATGTGAAGTCGTAAGCGTAAACTGATTCTCCCTTACTGAGACGCCACTGTTTGGCCCGACTTACGAGCTGGTTTTCCACTTCCTGTATCCAGATCCACAGGCGCCGGATAGCCTTTGCCGCTTAAAGCCGCAATTTCAATTATCACCTCTTTCTGGTTCTTGCCAATCGGCTTCCTGCGCACGGTCTTTGTTTTCCGTACCTCCGCCATGGCTGCACGGTTTGAGGAGATTTCCGGGGAGGCGTTCGCGTTGGTAGTGGGTGACCCACTACCGTTCGCGTCGGCTGTTTTTGTACCGACCTGTTTCTTTGGATGACTTGACAGTGCATTCAGAGCCTCCAATGCCTGCGTCCGTTCATCTGCGCTGAGGTCATCCAAGTTGATGGAGTGCTTCTCCAGAGCGGTCCGTAAATTCTCTTCCGTGTTTGTATCCTGGTCATAAACGTCGCGATAGATGTGCAACTTACCGTCAGCGACCACTATTGTCTCGTAGCGAAGTTCCACAGGCACGGCTTCGTCAAGTTTAAGGACGCGCGTCTTGGTGGGATCTTTAAGGTACTCCCCGATTGTCTTATCAGAAACCTTCTTGCCCGCAGTTGTTGCCAATAGCAGAGCGAAGTCTTTAACTTGCGCATTCGTTAGCCCCACGCAACCGTGCGATGCGAAGGTACCAATCTTTGAAAGTGGTTTGCCGCCATGAATCAGCGACGGCATGCCGATCGGAATTTTGATTGGACCCAACGGATTGAGCGGGCTGCCTGCTGCGATCTTTTCTCCAACTGTTACATCTTTCATGGATGCAACCCAGGGCTCGTCAGGGGGTGTCCAGGTGGGATTAAAGATGATTGTCTGAGCTTTTCTCAGGCCCGTTGGGAGCGGAAACTGCGGATAGCCGATACCAACCTTATATGACTTGACAAGGGATCCTTCCCGGAAAAAGTCCATCCTGTATGCGGGTATGTTAACAATAATACGCGTGTCGCCAGGAACAGCATTAGGACCCGGAAGCATCGTAACTTCTGGTTCTTTGCCTTTGCCCGCTTCTGAGCCGGCTTCAAGGTCTTCACTTCCCTTGAGCCAGTGCTCGCGTGCCAAAGCGAACAGCTCTTCGGTCTTGCCTTCGCCAATCATTCCGCGAATCTTTTCAGCGGCCCGATCCCGGGCTTCAGCGGCGCCTCCCTCCTGTTGTTCTGCATTAACCTGGCGCAGCTTGGCCACTTCGTCACTCGCGCTCTTACGCAACCCGCTGATCTGATCATCAGTCAATTGGAGCTTTGATTTGAGCTCCGCTTTGAATGCCTCATCAGCAAATAGAGCATCAAGGACCGGCAAGGTGACCGGTACCGTACTGGCGGTCGTGACAACGCCTGACGCCGGCGACGGGGATACTGCTGGAGTCGGCGTCGGCGTGGGCGCCGTTGCGATCGAGTTGGAGGCTGGCGGCGACTGAGTTACACAGGAAACTCCACTCACTGTGAGTACGAGTGATAGCCCCAATTCAATGGCTGGCAAAAACCGTTTCATCTTCATTGTTCCTCTTCCGATCCGGGACTGCGTCTCGAAACCTGATGTTCAGCATACGGATAAGTTCGTCTTCTCGCCAGACTGTTAGCAACAGGCGTGCCCACAGGGTTCGGGTAGGTCAGCACTGTGAAACAAGAGACTCAAAATCTCATCTTCTCAGCAAAGAATTTTCACGCAAAGACGCAAAGGTGGCAAAGACGCAAAGTCCAGTCCGATTTGTTCTTCTTTGCGTCTTTGCCACCTTTGCGTCTTTGCGTGAAACTATTTGTTTGCGGTATGGCCGCACGGGGATAGGTCGCAACACTGCCGAACCAAATACCCCAGGCTTGCACGATTAGCGAACGGTGCTTGATAGAAGCCTGACCCGTCGTAGAGAACTCAGGTATTAACTCGTTCCGGTCGGCTACTACCCTCACTTGTCATTCCCGCAGCAGCGGATAAGGGTTAATGTTCACGCCCTCCCAATAGCGCTTCGGGTCGGCAACGATCGCAATTGAGAAATGCAAGTGGTAATTGCCAGCGCCTGCGTTTCCTGTGTCACCAACGTAACCGATGACGTCGCCCTGATGGACAAATTTCCCGGCAACGAGACCCTCCGCACAGCGTTGGAGGTGTGCGTAATAAAACACCAACTTCTTGTCAGTGCTTAACTGGTAGATGGTTGTGCCGCCACGATCGCTCTGGAACAGTTTAATAATCTCGCCATCGGCGGCGGCGAAAACTGGTGTTCCCAAAGGGGCGGGAATATCAATCGCGTCGTGTACACGTCCTTCAGAACGTGCATCGGAAAAAGTGTCGTGCAACTGATCCGGTCGCACACCGGCGACCGGCAGGATAAGTTTCAGCTTTCCCACGAACCCAATCGAAGGTGCTGTGGGACCAGGATTCGGCGTCGTCTCCGGCAGAGGTGTTGGTGAGTCGGGCACGCTACCCGGGGGAGGGCCGACTGAGACTGACGGAGTTGCGGCCGCTGCTGTGGTTGAAGCGTTCACAGAGGGCGCGGCAGCAACTGTTGAAGGCGCATTTAAGGATGCTGAACCCGGGATCTCATTTGTGTTGGAACGGTAGTAGCCTGAGCGCCTTTGCAGAACTCCTACCAGAGCGGCAAGTAAAGCAAAACCAACTACCATGGCCAGCAATACTCGACCGCGTGCGGATTTTGTCAATGGTTGTTCTCTGCCGGCTTAGTTCTTCTTAATCCCGAGGGGTAACAGCGGCCTCGGTGTGGTTCCCTCGAAAAACCAACTAGCCCCCACGCGCAGGCGGTGGTGCCATGTTGGCAGGCGCGAAGTATACATGGCAAACCGGGCCTGGCGCGCTAGTGGACCACCGAAGGCTTTGCCTCCTGCGAGTACGGCAGCGCGTTCGGTTCCCAGGCTGACCGCTTCGCCGAGTTCTTCAAAGTGTTTCGTGTGCAGTTTATCGCCTGAGATCAAAGCGCGAATGTTGCGACCGGCGAGTCCAGCTTGCTGAAGCGCCAGTTGCGCCGTACCTGCCAGAGTAGGAGTGGCATCTTTGTAGAAGGCGACATCGCCGAGTGCGAGAACGTTTTCATGCGAAGGAAGCAGCAGCGTTGGTTCCACTAGTATTAGCCCACGATCCGTTTTCGCAATAGCAAGTTGTTCGATCAGCGGGTTAATACGCACGCCGCCAGTCCAGACGACAGCGGCAGTTTCAAGCTCCGCTTGTGCACCGTTGTGCTCAAACGTCAACGAGTTCTCCGTGAGACGCACCACTCGCGTCAGCGTATGAACCTCGACGCGCGACTTGTTCAGCGCTTCTGTGACAAACTCGCGAATCGAGTCACCCATGCCGGGCACGACCTTCTCTCCCATCTCGATGACCAACACGCGCGGTTCACCGGTCAGGGCGCGGCGCTCAAAAGCATCGCGCAGGAGGTCGGCCATCTTTGTTGATAGTTCTACCCCACTTGCGCCTGCGCCTACGACCGCGAAAGTCAGAGCTCGCCGCGTGTCTTGAGGAGGCAAACCAGGAGGTACGTGATCGAGTGCTTCAACCATGTGCTGGCGCAGCCGGTCAGCGTGCGTAAGCTTGCGAAAGGGAATTGCGAACTGTTCAGCGCCTGTTACTCCGGCGTAATTTGTTACCCCTCCCACGGCAAGCACGAGAATGTCGTAGCCTACGGCATCCGGCCGGTTTTCAATCGTCACGGCGCGCGCAGCCAGGTCAATGCTTGTCACAGGACCCTGAATAAGGTTCACCCGGTCATCGAGCAACTCTTGATACTTTGGGGCGATATGCCACTCTTCGACTTCGCCACTGAGATACTCGTAGAGCATCGGTGTGAACAGGAAGTGGTCGTCATCGCTAATGAGAGTTACGTCGCCCACGCCCGCAATATCAAGCGCCGTGAACAGGCCGCCGAAGCCGCCGCCAACGATCAGGATCCTGGTCTTTGCTGTTGCCATACCGTTTCCTGGAGAAATGTAGTTTAGGGAAACTCGCAGATGGTAGCAAACTGGCTACAAGCGTGCCGAGAATTGAGGCTGAACCGGAAGATTAAGAGCCTAATAATAGCGGGACTTTAGGTGGGTGGGATTCGCGGTCACAAAAAAGGATACTTTTGAAATGACTAGAGATGGAAGTATCATATTGTTTAATTTCTCCTCCCTCTAGAGGTAAGCGATATGCGAAATAAGAAGAAGAAGTCAAACCTATTGGTCATATTTCTAGCTATTGCGTCTGGAACTGCTATAGCGGCGCTTCGGGGACCGAACGCGCATGACCCGGGTGGTAACAAAGAAGCGTTCTCTCAAGGGCGAGCCCAAACCCCCCGAATAGACGAGAACCAAATCCCCATTGTTGATTACGATGCGTCAGACCTCAACCAACTTGATCGGGCAAAAAGAGCTAACAAGAGCAAACGTTACAACGGGCGGCACTTAAAGGAGTCTCCCTCTGCTCCCGTGTCGATTGTAACGAGCCACTGGTTGGTAAAGCTGCCTGCTCTCCCGATAGCAATTAGTGATGCCGTTGTGATCGGGGAAGTAGTAAACGCGCAGGCATTCCTTTCGGAAGATAAGAAGGGAGTCTATTCAGAGTTTGCGGTGCACGTTGAAAGCATTTTGAAGGACAACAGTCACATACCGCTCACGCTTAATAATATCGTGACAACTGAGCGCGAGGGTGGCAGGGTAAGGTTTCCTTCAGGACAAACCAGTACGCTGGTAGCAGAGTACCAGGGACTACCGCTAATAGGACATAAGTATCTCTTTTTTTTAAGGCGTGGGGAGGATGAACCCAATATCTTCGTGCTAGTTGCGTATGAACTTTCGGAGGGCCGCGTATTTCCCATCGATGGAAAGGCAATCCGCAACGGTCAACTATTGGCGCAGTTCGCTCCGTATGATGGCGCTGAACTCGAAGCGTTCTTGATTGAGTTGCGCGACGCTATAAGACGGGAAGCGGAACAGACCTCTAAGGCAACAAAATAGGAAAAATTCATGCCGCTTCTATCTTCGGCAAGAGTTGGTCTGCGTCTTTCCATTTTCCTGCCAGCAATTCTACTAATAACTCCAATTCATGTTCGTGCACAGTCATGTTCGGGGCGCCAAGAAACTGGGTATCATTTGCCGGCTGAAAGAATCCAGGTCTTGATAGATCCTACCTTTGGCCCGCAGAGTGTTGAGGCCGTAAAGCAGGCTTATAGAAACTGGCAGAATGTAGGAATGGGAGTGACTTTCTGCTTCGATGACTGCGCAGGGACTGAGGCTGTTACGGTCACGGTAAATAGAACAACGCCGGCAATTGCACCTAACGGCAGTCACCCACAGGCAGATACGCAGGTAGATGCGGGGGCCTTGTTTAGTGGCGAAATCGCCAGCGCAACAATGGATGTCGACCCGCGGGTAACAAATACTACAGCCCTTACCATGGCAGTGGCCCACGAAATAGGCCACCTGATGGGACTAGGCGATTGTTCATCATGCGCTAATCATTCATCGGTAATGACCCTTTACAACGGAAACTTTAACGATATTCAGACCGGCAGTGTAAGTCCTATAGGATGCGATCGTACAATCGTTACCGGTATATATGGCGCTGGCGGAGGTGAGGACGGCGATCCGTGTGGGGGCGATCAATGTTGCCTTGATCCGCTGTCTTGCGAGCCGTCGCCGACACCGCCATCCTGTACTGGGGCGGGTGGTGCGTGCCTTCATGGTTTTGATTGTTGTAGCGGTGTGTGTAATGCTCAGTGGGGTTGTGTAGAGAGTGGTGGATGCACGCCAGCCACCTGTCCTGGGCAATGCTATGAAGGATATTGTACGGAGACACCTATAGTGATCGACGTGCTCGGGAATGGCTTTAACCTTACTAATCTAGAGGGCGGAGTTACCTTTGATCTGAACGCTGATGGGACGGCTGAGCATCTATCTTGGACCTCGGCTGGCAGCGATGATGCGTGGCTGGCATTGGATCGTGACGACAATGGCACAATCGATAATGGTACGGAGTTGTTTGGCGAGTTTACGCCACAGCCTGAACCTCCAGCAGGCGAGTCAAGGAATGGCTTTGTAGCGCTTGCGGAGTTTGACAAACCAGAGAACGGCGGTAACGGTGACGGCAAGATAAAGCAAAGCGATGCTATTTTTTCGTCGCTACGTCTGTGGCAAGATACAAATCACAACGGTGTCTCAGAGCCGGCGGAACTTTACGCGTTATCGGGGCTAGGTCTGAGTACGTTGGAATTGGATTACAAATCATCAAAACGAACTGACCCGTATGGAAATCAATTCCGCTATCGAGCCAAGGTCAAGGACGTGGATGACGCCCAACTCGGTCGTTGGGCATGGGACGTCATTCTTTTGAGATCGCCCTGATGGTTTCCTACAGTCCGGCAACTTAGCACGAGGCCTCTACTCCACCAGCAGAGAGTAGTGTCTGTTGGACCCAGGATAGGCTTCAGGTGCCCTGGGCGGGTAAGCCTGTGCCCCCCAGGGGGGCGCGTGTTCTATGCCTAACGGCAGTCCTTCAAGGAAGAGCCTTCCATAAGCCAGCTAGAAGTAGAAGTTGCTAACTGGACAGTTCTGGAACGGGCATGCTAAATTGAAGCGCGTTTTAAGTTTAGCGGTTGCCGTCTTTTAGTCGGTCCTACTGCTGTTGGAGGAGGGTCATCTAAGTAGTGTCGTTAGCAAAAGAGACGAAGGAACAGATTGTCACTGATTTTCGCACCCACGAGGCTGATACAGGCTCACCCCAGGTTCAAGTTGCTTTGTTAAGCAAGAGAATCAACGAACTCACCGAGCATTTTAAGACACACAAGAAGGACAATCATTCGCGGCGAGGCCTGCTTAAGATGGTCTCGCAACGCAGAAGTATGCTGGATTATTTGAAGCGCACAGATATCGAACGTTACCATGAGGTAGTGAATCGTCTGGGCCTACGGCGTTAAACGAAGGTATTCCCCTATAGCGTAGAACGAGAAATCTTCGAATCTCTCTTTTCATAACCCACGTCCTATCGAAGAGCTTGCGGCAGTGCCGAACGTGACGGCGATACTCCTAAGCAAGCGGACGTGGCGCAGGCCTAAGTTCATCAAGGCGGCATGAGCTTCACGGTAAGGCTCATGCCGCCTTTGTGATTATCGTAAGTTTTTCGAGTTTCAATCGCTTGACGTTAGCCTTGGTTAACTCGAAGTTTAGAAAAATTTCACAAAAGCGAGGCGCATGAGACGCCCCGCGCGCCTGGTTCTCAGGCTTTGTCCCGAAGGAGACAAAAACATGCCAGTTAAGAAGTTCCTCAAAGAGTCCATCAAGTTAGGCGACAAGGAGTTGACAGTAGAAACGGGCCGCGTGGCCAAGCAGGCAGACGGTTCGGTCGTAATCCGCTACGGCGACACAATGTTGCTGGTGGCAGCCGTCGGCGCGCTTACACCCCGGGAGGGAATCGATTTCTTTCCACTGACGGTTGAATACCGCGAATCACAGTTTGCGGCGGGGCGCATACCCGGTAACTATTTCCGGCGCGAAGGACGGCCAAACGAAAAGGAAGTCCTGACCTGCCGGCTGATTGACCGACCGTGCAGGCCATTGTTCGCCGAAGGTTATCGAAACGAAACTCAGGTTATCGCCAGTGTTATCTCAGCCGATTCCGAGAACAATCCGGACGTGATCGCTATCACGGGCGCGTCCTGTGCGCTTTTCCTCTCAGACATTCCTTTCATGAATCCTATTGCCGGTGTGCGCGTAGGCTTGATTGAAGGGCGCTACATTATCAATCCGACCTATGACGAAGTACGCGAATCGCGGTTGAACCTTATCGTAGCAGGCACCGAAGAGGCCATCGTCATGGTTGAGGCAGGCGCGTCCGAGGTTTCGGAGGAAATCATGGTTGAAGCCTTGATGCTGGCGCATAAGGAGATCAATCGCCTCTGTCGTTGGCAGAATGAGCTCCATAAGGCGCTCGAGATCAAGAAACGTGAGGTCATCGCCCCGGTGCTTGATGAGGACATGCTGCAGGAAATCAAGCGAAACTATAGCGATCGTCTACGCGCTGCCCTTGATACCACTAATCAGGAAAAGCGGGAAAGCTACGCCGCAGTGGATGCGTTGAAAAAAGAGGTTGTTGAGTCCTATCCGGCAGACCAACTGGAACTGCGGCAAATGGCCAAAACAATCTTCGACCATTTGAAAGAGAGCGTCTTCCGCGAGGATATTCTCGACAAGCGTCGACGTCCGGATGGCCGGCGGTTTTCTGAGATTCGCCCGATCACTTGCGAAGTGGGCTGGCTGCCGCGAGTTCACGGGTCAGCGCTCTTCACGCGCGGTGAAACGCAAGCTCTTGTCAGTACCACCCTGGGAACCAAGGAAGACGAACAGTACATCGATGACCTGGAAAAGGGCGAGCTCAAGCGTCGCTTCCTGCTTCATTACAACTTCCCGCATTACTCGGTTGGCGAGATAGGTCGCTTCGGCTCGTCAAGCCGGCGGGAGATTGGACATGGAGCGCTTGCTCGAAGGGCCATCGAAGCGGTGCTGCCCGATGAGTCAGAGTTTCCATACACGCTCCGCATCGTGGCGGACATTACGGAATCGAATGGATCATCTTCGATGGCCACGGTGTGTGGAGGCGTTCTGTCCTTGATGGATGCTGGCGTACCCCTGAAGGCGCCGGTGGCCGGAGTAGCAATGGGTTTGGTAATGGAGGGAAATAAATATGCCATCCTCTCAGACATTGCCGGCGCTGAGGACCACTACGGTGATATGGACTTCAAAGTCGCAGGAACCCGAGACGGCATTACGGCCCTGCAGATGGATATCAAAATCGGCGGCATCAATGCGCAAATCATGGCCGAGGCCCTCGAACAAGCGAAGAAGGGAAGGTTGCACATTCTAGGCGTCATGGCCCAGGCTCTGGCTGAGCCGCGCCCGGAGATTTCATCCTACGCTCCGCGAATCATCCAGATCAAAATCAATCCCGACAAGATTCGCGACGTTATTGGACCAGGCGGCAAAATGATCCGCTCGCTGGTAGAAGAGACAGGCGCCAAGATCGACGTGTCTGACGATGGAACTATTTCGATAGCTACTCCCAGCGGCGCTGCTGCGGAGGCGGCCGTCGCTCGCATTCGTGGCATAACGGCCGAAGCTGAGATCGGACAGAACTATCTGGGTACCGTTTCACGGATTGTGGATTTTGGGGCGTTCGTTGAGATCTTTCCTGGAACTGATGGTCTGCTTCATATTTCAGAGATCGCTGACCGCAGGGTTAAAGACGTGCGGGACGAGCTGAAAGAAGGCCAACAGATCCTGGTCAAGTGCATCGGCAAAGAAGGTAACAAAATTAAACTTTCACGAAAGGCCGTCTTGCGCGACGAAAATCGCAAGGCTGAAGCCGCGAGTGCTAACGAGTCCGACTAGACCGCAGTACACACAGAGTGTTGAGAGGAGGCTTGCGAACCGCGCAAACCTCCTTTCTGGCGTTTACGCATCAGGGTTTGAGGGGTATACTGCAATCCCCCTACGGACCGACCCCTCCTCCAGCTAATCAGTACCCTCCTTGTTTGAAGTGAGTTTGCGACGTCGCGTAGTCATTCACACCCCCGTTTGGTCTGAACCCTGAGCTCTTGGAATTTGTGACAACGGGATATCGATTCCGAGGCTGCAAAGCATGTTCGGAAGGGGTACGCCCAATTGTGGTCCATCACTTCGCTGCTGACAGCGAAAAGTATCTTTTGCTGAGGAACGAGCTCTTATTAGCAGTATATGTATAGGTACCAGTGGTTGGTATGTCCATTGGTCGGTTATGAGAAAACAGTCGCTGCTTAACAAAATGCGCATTTTTTCCCCGGTCCACCATCGCGGTCGTGCGTTCAGTTCAGTTGGCGTAATACTGATCACTTTGCTTTGCACTGGTCCGTTTGCGCAAGCTGGACCTGTATCGATCAACGAAGTTATACAGATCATTAGTAACCATCAGAATGCTCCGGAGCTGCAACTTCGCGCTCTAACTCAGATCGATACTGCCAACTCGAAGATCTGGCCCGCAGTCGATGGTCCTGCCAATAGGCAAGCCACCGGTGCCAAGGCCATCACCGATTCCCTGTTTTCGAGTGCTTATTTTCAGACAGACCAAAGACCGACTAATGTCGTCGTCGTAACTCAAGGCGACGTAGAAGGCACGATCTGTGACTGCGGGGATATCATGGTGGCGGGTGGCGGCTTTCCTAAGTGGCCTTTGCTCTTTCTCGCAGCTATACCATTTTTCTTTATAGATCGTGACAGTCCGACTTTCACCACGAGCTCGATACTGACGCCGACGCCATCAGCGACCCCCTCGACCCCAGCGGTACCAGAGCCCGCTTCACTAATATTGTTTGGCTCAGGTTTGTTGGCTTTGGGAGCTGGGTTCCGGCGACGCCAGGCGAAGATTAAGTCCGCAGTGCAGGCACAAGGCACAAAGGGCACCTAGAATGCGCACACCAAGAAAGCCTGTAGGACTACATTTGAAATATGGCAAGCTTACCTTTGCGGTCATGCTTGCCTTGGCGTTTTGTATTGCAACTCCATTCTCCAATGTTTATGCCAAGAAGAAGAAAGCAAAACATGGAACCATCAAGATTCTGACCACGCCGGGGGGATTACCGCTTCAAGTCGATGGGAAGCCCAACGGCGAGACGACCATCGATTATCGCGCGTTTGATCTTGAACCCGGCGTACACACAATCGTAATTAGCTTGCCCAACGGCGAACGCTGGAGCCGCGAGATCAGTCTCGAAGGTGGTCGAATCAAGTGCATCGCGCTCAACTACAGACCCGGGATCGCGCCACTTCCTACATCTCCTTGCCCGTTTCCGATTAATCTTTCCGCGCCTTCGACAGTCAATGAAGGCGAAGTAATAACCTACACTTCCGATGTTTCTTACGCCGGTACTTCCGCGCTGAATTTTACTTGGACAGTTAGCCCTGCAAACGCTCGCATCCTTAGCGGCGCAGGTACTCCAACAATCACCGTTGATTCGACCGGTCTTGGCCGGCAGCAACTGTCGGCTAAGCTCGAAGTGGACGACGGCTCCAGTGATCCCACATGCCGAAGGTCCGCGCAGGCGTCAACCTATGTCGCACCTCATACGCCACGCGAGAACCCCGCGAGAGAGTTCGATGTCTGCTGCTTCTGCTCTTACGACGATCAAAAGGCTCGTCTCGACAATCTAGCAGTGGAACTGCAGAACGATCCTTCGGCAACAACTTACATACTCGCCTACGCGGGACGTAACAGTCGCATCGGCCAGGCAGACCGGCTTGGGGCTCGCGCACGAGACTATCTCGTAGCTAACCGCGGCATCAATCCTTCTAGAATCGTTGTCGTCAATGGTGGCTTCCGGGAGGAAGAGTGTGTCGAATTGTGGATTGTTCCTAACGGGGCCACCCCGCCACAGGCCACACCCACAGTTCAGCCTGCTGATGTGCGACCAACGAGAGGCGCGAAACGGCGCAACTCATAACAACCTTCCGAAGGAGGATGTCTTCATGGCTGAAAACGGGGACGGTGGCGGCAGCACAGGGGTTGTAGCCATACTGGCGATCTTCGTGATCATCATTCTGGTGTTGCTCTTTGTCTACAGGGGTCGTCTTTTCGGAGGCGGCGGTACCCAGAAAATTGACGTCAACATTCAGACGCCGAGCAAGTAATCCAAACCTGATTCTGGTGCCTGGTTTGTTCTGAACAGGGGAGCGCATCCGCGCTCCTCTTTCTTTTTATGACCTTTTTATGACGCCTGGCGTCAGTTGAACGCCCAGGCGACTCTGATTAAGCCATTTACCATTTGCCATTTACCAATTACCATTCATCTGGTTATGGGCGCACCAAATATTGAAACAATCGTCTCGCTCGCTAAACGTCGAGGTTTCGTTTTCCCATCTTCTGAAATCTATGGCGGGCTGGGCAGCGCCTGGGACTACGGGCCGCTTGGCGTGGAACTTTGCAACAACGTGAAGCAAGCATGGTGGCGCTGGATGGTATACGAGCGTGATGATATGGAAGGTCTGGATTCTTCGATCATTCTGAACCGTCTGGTCTGGAAGTATTCGGGTCATGAAGACACCTTCAGTGATCCGCTCGTTGATTGTCGTAACTGCAATAGCAGGTTTCGGGCTGATAAACTTGAGTTGCCTGATCAACTAAGACGGGTTGTGGGCGGAAATATCGCCGATTTTATTGGCGAGAAGAAAATCAAATGCCCAAACTGTGGATCAAACGACCTTACTGAGCCCCGTCCATTCAACCTCATGTTCAAAACTCATGTAGGTGCAATGGCAGAGGATGATCCGGCTTCTCTGGTGTACTTACGACCGGAAACCGCGCAGGGAATATTCATAAACTTCGCGAACGTCTTGACCACCAGCCGTCGCAAGCTTCCTTTCGGTGTCGCCCAGATTGGGAAGTCATTTAGAAATGAAGTGACCCCAGGCAATTTTATCTTCCGCACACGTGAATTCGAGCAAATGGAGATGGAGTATTTTGTTCGTCCGGGCGAAGATGAACACGTGCATCAGGAGTGGATTGATAACTGTTTCAATTGGTTCACAGGTCTGGGTATCTCTGCCGGCAATCTAAGGCTATATGAACAACCAAAAGAAGAGCTCGCACATTACTCCAAACGCACGGTGGATATCCAATACCGCTTCTTTCCGGAGCGTGAAGATGAGGAACGGCAGTGGGACGAGTTGATGGGTATTGCGAACCGCACCGACTTCGATCTGCGTACCCATTCTAAAAAGCCGGAAGATGCGGAAGGAAAGCGTCTGAATCCCGACTCGACTGAGGACCTTTCATACTTCGATGAAGCAACCAAGGAGCGGTTCTACCCTTACGTGATCGAGCCGGCCGCCGGCGTTAACCGAACGGTACTCTCGGTGCTCATGGATGCTTACTCGGAAAAAACTAACGACAAAGGCGAGATGCGAGTAATACTGAAACTTCATCCCGAGCTCGCGCCCATCAAGGCTGCCATCTTGCCACTTGCAAAGAACAAGCCTGAGATCGTTGGTATGGCAAAAGCTATTAAGCGCTCACTACAGCCGACGTTGCGCGCGGTTTACGACGATACGGGCGGAATCGGCAAGCTGTACGCGCGCCAGGACGAGATCGGAACTCCGTTATGTGTGACTGTGGATCACCAATCGCTCGAAGACGAAGCAGTGACTGTACGTGACCGTGACACTTGGGAACAGGAGCGCGTCAAAGTTTCGGATCTTGGCGAACACTTGCAAAGGAGACTCAAGACTTAGTTTCGAGTTCCAAGTTTCGAGTTAGAACTCGCGCTGATGATTAAGCAGCTTGCGCCGCTGGTAAACGTTGGACTTGGCCGGATAAACTCGGAACTCGGAACTCGGAACTCGGAACTCGGAACTCGAAACTCGGAACTTATTTCGTCATGCCTGTAGTCAAGAAGCGCAACCAACAAACTGAAACTCGACTGTTGCTCGAATCTGGTGAGCCAGTGGAGCTGCCCCCAGCGGAGATTGACGACAAATCTATTCTAGTCCAGTTTGAAACGTTCAAGCCGTACACTCACGAGCTTTTCGCAGCTTTGCGCGCGGGTACCATTGCAGAGCCGGTACCGGTGATGCTCGATGGATCGACCTTCGCGATCCATGGTGAAACGCGAACCTTCTGGGTAAAACTCTGGCATGCTGCCGGAACTGACATGACTAAGATAGATCGGGCACAGGTGATTAGCTGCATACCGTCCGCTCGTGGCCTGCAAGTAGTTGTCGACGATTTTGAGGAGCCAGACTACGGAAAGTAGGGGTTCGACAACGCTGTACTGACTGCAACACTCTACGTATCGGGAGGCGTTTAGCGCAGCCCGCGGCTTGAAATGCAGCCAGGACCTATCGTCAGCGATTTCTAACGAACCTGGAGGGCACAGATGGCTGTGCCTTTTGTAATGAGCCTGATGTCATCGCAGATTCCCGAAAAGGTTCTTGAGTTGGCGCGCACCGTTCGTGAGGCGGGCGGCCGTGCTCTGCTGGTTGGCGGCTGTGTGCGCGACATGTTGATGGGTTCGCCTCCGAAGGACTGGGATCTGGAAGTCTATGGCATCGAGCCGGCAAAGCTGCGCGAGATTCTCGATCGGTACGGAAACGTCAACGTTGTGGGCGAAGCTTTCACGGTTTACAAGCTCGGCCAGGATCTGGATGTGTCGTTGCCGCGCCGGGAACGAAAATCCGGTCGCGGCCATCGTGGCTTTGTAATCGAAGGCAACCCGGCCATGACTTTTGAGGAGTCAACGCGCCGGCGCGACTTTACAATTAATGCCATCCTGCAGGATCCGTTAACCGAAGAAGTCCTCGACCCTTTCGGCGGACGCGAAGACGTCGAAAAGAAAACTTTACGAGCGGTTTCACCTGAGACATTCGTCGAAGACAGCTTGCGCGTCTTGCGTGCAGCGCAGTTTGCCGCTCGGTTCGAGTTTGATATCGAGCCGCAGACAGTTGCCCTGTGTCGGACGATTGACCTCTCTGATCTCCCTTCTGAACGAATCTGGGGTGAACTGGAAAAACTGCTGCTGCATGCCACGCACCCTTCCCTCGGAATTGATTGGTTACGAAAGCTAGGCGCAACTGACCAGATGTTCCCGGAAATCGAGTCCCTCGTAGATGTCAAACAGGATCCGGAATGGCATCCTGAGGGCGACGTCTACGTCCACACTCGGCTCGTCGTTGATGGCGCGCGTGAGTCAATTGACGACCTACCGCATGCCAAACAGGTTACCGTGATGCTGGCGGCTCTCTGCCACGACTTTGGCAAGCCGGCGACGACGGAGTTCATTGAGGGGCGCTGGCGCTCGCGTGGACACGAGGAGGCCGGTGTTGCTCCCACAGAAAGGATCCTTGATCGACTGAACATCCATACGTTAGCGGGTTACGACGTGCGGGCGCAGGTGATTGCGCTTGTGCGCGAGCATCTGAAGCCGGGCGAGTTTTACAAGAAGCGCGATGAAGTTGGCGATGCCGCTTTTCGTCGCCTGGCACGAAAGTGTGAGCTCGATTTGCTTTATCGGGTCGCCAAAGCAGATTCGTTGGGTCGCAACGCCAGTTGGGTTCCTCGTGAGAAATGGTACGACGCTGCGGCGCAGGATTGGTTTATCGAGCGCGCAAAAGAGCTGCAGGTCGAACAACGTCCTCCTGTACCGTTATTGATGGGTCGTCATCTGCTCGAGATGGGTTTTAATCCAGGGCCACAAATGGGCGAGTTATTGAACGCGGTCTATGAAATGCAATTGGATGGTAGCGTCAGAAGCCTGGAGGAAGCTCAAGAAATCGCAGCTAAACTGATTGCGAAGCAGGCCGGGGAGTAAATCGCCCTTTCGGACCTGACAGATTTCGACGCCACGGTCGGCTCTTCATGAAACGACTTTTAAGGCAAAGCCCTACCTCTCAGAACTAAACCTCAAGTTTTAGAAGACCCGGTTCCCCGCTTGCCTCGAATGACAAACACCTGGGAATCATGGAACCGGTTGCTGCTGAGTAACGCAGTGGATCGTGCCCATACCCAAGACTAGCGACTTACAGTCGATTCCTATCGCACAACGATCAGAAAACACTCGCCGAAGTATTTCCAACGCACGAACGTCGTTTGCGTGGCCGAAGATCGGTACCAACACGACATTGTTCGCGATGTAGAAGTTTGCATAGCTCGCGGGCAGGCGATCAAGATCACGCGACGAGCTATGGTTGGAAGCGCTGATAGTTCCCGGCATCGGGAGCGTCACAACTTCGAAGGCCCGACCGTTAACGTCAGACGCGCTTTGTAATCGTTTCAGATTCTCTTGCAGCAGTTCGTAGTTCGGATCAGCCGGATCTTCTTCCAGTGCACAAATGATGGTGGTTGGTGATACGAAACGCGCGATATCATCGATATGACCGTCAGTGTCGTCCCCGACAATTCCTTCAGCGAGCCAAAGCACTTTTTGAACTCCCAGAAAGTCCTTCAAATAATGCTCAATTCCTGCGCGGTCGAGATCCGGGTTACGATTCGGATTCAAGAGACATTGTTCCGTCGTCATGACCACGCCCGCGCCGTTAACTTCAATTGAGCCGCCCTCCATCACTATACCCGGTTCAAATCGCGGAATGCGCAGCTCGCCCTCAAGCCGCGCTGGAATCACATCGTCCTCTTTCAGTTCCTCATACTTGTTCCCCCACGCATTAAACACCCAATCATTGTAAGCAAGCTCATCCTCATCATTCACCAGGAAATTAGGTCCATAGTCACGTATCCACGAATCAACCGTGGGGACTTGATGGAAGTGTATATTCTCAGCGCCGGCAAAAGTGCAGCGGCGCCGTACGGCGTGTTCGGTCGCGCTATCGTCGACGAGCAGATCAATTATTTCATTTGGCGCCAGGGCCGCCATCATTTGCAAAAAGATCTCTTCCACTTGCGGCACGCGCTCTGGCCATGTGATGGGATCCTTGGGCCATGTCAGCCAGGTTGATTTGTGACGGCGCCACTCGGCAGGCATGTAGTAACCGAGCTCCGCGGGCGTTCGAGAGGTCATCGCTTGCTCGGGGCTTGTTCCAGGAAACGAGATGAGAGGGGGGCATAGGAATCAATGCGACGGTCGCGCAGGAAAGGCCAATTCTGCCGCGTCTCCTCAATCTTCTCGAGGTCGCATTCAGCCAACAGCACTTCCTCTTTGTCCGCGGATGCTTTAGCGATGATGCGGCCGAAAGGGTCGGCCACGAACGACTGACCCCAGAAGGTGAGTTGGCCTTCCTGCCCCACGCGGTTTACGACGATGACGTAAAGCCCATTAGCGATTGCATGAGCGCGTTGGATCGTTTCCCAGGCAGAATGCTGTGCCTGATTCATCTCTTTGTCTTCGTCTGCTAGCCAACCGATAGCCGTTGGGTATAAAAGAAATTGTGCCCCCGAAAGCGCCGTCAACCGTGCTGCCTCGGGAAACCATTGGTCCCAGCAAACGAGCGCGCCCACCTTGCCAAATTTTGTGTCGTGCGTCTGGAACCCCAGATCTCCAGGCGTGAAATAAAACTTTTCGTAGTAGAGCGGATCGTCGGGTATGTGCATCTTGCGGTACTTGCCGGCAATCCTTCCGTCGGCATTAATAATTACGGCAGTGTTGTGATAAATGCCGGCGGTACGTTTCTCAAACAATGATGCCACTATCACCACCTTTTTTTGCTGCGCAAGTCTTGACAGAACGTCTGTCGATGGCCCGGGAATCGTTTCCGCAAGTGAGAACAGCTTGATGTCTTCGCTCTGGCAGAAATATTGAGAACGGAAAAGCTCCTGTAGACAGACGATCTGCGCGCCCTTTTGCGCTGCCTCTCCGATTCGTGCCACAGCCTTCTTGAGATTAAGCTCAGGCTTCTCGCCACAACTCATCTGAATCAGACCAACAGTAACTGTATTCTTCGTCTTCTTAGGCATGATCAAAAGTATAGCAAACGTGATTCAGCGGTGCGGCCTACTGCGCGGAGTGACGTGGCCTTAATGCCCGTCCGGAGCAGCGGCCATGGAGGGTTTAATGACGTTTTCCTGATGGAATGGGATCAGGTAAGATGTCCGGTCACTATCAACATATAATTTCGAAGAGAGACTCCAATGATTGAATTCGAGTTAACTGAAGATCATAAAGCCCTGGTGCAAACTGTTCGAGAGTTTGCACAAAAAGAGGTAGCCCCCTACATCAGGGAGTGGGACGAAAGGCAGGAGTTCCAGCCTGGGGTGCTCAAGAAAATGGGCGAGCTTAACCTGCTTGGCGTGTGTATTCCTGAAGAGTACGGCGGAGCCGGCTTTGATTACGTTTCGCTGGGATTGGTATGCGAAGAGCTGGAGGCGGTTGACACCTTCATGCGCGTAGTAATGTCGGTGCACACGGGCCTCAACTCCCTCACGCTTTACTCATGGGGTACGGAAGAACAGAAGCGCAAGTATCTTGTACCGCAGGCCAAGGGAGAAAAGCTTGCGACTTATGGCTTGACCGAGCCGGGAGCAGGTTCTGACGTCGTCGCTGCTCGCTCGACCGCGCGACGCGAGGGCGACGGATATGTGCTCAATGGCGAGAAGATGTGGATCAGTCTTGCTGATATTGCGGACAACTTTCTCTTCTTTTGTTGGACGGATGAAGAGAAACGCCGCAAACGCGATCACACTGGCATGTCCTGCTTCATTATTGAACGCGGCATGAAGGGCTTCTCTTCGGGGACAATTCACGGAAAACTCGGCATTCGCGCGGGCAACACAGGATATTTCTCCCTGCAGGATGTGCGGGTCCCCAAGGAAAACCTGGTTGGCGAAGAGGGCGAAGGTTTCAAGATAGCGATGTTTGCACTTGAACAGGGTCGTTACACCGTGGCCGCCGGGGCCACCGGTGTCATTCGCGCATCACGAGATGCTTCAGTCGCCTACGCCCTTGAGCGCGAGACGTTTGGCACGAAGATCGCGAATCACCAACTCGTCAAACAGAAGATCGCGGATATGGAGGCCGACTACCAGATGGCCCACTTGCTTTGGTTGCACGCCGGATATTTAAAAAATATTGGTAAGGCAAACGCTCGCGCAACTAGTCTGGCGAAGTGGCAGGCGACCGTGCGGAGCGAGAGAGCGGCTTCGATGGCAATCGAGGTCCACGGCGCGAATGGATATTCAAATGACTACCCCGTGGAGCGTTACCTGCGTAACTGCAAAGCGGCAATCATCTACGAAGGCACACGCGATATTCACACGCTGATGCAAGCTGATTGGGCACTGGGGCTCAAGAAAGAAAAGTCGGCCCGCAAAACTCTGCCCGCATGGAGACCCGGTGAAACACGTGGTACCGCCGCGGATTGATCTATAAGTTGCCCTCAATCAAAGTCCACTCCGCGTGTTAGTTGCCCAAAGTTAACTCAGTTTTCGCCTTTGCTTTTTCTTTTATGGTTGTGTAGCATGTCTTTCATTCCTTGCAGGATTTCCCATTACGGGTATAGCTCCCTCTCCTCGGATGGCCGCAGCCTGCGAGAGTTTGATTATCAATCTGCGTCAGCTTGTTCCCGCCAATATTGGCGCTATTGGTTTAAATCCGTCATATTTTTGGAGGTAAGAATCAGGTGAACCGTAAACTTATTAGAACGACACTCGCGGAAGTAAAAGGTAAGGTGCGCGAGAACCCTCAGCCCAGAGAGCGAACCAACGGTAGTTTACAACGTGGTTCCGGTAGCGACGGCGGGAGGGATGGCGCTCACCGTGCCGCGCAGCAAGCGGCAGTTCAAGTGCGCAAACGGCTGCCGCCGCCGATGGAGACGAACGCTGAGATTTTCTATTATAAGAAACAGATCGATGCGCATACGCCCATGGTTCTGGTGTTGCTCGATGGGGAAGAGATTGAGGGCACAATAGAGTGGTACGATCGAGGTGCACTCAAGGTCAACCGGCAGTCGGCGCCAAATCTTCTTGTTCTGAAGCGTAACGTCAAATACATGTACAAGGCCGACGAGCGCGTCGAGCAGGCTGCGGAATAAGTGAAGTTGTATTATTCAAGTTGACCGCTATTATCCTCTACCCTGCGCATTTACGCGCGTCGTCTCAACTTAATGAGACTATTCGCAAATAGCTCCGTCCAGTCTGGCCATCGACCAAAGCGCTCGCTGCCGCGAATTGCCATTACGATGGGTGATCCCGCCGGAATCGGTCCGGAAGTTGTCTTAAAAGCAATTGTGGAAGAAGAGATCAGGCGGATTTGTATCCCCGTAATCATTGGCGACGCACAACTATTGGCTCATACTGCACGCACGCTCGACTTGCAATGCGGTTACGACATTGTGCGCGTCGGAGAACCTATCCCGGAGCACCTTACAGAACCGGTCATCTTTCATCTTGATAACATCGGCGGCTTTATCGAACCGGGCATAGAATCGGGCGCGGCTGGAAAGGCGGCCGCCGGATACATCGAAGCCGCTGTGCAATTGTGTGCCGCTGGAAGCGTTGATGCGATTGCCACGGCCCCCATCAATAAGCGCGCACTGTTTCTCGGTGGCTACAGTTTCCCGGGCCACACTGAATTCCTGGCTCACCTCACGGGCAGCGAGGAATATGCGATGGCTTTCGTCGCAGCGAACCTGCGAATCGTTCTTCTTTCTACACACGTGCCGCTGGCGGAAGCGATCAGGATGGTAGAGCGCGATCGCATTATGCGTGTCATAAGTCTTACACACCGGGAACTCAAGCGCTGGGGACTCGAACGGCCGCGACTGGCGGTTGCGGCGCTTAATCCCCATGGTGCCGAGGGCGGACTTTTCGGTATCGAAGAAGCGTCAGAAATCGCGCCGGCTATTGAAGCTTGTCACGGGGTGGAAGGTATAAACGTTCACGGGCCGTTTTCCGCGGATACGGTTTTCCTGCGCGCTTCACGCGGGGAATTTGATGCCGTCATTGCGTGCTATCACGATCAGGCCATGATTCCTGTAAAATGTCTTTCGTTTGGTGAGGCCGTGAATGTTACGCTGGGGTTGCCTTTTATCCGCACGTCGGTCGATCACGGGACGGCATTTGATATTGCCGGCAAGGGGTTGGCTGAGCATTCGAGTATGGTGGCCGCAATCAAACTTGCGGCAGACTTATCGATGAACGCGGGAGAAAGCAGTCGCGCCGTAGATGTGTAAATAGAAATGGCAGTTAGGAACGACAAGGGACCAGGGAAGGATCATAAGGAAGCCCGACGTGTGCTCGTGGCGGATGACGATCCTGCTATTTTGAGTCTGGTAAAAACGATTCTAGAAAAAGATAATTACAGTGTAGTCAATGTCCGCGACGGCCGCGAGGCATACAAGATTCTGCAGCATGATCAGAATTTTACGGCGGCAATATTCGACGTGGTGATGCCGCACATCTCAGGACCTGAACTGGTTCGCTACATGAAGAGCGAAAAAAAACTCATGCACATTCCCGTGATGATGATGACTGCCGAGCAGGACCCAAAACTCTCCGCCGATAGTTTTGCCGCGGGCGCGGTAGTGTTTCTGCCGAAGCCCTTTACCACTACACAACTGCAGATCATGCTGCAACTGCTCAGCGGCAGAAGTAGTCGCTGATTCTTGGCAACGTTCGCAGGCAAGGTGAAATGCAATTCTCCATTATTCTTCGAGTCGCGCTCTTCATCACGCTGGTCTTTAATGCAGTTGACGCACGCGCAGATTTGAACGCAAAGCAAGCCCGCAAACTCATTGCGCGCATGGCGGGATTCGAACTCCCGACAGCTGACGTTCGGGTGAAGAGAATTTCCTCAACCCGCGATTCATCGTCTGAAGCTACCGCTGAAATTCAAACCGTCTTCCGGCTGGAAAGAAATGAGCAGGGGCAGTGGCGCGTTGCAGAACTTAGAACTGGTCCGGACCACTGGGAACAGCTTGGTTTTATCGCTCAGACGGATGCGTCCGAAAGGCAGGGAAGCATCTGCGATTCTCGTACGCGGGCCGGGGGCGCTGATGCCACGGCAGACCTTACCGTGAAACGCGCGCGCTGTTTGATCGCGAGGCTGTTAGGCGTTGAGTTGCCGTCGGATGTCGTTCGGATCAAGGAAGTGGCGCCTCTCGCAGTGCCCCTAGCCTCATATCCGTCTGCCCTCGCCGTAACAGTTATTCAGATTGATGTTCGCTTTGCGATGAACCAAAACGGCTGGCACGTTTCCGATGTCCGGACCGGTAGCAGACCCTGGCTCAACCTGGATGCGGTTGTTGCAACAGTTGATCAGGAAAAGGGGAAGCGCGCCCGTTCGGAGTTGGGAGCAATAGCCACGGCTTTGGAGGGTTTCCGAAAAGAGCATGGCGTCTATGTGGTTTCGGAATTGCACCCCGTGTTAATCGACTATCTCAGTCCGCGTTATCTCTCTCGCGTCATCCGGATAGACCCATGGCACCGGCCCTACAAATACTTCGGAGAACGCGATCACTTTTCTCTGCGGTCGGTGGGCGCCGATGGGACGGAGAATACTGGTGACGATATTGTCGTGACGCGTTCTGCTCAAACGATGCGCTAGGCTTTTCGTTACGTGCGGATCTGCTGGAAAATGGGAGTGTGAAGCGAGGATTAGACAACGCATTCCTCTCGGGCTTCTTGTCTCTTTCGGACTATTTCCAGGTCACGGGTGCAGCCTCGTTCGCCCGCTTCGCCCGACCCCTAAGGCTTTCAGTGGGCGCGAAAACCCCGTCAAAAAGGTGGTTTAGACCTGAGTCAATCCCATCGCGGCCCCTTCTCCTGGCTTCGCCTGAAAGACCAAATCCCTTGACTGGGTCCCGTCGCGGGTGTAACGTTCAGGTGTAGCCCGTTCTGGGGCTCTTGTTGACATGCCTTGCGCCACCTTTATCACCCCCGAAGTGCCTCGTGACGCTCACTTCAGCTAAGGAATTTCGCCTTGTTAGTCGGGCGCAAACTTCTACTTGCCGACAATTCACTTACAATCCAGAAAGTTGTTGAACTCACGTTTGCCGACGAAGGCGTCGAAGTCGTAAGTGTGAGCGATGGCCAGGTGGCAATTCAGAGGATCGAAGAAGTCCGGCCTGATATAGTATTGGCCAACGTATTCATGCCCGGGAGGAGTGGTTACGAAATTTGCGAGTACATCAAGCAAAATGCGAAGCTAAAGCATATTCCCGTCATGCTTCTGGTTGGCTCTTTTGAGCCCTTTGACGAAGCGGAGGCGCGCAGAGTCGGCGCGGATGATATCTTGACCAAGCCTTTTCAATCGATTCGACGATTAATGGAAAAAGTTGGCCTGCTTGTAAGCAGCAAGCCAGCATTGGCCGAGGGTAAGAGTACCAAGGCAGATGAGCGGATCGCGGAACTTCCCAAGGTAGAAGAACGGACCGCGGAGTTTCTCCAGGAAGAAGTGCCGACTGCGGAACTTCCCAAGGCTGAAGAGCCAGTCCCCGCTAAAATGAGCACGGGTGAATTGGAGGTGACGACAGCGGACACGCGGCCGCTTCCGATAGGGGAGTCGTCAGCGAATTATGCTGCTGCGCGGTCCGCCGATTTGCCCAAAGCGCGACAAGATGTGACAAGGGAAACGTGGCAAAATAGAAACATGGAACGCAACACAAGTGAATCGCAAAACGACAGCTACCTGGAGCCTGACATACTCCTGGATTTGGGGAACGTTGGACCAACCTATGTCGCGAGCTCAGAAGATTTTGTTTTGGACATCGATCTGGACGAAGGTTTCGAGGCTCCGGCTGTTGCGAGCTCTTCATTCCCAGCTCCGGCCTTTGCTGAACGTCAGTTTTCTCAAGCTGCTGTGGAAGGCTGGGAAGTCCCAAGCGAGGAGTCGAGAATTGCGCCGGCTCAAAGCGTCAGTTCAGAATCGGCATACAGAAATGGCGAATTTGGTGAATCCAGCGCTCCGACCCCATCTTCGCCTGCAGTGGTAGCAGCACCTGAAAAGCAGGAGTGGATGCATGGGGAAGTTAAGCCAGAATCGCACGCCCAGCCCGAGAGGATTTGGGATGAACCAAGGGAGACGATGGGAGCCGTTATGTCTGGCGGACCGATCACTCTCGAGCAGTTATCGCCAGAAGTAATTGATGCCATAGCGCGCCGCGTAGTCGCGCAGATGTCCGAAAAGGTTGTGCAAGAGATTGCCTGGGAAGTGGTACCGCAACTAGCGGAGCTTTTAATCAAGCGCAAGCTCGAAGAGAAGGAGTCCCAGCCTAACTAAATAACCGACAAGCGTGGTAACAATCGAGCAGGCGTTGATAGCAACGGTCTGCTCGATTTGTTTTCATAAGGAGTCGCTTATCGGCAGTCTTTTCGGCTAGTGGCGGCTTAGGTGAAAACACACAGTTATTACCTTACAATGGAGACTACTAGCATTGACTAGAAGTGATAACAATTAACAAACTGACGCGAACAATGGATATACCCAAGACCTACGACCCTAAACAAGCTGAGCTTCATCATTATGCGCGTTGGGAGCAGCAGGGTCTTTTTGCTCCTGAAACCAATAGCGATCGCAAGGCGCCGGTTTTCTCAATTGTTATCCCCCCACCCAACGTCACCGGTTCTCTGCACATGGGCCACGCACTGCAGCACACGATGATGGATGTCCTCACCAGGTACAAGCGCATGTGCGGGTATCGGACACTGTGGCTACCGGGAATGGACCATGCGGGCATCTCGACCCAGTTAGTGGTTTCGCGGGAACTAAAGAAAGAAGGCAAGACGCGTCACGACCTTGGGCGCGAAACATTTGTTGAACGTGTTTGGAAATGGAAGCGCGAATCTGGGGGACAAATCACCAGGCAAATGCGCCGCGAAGGCGCTTCCGTTGACTGGTCCCGCGAAAAGTTCACGATGGATGACGATCTTTCCCGCGTTGTACGTGAGGCTTTCGTCCGTCTGTACGACGATGGAATGATTTATCGCGGGAAGCGCATCGTCAACTGGTGTCCCAACGATCAGACCGTGCTTTCTGATCTGGAAGTGCAAAAAGACCCTCAGCCGGGAAAGCTTTACTACCTTAAGTATCCCGCGAAAAATGGCAAGGGTAGTGTGACGGTTGCCACAACTCGGCCTGAGACAATGCTCGGTGATACTGCGGTTGCCGTAAATCCAAACGACGAACGCTATCGAGATCTAGTGGGCGAGCAGCTGCTGCTTCCGCTTACCGACCGCGAAATTCCGATTATTGCGGACGAATTCGTCGATCCCGAGTTTGGCACCGGCGCTGTGAAGGTTACGCCTGCGCACGACCCTAATGATTATGAAATGGGTGTGCGACACCAGTTGCCGCAAGTTGTAGTGATTGATACGCACGCGAGGATGACCGAGAGTGCAGGTAAGAACTTTGCCGGTCTCGACCGGTACAAGGCCCGCCAAAAAGTTGTCGAACAGTTCGCAGAGCTGGGTCTGCTGGAGAAGATTGTTGACTATGAATTTGCCATCTCCAAGTGCGAACGCTGCAAGACCGTTATCGAGCCCCTGATCTCCACACAATGGTTTTGTCGCATGGATAAACTTCGGGATCTGGCGCTCGACTTGATGGGCAAAGATCATAAGCCGCAGTTCGTGCCAGAAGTGCCTTACGAAAAAGTGTACACAAACTGGCTCGAGAACCTGCGCGACTGGACTATCTCGAGACAACTCTGGTGGGGCCATCAGATTCCGGCATGGTATGACGAAACAGGCAAGGTCTACGTTGCGCGCACGGTGGAAGAGGCGCGAGTCCAGGCAGGCACAGTTGCCCTGAGGCAAGACCCGGATGTGCTGGACACCTGGTTTTCATCGGCGCTCTGGCCGTTCTCAACGTTGGGTTGGCCGGAAGAAACCGAAGACCTCAAGACTTTTTATCCTACCTCCGTGCTCGTTACCGCCCGCGACATCATTTTTCTTTGGGTGTCCCGCATGGTGATGATGGGTTTGAAGTTCATGGGCCAGCGGCCTTTCGATGACGTGTACGTGACCGGGACAATCCTTGACAAAGACGGGCAGCGAATGTCGAAGACCAAGATGAACGGTATCGACCCGCTTGAGGTATTCGACAAGTACGGTGTTGATGCGACGCGCATAACGCTAGCCTCGGTGGGTAGTACAGATGTTCGCTGGAATGAGAAACAGGTCGAATCCTATCGCAACTTTGCTAACAAGATTTGGAACGCAGCCCGCTTCTGTTTATTGAACTCCGAAGGAGCCTCCATCGAAACTGAGACGCTGGGTGTCGCTGGTCAGGCGCTACCCTTACATGATCGCTGGATCCTCTCGCGTCTGAACAAGACAGCACGCGATGTGCGCAACGCGCTGGCGGGTTATCAGTTCCATGAAGCAGTCCAAACTCTTTACCACTTTTTTTGGGACGACTTTTGCGATTGGTATATCGAGTTGGCAAAGGCCGAGATTACGGCTGAAGAAGCGACGCCGCGCAGGACCGAAGCACGCACTCGCCTGATTTCGGTTCTTGAGCAAGCTTTGCGCTTGCTGCATCCGTTTATGCCCTACATCACGGAAGAACTCTGGCAGCGATTGCCCGGTGCCGATGCTAAGCTGCTTCATTGGGCGTATGGTAGTGCGGAGCCCACCATAATGCTCACTGCTTATCCGGAGAGTAATGCTGATCTGATCGATGAGCGTGCTGAATGGGAGATGCAGGCCGTTATCGATCTGATTTCCCGCGTGCGTAACATACGTTCAGAAATGAACATTAAACCGGGCGAACGCGTGCCTTTGCTTGTTGGCGCGCCTGATGATCAGTTGCGGGAGGTGTTCGCTGCGAGTATCGATCAGATTTCGCGGCTGGTTCGTGCTTCTGACATTTCGATCCGACCTGAGCTATTTGCTCCACGCGCTGCAGCCCGCGCGGTACTCACAGGAGGCGCCGAAGTAGCCATCCCGCTCGAAGGCTTAATCGACTTTGAACAGGAGCGTCAGCGGCTTCGCCGTGAACAGGACAAACTCAAGTCTGAAGCGGCCAGGCTTGAAGCACAACTAAATAATCCACAGTTTGTAGATCGTGCTCCTGCCGAAAAAGTACTCGACCTTCGCACGCGCCTTGCAGATATTGCCCAACGTAGCTCGCAACTGCAGCAGACGGTTGAGAATTTGCAATGAACTGGATGGACGAAGGCGCGCTTTATTCACAGGTTTCGCTATTTCTGCGCGAAGATCTCGGACGCGGCGATATCACCAGCCAGGCAATAGTCGCGCGCAATACGCGAGCGCGCGGCCGCTTTGTTGCTGGGGAGAAAATGATTGTAGCGGGCCTGGAAGCTGCGGAAGAAATATTTCTAATACTTGACTCCGAGCAACAACTGGAGGCATTTGTCTCCGATGGCGAAGAGATCGAAGCGGGAAAAGTGATTGCGCGCATGGTGGGCTTTGCTGACGTGTTGCTCGCGGGCGAGAGAGTAGCACTAAATCTGCTGCAGCGACTCTCGGCGGTGGCGACGTTGACGCACCGATTCGTCCAGGCTATCGCAGGTACCGGCGCCGCAATTGTTGACACCCGTGAGACCACGCCCGGGCTGCGTATGTTGGAGAGGTATGCGGTGCTACTGGGTGGTGGCAGCAGCCAGCGATTTGGCTTGGACGACGGCGTGGTAATCACTGCTAACCACATTGCTATAACTGGAGGAATCGCGGCAGCCGTAAGAAACGCGAAGAAGCATCAAGGGCAACTGCACAAGATCGAAGTAGTGGTGGCCAACGCAAGCGAGTTGCGAGAAGCGCTTAGTAATGGTGCCGATAGTCTCTTATTAGATAACCTGTCTCCCGAGGAGGTCTCCCGCCTAACCATTATGGCGAAGGATCTCTCCCCAACCGTAGCGGTCAAGTGTGCAGGCAACATCACGTTGGAAAACATTAGGTCTTACGCGGAAGCTGCACCCATTCCGATTGCCGTGAGTGCCCTCACAAGCTCTGCTCATGCAATGGATGTCAGCTTCCAGCTACAACCGTTTTAATTGTCTCTGACGCTTTCCTGGGAGATTCGTAATCCTGCTCCATTCCCCTGCGCGGGCGTAGAAACTACGGCTCGCTTACCTGGGAAAGGGACCGTTTGAAGCTGCGGAACGCGCGCCGGCTGTTTTCCACGGATAACAGGCCCTTTCCGGAACCAACCGAAAGCTCTCGCGTGTAATCCAAAGCATCTTGCGAGCGCTTGAACGCATCTCCTCACAAGGCGTATCTTTAGTACGGTTTAATCAAGGGCACTTAGGAGTTTCTGATGCAAAATCGACTTATTCGCCACACAGCGTTTTTTGTTGCGGTACTTATCGGCATCAGTCTGTGCCTGGTTGATGCCGGGGCACAGACTCGCAGAAAGCGTCGTGCGCGCCGCGCGCCCAGACCAGTCATTACAAACCCGGTCATAACCCCTTCTACCACTGAGCAAACGCCCGTCTTGGGCGGAGAGAAGATTATTAGTACTGCGGATGAGACGCAGGGAGAATCAGAGGAATCGGTAGAACCCACCAAGCCAAAGAAGGCCAAGCCCTCATCAAGGGCGGCAACAGATGATGAGACGATGCAGCAAACCATCAACTCGCTTTCCAATCAGGTAAACAAGCTGACGGATAAGCTGAGCCAGATGCAGGAGAACGATCGCTCTGCATTGGATATGGAACGCCTTACACGTGCCGAACAACGGGCCGAAAGCCTGCGGTCACAGCAATTCGATGTCGAGAGTAAGCTTGCCGACTTGGAGTCGAAGCTGGAGCAGATCGAGTATGCAGTCAAACCGGAGAATATTGAGCGGGCGCAAGCAACTTTTGGTTCAACTCGGCCAGAAGAAGCACGAGAGGCACGGCGTCGTCAACTGGAAAGCGAAAGAGCGCGAGTGCAAGCGCAGATGAAGATCCTGGAAAGTAGTCGCGCGCGCCTGGAGGTGGCGGTTAACACCGCGGATGCCGAAGTAGATCTCCTTCGGCGCCGGTTGGAATCGCATCGTCAGCAGGAGGAGAGTGCCACGTCCCCGGGGAGTGCACCACGCCCCTCCAACGAACGGAAAAGTCCCCAGTAATTCTTCACTCGCACTGGTTGATTCAAGTTCACGCTGCCACAATGTCCCGGCATTCTTTTAGCACTGATAATGGTGCACTCTGGATCAGCCAGCCACATGTCAGTAGCCAAGTGGCGGTAATGGCCCTTTTAATCGTTTATGGGATCCATAAGGCAACGTGATTTATATCGCATAATCGGCGAAGCCACTGCGCGGGGAGAGCGCGTTGTGATGGCCACGGTGGCGCATACCCGTGGCTCGACTCCGCAACAGCGCGGCGCCAAGATGCTGTTTTTCGAGAACGGCGAAGTTGCTGGTACTGTTGGTGGCGGCTGCATCGAAGCTGAGGTCTGGGCCGAAGCGCGCGAGACCATGCGGTCAGGCAAATCCGCACTGCATCATTTCTCTCTGACAGCCGAAGAGGCGAGCGAAGAGGGAATGGTCTGCGGTGGAACAATGGATATCTTTATTGATGCGATTGGATATGAGCGTGATGAGTAAGGGCGATGCCTGAAACTTTCCTTAAGAGCTACAAAGCGAAGCACCAGCACCCGTTGAACAAGCTGATGCACAGCATCGGCATTCCGCTGATCGTGATTTCGCTGCCGCTTGTTTTCTTCACCTGGCGCTGGGCACTGGGCCTTTTCATTGTCGGTTGGATATTTCAGTTCATTGGCCATGCGGTTGAAGGCAACCAACCAGCTTTTTTAACGAATCCGCTATACCTGGTGATTGGTCCGTGGTGGCTGGCGCGGCGTGTCGCTACAGGTATTGGCTTAATCAAAGCAACTGCTCCCCCAAAGACTTCTCACTCGTAACGCCTTTCATGGACGATTCCGGCAACACTGCCCGATCGAGACTGCTTACCGACCAGATTCAGCGCGTACTCGATGAAGGTGGTATTGCTGCGCTTGCTACGATCATAGAAGGGTCAGCAAATGTAAGCGCGAAACTTCTTGTGGAGCCTTCAGGTCCGAGCACAGGCAGTTTGGGTGACGCGGCTCTCGATGATGCGGTAGTAAGATATGCGACCCCTTTTCTCGAATCGCGCGAAGAAGCGAAAACATTCCGGATCAGTGAATTTGCACCGGAGCTTCCGCTCTGGTCTGCGACTCGAGTGCTGTTCGAGCGTATTCACCCCGAGCCCCGATTAGTGATTTGCGGAGCAGGACACGTAGGCGCCTCTCTTGCAAAGCTGGCCAGCTTCGTCGGTTATCAAGCGACTCTTGTTGACGATCGGCCAGAGTTAGTTACGCGCGAGCACTTCCCTGAGCAGCGTATTGAATTAGTGTCGGCAGCGAGTTGGGCAGGGGCAGTGATTGAGGCAATCGGGAATGGACATGGCGTTTCGGTGGCGATCGTCACACGCGGGCACAATGAAGATGAGGAATGTCTGCGGGCAGTCATGAAGACCAGTCCCGATTACATCGGACTGATCGGCAGTAAGCGCCGAACCAACATTGTGCTTGATCGTCTGCGTGAAACTGGCGCCGAAGCGCAACAACTGAGTAAGGTGCGTGCGCCCATTGGTCTGGATATCGGAGCCGTCACGCCCGAGGAAGTTGCGCTTTCAATTCTGGCTGAGATCATTGCCGAAAGACGTGGCGGGAAAGGCGGATCCCTTTCGGCATGGCGGCGTGCTAATAAGTCTGTCTAGCAAGTAGATTTAAGTTAACGACGGTTTCCTAGCTTTCATGGCTTGAGGTATTTCTCCGGCAGCGGATTCCTTTCGTCCTCGGCCTGCCAGAAAATAGTAACGATCCACCAACGCTTACCGTCGTTCATCAATTGAATGCTATTGATGCCACGCTGAAATGGCTTTGCATCGTCAGGAGCGTGGCGTGATTCGTAGGTACTGAAAACGTGGGCGATCTGGCCAAACATCTCCGTCCTACGCGCCGTCTCCTTTTCGTAAAAGCTTTGCTTCTCAAAAATGGCGCTACCGCGCGTCACATAGTCTTCAACTGTCAGAATACGCGCACCATAACCGCCGCCTTGCCGGGGACCAGTGGGAATCAAGCGTGCGCCGGTAACAAAAAGCGCGCGCATGCGGTCCCAATCTCGTTTCTTTCCTGCTGGCCCGGAGATCACGTCGTAGATGGCTGCGATAATTGCATCCATTGAACTGACGTCAGCGGGATTGGCTGCCAGTGCGGCGGGCACTTCAGCCGTTTGAGGTTTGCTCATAGGTGACGGTTGTGGCGTTGGTTTTTCATTTTGGGCAAACGTGGTGACCGTGCCGAGACAATAAATGATCAGTGCTGTCGCTAAGACAAGATAACGCCGCGCCAAGGTTGACAAGATCTTCACTATGATTCCTCCTGCAAGAAGACTGTGTGCGTACCTGATTAAAGCACGCCACGAGACTCTCACAAAAGTAGTGAAGTGAATCAACACTTGAGGGAGCTGGTCGTAAGTCAAACAACCAAATCATTGGCGGCTCATCTCCTCGGCTTGGAGCTTTTCGCACTGCGATGATAAGAACATTGCAGCATGGAAATAGAAGTCACGGAAATGGAGGCCTCGAAGCAGACCGCTCGTCGCGGAAATGCGATGTTTCGAGCGCTTTCGCATCCCAACTACCGTCGGTTCTGGATTGGCGCTTTCCTATCGAACGTCGGCACGTGGATGCAGGCTGTGGCTCAAGGCTGGCTGGTCCTGGAACTTACAAACTCCGCACTGTGGCTGGGGATTGATGGATTTATGGCAACCGCACCAGGGTTTCTCCTGACACTTGCCGGGGGCGTCTTCGCTGACCTGGTTGATCGACGGCGGCTGCTTCTCTATACACAGGTTGTGGCCGGTCTGGCAGCTTTCGGTTTGGCGATTTTGGTGGCTACCCATTCCGTAAACGTCTGGATGATTCTCGGGTTCTCCTTTGTGACCGGATGTTGCATGGCGCTGGCGGGCCCTTCGTATCAGGCGATGACTTTCGACTTAGTCGGCAGAGCAGATCTTGCGAATGCCGTGGCCTTGAACTCTTCCCAATTTCAACTCTCGCGAGTGATCGGCCCTGCTTTCGCAGGTCTGGGATTCAAGTTTTTCGGCCTGGCGGGATGCTTTTTCGCCAACGGTTTTTCGTTTGTCGCAGTAGTAATCGCATTGAGGATGGTGCACTTCGACAAGACGAATAAAAGTGTCGCCTCACATTCTGTGCGCGATCGGCGAGCGTTGTGGCAGGACTTGATCGATGGATTTCGTTACGTACGCAATCGGCCAAGGGTCTTTTCGCTGCTGTCGATCTCCGCAGTGAACAGCTTATTTGGCGCGCCTTACTTAACGCTCGTGCCGATCTTTGCGCGGAACGTTTTTCATCTTGGCGAAACTGGCTTCGCCTGGATGATGGGGACGGCGGGTGCCGGCGCGTTCTTCGGCGCCTTGCTATTAGCTTATCTTGGCGACTTCAAGAAAAAAGGCCGGTCTGTGCTGGGCGGGGCCTTCTCGTTTGGAATCTGTTTGATTGGCTTTGGACTCTCAACTCACCTTGCACTCTCACTCGCCCTGCTCTTTGGCATTGGGTTCTCCATAGTGCTTTCAGTGGCCGTCACCAACACGCTGCTCCAACAACTGGTGACTGACCGGATGCGCGGGCGCGTAATGAGCATGTTCATTCTTTCATTTGTTGGCACAATGCCTATTGGCAGTCTTTTGGGAGGTGTGTTCTCACATCGCTTCGGTGCGCCAAAGACCCTGGCGGCGGGCGGGGTTGCAGTGGTCATCTACGTTACGACTGTTGCCATCCGAAATCGGCGCCTTCGGGAACTTCGCTAATGCACGCGAGTGTTCACCTCGTACCTCAGCGCTAATCCTTCCGGCTCACCGCCAAATCCAACCAGGTAATGAAACCCCGCTAAGCGATTGCAATCGTCCCGATACCTTGCCATTCGTTATTTTTACGGCCCTCTGAAAATACGCGTTCGCGGTAGGGTGGGCCGCCGCCTTCATGCTTTCCCCTTCCTGTGCTAATCTCCTGAACCGTCCCAAGCATGCATTCCAGAAGGCCCCGACTATTGCGATAGACGCCAGGTGTGCAACCTCCTATGCCGTGGTTTAGCAAAAAGAATCAAAGAATAGAGAATGTTCGGCCGGAGGAACGCGTCGTGAAGACGGAAAATGTCTTCGTCAAGTGCGACGGGTGCGAAGCCCACCTCTACAAACGCGAACTGGACGATGCCCTGCAAGTCTGCACGCATTGCGGTTACCATCTTCGCTTGGGAGCGCGTGATCGTCTTGCGATGCTTTTTGACGAGGGTAGTTACGAAGAACTCGATGCAGAGGTGATATCGACTGACCCGCTCGACTTTGTTGATACAAAACCTTATCCCGAGCGGCTTAAGCAGGCGCAGAAGGGCTCGGGTTTGCCGGAAGCGATCATTAACGCACGTGGTAAAGTCGGGAACCATCTCGTTTTTGCGGGCGCTATGGATATGTCATTCATTGGCGGCTCGATGGGGTCGGCGGTGGGAGAAAAGATCACACGTCTAATCGAACGGGCATTGAAGGAGCATGGAGCGGTCGTGGTTTTCTCTGCGTCTGGTGGTGCTCGCATGCAGGAGGGCACGTTATCCCTCATGCAGATGGCTAAAATCTCCGCCGCACTCGCAGAGTTCGACGAGGCCCGTCTTCCATTTGTCTCAGTCCTAACCGACCCCACGACCGGTGGGGTTACGGCGAGTTTTGCCATGCTGGGCGACTTCATCATTGCTGAGCCAAAAGCGCTAATTGGTTTCGCCGGCCCGCGCGTGATTGAGCAAACAATTCGCCAGAAACTACCGAAAGATTTTCAGAAGTCCGAGTTTCTTCTGGAGCACGGCATGCTCGATGCAATAGTGGATCGACGGGAGATGCGCGATTACGTAATCAAACTCCTCAACTTCATGCTTAACCCGGAAATCTATGGCGAGCCGGAAATCGCCAGGACGCGTTCCGGCGCAACCTCACGAAAATGATCTCGCTCGAGATAACCGGCATTCCCAAGGTCCGGTCCGAGAGTGCAAGCTCAACAGAAGATTGTCATGCAGTTTGACGAGGCGCTTCGTTACTTGTTGAGTCTGGGACACGAGACTCTCGCCATTAAACTTGGTCTTAGGAACACCGAATTGCTGCTGGCAGCCCTTGGCGATCCTCAGCGATCCTACCCGGCGGTGCAGATAGCAGGCACAAACGGTAAAGGTTCGACAGCCGTGGTCCTTGATTCAATCTGCGCCGCGGCCGGTATTAAGAGCGGGCTATTCACTTCGCCGCATCTGGTCTCTATTACGGAACGCGTAAGAATAGGCGGTCAGGAAATCTCGCGGGAATTATTCGCGCAGCACGCCATCCGGATAAGAGATGCCGCTCAACGACTCGTCGACCATGGCGAAATTGAAGTATTACCGACTTTCTTTGAACAGGTTACAGCAATCGCCCTGCTGGCTTTTCGGGAAGCTAAGGTAGACCTGGCAATACTCGAGACTGGTCTGGGCGGCCGGCTCGATTCCACGAGCGCTGCGAAAGCCGAGCTTGTTGCGATCACGCCGATCGCAATCGACCATGAAGAGTACTTGGGCAATACCCTTGAGAGCATAGCGGCTGAGAAGGCAGCAATCATTCGACCAGGCGTCACTGCCATCATAGCGCCGCAATCCGCTCAGGCACTCGAAGTTATTCTTCGGCAATGTAAGCGTAGTAACGTTCAACCGAGCATTACCAGCTTTCCGGTGAGATTGGAAGGCACATCGGCGGATGGGCGTTGCTGCGCAACATTCGAAACCAGGCAAGATCGTTACGAGCACGTGCTCATTGGACTGCGGGGCCGCCATCAGACGACAAATGTAGCGGTTGCAATTCGCCTAGCGGAATCACTGCCTGTGTCTGTGCCCCGGTGGGCAATTATTGAAGGGATAGAAAGGGCCAGCCACTCGGGCCGCCTGGAACTGTGGAAAACGAAGCCGCCATTTCTCTTTGATGGTGCGCACAATACCGCCGGCGCGAAAGCACTGCGCGATTACCTGGATGAGTTTGTCAAAATGCCGCTTACCATGGTCTTCGGTGCCATGCGTGACAAGAATCTGGACGAGCTGGCAGCAATTCTATTCGGCGCAGCCAATCAACTTGTTTTGACGCGATCCGAGAATGAACGTGCGGCGAGCATAGAGAAGCTCCGCGAAGTGGCGTCCCGCGTTGTCGATCAGGGAAAGATTAGTACGGCAGACTCCGTGAAAGACGCTATCCGGATTGCATTGGATATTACTCCCCAGGACGGCATTGTTTGCTTCACCGGGTCTTTATACTTGATTGGTGATGCGCAGTCGGCCTCGAAAGAAATAATCTCCGCTGAAAGCGAAAATAGCAACGCGAGATGATATCTCGAGCTACAAATTCTATGGCACTTCCAGATAAACCGCTTCCTAAGATTCTCGCAAGCCAAGAAGTTTTTCGCGGGAGGATTTTCGATGTGACAATCGATACAGTGCGCGAAGGCGACAAGACCTATCAACGCGAAGTGGTACACCATCCGGGTAGTGCGGTGATTGTCCCGGCATTTGAGGACGGTACTGTAGCGCTTGTGTGCCAGTATCGGCATCCCGCTGTTCGCTACTTATTGGAAGTCCCAGCCGGAACACTGAACAGGGGTGAGCGCCCGGAAGAAGGCGCGGCGCGAGAGTTGGAAGAAGAACTTGGCTTTGTTGCAGGCAGGCTGGAAAAATTATCAGAGTTTTATGTCTCGCCCGGTTTCTGCGAAGAGAAGATGTGGATCTATCTTGCAACTGAAATGGTAGAAACGAAGCAGCAACTTGAGGAAGATGAAATTGTAGATGTTGTCCGGCTGCCCTTCTCCCAGGCGCTCGAGATGATTTCCGCCGGTGAGATTGAAGACGCAAAAACAATTATTGGCTTGATGCTGGCAGCACCTCGAGTGGGACCTTCCATGCTGGAGATCGAGTACCCCGGCGTGTGATCGTGGGACTTAAAGACCTTGATAGCGATCAGGCCACCCGTAGAAATTCAGCTTGACGTTTGACCGTTTCAGAACAACTCTCATACACTCATTTCTATAGTGACCCCAGAAAATTCTTCCCCTCGCGCTGAGCCGGCCGTCGAGATGCAGCCGGCCTTTCCGGTTCCGGATCTCGGCGGTGGGTCAAGTGAACCAATAGATCCAAACAATCCACCCTGGGGTATAGCTCAAGCCTTATTGACGTGGGTAACAAGCCTGGCTTTATTGTTAGTTGTGCCGCTCCTCTCAGTTATACCTTATATTTTTTATAGGACCATTAATTTCGGCTCAGACAATGCCGAGACTCTGTTAGCTGACAAGAACTTCATCTTCATATCGATACTCGGAGTCTTTCCCACTCACATTTTGTTGTTCGTGGTCATCTGGCTGGTAGTGACCAATCGTGGCCGCCGGCCATTCTGGCAAGCTCTCGGCTGGAGCTGGCCTGAGAATTTTGGTCCCTGGAGGAGTATTGCTCTGGCTGTCAGCTTGCTTATCCTGGGTTATCTGATGACACTGGTCTTCGGTGGCGGCGAAACACAGTTAGATCAGTTGATCAATAGTTCTTACAAGGCGCGCGTGGCGACAGCTATCCTGGCGGTTGCAACGGCTCCCCTGGTCGAAGAGTTGCTCTATCGCGGGGTGCTGTACGCGGCATTTCAAAGAGTGGTAGGCATGTTTGGAGCAGTGGTAGTAGTTTCAGCTCTGTTCGCGGGGGTACACCTCTTCCAGTACTACAAAAATCTAGGCGTGGTTGCCGTGATTTCCGTCCTCAGCGTTGCCTTGACCATAGTCCGTGCCCGCACAGGCAGTCTTCTCCCGTCCTTTGTTATGCATCTCGTCTTCAACGGCATCCAATCGTTCATTCTAGTGCTGCAACCCTTGGTGGAGAAGCTTCAGCACGGGACTGACCAAAAGACAGCCACTTACATCATTGAAGGCATCTCCCGGCATTTAGGATAAGGCATGGCTCACGAGGTCGTCGTGGTAGGCGGCGGAATCGGTGGGCTGACCGTGGCCGCCTTGCTCGCTGCGCGAGGACTGGATGTATGCGTGCTGGAGAGACAATCTCGCGTAGGGGGTTGTGTCGCGGGTTTTGAAAAGTTTGGCTACACCTTTGATTCAGGAATAGGTCTGTACCCGCTCTGGCAGCCGGACGCAATTCACGATCGAGTCTTCTCCCAGTTGCCCGTTAAGCCTCCGGAAACCCGCGTTCATGATCCCGCCTATGTTGTGCGCCTTCCCGATCGATCTGAAGTCGCCCTCTCAGGAAATATAGATCAGTTTGAAGATAGCCTCCGGGCGGTTTTCCCTGAATGTGCTACCAGCGCGATTGAGTTTTATCGAGAGAGCGAACGGGTAAGCAATGCTTTGATGCGTGCTTTTCAAAGGATCCCAGACCTGCAGACTGCTGGCAGGATAAAGCAGTTTTATTCATTGCTCCCACACGTCCTTACAGCTGCGCAAATCTCGAGCACCAAAGATCAAACAGTGGTACGCCATTTGGACGGCACGTCACATCGCTTCCGCCGGTTCGTGGATGTCCAGTTACAGCTCCTGGCTCAGTCACCTGGCGATGAGTGTGCCTATCTCTATGCAACACTGGCACTCACGCTTCCTCGGCGACAAATGTTCTCGATTAAGGGCGGATCGGCGGCGCTGGCCGCTGCGCTCGCTGAATCGATCAAAACGAGCGGCGGCAGGGTTCGGCTGGACACACCTGTGCTTCGCCTGGCATACGACGCGAGCGGACGCGCCATAGGCGTTGATCTGTTGAGTGGAGAGACTGTCAGGGCATCACGAGCAATCATCAGCAATCTGACCGTGTGGGACACTTACGGAAGACTCATCGGACTCAGTCGCACCCCTCCTAAAATCAGAAATCGCTTGACCACATTGCGCGGTTGGGGTGCTTACGTCCTCTATCTGGGAATGGACGAAGCGGCAGCGAAAAGGATTCCTGAAAACAACGTCCTTGCTCTCACCGATTGGCAGGAAGCACAGAGCTTCAATCCGGAAGATTCTCAATTCATGTTTGCGGCTGCGCCAGCATGGGACACAAGAGGACCGGCCGGCAAACGAGCCGTCACCGTGCACACATTCACAGATGTTGACGACTGGTTCACATTCCACGAAAATGAAGAACAACACGAGCAAAAGGACCAGTCAAAGCTCGAAGAGTGTTGGAATCGGCTTCATCTGGCAATGCCCGAACTCGGCGCGGACTTGGAAGTGATTGATACCGCGACGCCGCAAACCTGCTACGACTTGACTCGCCGCAGGTTAGGTATGGTTGGCGGTGTCGGACAGTCGCTGGCGGTATTTGGTCCAAATTCTGTCGGCACCGAAACTTCACTTCCCAATGTTTTCATGATCGGAGATACAACCTTCCCCGGTGCGGGAGTGGCAGCAGTTAGCTATGCAGCGCTGGCCCTCGCCAATCGCCTTTCCGCACGATTTTCCACTACCTAATTTACAGTCGAGGCCCAGAAACCAAGGAGATAATCTGGACAATCCCGAATTGTCTGGTGTATACGTGCAATAGACAATCTGGTCTGGGAGGAACGATTGCTTGTTTATCACAATTGATGAGCGCGACGGCCGGCCGATGTACCGGCAAGTAGTCGACGAAATCAAGGGATTGATCGCGCGCGGCGAGTTAGCGGAAGGTTCCGCACTGCCTCCGGTACGACAGGTGGCAGATGACCTGGGTGTGAATCTCAATACGATTGCCTTTGCCTACAGGCAGCTTCAGAAAGAGGGCCTGATCAGGGTCAAACACGGCGCGGGTGCCGTGGTTGTTTCCCGCGTGATTGAGAAGAGTGAGAAGGAGCACCTCGATGCCCAGCTTTTAGTAGCCTTAACGGACCTTGTTCTCTCCGGCTTGACGCGAGCCGAGGTCCTCGGCATTGTCAATAATGCACTCAATACTCTGAGTAGGGATAGAATCCGGTAAGGTCTGCTCTTAGGCTGAACGGCCACTCAGGGTTGTTCGAGTTTACTCTGAGTTGGCCGCGGATGATAGCGAGGTTCTGGAGACGATGGGGGAGGTGGCGACGGTTGATTGACGGTAGGGCCGCTCGATGTTGGTGACTGCGAACTGCCCGAAGAATAACCCCCGCGAGTCGCATTATTGACAGAATATCCCCTGCCGGTTCCATAATAAAAAGAGTTATTGCAGCAATAGCCTCCGTAAAATGAACTGGAATATGAGGAGCCGTACGGGGACTCCCAACCAATAAAGAACGGTACAAAGGTATAACATCCGTATCTTGGATGATACATCCAAATGCCGGAAGAACGAGCCGGAAACCGAGACCCAGCGTTGCTTAAGCTGGACATTAGGAGACTCATATCGCGTCCCCTGATCTTGCGATTCGCCTGAGCGACCGTTTGTGCGCGTTGCTTACTCCAAATGTCTACGCTGTCCAGATTCTCTTTGTCTGCCTTTTCCAGCTTAGCTATCAAGAAACTGGTGCCGCTGAAAATCAACTTTCTGCCGCCCTTCACCTTGGTCTGTGAATCCGCCAACAACACGCGGCCCTTTCGGACGATGAGTTCAGTGGCGTCGGTCGGCAGGACGTTTACCCGGTAGAGGCCGCGGCGAACGATAGCCAAGCGTGCGTGAGGAGTCGTGATATTAACGAGCATCTCAGTATCATCGGCGCCGGTCGCCTCCACTATTGCTGTGCCGCGGATCAATCGCAACTCCAAGTTGTCTAGCGAGTTATCAGACAGCTCAAATTCCGAATTCTCGCCCACACGCAGGTAAGACCCGGGATTAAGCAGCATCTCCACCCGTCCATCGAGCCCGGTTTTAACAACATCACCTGATTCAAGATTGTCCTTGATAGTCAGTTGCTGCCATTCTGAGACGCCCTTTGCATGTACGCTTGTTCCGCCGGTGACCGCATTGATTCCCCCAGCCTTGGCAGAGACAACAAAACGCTCCCGGTTCTGCCCCTGGGCAATCGCAAAACTAAACACCAGCAAAACTGTGGTCAATAAGACCAGAACGAGTGACTCAAAGGCTTTTCTCATGACGGTCTCCTTAAAAATCTACCCAAGGGCTGGAATACTTCCGGGACTGAATACTTTCAGCGGGCTATGATGCGCATTATAGCCCTATCAACGGCATTTACAAGTTTTCCCCTCCCAACTCCGGAGGGTTACTTTAACTGTTGACTTGGCCTCGCGTAATACCCTCGTTTCGTGCGCACTATTAGGTCCTCGCGGTCCACCAACTGAACTGTGACGGACCGCCACTTTCCATCCCGCAACTTGTGAGTAGGCCTGTAACCAATGCTGTAGATTGTCGCTAGATCCCCAATTACCTGGTCGTAGACCTTCTCCAGATCTTTCAGCTCATTTGCCCTGTAGAGTTTTGTGCCGCTGGCTTCAGCCAAGCGCTCGAGTTGGTTTTGCGCAATAGCATAGGCGCTTCTGGGAACGCGATGCCGCTTCACTTCCTCCTTTTCAGTGTCGAGGTAAATGGGAAAGACGATGGTGTCCGAGTTGCCGACTTTGTCCAGTAGTTCCTCAAATGAAGTGTGCGAGCCTTCACCAAACACGTCGGGCAGTGCGTTATCAACGCCGTCGGTCATCACAACTATTGCACTCCGCCTCGAAGCGTTCTGTAACGGCAGCGCACTCTCCAACACGGAGCGCAAAGAGTCCCAGAAGTTTGTGCCGCCGAACGAGTCCTCGATATCACCAATTGCCTTCTTTAGTCGCGCGCGATCCGAAGTTAACGGGGATACTAACTGAGGCAAATCCGTGAAAGTCACAATCGCGACACGATCCATCGGCCGGGTCGCTTCCACGAATCTCTTTGTGGACCTCCGGATCAACTTAAGCTTGTTCGCAGTGGAACCGGAGAGGTCGAGTAACAAGACCAAATCAAGCGGCGCATTTTCGCCGGCGAAAAGAGCGATTTCCTGGGGTTCGCCGTCTTCGAACACCAGAAAGTCCTTTTGTTGAAGTGCCCCCGTTGGAATCCCAGGAGTGTTTCTGACTACACTGACCTTCAAATCCACGAGGTCAGAATCGATGTGAACTATCTCTGTGGGCTCGACGTTCTGCGCTGCTACTCTTGCCGGATCGGAAACAGCCATGCAGAGGACCATGCTGGCGAAGAACAGTTTCAACCATGGTACTCTTGAGGTGACTGAATAAACCTCAGTTTGCATAATAGCCATGCTTTCCGCGCGCGACCGCGGAGGAGCGATCAATAGTCACCCGGATTGCGCGCCACTTGCCATCGCGGCTTTTGTTCGTGGGACGATAAGCAAGACTGTAAACAGTTCCGAGGTCAGCCACCACGCGCTCATACGTCCCGGCGAGATCCTCGAGCCGCTCTACTTGATAAAAAACTCCGCCGCCGGCTTGGGCCATTTCCTCGGTGCGATCATGGCCGATGTCGAACGCTTCAGGCTGAGTATCCAATGGGCTCAAAGACTCATACTCGGTGTTGAGCCACAGGGTGTAAAGTACGCCGTCAAACTCGCGAACGCTGTTAAGAACTTCCGCGTACGAAAGCCTTGAGCCAGCGCCTTGTACGCCGGGAATACTGCCATCAAGGCCGTCACTCATCAAGACTATGGCCGTTCGCCGGGAGGGATTCTTCGCCGGTGTTAGCTGCTTAAGTGCAAAATCAGTTGCATCGTAAACCCTGGTGTCGCCGGCAGCGGTGTCGATTGCGTCAACTCCTCGCCGCAAGACTTGCCTGTCCAGGGTCAAAGGTGAAAGAAGCTTTGGCTGTCCCGCAAAAGAAATTATGGCAATGCGGTCGAAAGGTCTGGCGGCCGACACGAAGCGAAGAGCCGCGGCGCGAATCAACCGCACCACATCCCGTGTCGATCCTGAGACATCAATTAGCAGGATGAGGTCGAAAGGAGCCGAGGAAGATTCAAACTGAAGAATCTGCTGTTCAATTCCGTCTTCAAATAGCTTGAAATCCCTCTGCGTAAGACCGACGACACCGCGATTTGTGTTTTGGTCTATAACGCTCATATTGACTGTTGCAAGTTGTGAATCCACCCGGATCACATCCCCTTCGCTCACTTCTTCAGTCTGTGATTCCTTTGCCGGCGTCCCCGCTGCTTTCATTGTGCCTTCAGAACCCAGGAGCCTGGGTGGTCCTATGGGCACATCCCTTTCAGTCTCCGCACCTGCAAACGCAAGTGCGATTGTCCCCCTGTTGGCGATGATGCTAAGAACTTTCTCGCCAGTTCCCATTCGTGTTTGAAAAAGATGCCCGCCGGCACTCAAAGGAGCCGGGAGTTCCGACTTGATGACGGCATTTGCAGAGCTTGCGCTGATCTCAGCATTGAGTGGGTTTGGCAGCTCGGCGCGAATGTCTCCCGCAGTGGACCTCAATGAAGCCGAAGCAGAGAGTCCACGAATCATGATGTTGCCTTCGCGCGTAATAAGTTCAGCGTGCGCGTCTGCTGGTATTTTTACCGTCAACCGAATGTCTGAATTAGGATCGATGGGGGTGCGAATAACCGAGATCGAGAGCTGTTGAGTCTTATTTTCAATGACGATCGGTGAGCGGGTGAAAGGTGGATTACTGCCCTCGAAGGTGGCAGCGACAGAGACGTACTTTTCCTGCCAAATGTCCGCAGCGATCGGGCCAAAGTGGTTTTCAACTCGAATTCGTGCTTGCGCGGGAACGTCAATCCGAATGCCTTCTTCGGCGACGCTGGTGGAAGGCCCAGCTCCGGTTGCACCCCAAGAAGAAACCAACACAATGCAGATCAAAAGTGGACCGATTGCAGAGCCTGGTAAGCTTGAAACCATACCGTTCAAATTCAAAGGGGAGACCAAACGGAGAGATTAGGAGAATAATACGCTGAGGCGCCCGCTGGAGCCAAAGCGGCAACGCCCTATTTTTCAATCATATCGAGCATCGAATGCTCCACCCGAGAGGCAGAAGCCTGAGGCTTTTTCGGGGTGCCCTCATCCATATCGGAGATTCGTAGGAGCAAGTTGTTAGCGTTTGTGGCATAAGGCATCGCCATTTCGCGAGTCAGGACTCCTTTCCGGATCAACTGCTCAATCACACCATCAAATGTCTGCATTCCTTCCTGCTCTCCCTGCTCCATCGCATCGATCAGCGACTTACCTTCCGATTCTCCTTTTGCGATGTAATCTCTGGTGCGCATTGTCGACTTGAGAATCTCGACAGCAGCGACTCGTCCTTCCGATTTGGGAATCAACCGTTGGGAGATGATAAAGCGGAAAGACTGTGCAATCCTCGTTCGTATCGAAGGCTCCTCGTTTTTCGGGAATACGCCGATGATCCGGTCGATCGTTTTCGACGCGTCGATTGTATGCAGCGTCGACAAAACGAGATGGCCCGTCTCTGCGGCTTCCAACGCTACCTCAATGGTCTCTCGATCGCGCATCTCGCCCACCAGGATCACTTTAGGCGCCTGGCGCAGGGCTGCCCGCAGGGCCGAAGCAAAACTCGGTGTGTCCGAGTGAAGTTCGCGCTGATGAACAGTTGAATTTTTGTGGGTATGAATAAACTCGATCGGATCTTCGATGGTTACAATATGGTAATACTGCGTCTCATTGATTAGATCTATGATGGCGGCGAGAGTGGAGCTCTTTCCGCTTCCCGTTGGCCCCGTAACCAGCACGATGCCATTCTTTAGCTGAACAATCTCCTTTAGCTGTTCGGGAAGATCAAAATCGCTGAAGCGAGGTGGCCGAATCGGGATCACACGCATCACGATAGCGTGGCTGCCACGCTGCTTGAAAATATTTACGCGGAAACGTGCATCGCCGGAAGCACTGAAAGACAGATCGGCTGATCCGGTCTTCTCAAGACTTTCTCTTGCTGTCGGGTGCTCCCCCAGGATCAACTTGGCGATTCCCAATGTATGAGCCGGCGTTAACTTCTCCAGACCGGGAATCTGGACGGGTTCGAGTTTTCCTGCTAATTCGATCTGAGGTGGGCGCCCAGGCGAGAAGATGAGATCGCTCACCTTTTCAGAGGCTTGGAGCATTTGGCGCAACACGTCAAGGAATTGAGGTGGCGCTGGAGCACTGTCCTGAGGCTTTGAAGAAACGGGTTCGCTGGTCATTCTCTAATTGAACTTGTCGTGACGCGCGACGTCAAGTGGCTAAGATCTCCTCTGACCAAAAAGAAACGTTTGACGAGAACAAACGCTAGTGCCTTTGCGTACATCCAAGTGGTTGTACGACTGCTCATCTAGAAGGGGCAGTCCAGATTAGCAAAGGAGGCGCTGAAACATGGCAACCTACAGGGATCCTGTTAGATGCTTTGCACCACTTGAAGTAATTGAGCGCCTGCTGGAAATTCGTGTTGAAGCCGGCTACGCTTCCGCCGTCTATCTCCTTTCACCCGATGATTTGGCAGCTTACCTGGATGCATTTGGCTTCGACGTATATGCCCTAACCGAGGCCGAATCCGGATTTCGCTTTGGAGATTATCGAGCTCCTTTGGCACCTGGTGGCGACCATGCTCATAGCTCCCTTACAACCCATTAGCCTGATAAATAGTCTTTAAGAGAGCCGCCGCGGGAGACGAGAGTTCGATATTGCTTGTCTCCCGTCTCGTTTTAAATAGCCTTAATTACGAAGAAGGTTATGTCGTCTGTGGCACCTCGTCCGTCCGTCCATTCGATCACCTTTTCCTGAACGTTCGCTATTATCTCCCGCGCACTGAGGTGTGTTAATGCTTTGACTGATTGCGCCAGCCGGTCACGGCCAAACTCTTCGTCGTTCGGATTCATGGCTTCAGTCACACCGTCAGTGTAAATGACGAGTAACTCACCGGGAGTCATCGTCAAAAAATATTCGTGATATCGAGTGTCGCTGAACATTCCTAGTGGAATGCCGCCACGCTCTAAGAAGCGCGGATCTCCGCTGGCGTCCAGCAAGAGAGGCGGATTATGTCCTGCGTTGGTGTAAGAGAGCGTTTTATCGGTTGCGTCGAGAATCCCGTAGAAAGCCGTGACGTACTGGTTCCTCTCGATTGACTCCCACAGCAAATAGTTCACCTTTGCCATCGAAATGTGGAGCGCGTAACCAGTATGCGTTGCAGCACGCAGGCTGGCGCGTAGAAACGCCATTAGCAGCGCCGCAGGCACACCTTTGCCGGAAACATCAGCTACTACCAAACCAATCTGGTCATCGTAGATTGGTACCCAGTCATAATAATCTCCGGAGACTTCTTCAGTCGGAAAGTTGTAGGCACTGATGTCAAAGCCTTCCAGTTTCGGATCGTTGGGAGGCAGCAGTTCTAACTGCACCTGTCGCGCGACTTCAAGCTGGCCCTCGAGGCGCTTTTTCTCAATCAGTTGCTCATGGAGCATCACCTTTTCGATGATAATCGCGACCTGTGAGGCGAGCATCATAAGTACCTCGAGATCGTCCTCCGAAAAGGCATTTATTTCGTCACTCTCGAGATCGAAGACGCCAATAACCTCATCGTTAGTAATAATCGGCGCGACCATCTCCGACAGGGTTTGTCCCCGAGCATTTATGTAAAGGGGCTCGTCGCGAACGTCCGGAGAAATGATTGGCTTGCTAGTGAGAGCAACATGTCCAATGATGCCTTCGCCGAGTTTCAGATGCAGATTCGATAGTTCATCTACGTCATAACCCCTTACGGCTTCTGTTTGAAATACACATAGTTCCTCACCTTTGGCAGTAGCCGCTTTGTCACACTTCAGCACAAAAATACCGGCAGCGTCGTATGGGAGAAGGGAGTCGAGCGTGTCCATCACAAGATTGAGAACTTCTTGCAGATCGAGAGAGCGACTGATTTTCTTTGTGATCTCGAGGAGCATGCGCAACTTGTCAGTAGTCGTCAGACCATGCGCTAGTCCCTCTTTTAGCTGTCCACTCATAACTTGATGACTATTCTCTTTTTAGTAAATACGCATAAATCACGAGTTTCGATTATAGGCGGTTGTGCCTCCGGTATGAACCCGGGAATCACATTCGTTATCGTCCGGGGGACAATTGTTCTTCTGAATGTGCCGATTTGTAGGCTTTCCAGAGGTGGGTCACCTTAAGGCGGTATTCTACGAGACTGCGGCTAACGCGAAAATGATTGGCCACCTGAGCAGAGGTCTTGCCCTCCAGTACTGCCTTCCTCAGAGCCGCAAACGGAACCAGCGCTGCTGCACCGGTTGCGTAGGCCGCCTCTTCGTCTGCCTTTCTGTAGTCCCTTGCCAGGCTTTTGCCATGCTCGTCTAGAGCAACGACAGAGAGTCGGTTTGGTTGATGACCTAGAAAAACGTGGCAGATTTCCTCCATCAGGGTGGCATTGGTTCTCGCCGGTCCGTGCTTAGGATTGAGTATCACGATTTTTCGGCCATCGGGAAGCAGTCTCGAACATGCCCCGCCCGACCATTCTTCCGCCGCCGAGCCGAGCAGATGCTCTCTCGATTTCTTACTCAATCCGCTGATCCGTTCGATATCAACCACAAGCAGGTTGGCAAAGCTCGCGAGATCAAAGGGGTTAAGAGGAGTACCTGGTCGAACACGAGCAAAATCGCGTAAGCCTAAAGCCTTCAGTTCGTATTGCCGCCATTTATCACCCGCAGGCAGCTCGTGAAAGGACATGATCGTATTATAACTTCCATTTTCTCAGCATGCTTTGCCGCAGAGTCGCTAAGGTCGGCAGCTCACAGATTGACCTGTCATTGAAAAGAGAGCCCTGAGTTTCGTGATTTTTCGTGTGATTTAGTGGATCGTATTCCGCACGTAATACGATCCACGAAATGCCACGAAACGACACGAATAGAAGTCAATTGAGAGAACACTACACTAACGACGCTTTCGGCTGGACTTGTCGGACTCGGTGCGGCTGAATTGTGTGTAAGCGACGCGAAATAACTCGGAGAGAGCAGCAGCAGTTTCGGAGGTGAGGTTGCGATCAGCACGCAGGTGTGCTTCCACAATTTCGGGTGTCGACTCTCGGGCATAGTAAACTACAGCCTTTGCTTCATCGTCGCTAGTCTGGCTGCGTCCTAGAATGCGCTCCATTGGCACGTCCAGCCATGTCGTCAGCCGGGCGATATTCTCAGCATCGGGTTTCCCGGTGCCATTCTCAATGCGGGAGAGTGTTGAGGCAGAGACCTCTGTCTCATTGGCTACATCTCGCAGACTTAAGCCCAGCTCCTTGCGCTTACGACGAATAGAGCGGCCAAGCTCCTCAGTATTAACCAACGTCTTTGGAGAGCGTCCCATATCGTCCAATTAGATCGTCAAGTATCCGATTCAACGGAGAGAACATAGCATAGGGAGGGTTTTAGGCGCAAGACTCTGTGTTATAGCTGCAACACCCAAGCTAAGAAGTAACTTTGCTCAGAGTTAAGCTCAGGTCGCGGTTCTTTCTGCGTGTGACTTGAACGCTGAATCTGTTTTGGCTGTCAGGGCTGGACCCGCTGCCGCATTGCCGACATCGCCAAATCGCGAGCTCGCGGTAGAAGCTCTATCGCTTTTGCGACTTGCAGATCGTTGGTAGAGACAAGCACACGCTCACCCATTATGCGACCATAAGCCGCGGTTACGATGTTGAACCGCAGTTGCACCTCGATGAAGGAACGATTATGGTCCAACAGGGCTGCTGGCATCTTAAGGGTCGGTGTGTTAGCCACAAATTCTTTAAAAGCCTTAAACAGTGGGTCAGTGATTTGAAAATCCGATTGTTGGAGATCGTGACGGTAGTCAATCGCTCGTTGAACCTTATAGGCTTCAAAACCATCAATACGTCCGTTTAAAAGTTCGCGCGTAAAGGCAAATATTGGATTGAATAGCCGGCGTTGCGTCGGAGTGATAGCCCTGGGACTCACGGTCTCATCCGGAGAAATACCACCGCCTCCGAAAACCGCGCGGCCCGTATCTGTTTTCGTCTCCGGACCTGCAGGCTTGCTGGCTTCCTGCTGGTCTAAACGAATGGATCCTCCGTGCGTGTAGTAATCATAGAGACCACCGTTCGAGTAGTCCCGCTGGATCAATCGGCCTGAAGGTGTGAAATACTTGGCCGAAGTAAGTGTCAACCCGGCGCCATGCTCAAGAGGAATAATGCTTTGTACAAGTCCTTTGCCAAAACTGGTTTTGCCGACAATCAGGGCTCGGTCGTGGTCTTGCATCGCGCCCGCAACAATCTCTGACGCAGATGCCGTATTTTCGTTGATCAGAATGATCAGCGGTGTCAGATCAGGCGCGCTGTTCCGGGATTCGTAAGTATTGTCTCGCAGGCCGTTCCTTCCCTTTTGAGTCAGTATTAACAGTCCCCCTGGCAAAAACACCTCGGCGACGCGAATTGCTTGATCCAGGAAACCACCTGGATTATTTCGCAGATCGAGCACGAGCGATGTCATACCTCTTGCCTGGAGCCGTTGAATAGCGTCCTGTAGCTCGTCAGTAGTCGTGTAATTAAATCCGCGGGTCATGTCAATGTATCCCACGCCGGCTTTGAGGAGGTAACTATCGGGGATAGAAGGCTGCGGTACCGCGTCGCGGGTTATCTCGACGGTTTGGATGCGCTTGTCAGCAGCGCGTTCGACAGTGATTTTTACCATCGAGCCGCGGGGCCCGCGAATCTTGTCACGCACCTCGCTTGATCCCTTATTCGTCATCTTGACGCCGTCAACTTCAATAATGCGATCACCAAATCTCAGGGCCGCTCGGCTCGCAGGAGCGTTTTCAAAGGTTGCGACAATAAACGTGTCGGTATCGTTGCCAATTGTGTAATTTTGAATCGACGCCCCGATGCCGAAATATTCAGAACGCTGGTCGGTTTTTAACTCATCAAATTCTTCGCGGTCGTAATAATTTGAGTGAGGATCAAGCGAGCGCAGCATTCCGATAATGGACGACTTGTATACCGAACCATAATCCAGCTTCTTGCCCTCGACATAATTGTCCTGAATAAGTCTTAACGCTTCGTCGAAATCTTTTTCAATCAAGGGAATAGCTTTACCGGAATTTCCCCGCATACCCCTTCTGGTCGGCACCGAGGTGCCGGCAGTCGGCTTTGCGCCTGAGGTGCTACCAACCGGAGGCAATGTCTGTGGCCTCTGTTGGGAAAAGACGAAACCGGGAATTGCGAGTGAGAAGATGAAGAGCGCGACTACCGTCTGAGAGAAGAACTTTTTCACTTTTTAAAGCCCCTGAAAATGGATTTTATTAACAAACGCCCGCGCGAATGTCTTCGATTCGAATCGTTTGCGTGGGCCCACAATACTAACGGATGCGGAATGAGCAGGCAAGGTTGTGTAACCATTACTTGCTCCCTCGCTCGCACCAGACTTTTCACCGTCAGGCATGCCATGAACCCATAATTATGAAAACTCCTAAAGGCGACCAATGTCCACGTCCAGAGAATGCCCTGGTATTGTTCGACATTTGTTTAGCGCCGATAGCTCGGCTTGACGAGCCTTCAAACCGGTCCGTAGAATGAACTTATTAACAGTAAAAATCGTTGCTAGTACAGCATTTCAGCCCGTAGATTAAAGGAGAGTTTAGCTATGAGCAGCCCCTACAAACGAGAAGAGCAACATCAATCTGAGACTGTCGATGACCTGATGGTTCGCGGCGATGATCCGCGCGCCGAATCCGAAGAGGGAGCACGAACGGCTTCCTCTGTTCGCGACATTGCCTCCCGTATTCCTGAATCACTCAGCGCAATTGGACGCGACATCAGCCGCACGATTGAGCGAGCAATGTCGGCAAAAGATGAGTACGTAGTTGCCGTCAAGGTTTCACCTGAGGCCCAGGATAAACTCGAGCAGTTGGTGCAGGCAGGAGTGTTTCGCAGCCGTGCGGAGGCGGCCGGTTTCCTGATCGATGAAGGCATTAAAACCCAGGCCGCGCTCTTTAGCCGCGTGCAGCAGAAACTGGCCGAGATTGAACGCCTGCGCGCCGAATTGCGCGGTATGATTGGCCAAAAGCCGATCTAGAGAACCCGCGCAAGTTCTGCGCGACTTTTCCTGTCCGGAAGTGTCTTTCTCACAAGAGCACGCCGAAAAGAAATTGAAGAATCGAGAGAAACGTGGCAGAAACTTTCAAACTCCCACCAACGCCGATCGAACAATTCACTCTTCCCAATGGCCTTCGCGTAATACTGTGCAAGGATCAAACCATTCCGGTGGTATCGGTCGCCGTTTATTACGATGTCGGTTCGCGCAATGAGAAAGAAGGTCGAACCGGATTTGCCCATCTTTTCGAGCACATGATGTTCCAGGGCTCTGAGAACGTTCCAAAGGCGGCTCACTTTCAGTACATCTTCAACGCCGGTGGAACAATGAACGGAACAACCTCGACCGAGCGCACAAACTATTTTGAGACCCTGCCTGCTAATCACATCGCACTTGCGCTCTGGCTGGAGAGCGATCGCATGCGTTCGCTGAAGGTGACGCAGGAGAATCTGGATAACCAGCGCAACGCGGTACAGGAAGAGAAAAGGTTGCGCTACGACAATCAACCTTACGTGGGCGCCTTTCTGCGGGTCAACGAGCTGATTTTCAAAAACCCCGCCAACGCGCATTCAACCATCGGATCGATGGAGGATCTCGACGCAGCGACAATTGAAGACGTCCGCGAGTTTTTTCGAGTTTTCTACGCGCCGAACAACGCGGTACTGACGATCGCGGGAGATTTTGAGGAGACAGAGGTCCGAACGCTCGTGAAAGAGTACTTCGAGACCATTCCCAGTCAGCCTGCTCCACCGGCGGTTGATATAAGTGAACCCGAGGAAGTAGCGCAAACTCAAGAGACTTACTATGACAAGCTGGCACCGTCGACTGGTTTTGTCCTGGGCTGGAAAATTCCCGCTCGCAGAACCCCGGAACATTACGCGCTGGCGCTGGCAGGCGATCTCCTTTTTGAGGGCGATAGCTCTCGGCTGTATCAAAAACTAGTGAAAGGTGATGAATCGGTCGTTTCGATTCAAGGTGGCGTTGACGAAAGGCGCGGGCCATCAGCCTGGTATATTTTCGCTCTGCCAAAGCCTGGCCAGGAACCCGCCGCCATCCGCGAACAGATTTTCGCCGAGATCAAGCAACTCGCGAAAGCAGGACCGACGGCAGCCGAGATGGAAAAGCTGCGAAACTCTTTATGCAACGACACTGCTCGTGGACGCCAGTCAACCATGTATCGCGCGCAACGCATCGCAGAGTATGCCCTCTACGACGGAGATCCTCATCTAATTGATTCCGAACTTGAGCTTTACCTGCAGGTCACCACGGATCAGATAAAAGCTGCTGTTGGTCGCTTCCTCGACGTGGAAAATCGGGTAGTACTCGACATTATTCCTGGCGCTGAGAAAGTGACCGAGGCAGCGCCGGCAGCGGCACCCTTGCCACCGGGAGAACCAAAACAACCAGCGGCTCCGGCCCCTCAGATTCCCCCCAAAGAAACGCCGCAAGGAGCTAAGGCGACTACTCCCGTAGTTGTAGGAGAACCCGCTGCGCATCCTGAGCGACCAGAACAACCCTCAGATACTCCTAAAACCGAATCCGGATCAGGGCCCTTGCATCTTTAGCCATGAATCAACTGGAACACTTTCGCCAACAGCCGCCGGAGCCGTTACCTCCTCGTCCCATAATAATTCCGACTACTTACGAAACCACGCTGTCGAACGGACTGAGGGTTGTGATCGTCGAGGACAAGCGATTACCGCTGGTCAGTTATCGCCTGGCGTTTCGCAGTGGCGATGCGCACGATCCGCCCGGAATTCCCGGTCTAACCGATCTGCTTACCGGACTGCTGGTCGAAGGAACGGAATCAAGGACGAGCAGGGAGATCGCGGACGAGGTCGGCAGAATGGGTGCTACTCTGACGGCCGGCGCGAATTCTGATTACACAACCGTGGCGGCTTCATCACTCGCAACTTTTAACGACAATACTCTCGATCTGATTGCCGATATAACTCTGAATCCTTCGTTTCCACCAAACGAGGTGGATCTCATGAAGGAGAACACGAAAGAGAGCCTCAGACAGCAGCGGGCACAGCCTTCGTTTCTTGCCTCCGAGATGCTGTCGCGCGTGGTTTTTGGAGATCACCCCTACTCCCTTATTTCGCCAACCCTTGAATCACTCGAAGCGATCACGCGCGAGCGCCTGGTTGAGTTTCACCGCTCAAAGTTTGTGCCCAACAATGCTGTATTCGTCGTGGCTGGAGACGTTCGACCAGGGCCACTGCTGGGCCGAATCGAAGCTTTGTTTGCCGGCTGGAGCAAAGGCGAAGGTCCAAAGGATGATTTTCCCGCCCCACCTCTACGCCACTCGCGCTCGGCATATCTGGTCGATCGACCGGGCTCTGCCCAATCGAACATAGTGATTGCCAACACTGGAATAACGCGAACCAGTCCCGACTATTTCCCAATGTTGCTCATGCATACGGTGCTCGGTGCAAACGCTTCCTCCCGCCTTTTCATGAAGCTACGCGAAGAGAAGGGTTACACGTATGGGGCCTATTCAAATTTGGACGCGCGGCGCCTGGCGGGGAGCTTTCGGGCCAGCGCGGAAGTTCGTACACCCGTGACCGGCGATTCGTTGAAGGAATTTTTTCACGAACTGGAGAGGGTCCGCACTGAACCCGTTTCGGAGAAAGAGATTCGCGATGCGAAGTCCTATCTGACGGGTGTGTTTCCGATCCGCCTGGAAACCCAGGAAGGTCTGATTGATCAGCTCGTCCAGATCAAGATGTACGGTTTAACTGACGACTATCTGCAAACTTACCGCGAGCGGCTGCAGGAGGTAACCATTGAAGAAATTCAAAGGGTGGCTATGCAGTACGTAAGACCTGATGAGGCGGCGATTGTGATTGTTGGCGACGGCGCGGAAATCATCGAACAGGTGAAACCATACACGGAAGCAATCGAGCTTTACAACACCGCCGGAAAACGCAAGGAGAGAACCTCGACCTCCTCTGCGGAAACAGGAGAAGAAACTGCTGCGGCGGACCTCGCCGGAACCTGGACGCTCGACATTGAAACGCCGCTCGGGCAAAACATTCCCGCGACTCTCATATTCTGGCAGAGTGAGGCGGGATTAAGCGGCAGAGTTGAATCTGAAATGGGAGAGGCGGATCTCGTCTCCCCGACTATCGAAGGGGGCTCATTCACGGCAACCATGTCCTTCGATATGGATGGCAACACAATGGATGCTCTGATCGCCGGTGAGGTTGAGGGACGTAAGATGGATGGGAGCATCAGCATTCAAAACCTGCCACCGTTGACTTTCTCTGGTCACAGAACTGCGTGAACGTCACTGAAAGGACAGTCGGAGATAAAAAACCGCCCGGCGTGCGTTAAGCCTGCCGGGCGGAATCACAGGAGGAACCGAGTGTTATGGTAGTCGCTAATTAATTGCGACCATCCTTATAACCTCGCAATCTTAGATGTAAACTTTTCGCGGCTGGTTGCTTAGAACTCTGCCGGCACGACAGACGTTTTCCATTAGGAACCGTACCTGCGCCGTTCATCTTTCATATCGTAGTATTATCCCACCACCACCCACTGCCCAGCCTATTTTCTTGTTAAAGTAGAGCGCATAGAGATTCTGCCTGGTTCCAGACTCTTGTTTGATCCAGCTTAAGCCACCATTGTCGCTGCGCAGGATTGTTCCACTACGGCCGACTGCCCAACCATCATCATCATTTACAAATTGCACGCTCAGCAGCGTCGAATTTATGGTTTGAGTTACGGGAGTCCAGGTCTCACCCCCATCTATCGTCCTCAGAATCGCACCCTTCTCGCCTACGGCCCATCCCTTCTTATCACTGCGAAAATCGATGTGGTAGAGGGTCGCCATGGTCCCTGAATTCTGTTTGCTCCAGGTCTGGCCGCCGTCCAACGTATTCAGAATTGTTCCACCTGCTCCTACTATCCAGCCGCGACGATCGTTGTCGAAATCAATATGAATCAACTCTGAGCGACTTGGCGCCCGCCGCAATTGCCATGTTGCTCCACCATCGTCGGTTATGACTAGAATGCTGTCCACTACTCGATCCCGCTTGCTTACGGAGCCGACGACCCAGCCCTTTTTCTTACTCGCGAAACGTACGCTGTATAGTTCTACCGAGGCGCCATCGAATTCTGCAGGAAGAAAACGTCGAGTCTCACTCCAGCGAGTTCCACTGTCACGCGTCCCGAAGATCGCGTTCCCGGCAAGAATGAAACCGTCTTCCTTATCACGGAAATAGATGTCATTGATCGCGTCTTTGGTTCCCACGACCTGCCCAACCCACGTCTGTCCGCCATCGTCCGTTCGGCTTAAAAAACCGTTATCACCGCCGACCCAGCCGCGCTTGCTGTCAAGGAAGTAGACCGTGTTCAAATCCTGCTTTGCTGAAACAACCCGGGTTGACACCCAACCTTGTTGAGCCTGGGCTGAAAAGGTCGCCGCAAACACAACAATGACGGCGGCCACAAACTGCTTCTCTCTGCTTATGTATCGAAGTCTCATTAGTTCTTACCAGTTAAGCTTTGCCGCGCCTGCGCGCGTTAATCAATAGGGGGGGGTTGCTCAGTCTGCGGAAAAATCTGACTACTTTTCTTCTGAAGTTGGGAGACCATTGTACGCATAAGTTGATCAGAAGTCCTGACAAGTTTGTACCTTAGATGCCATCCTTCAGACAAGATCGAGCCACGTATCCAAGATTTATGAATACGTGGCTCAAGCTGTCTTCGGTTTCAGCTTTTGGGTTACGGCTAAATTGTTACTCGGTAAACCCTTCCTTCAAAGACGACGACTACTTGCTCGCCCAAGGCGAAGAAGTCCGCCAGGCGAGGTTTCTGTTTCAGCAACGCAAAATAGTCGTTGCTGCTGAATCGAATACTGGTCTCAGGTAGACGTGCCTCGAGCTTAAAATCTGCGTCAGTCCAGACACCTTCGCGCAGGTAAAAAGTCTTGCCGCCGACGGTCTTTACTCCGGAGGACAGAGCGTCTTTATCAAAACGCTCCGCTTCCTGTTGTTCGCGTGCTCTTTTGCTCTGTTGGACGCCGGCCATTCCTGTCGTAGCGCGGGCCTCAGCCTTTAAAGCTCCCATTGGCGCCGGTGAATTTGTTGCTGGTTGTCTCCCGTTCGACGGTCGGCGGGCGATGGTCGGCAACGCGGTAATGTTCTGAACTTGAGCATTGGGCTCCAGCGCTAGATAAGATGTATAGGGCGTAACGATGCCATAACGTGTTCCCAGATCTACAATCTCATCACGCAACTCTTTTTGCTCCCCATTAGACCGCACCTGCTCCATTAGCCAACCAACTCGCCGCGTGGCCCAGAGGCGGGGTAGAAAATCGTTCGACTCCGTTCTTAGCGGAAAGCGAAGATTGTTGTAAAGGAAGTTTCTCTTTGCGCTGCCTGACTTGCCGCTCAACTGCAAGCGTACAAAATCCATGTCAATGGGATTTCTATAACGGCCAATAAGCGTGACTTGTGAACCACGGAAGACATCCGGGAGTGTTCTGGGGTAAACGAGATCAGTTTCAACGCCCGCCATGTCCAGTCCCAAATCGGTAAGTACCGGATAGTTGACCTTGGCAAAGAAGTTCGAGACCTTCACTTCAAGGTCTTCCTTCGGTTCAACATAGTCGGCAACGCCGCCATTTTCAGCCGCCAGCTTGTCTAATAGGGTGGTGTTGACATCGTAGCCAACGCCGAATGTGAAAAGACGCAGACCGGGCATTCGTGCGGCACGGGCGTTGTCGACAATCCGTGCAGCGTTGGTCTCGCCGACAGTCGGCAATCCGTCAGTCATAAATATGAGGATCTTCGGACGATCGCTCGCTTCAAACTGCCGCATGGCGGATAGCAACGCCTGATTGATATTCGTCCCTCCCACAGGCCGTAACGATTGCGCAAAAGCTTCGCCGCGCTTGCGTCCCTGATCATCGGCAGTAGTCATTCCAGTTTCCATCAAACGCTCTTCACCAGCGAATGAGATCACATTGAAGCGATCCTTTGCACGGAGAATTCTAATTCCGTATAACAACGCGGCTCGCGCCTTCTCCATCTTGCCTTCTTCAGCCATTGAGCCGGACGTGTCCAGCACGAAGACGATGTCCTTGGCTGTGTATTCCTGCTCCGACCAATTGTCTTTGGGTGAAATCATCAGCAGAAAGTAACCGTCTTTGCCTGCATCGCGGTGTGTGAGCAGGGTCATGCCGAAGTCTTCACTTGATAAGGTATAGAAAAGTTGAAAATCCTGGGCCTCTCTACCATTCTGTTCTTCAAACGTAACGACTGAACGTCGATCGCTCGTTCGCTTTATGTCAATGGCATGAGTCGGCGAGTAGATGTTGCGCAACGGTTCCTTGCCTTCCAGCTCAATGCGACCGGAGACAGAACCAATCTGGGTTACCTGGCGACCGGTTCCAAGCGGATAGAGATAAGCAACGGTGCCGGATTCTGCGCGCAATACCTGCGTATATATGAGCTCGAGCTTCTTGTCTGAGTGCGGTGGAATGGGAAAGATGCTGGCCTGGAACAGATCCTTGCCGGCGTATTCAAGCAGTCCGGGATCGCGCTGACGTCTGACAATCTCGTCATAGATGCGCCTTGCTTCCTCTCGCGAACGCACCTCGCCCACCAGGCGGCGGTCGCCGTCCCAGATCGCAAACTCCACGATCGAAGCGGACTCCGGAATCGGGAACAGATAGGTGCCTTCGAGCGTCGCATCGGTATCGTTGCGAAAAACCTGTTCGAGGTGTGTTGTGGCCACTTGCGAGACAATCTTCGTGTCTATTTTGATGGACTTGATCGGGAGGCTGCGGGGCAAAGCAATTTGAACTGGCCGCTCCGGTCGCGGGCATCGTTCGCAGGGCCCCGGCACAATCACCCCCTGAGCGCTCGCGGTCAGAGCTGTTAAAAACAGGATTACTATCGCTAAAGTTGAGGTTCTAATTAACATTTTCTTCTCCGGCTGCTAGAGGTCATGGCCGGTTCTGGCCCAGCCATTCGACTAATAGAACGCTCCCAGGTGGCTTTCTTGCGAAATACCTCGAACGTTGGGGGAAACGCTATTGCCGAAGCTGGGTCGAGCGCGTGGCCAACTTGATTTCGGGGAACTCATTCATTGAAGGCTTCAACAGTTTCGCAAGAAACTGTTTACCATAGCGACATACCTTGCTATTGACAGAAGTCACAGGTGGAGACTAAATTCCGCCGCGTAATCTCTCAAGAATCCTCTTCACGTGAGACTCACCTCCGACAGCCTCGCGTCAGAATTCTCACCCCCCAGAGTAATTGCATCAAGAACTCGATTGGTTTTGAACTTTCTCCTGGAATCAACGGGCTAGATCCAGTTTTAAACTACCTTGGTTACGAGCTAGCAAACGACTTGGCTGAAAACAAAGAATTCTACGCTCCCAAATGCGCAGAGGACGCATCGCGAGCGTCAGGTCTTCGCGAGTGCAAAGAATAACTTGGCCCTTATTGGCCGCCACAAGCTTGATTGGCCGCCACAAGCTTGTCTGCAATAAAGCCGAAGAGGAGAGGATATGTTGCAACGGAAAAGAGAGTTGTTATGGCCAATCGTAACCCTGACCTTACTTGGGGTGTTTTTATACGGGTATGCCCGCGCACCGATCGAAGCACGCACAGCCGAGACAGTTACCAGTAAATCTGGCTCTCACAATTCCGCTGCAAGCCAAACGGGAGCTCGAGACTTTTACGTGCGGCAGGGTGCATTGATGCCGCAACTCCGCTGGAGACTGAGAGCGCTGGGAGACCGTTTGGAAAAACGAGGAAAAGAGCGGCTCACGCTTACTTCCTTAACCGGAACACAACAGTGGATTACTCGGATACCGCGGGCATCAATCCGGACATCAGCCGCTTTTACGATGGCGCGCTAAATGGTAAAGGACGTTTCTGGTACAACTATGCGGGCGGAAACTATTCCAGCGGCAGCAACGTCGAACACACGGCCATTGACAGTTACGACGCGCTTGGCAGACCGTTGGTGCAACGCCAGCTCTTCAAGCTGAATGGCACCTCGGGACCGACCTACCAAACGCAACGCGGCTACAACCTCGCCGGCGGCATGACATCGCAAACATATCCCTCAGGCCGGGCAGTCAGCTACAGCTACGATGTCGCCGGGCGCACAAGTAGCTTCACGGGCAATCTGGGCGACAGTGTAAACCGCGCGTACGCTAGCGGGATTGTTTATTCACCATTCGGTGGAATAAGTCAGGAGCAGTTTGGCACTGACGTTCCCGTCTACAATAAATTGCATTACAACGTGCGCGGGCAACTCTACGATATGCGCGCGAGTTCCGTAGTGAACGACGAGTGGAACTGGAACCGCGGCGCGATTGTGCTCTACTACGGCGGCTATGGGTGGCAGCAGAGCGGACCCTTCAACAACGGCAATGTGACGCGCGCGCAGTCGTGGGTGCCGGGCAACGACCAGATCAGCAGCTACACGTTCTCTGATGAGTACTTCCTTTACGACCCGTTGAATCGCCTCACGTCTGTCAACGAGTACTATGAAACCTCGACGCAGGCGGCCGTGCAGAAGTTCGCGCAAGTGTATTTCTACGACCGCTACGGCAACCGCACGATCGATGCAGCACAAACCTAGGGCGGCATCAACAACAAGCAGTTTACTGTCAATGCAGCGAACAACAGGCTTGGTGTGCCTGGCGGCCAGTCGGGTGTGATGAGTTATGACAATGCCGGCAATCTGACCACGGATACTTACAGCGGCGGCGGTGACCGCACCTATGACGCGGAAAATCGCATGACGAAGGCGTGGGAGAACAACCAGTGGCAAGTCTACACTTATAACGCCGACGGCCAGCGGGTGCGGCGCAAAGTTGAGGGTGTCGAGACCTGGCAGGTTTATGGCATGGATGGCGAGCTGGTAGCTGAGTATGCGGCGAATGTCAGTGCCGCGACTCCGCAGAAAGAGTATGGCTATCGCAATGGGCAATTGCTGATCTCCACTAGCGCCGCAGGACAAACATCAGAGAACGCCGTCTGGACCAACGCAGTCGGAGTTTCGGTTTCCGGTAATAGCATGACCAAGACAGCGGGAACAGGTTGGGGTAATGCGGGTGCTGTCTCTAGCCAGGCGATCACGGCAGGCGACGGCTACGTGGAGTTTACAGTGGCCGAGACTAACACGTATCGAATGATTGGGCTGATGAACGGAGCCAATAATTACAGCTTTGAGGATGTTGATTTTGGACTCTATGCGCGGGTGGATGGGACTCTGTATATCTACGAGGCGGGTGTGGGTTGCAACTGTACGCTCGGTACTTACGCCACCGGCGACCGGCTGCGCGTTTCAGTGGAAGCCGGAGTAGTGAAGTACCGGAAGAATGGGAACCTGCTGTACAGCAGCACAGTGGCGCCAAGCTACCCGCTGGTGGCTGACGGAGTGCTCTATTCAAATGGCGCTACGATCAACAACGCGGTGATCTCGGTGGGTGGTCAGAGCGGAGCAAACATTGGCTGGCTAGTCGCAGATCAGCTCGGCACGCCGCGGATCATTTTTGACAAGACAGGCAGCCTCGCCGCGGCGAAGCGGCACGATTATCTGCCGTTTGGTGAGGAGCTCTTCGCGGGGATGGGCGGTCGCACTCCTGAGCAAGGTTACAGCGGCGACAACATCCGCCAGAAGTTCACCCAAAAAGAACGGGATATTGGAACGGGACTTGATTACTTCCTGGCTCGCTACTACTCATCAACGCAAGGGAGGTTCACTTCCCCGGATGAATTCACCGGAGGGCCGGACGAGTTGTTCGACTTTGCAGACGATGCATCTGATAACCCTACTTTTTATGCTGACCTCACCA
>WNGE01000290.1_pt1 | contig 69167 bp, 58 predicted proteins | sample 5400651 | NCBI WGS metagenome assembly WNGE01 (sample SAMN13153370, study PRJNA577476) | soil metagenome | isolation source: 60 cm soil or saprolite under grassland replicate 2 | place: USA:California | collected 2016-06-15 | reverse complement strand
CCCACCACCTCGACCACTGGCTCCACGGCGGCCCCACCAGCCTCGACAACCTGGTGCTGCTGTGCCGGTCCCACCACATGGCCGTCCACGAACACGGCTGGCAGCTGCACCGCGACCCTGCCAACGGGCGGGTCAGCCTGGAGCCGCCCGCCCGCCGCGGCCACTCACCACCCGCCGCATGACGGCCGCCACCAGCACCCACTGCCGCGTGGCTAACAGCGCTGCGACCCATTTCGGAATATCCGGCTGCTGTACGCCGCCGTGCTGCAGGACCAGGCGCACGGGCTGGTCCAGGCCTGGCGCCAGATCATCGACACCGCCGCCGAGTTGGCGCACAACGAGGGTATGCGCACGGTCCTGATGGGCTTCGCCGACGTCTCGGTGCTCGCCGCCGGCTTCGCCCTGGTTAGCCCCCACCTCAACGAAATAGCCGCAAAACAAGCCCCTCACGCGCGGGCGGGGACGGCGGCGCGGGCGGAGGGGAGCCGCCAGCCGGCGGCCAGCTCGACCAGCTCGGGGAAGGCGGCGACCTCGCGCGAGCTGGCGGCGAGGTGGCCGTCGGGGCGCAGCAGCCAGAGGGTGCCCGGCCTGCCGCCGTAGGCGGCGGCCAGCGCGCCCTCGCGGTCGACCAGGACGCCGGTGCCCGCTGGCGGGTCGCCGGGCGGGTCCGAGCCGGCGGGCCAGACGAGCCACAGCTTCGCCGGTGGCCGCGGCGGCGGGGCGGCGGCCACCCGCGCGGCCGCCTCGCGCGCGTCGTCGAGGCCGGCGGCCATGTAGAGGCCGAGGAAGCCACTGTCGAACAGGTCCCGAAGCCTGGTCGCCTGCGAGTCCTCGGCAGTCCGGCAGGGGGCGTCTGGGGCGACCGCGCCGAGGCGCGGGCCAGGGCCGTCCGGGCCGGGCTGCACGATCGGGGAGGCGCCATAGGTGTAGGGCTCGGAGAGCCTGCCCGAGTTCACCCGGCGGCGCAGCGCCGTCGAGCGCAGGCTGCCGCGCAGGATCGCGTTGCGCGCCAGGCGCGCCAGCCTGTTCGGCGGCACCATGAAGCGCATGGTGGCGCCGGTCACCGCCAGGTTGTGGAGGGCGGCGGCGCGGCGCTCGGCGTCGTAGGTGGCCAGCAGCGCCGCGGGCGCCTTGCCCGCGAGGACCAGGGCGAGCTTCCAGGCGAGGTTCTCCGCGTCGGCCACGCCCGAGTTCAGCCCCCTGGCGCCGAACGGGCTCATCAGGTGGGCGGCGTCGCCGGCCAGGAACACCCTGCCGTCGCCGAAGCGCTCGGCGGCGCGCTGGTGGAAGCGGTACACCGAGGCCCAGACGAGCTCGTAGGGGACCTCGCCGATGACCGCGCGGACGCGCCCGGCGAGCCGGCCGGAGGCCAGCTCGTCGTCGAGGTCGACCTCGCCGGGGATCTGCCAGTCGATGCGCCAGACGTCGTCGGGCTGCGGGTGGACGAGCACCTGGCGGCCGGGGTTGAAGGGCGGGTCGAAGAAGAAGCGGCGCTCGCTGGGGAACGGCAGCTTGGCGCGGACGTCGGCGATCAGGAAGCGGTCGGGGAAGGAGTGCCCGGGGAATTCGACGCCGAGGGCCTTGCGCACGTTGGAGCGGGGTCCGTCGCAGGCGACCGCGTACGGCGCGGAGAGGCGCTCCTGGCCGCGCGGGCCGGCGACGGTCAGGGTGACCCCGCCCTGGTCCTGCTCGACCCCCTCGACCCGGTGGCCCCAGCGCAGCTCGACCAGCTCGCTGGCCTGCACCGCGCGGAGCAGGAACGACTCGACCTCGGCCTGGCCGAGGTTGATGAACGGCGGGAAGGCCGCCGTCGCCACCGCGGGGAAGCGGATCTGGAACAGCTCGGTGCCGCGGAAGTAGGTGCGCCCCAGCTTCCACGAGACCCCCCGCTCGGCCATGGCCCGGCCGAGGCCAACCCGCTCGAAGATCTCCAGCACGTCCCGCTGCACGCAGATCGACTTGGAGCCCTCCCCCGAGAGGCCGTCGGCCTCCTCCAGCACCACGCTGGGCACCCCGAGCCTTGCCAGCCACAGCGCGGCAGTCATGCCGACTGGGCCGCACCCGACCACCAGCACCGGCTCGCGGCCCACCTGTCAGTCCCCCTGCAGCTCGCGCCAGACCGCCTGGTCGCGCTCGGCGGTCCAGATGCGGGGGTGGACGCCGCTGCACTCGTCGAAGGCGCGCTGCACGTTGAAGGGCATGCAGTGCTCGAAGATGGGCCAGCCGCCGTAGCGGGGCTCCAGTGCCCTGTAGGCGAGGTCGAAGGCCTCCTTGACGCCGCCCTCGCGCCGCACCACCTCGGCGGCGATGCGGTACACGGTGGTGAGGAAGTCGCGCGTCTGCCCGACCGCCTCGGCGACCGCCGCGCCCCGCACGGCGGGGCCGCGGCCGCCGACCAGCGCCTCGGCGTCCATCGCGGCCAGCCGGGCCAGGGTCGCGCCCGACCAGTCGCCCACGTAGGCGTCGCCCATGTACGGCGCCGCCCTCGCCTCCACCAGGTCGCCGGCGAACATCACCCGCTCCTCGGGCAGCCAGGCGACCACGTCGCCGGAGGTGTGGCCGCGGCCGAGGAAGCGCAGCTCGACCACGCGCCCGCCGAGGTCGACGGACAGCTCGTCGGTGAAGGTGACGGTCGGCCAGGTGAGCCCGGGGATCGTCTCGATGTGGCGGAACAGGCGCGGGAAGCGGCGCGCCTCGCTCTCGAAGTCCTGGGCGCCACGTTCCTCGACCAGCGCCCTGGTGCCGGCGTGGGCGATCACCCAGTCGGCCGCGAAGGCGGAGGCGCCGAGGGTGCGCACCGCGTGGTAGTGGGTCAGCAGCAGGTAGCGGACCGGCTTGTCGGTCACCGTGCGCAGCTCGTCGAGCCACTCGCGGGCCATCACCGGCGTGGCCCTGGCGTCGACCGCGAGCACGGCGTCGCGGCCGACGATCGCGCCGACGTTGGGGTCGCCCTGGGCGGTGTAGGCGTAGACGCCGTCGGCCAGCTCCTCGAGGACGCACTTCTGTTCGGCGAGGTCGGCGCTGGAGGCGAACGGCTTGGCCTGGCCGGTCTCGGTCATCGCGGCGCTCCCTCCCCCTCCACCTCCGCGGCGATCTCGACGTAGCCGCGGCCCAGGTAGGCGGCCCTCACACCCTCGTCGTCCAGCAGCTCGCCCGGCGTCCCGGCCAGCGCCACCCGCCCCCGCTCCAGCACGTAGCCACGGTCGGCGACCTGCAGGGCGGCCCTGGCGTTCTGCTCCACCAGCAAGATGCCGAGGTCGCCCTGGTCCCGCAGGCGGGCCAGGGCACGGAAGATCTCGGCCACCAGCATAGGCGCGAGCCCGAGGCTGGGCTCGTCGAGCAGCAGCAGGCGCGGCCGCGCCGCGAGGCCCCGCCCGATGGCCAGCATCTGCTGCTCGCCGCCCGAGAGCGTGCCCGCGGGCTGGTCGAGCCGCCCGGCCAGCCGCGGGAACAATTCCAGCACCTGGTCCGGGGCGATCCACCGGGGGGGCAAGAAGCGCCCCCTCGGACCCCCCGGACCAGCGGCTCCCCCCGACCTCCCTCGCCGGCGGCGGAGCGAGTAGGCGCCGAGGGCCAGGTTGTCGGCCACGCTCAGGGTGGGGAAGACCAGGCGGCCCTCTGGCACGTGGGCGAGGCCGAGCGCGGCGAGCTGCTCGGCCGGACGGCCGCCGACCTCGGCACCGTCGAGCAGCACCCGCCCGCGGCTCGGTGCCAGCAGCCCGGAGATGGTTCGCAGAAGGGTGGTTTTCCCGGCCCGTTGGCCCCGATGACCGCGACCATCTCGCCGGCGGGTACTCGGAGGGAGATCTCGTGTAGCACGGCGATGCGACCGTAGCCGGCGTCGAGGCCGTCGACGGCCAGCAGGGAGCCGTCCCGGCTGCGCAGGTGCCGGCCGACCATGACGTTCTCGAGCGCCGTCATGGAGCCGAAGATCTCCAGGTTCTGGAAGGTGCGGGCGGCGCGGGCCGCCGCCACCTGGTGCGGCCGCCCGGCGACGCGGGCCGCCGCCACCTGGTGCGGCCGCCCGGCGACGCGGGTGTCCGCGACCGCCACCGTGCCGGCGCTGGCCTGGATCACGCCGGAGATCACGCCGAACAGGGTCGACTTGCCGGCCCCGTTGGGGCCGATCAGCGCGACCACCTCGCCGGTCGCGACCACCAGGTCGACCCCGTCGACCGCGCGCACCCCGCCGAACCGGCGGCTCACCCCGGTGACGCGCAGCACCGCAGTGCCCGGCGCGGGCCGCCCGTCCCGGGCCAGCAGCGGCCCGCCGGCCGTGGCCGCCCCGTCCACGCGCGACCGGGGCGCCGGTGCCGTCGTTGCCGCGGCGGGCCGTCCGGCGCCGGCGAGCCGGCGGACCACCGCGACCAGCCCGCCCGGCAGCAGCACCACCACCGCGGCCAGCACCACGCCGAAGCCGATCAGCTGGTACTCGCCCGAGGCGCCGGGGATCAGCCGCGGCACCCAGATGGTGAGCAGCTCGCCGAGGGCCTGGACGAAGACGGCACCGAGGACCGCCCCCCAGACGCTCGAGAGGCCGCCGACCAGCACCTGCAGGCGCAGGCGGAAGGTGTCCACGCCGAGCGTCTGGGCGGCGACCTCCGAGTCGCTGACCGCCGCGAGGGCGCGGCCGACCCGGCCACGCACCAGGTTGGCCGCCAGCCACGTCGCCACCACGACCAGCGGCCAGACCAGCCAGAAGAACTCCCGTGCCGAGTCGTAGGTGCGGCCGTTGAAGGCGGGCTTGGGGATGCCGTAGATGCCGGAGGTGGCGCCGGTGAACTCCCACTCGTTGGCGACCACCGCCACGATGATGCCGAAGCCGAGGGTGGCGAGGGCCAGGTAGTGGCCGCGCAGCCGCAGCAGGGGCAGGCCGACCACCAGCCCGAGGAGCGCCGTCACCACCACGGCCACCGCGGCCGCCGCGAGCGCGTTCCAGCCGTGGCGCACCACCAGGATGGCCGAGGTGTAGGCGCCGACGGCGAGGAAGCCTGCCTGCCCGAGGCTGACCTGCCCCGCCCGTCCCATCAGCAGCGACAGGCCGAGGGCGCCGATGGCGTAGAAGCCGGCGAAGACCCCGAGGGTGACGAGCTGCGTCGAGGCCACCAGGGGAACCGCGACGACCAGCAGCGCCAGTCCGGCGAGCAGCGCGAGGTCGAGACGGCGGCCCCGCGGCCCACGATCACACCCCTACCTTCGCCTGCCTGGTGAACACCCCGCCGGGCCGCAGCACCAGGACGACCAACAGGACGAAGAAGGCGACGGCGTCCTTCAGCCCGCTCGACACGTAACCGCCGGAGAGGCTCTCCACCACGCCGAGCAGCAGGCCGCCGAGGATCGCCCCGGGGATCGACACCATGCCGGCGAGGCTCGCGGCCACGAACCCCTTGAGCCCGAGGAACAGGCCGGAGTCCCAGCTGGTGAGCTCGATCGGGCTGACCAGGATGCCCGCGACCGCGGCGGCGGCGCCCGCGAGGGCGAAGGCCAGCCGCGACATGCGCGCCGGGGAGATGCCCACCAGCCTGGCCGCGACCTGCTGCTCGGCGCAGGCGCGGAAGGCCTTGCCCGTGAGGGTGCGCTCGAAGAAGCCGTACAGCACCGCCGCCACCAGCGCGGTGGCCACGAACACGGCCAGGTCCTGCGGGGTGATCACCACCCCGCCGAGCTGCATGGTGCCCTCGGCGACGGCGGGCAGGGCGCGGCCGTCGGCGCCCCAGACGAGCAGCGCCGCGGCCTTGAGCGCGATCGAGACGCCGAGCGTGAGGATGATGTAGGCGACCGTCGACGAGCCACGGGCCGGGGCGATCGCCACCCGCTCGACCACCACCGCGAGCGCGGCCACGGCGAGGACGCCGGCCAGCGCGGCCACCACCAGGGGCAGGCCGGCGCCCAGCGCCGAGATGGCGACGAACGCCCCCAGCACCGCGAACTCGCCCTGCGCCAGGTTGATGATCCCGGTGACCGCGTAGATGGCGACGAAGCCGACCCCGACCAGCCCGTACACCGCCCCCTCGCGGAGGCCGGTGAGCAGCAGCTGGGCGAGGTCGACCACGCCTACGGCCCGCTCAGTCGACCTGGTCGGGCGCGAGCGTCCACTTGCCGCCCTTGACCTCCACCATCACCAGGGCCTTGGGGTCGAGCCCCGAGTGGTCCTGGCCGGAGAAATTGAACACCCCGGAGATGCCGATGAAGCCGGTGCGCTTCTCCAGGTAGTCGCGGACCTTCTGCTTGTCGGTGCCGACCGCCTTGAAGGCGTCCGTCGCCAGGCTGAAGGCGTCCCACGCGTGGCCGGCGAAGGTCGACGGCGGGTTGCCGAACTTGGCCTTGTAGCTGTCGATGAAGGCGTTGAGGACGGGCTTCTGGGGGTCGGAGTCGGGCAGCTGGCTGGCGACCAGCAGCCGGCCGATGGGGAAGACCACGCCGTCGGCCGCGGGGCCGGCCGAGTCGAGGAAGGCCTGGTTGCCGATGCCGTGGCTCTGCATCAGCGGGGTGGTGATCTTCAGCTCGCGGTAGCGCTTGGTGGCGATACCCGCGGCCGGCGGGATGCCCCAGATGAGGTTGACGTCGGGCTTGGCGTCACGCAGCGGCAGGAGCTGGTCGTCGAAGCTGGTGGCGTCGGGCGCGAACTTGGTCTCCTTGATGACCTCGATGCCCTTGCTGGCGCCGGTCTGGTCGATCAGGTCGGCCACGCCCTCGCCGAAGGCGGAGGCGTCACGCGCCAGCCCGACCGTCTTCCAGCCCTTGAGGGCCATGTAGGCGATCAGCTTGTCGACCACCACGCTGTCGTTCTGCGCCGTCTTGTAGACCCACTTGGAGCCGTCGACGATCTTCTTGTTGGCCGCCAGCGAGATCATCGGCGTCTTCGCCTGCTCGGCCCCCTGGTTCATTGCCAGGCTGGTGCCCGTGCGGGTGGCGCCGAGGATCAGGTCGACCTTGGTCTGGTTGATCAGGCGCGACTCCGCCTTGGCGGCCTCGTCCTCCTTGGACTGGTCGTCGAGCACGGTGAGCTCGATCTTGCGCCCGGCGATGCCACCCTCCCCGTTGACCTTGTCGGTCAAGAGCTGGAGGGTGTTGCGCTCCGGGCCGCCGAGGGAGGCACCGGCGCCGGTGATGTCGAGCACCGCGCCGATCTTGATCGGTCCGGAGCTCGAGCTGGAGCCGCCGCCCGAGGACTTCTCCTCGGAGCAGGCGGCGGCCAGTAGGGCGAGGACGAGGATGGCCTTCCCGCCTAGGTGCGGCTCAAACATACGGGCCGGATGCGCGGCGCTGGTTCCAGCGGATGGACCTGGATCAGCGGCGGAATTGCTAGACGCCGCCCTGCACCCTCGAGAGGAGAACCTGCGCCGTCTGGCGCAGCCGGTTGTCGAGCGCGTCCATCAGCTTGACCACCGTCTCGGCGGCCCAGTCGGCAGACGCCTGGCGCTCCTCGAGGTTGGCCAGGTCGCGGATCTCGCGGTAGTCGACGATGCGGGAGGCACGGCGGTCGTCCAGCCGCTCCCACGCCAGGATGCGGCCGACCGCGGTCTCGATGCCGAGCCGCTCGGCGTAGAGGTCGTCGAACAGCCGCTTGGTGGCCGTCCGCTCTTGCATGTCGAGGTAGACGCCGGCGCGGACCGCGCCGTTGGCGGTGAACGCGACGTCGTAGAAGCCGAAGGGGCCGGCGGCAAAGCCGACCCAATTCTCGTAGCCGAACTTGGGCACCCGGAAGCCAGGCTTGCGGCGCGCGACCGACTCGAACATCGCCTCGAAGAAGCTGTGCCGCACCTCGGCGGTGGCAAAGCCGCCGTCGGAGTCGGAGGCCATCGGCGGCGGCTGCGCGTTGGCGGAGCCGTCGCCTGCGGCGTGCTGCGGCGCCGGCGCCATCGGCATCGACGACAGCGGCGACGTCGGCGCTGGCATGGTGCCCGAGAGCTGGGACGACGGCTGGGTGCTCGCGGGTGGTGGCACCTGCGTCGGTGGCGGGGCGGACGAGTTGCCCAGCGGCGACGAGGACGGCCGCGGAGGCTGGTAGCCGGGGGCGGGGACGGGCATGGTCGGGGCCATGCCGCTGCGCCGGCCGGGCTGCCGCCAGCCGCGCGGCTGCACCACCACGTCGAGCACGGGCGCCGGCAGGGAGCGGCCGATCCGTACCAGGCCGATCTCGACCGCGAAGAAGTCGACCTTGTCGTCGGTGCGGTCGTTGAGCCACTCCAGGGTGCGGCGGTGCTCGTCCGGGAAGCGGGGGGAGACCCACAGCACCACGGCCGACTCCAGCGACGAGGCGTTGATGATCAGCTCGCCGAGGTGGTTGTCGCGGGTCGGCTCGAGCTTGTTCTCCACGATCACCAGGCGGCCCTGCGGGTCGGTGCCGAGCACCTGCAGGGAGCCCTGGTCGACCTGGATGCCGCGGCGGAGCGGGGTGATCTCCATTCCGAGGGTCTGGCCGAGCAGGTCCAGGTTCTGGGTGAACCAGGGCATCAGGTCGGGGAGCTCGTCGCCCCAGAACGAGTGCAGGTCGAGCCGCTCCAGGCGGCCGAGGCCCAGCCTCTCGATCTCGATGTCGGCTGACATGCAGCTCCTCTCGCTCGCCCGCCAGCCCCCTTTCGGCGCCTTGTTGTACCTCGTACCGGTAGGGCGCCGTCAAACCAGTCAAATACCGTGAAGTACTGATCCCGCGGGCGGAATGTGGTCTGGCCTGGTCATTGGCACCGTGGTCAGCAGTTGCGGCAGGCCGGCCAGCTCTTCGGGGAGCGGCTGCGCCGACTCGGAACAATTTACTACGGCGACGGCCCGGGACCCGGTCGGGTCCCGCCGGACGAGCACCAGCAGGCGGCGCGCCTCGTCCACCCGCACGCTGGTGAGGTCGCGCCGGCAGTTGCCGAGCGCCGGCAGCTCGCGCCGGTGCCGCAGCAGCCGCCTCCAGAGCTCGAGGGTGGGGCCGGCGGCCTTGGACCAGTCGAGCTTGGAGCGCTCGAAGGTGGCCGGGTCGTTGGGGTCGGGCACCTGGTCGGCCCAGTCGAAGGCCCCGAACTCGTTGCGCCGCCCGCGGCGGACCGCCTCGGCCAGCTCAGGCTGGTGGTCGGTGAAGAACAGGAAGGGCCTGGTCTCGCCCCACTCCTGACCCTGGAAGACCAAGGGGAGAAAGGGGGCGCAGACGACCAGCACGGCCGCCGCCGCGTCCAGCTCCGGGCCGGCGAGGCTGACCAGCCGCTCGCCGAAGGCCCGGTTGCCGACCTGGTCGTGGTTCTGGCTGAAGACCACGAAGCGCTCGCCGCCGAGGCCTTCGGGCTCGCGCCCGTGGCGGCGGTCCCTCGCCGGGTCGTACTGGCCGGTGAAGACCCAGCCGGTGGTGAGCGCCTTCGCGACCGAGGCGAGGCCGGCGAAGTCCTGGTAGTAGGAGCGCCGCTCGCCGGTGAGCGTGGCGTGCAGGGCGTGGTGCAGGTCGTCGGCCCAGGTGGCGTCGAGCCCGTACGCGGTGACCAGGGCGGGCTGGTGCAGGTCGCTCTCGGCCACCAGCAGGCTGCCCGGCCTGGCCGCGTGCATCCGCGCGGCGAGCGCCTCGAGCAGGTGCACCGAGGAGCGGTCGTAGAGCTCGTGCACGGCGTCGAGGCGGAAGCCGTCGACGCCGTGCTCGACCACCCAGGCCTCGGCGTTGTCGAGCACGAAGTCGCGCACGAAGTCCGAGGCCGGGCCGTCGAAGTTGAGCGCCAGGCCCCACGGGGTGGTGTACCTGCCGGTGAAGTACGGGCCGAACTTGGCCAGGTAGTTGCCGTCCGGGCCGAGGTGGTTGTAGACGACGTCGAGCAGCACCGCCAGGCCGTGAGCGTGGCATGCGTCCACGAACCTGCGGAATCCGGCCGGCCCGCCGTAGGCGTCCTGCACCGCGTACAGCCCGACGCCGTCGTAGCCCCAGCCCCGCGATCCGGGGAAGGCCGCCACCGGCATCACCTCGACCGCGGTGACGCCGAGCTCGACCAGGTGCGGCAGCTTGGCGATGGCGGCGTCGAAGCTGCCCGCCGGCGTGAAGGTGCCGCAGTGCAGCTCGTAGGTGACCAGCTCGCGCAGGGCCGGAGGCGTGAACGGTGCCGGCGGGGTGCCCGGGTCGACCAGCCGCGACGGCCCGTGCACGCCGTGCGGCTGCCAGCGCGAGCGGGGGTCGGGCAGCTCCTGCCCGCCGGGCAGGACCAGCAGGTAGTCGTCGCCGGCGCGCGCGCCGGCGACGACGCCCCGCCAGACGCCGCGCTGCTCGCGCTCGAGCGGCACGGTGCGCTCGCCGAGGCGCACGGCGAGCCGCTCGAGGTGGGGCGCCCAGACGGCGAATTCAGTCCCGTCGGCGCTCGGCAGCGGCCCGAGCCGCGGCCCCCGGGGCGCCAGCGCGAGCGGGTCAGGAAGGCCCACCCGTCAGGCTGGCTCGAGCCAGACGGTCGCCAGCGGCGGCAGGGTCACCTGGGCCGAGGCCGGCTGGCCGTCCCAGCCGATCTGCTCGGCCTCGACCAGGCCGAGGTTGCCCACGTTGGAGCCGCCGTAGACGGACGCGTCGGTGTTGAGCACCTCACGCCAGCCACCGACCCGTGGCAGGCCGACGCGGTAGCCGTAGCGCACCACCGGCGAGAAGTTGCACAGGCACACCAGCGGCTCGCCGGCGGCGCTCCAGCGGATGAACGAGAGCGCGTTGTCGTCGCTGTCGTTGGGGTCGATCCAGGCGAACCCGGCCGGCTCGCTGTCGCGCTCCCACAGGGCCGGGCGCTCGTGGTAGGCGCGGTTGAGGTCGCGCACCAGGTCCTTGACGCCCTGCCTGGCGGGATCGCCGAGGCCGTCCCAGTCGATCGAGCGCTCCTCCGACCACTCCGCCTCCTGGGCCAGCTCGCAGCCCATGAACAGCAGCTGCTTGCCGGGGTGCGCCCACATGTAGGCGAGGAAGGCGCGCAGGTTGGCGAAGCGTCGCCACCGGTCCCCGGGCATCTTGCCGAGCAGCGAGCGCTTGCCGTGCACCACCTCGTCGTGGGAGATGGGCAGCACGAAGTTCTCGCTGAACGCGTACATCAGCGAGAAGGTCAGCTGGTGGTGGTGGAAGCGCCGGTAGATCGGGTCCTTGGTGACGTACTCGAGGGTGTCGTGCATCCAGCCCATGTTCCACTTGAAGCCGAAGCCGAGCCCGCCCACGTACACCGGGCGGGACACCGCCGGCCAGGCGGTCGACTCCTCCGCGACGGTCAGCACGCCGGGGTGCTCGCGGTACACCGCGGTGTTGACCTCGCGCAGGAAGGAGACCGCGTCGAGGTCCTCGTTGCCGCCGTAGCGGTTGGGCAGCCACTCGCCCTGCTTGCGCGAGTAGTCGAGGTAGAGCATCGAGGCGACCGCGTCGACCCGCAGCCCGTCGACGTGGAACTCGCCCAGCCAGTAGAGGGCATTGGCGAGCAGGAAGTTGCGCACCTCGTTGCGGCCGAGGTTGAACACCAGCGAGCCCCAGTCCGGGTGCTCGCCGCGGCGCGGGTCGGCGTGCTCGTACAGGGCGGTGCCGTCGAAGCGGGCCAGCGCCCAGGCGTCCTTGGGGAAGTGGGCGGGCACCCAGTCGACCAGCACCCCGATGCCGCGCTGGTGCAGCCGGTCGACCAGCAGGCGGAAGTCGTCGGGTGAGCCGTAGCGGGCGGTCGGCGCGTAGTAGCCGCTGACCTGGTAGCCCCACGAGGCGCCATAGGGGTGCTCCGCCACCGGCATGAGCTCGACGTGGGTGAAGCCCATCTCCGCCACGTAGTCGGGAAGCTGGGAGGCGAGCTCGCGGTAGGAGAGGCCCTTGCGCCAGGAGCCGAGGTGGACCTCGTAGATGGAGATGGGCGCGGAGGTGGTGTGGCGCCGCGCCCGCGCGGCCATCCACTCCTGGTCGCCCCAGCGGTGCTCGGAGGTGTGGACCACGCTGGCGCTGGCAGGGGGCGCCTCGGTGGCGAAGGCCAACGGGTCGGCATGGAGGACCAGGTCGCCGCTGGCTGTCACCAGCTCGTACTTGTAGTGGGAGCCGGCCCCGACCCCGGGGACGAACAGCTCCCACACCCCCGAGGCGCCGAGCGAGCGCATCGGGTGCAGCCGCCCGTCCCAGCGGTTGAAGTCGCCCACCACGCGCACCGAGCGGGCGTTGGGCGCCCAGACCGCGAAGGCGGTGCCCACGACCCCGTCGACCGCCCGCTCGTGGGCGCCGAGCTTGTCCCACAGGCGCTCGTGCCTGCCCTCGCCGAACAGGTGCAGGTCGAGCTCGCCCACGGTGGGCAGGAAGCGGTAGGGGTCGTCGAGGGTGAAGGTGCCCGACCGGTAGCGCACCTCGAGCCGGTAGGCGGGGACCTTGGACTGCTTCACCGCGCCCTCGAACAGCCCGGCCGGGTGCACCTGGTCGAGCTCGACCCGGTCGTCGCCGACCAGCGCGGTCACGGCGGTGGCCTCGGGACGCCAGGCGCGGATCACCAGCTTGCCGTCGTGCTGGTGCGCCCCCAGGACCCGGTGGGGCTCGTGGTGCTCACCGCGGACGAGCCGCTCCATCTCGCTCCGGGCGATGCTGGCTCTTGGCATCCGCTCAGCTCCCGAGCAGCCGCCTGATGCCGCCGAGCGGGATGCCCACCCAGCCCGGCCGGAACCTCGCCTCGTACATCACCTCGTACACCGCCTTGTCCAGCTCGTAGGTGCGTAGCAGCAGCTCGTGCCCTGCTGGCAGCCAGCCGGCGTCGCCGGCGCGGCTGGTGTAGCCGTCGAGGAAGGCCGTCCGGTTGGCCTCCACCCAGGCGTTGGGGTCGCCCTCCTCTGCTGGGCTGGCCGCCTCCTCCTCGTCGCCGAGCAGCAGCGGGTGGGACGCCGCGTAGTCGAACGAGCGCAGCATCCCGGCCACGTCCCGCAAGGGACTCGCCAGGCGGCGGCGCTCCTCCAGGCTGCGGGCCGGCTCGCCCTCCCAGTCCAGTACCACCCAATCGTGGCCGCTACGCAGCACCTGGCCGAGATGGTAGTCGCCGTGGATGCGCTGCAGGTAGCGCGCGCCCCCGGCGGCCTGCGCCTCGGCGTAGACGGCCTCGATGGCCTGCTTGTGCGGGGCCAGCTCCGGCACGGCCGCGGCCACCTGGGTGAGCTGGCCGAGCAGCCGGGCGTGCGCGCCGAGGTCCGGCTCGGCCTCGGCCACCACCGGCAGGGCACCGGCCAGGGCCGCGTGCATCTCGGCGGTGAGCACGCCCAGCTCGTGGGCCTCGGTGGCGAAGTTGTCGGCCGGCGCGCCGGAGCGGACGTGGTCGGTCGCCCGGTCGGTGGCCAGCTTCCAGCCCTCGACGCTGCCGGCGTAGTAGGGCTGCAGGATCGCCAGGGTGGAGCCGAGCCCCTCGGCCCAGCCGAGCGGCGCGGGGCAGGCCTTGAAGCCCTGGGCGACCAGCGCCCTGGTCACCTCCAGCTCGGGGTTGACGCCCGGCTGCAGGCGGCGGAACAGCTTCAGGACCAGGCGGTCGCCGAAGACCAAGGAGGTGTTGGACTGCTCGGCGCCGAGCGGCCGCCCCGGGCCGCGCAGCGAGTCGCTCCACTCCGGCTGCCGGTGGAAGCGCAGCTCCTCCACGGTGGCCGCCTTGGCGATCAGGTCGAGGAAGACCGATCCGAGGCGCCCGTCCGCGACGATGTCGTAGTGCACCCCGGCGCGCGGCGGCTCGGTCTCGAGGATGACCGCCTCGGGGTGCGCCGAGGCGAGCTGGCGCGCCTCGGGGCCGCGGTCGTAGCCGACCGGCAGGGCGTAGCGCTCCTGCCCGCCGTCGACGAAGGCCACCTCGACCACGGTCAGGTGCAGGCTCGGCAGCGGCGTGCGCAGCGGCACCGACGCCTCCACCCTGACCTCCACCACGGTGCGGCCCTTGCCCGCGAACCAGCGCTGCCGAGGCAGGAACTCGACCAGGGCGGCTTCCAGCGCGGTCATTGCCCTACAGCCTGGGACGCACGTGCAGGACGTGGGCCGGCTCGTCGGCGGGGTCGAGGCGCACCCAGTTGGAGGTGCCGTGCCAGGTCCACTCCGCCCCGGTGAGCTCGTCGCGGACGTCGTAGGCCGGCGTCTCCCAGTCGAGCCCGAGCGCGGGCATCCACAGGTGCACGAAGCTCTCGTGGGCGTTGTGAGGGTCGAGGTTGCAGACCACCAGCACCACGTCGTCGCCGTGGCGCTTGGAGTAGGCGATCACGTCGGGCGAGTCGACCAGGTGGAGGCGGAGGTTGCGCAGCCAGTGCAGGGCCGGGTGGGCGCGCCGGACCTGGTTGAGCCTTGCCAGGTAGGGCGCCAGCGGCGCCCGCGTCCAGTCGCGCGGCCGGTACTGGTACTTCTCGGAGTTGAGGTACTCCTCCGAGCCGGGCCGCAGCGCCTGGCTCTCCAGCAGCTCGTAGCCCGAGTACACCCCCCAGGAGGGCGACAGCGTGGCGGCGAGCACGGCCCGCACCTTGAACGCCGGCGGCCCGCCGTGCTGCAGGTAGGCGTGGAGGATGTCGGGCGTGTTGACGAAGAAGTTGGGCCGCACGTACTCGGCCACCTGGCCCGCGGTCAGCTCGGTCAGGTACTCCTCCAGCTCGGCCTTGCCGTTGCGCCAGGTGAAGTAGGTGTACGACTGGGTGAAGCCGACCTTCGCCAGGACGCGCATCATCGGCGGCCGGGTGAACGCCTCGGCCAGGAACAGCACGTCGGGGTGCTCGGCCTTGACCTCGGCGATGAGCCGCTCCCAGAAGCGCACCGGCTTGGTGTGCGGGTTGTCGACCCGGTAGGTGCGCACGCCGTGGGCGATCCAGTGGTCCAGCACGCCCTTGCAGGCCGCGTAGAGGCCCTCAGCGTCCGGGTTGTCGAAGTTCAGCGGGTAGATGTCCTGGTAGACCTTTGGCGGGTTCTCGGCGCAGGCGACCGAGCCGTCCGGGCGGACGTGGAACCACTCCGGGTGCTCGGCGACCCAGGGATGGTCGGGCGAGCACTGCAGCGCGTAGTCGAGCGCCACCTCCAGACCCAGCTCGCCGGCGTGCGCGACGAAATCGTCGAAGTCGTCGATGGTGCCGAGGTCGGGGTGGACGGCGTCGTGGCCGCCAGCCTCGCTGCCGATCGCCCAGGGGCTGCCCGGGTCGTCGGTGCCGGCCCCGATGGTGTTGTTGGGCCCCTTGCGGTGGCTGTGGCCGATCGGGTGGATGGGCGGCAGGTAGACGACGTCGAAGCCCATCGCCGCGATCGCCGGGAGGCGCTCGGCGGCCTGCTTGAGGGTGCCGCTGGTGGTCTGGGTGGCGCCCTCGGAGCGCGGGAAGAACTCGTACCAGGAGCCGTACAGGGCGCGCGGCCGGTCGACCCAGACGGCCAGGCGCGACGAGCGGGTCACGTCGCGCAGCGGGTGGCGCTCCAGCAGCTCGGTGACCGCGCCGTCGGAGGCCGCCGCCAGGCGCTCGGCCGGGTCGTGGTCGCCGCGCCGCAGGCCGGCGGCCACCTCGGCGAGCAGCGGCCGCTGCTGGGTGGGCACGCCCTTGGCCGCCCGCTCGAACAGCAGCGCCCCCTCCTCCAGCTCCAGGGCGACGTCGCGGCCGGCGTCCAGCTTCTTCCAGGTGTCGCGGCGCCAGGTGGCGATCTCGTCGGCCCACGCCTCGACCGTGAGCGACCAGGCGCCGGTGCGCGGCAGGGTGACCTCGGCGCGCCAGCGGTCCATCCCCTGGCCCACCTCGCTCATCGGGACCAGCTGGCCGCGGCGGTCGTCGGGGCCGGTCAGGCGCACGGCGGCGGCGATGATGCCGTGGCCGTCGCGGAAGACGGTCGCCTCGACCGGGATGGTCTCGCCGGCCACCGCCTTCGCCGGCCAGCGGCCGCAGTCCACCTGCGGCCGCAGGTCCTCGACCACGATGCGTCCGATCATGGGCAGCAACCTACCATCGGGATGTGCGACCCCCGGCTGTCGAGACGCTGGAACTAGTCCCCCAACCCTCTCAGTTTCGCCAGCGTGCGACCGTCGGTAAACCTGCGCTCGCTGCAACGGCGGGTACGATCCGGTTGGCTCAGCGTGCGTAGTCTGTCGTGCCCAGGGCGGCGACCGCATTGTTGCGGATGCGGCCTGGCAGGCGGCTGCGGCGCGAACCTCGCGCGTCAGTGCGCTTGTATAGTCGGGCGTTATGAGACCGCTACGACGCCTCACGGTGCTGCCGACCGTGCCCGCGGCCCTGGAGCCGCTGCGCGCCCTGGCCCGCAACCTGCGCTGGAGCTGGCACCCGCCGACGCAGGAGCTGTTCGCGGCCATGGACGCCGAGGGCTGGGAGGCCTCCGGCCACAACCCGCTGCGCATGCTCAACGAGGCCGACCCGGCGCGGCTGGAAGGCGCCGCCGCCGACCCCGGGCTGCTCTCCCGGCTCGGTGTGGCCCTCGAGGACCTCGACCGCTACCTGACCGAGCCGCGCTGGTACCAGACCCTTCCCGAGGCCCCGGCGACGATCGCCTACTTCTCGCCGGAGTTCGGCATCAGCGAGGTCATGCCGCAGTACTCCGGCGGCCTCGGCGTGCTCGCCGGCGACCACCTCAAGGCGGCCAGCGACCTCGGCGTGCCGCTGGTCGGCGTCGGCCTGTTCTACCGCTCCGGCTACTTCAGGCAGGTCCTCACCGCCGACGGCCGCCAGCAGGAGTCCTACCCGGCCTTCAACCCGCACGAGCTGCCGCTCGAGCTGGTCACCGACGCCGACGGCAGGCCCCTGCTGGTCAGCGTCGGCCTGCCCGACGCGACCCTGCACGCCCAGGTGTGGCGCGCCGAGGTCGGCCGCGTGCCGCTGCTGCTGCTCGACTCCGACGTCGACGAGAACGCCCCGGCCGAGCGCGCGGTCACCGACCGGCTCTACGGTGGCGGCGGCGAGCACCGGCTGCGCCAGGAGCTCCTGCTCGGGATCGGCGGGGTGCGCGCCCTCGACCTGCTCGGGGTCCAGGCCGAGGTGTTCCACACCAACGAGGGCCACGCTGGCTTCCTCGGCTTCGAGCGGATCCGCCGGCTGATCGCCGAGGAGGGCCTCGACGCCGCCACCGCCACCGAGGCGGTACGGGCCGGCACCATCTTCACCACCCACACGCCCGTCTCGGCAGGCATCGACCGCTTCCCGCGCTCGTTCATCGAGCGCTACTTCGGGCCGGGCGGGGTCGACACCGGCCTGGGGGTCGAGCAGATCATGGACCTCGGGGGGGAACCGGACGGCGACCGCTCGATGTTCAACATGGCCGTGATGGGCCTGCGCCTGGCGCAGCGGGCCAACGGCGTGAGCCGCCTGCACGGCGAGGTGTCGCGCAAGATGTTCCGGGGCCTATGGCCGGGGTTCGAGGCGGCCGAGGTGCCGATCGGCCACGTCACCAACGGCGTCCATGCGGGCACCTGGGTGAGCAGCGAGTGGACCGAGCTGTTCGAGCGCCAGCTCGGCGCCGGCTTCGCCGACGGCGGCCACCACTGGGACGCCCTCGACCTGGTATCTGACGAGGAGATCTGGCGCATCCGCTGCCTCGCCCGCAAGCGCCTGGTCGCCGACGTGCGCCGTCGCCTGGCGGTCGCCTGGCGTGCCAGGGGCGTGGTCGACGGGCAGCTCTCCTGGATCGACCGGGCCTTCGACCCCGACGTGCTGACCGTCGGCTTCGCCAGGCGGGTGCCGTCCTACAAGCGGCTCACCCTGCTCCTGCGCGACCAGGAGCGGCTCGCCCGGCTGCTGCTCGACCCGGAGCGGCCCATCCAGCTCCTGATCGCCGGCAAGGCCCACCCCGCCGACGAGGGCGGCAAGGCCCTGATCGCCGACTTCGCCCGCTTCGCCGGCGACGCCGCCGTGCGGCACCGCATCGCCTTCCTGCCCGACTACGACATGGGCATGGCCCGGCTGCTGGTCGCCGGCGCCGACGTCTGGCTCAACAACCCGCTGCGCCCCTACGAGGCGTGCGGCACCAGCGGCATGAAGGCGGCCCTCAACGGCTGCCTCAACCTGTCGATCCGCGACGGCTGGTGGGACGAGCTCTACGACGGCGCCAACGGCTGGGCGATCCCCTCGGCCGACGAGCCCTCGATCGTCGACGAGCGGCGCGACGAGCTGGAGGCCGCCTCCATCTACGACCTGCTCGAGCACGAGATCCTGCCGCTCTTCCACGACCGGCCGGACGACGGGCTGCCGCACCGCTGGATCGAGATGATCAGGCACAACTTCGTCTCGCTGGGCCCCGCGGTGCTCGCCTCGCGCATGGTGCGCGACTACTCCGAGCGCCTCTACCTGCCGGCGGCGGCCAGCTCGCGGCTGCTGCGCGCCGACGGCTTCGCCGCCTCGCGCGAGCTCGGCGAGTGGAAGCGCCGGGTCGGCGAGGCGTGGCCGGGCGTGGCCGTGCGCCAGGTGGAGGCCGACGAGGGCAGCCGCGCGCTCGGCGGACGCCTGCCGGTGCGGGTGGTGGTCGACCTCGGCGCGCTCTCACCCGACGAGGTGGAGGTCCAGGTCGCCTACGGCCGCGTCAACGACCAGGACGAGCTGGTCGACGCCGAGCTCTCCCCCTTGAAGCAGAACGGCAGGCGCGACGGCAAGGGCTGGCTCTTCGAGGGCGAGGTGCCCCTGGCCACCTCGGGCGCGTTCGGCTACACCGTGCGGGTCGTCCCCCGCCACCACGGCATCGCCGAGGCGTCCGAGCTCGGCCTCGTCACCTGGGCCTAGGTTCATTCGGGGGGGAGCCCGAGACAGCTCCCCCCCGAACCCCCCCATCGGGTCCCTTGGCGGGATCCCTGTTCGGGCCCCGGGTTGGTTCGCCGTGATCCTCGGGCGGTCTTGGTGGCCTCCGGTGCCAACCCAGGTTCGCCGTGATCCTCGGGCGGTCTTGGCGCCTCCGGTGCCAACCCAGGTTCGCCGTGCCGGGTGGCGGGACTGTAGGAAGGTCTAGTCCTCGGCCAGCTCGCGGGCGCGGGGGCTGAGCGGCAGCGGGAAGGCCCTGGGGTTGGCGTCGGCCAGGACGGCGATCTGCTGGCCGGCGAAGTGCAGCGCCTCCGGGCCGTTCCAGCGGCCGTTGAACCAGGTGTGCAGCAACCCGTGCGCGTAGTACTCCGAGGTGAAGACGTCGAGGCGGCCCGGCGCCCAGGAGGCCACCGCCATGCCGGCCACCGCCCAGTGGTCGGCGCCGGTCCCGATCGACTGCGGGCCGTGCCAGCCGGTCGACCCTGCACCGTCGAACCAGCGGTGTGCCAGCACCCGGCGGCCGCTGGTGGTGGCGAAGACGTCGAGGCGTCGCGGTCCCCACGCCGTCACCGCGACCGGGTTGACGTAGCGGGCGCCGCCAGGGCCGGTCCCCTGGGACTCCCAGCGGCTCCAGCGGCTCGAGTGGTACAGGTGCGCCAGCACCCCGTGGCTGTTGACGGTGAACACGTCCAGCCGGCCCGGCGCCCACGCGGCGACGCTCGGCACCCAGGTCCCTCCCGGGCTCGGCGCCACCGCCGAGGGGCCTCGCCAGGTCCCGTCGAGCTTCCAGTGGACCACCTGGCCGTTGACCGTGTCGCGCGCGATCACGTCGAGCAGCCCGGGGCCGGCGGAATCCGCAGCGGGCGAGCCGATCCGATGGCCGCCCGGCCCCGCGCCGCGGTCGCTCCAGCCGCTCCACGCTCCGGCGTCGTAGCTGGCTTGGAGGAGGTGGCCGGTGACCGTGTCGGTGGCGAAGGCGTCGAGCAGGCCGGGCCCCTGGGAGGCGAGCGCCGGCGAGCTGAGCCCGTGGCCCGCCGGGCCGCGCGGCAGGCGCGCCCAGCCCGTCCAGCTGCTCGAGAAGAACTTGTGGATCAGCCCGCCGGCGCCGTCGGCGGCGACCGTGTCGAGCCGGCCGGGACCCCAGGAGGCGGCGGCCGGGTTGTAGGCGTCGCTGCTCAGCGCCTCGGCGTCGACCGCCGTCTGGAAGGTGGTGAAGCTCGGGTAGCCACCGCGCATCCAGATCACGTTGAGGTTCGGTCCGCCGTTGCCGCGCGGGGACACCGGCCGGTAGTTGCCGCGCACCGAGCCGCCGGTGACCGGCCGGGACGTCCAGCTGTGGCCGCCGTCGCTGGTGCGCATCAGCGAGACCTCGAAGTGGCCGTTCACCTGGCGGGACAGGTACACGACCGAGGGGTCCTCGTGGTCGAGGGTGATGCCGCCCGAGTAGTGCGGCTCGGCCGGGTCGACGCTCATCGACCCGCCCGCCCGGGCGATCTCGTGGTCCTCCCAGCGGGTGCCGGTCCAGCGGGAGTAGTGGTAGCGGTGGTCGCTGGTGGAGACGAAGCTGGCGTAGGTGACCACCGGTCGCCCGGCGGCGTCGGCGGCGACGTCGTGGACCCAGGCCCGCTGGCCGTGGTGGAGCGCGGCCGTGTAGATCCTGTCCGCCTGGGACGGGACGATCGGTGCCTGGCTGAGCGGCTCGATCTGCGCGCCACTGGCCCGCTCGATGCGGCCGGCCCGGTAGCGGGCGTAGTAGATGTCGGTGGCGACGTTGCGCGGGTGCGCCTGGGTGAAGGCGAAGTGGATGGTGTCGACGCCGTTGCTGGCGTACTTCACGTAGGGCCGCTGGTCCGGCACGCTGATCAGCGTCCGGGCCGGCGTCCAGGTGGCCTCGTCGTCCGAGGTGGAGAACGGCGGGGTGAAGTTGCCCCCGCGCCAGAACAGCCAGATGCGGTTGCCCTCGGCCGAGAGCTGCACCGGGTTGGGGTAGGTGTAGCCCCAGGGACCCTCGGAATTGGTCGGCACGAAGCGCTCCGGCTCCCAGGCGGTGACGTCCTCCGGGCCGACGGTGCGGCGGTAGTACATGCGCCCGCCGATGTGGGCGGACCAGAACGCGATCAGGTGCCCGTCGGGGCGCAGCAGCAGCGACGGGTTGTTGTGGTCGTCGATCTGGAAGTTCTGCTTGAGGGTGGCGGTGACGCGGACCCCGGTGTCGTGGTCGTAGCTGCCCACCTGGATGCTGCCGGCGTGGTCGATCCAGCCGACGTAGGTGCGGCGGTGGGCGCCCTGGTAGTACACGGCGCGCGGGTCGCCGAACCAGGACCAGGCGCCGCTGACGCCGGCCTCGCGCCGCCGCAGCGGCAGGGCGCCGGCATCCGGCGCCGCCACCAGCGCGGCGCTGAGGACGCCAACGAGGACGAGTGCCAGGCCGACGGCGCTGGGCCTGCTCGCTGTAGCCAACCAGCCCCGACGCGCCGCCCGCATGCCCACCCCTCTCGTCCGATCTGCTCATTACGTCAGATCCGACTGTGATAGGTAGACATTCCGAGACGCGGGGGTCTGCTGTCGACCTACGAACGACGTAGATCGCCCCACGCGGCTTCGGTGCCCGTTGCCGCGGGGCGACGGCCGAGCGTCAGCGGCCGAGCCCCTCGCTCAGGATCTCGGTGCAGAGGTCGAGGCACTCGCCGCAGATGTGGACGCCGCCGCTCGCGGCCACCAGGCGGCCCACCCGCCGGGAGCGCTTGCCGCAGAAGCTGCAGCGGCTGCGGTCCTGCGGGTCGCCGCCGGCCAGCGACAGGCCGCCGCCGGCCTTGCCCTCGCCCTCGACCAGCAGGTCGAGGGCGCGCCGCGCGCACCCGTCGCAGATCGCCACCCCGGGGCCTGCGATCAGCTTGCTCACGCCTCCCTGCGAAGCGCCGCAGAACGCACAGGACAGCGTCGTCCAGCCCATCGCCGCCGACTGCCGTGAGGGACCGCCGAGCTCGACGTCCTCGGCGTCCTCCAGCTCCTCCGCCACCACACGGACTGCCGCCGCATAGGCCTCCGCCGCACTGACCCCGGGTGCGGTCGGGACGCCCGCCGCGGCGGTCCCGTCCACGGCGGGTGGCTCGCCGGCTGGCGCCGGCAGCCACTCGCGGACCTGCTGCTCGCCGAGCCCGATGGCGGCCGCGATCTCGGCGGGCGAGCCGCCGGCGGCCCCCATCCGCCCGACCTGCGTCCGCAGGTCGGCCTGGACCCGGTCGACCTCGGCCCCGAGCTCGGCCAGGCGGTCTCGCAGCCGCCGGCCCGCGCGGACCAGCTCTGGGTTCAGGTTCATCTCCTGACCAGGCTAGAGAGCGCAGAAGTGGCGGTCAACGGACACGGCGATCGACACCATGACAAACCCCGGCCGCCGCGCCGCCGGGTCCAATTGCGGCCGCCCGGCCGGTCAGGCGTGGACCAGCAGGGCGTGGGGCAGCCGGGCGGTGAGCTCGCCCGCCGGGGTGGGACCGCCCGCATGGGTCAACCCGCCGAGCAGGTCCCGCCAAGGACCGCCAGGCAGCTCGACCGGCCCCTGGTCCGCGGCCGTGGCGCCGAGGCGGGTCACCACCACGGCGAGACGGTCCTGGCCACGCACGAAGGCGACCAAGGATGCAGGTCCGGCCAGGGGGCGGTAGCCGGCGAACAGCTCCGGGCGTGCCACGCGAAGCCGCAGCGCCGTCCGGGTGACCAGGTACTTGAGCGAGTCGTCCGGGCGGAAGTCGACCGGGCGTCGGTTGTCCGGATCGACCAAGGTGAGCTGCTCGACCTCGGTGCCCTGGTAGGTGTCGGGCACGCCAGGGCAGGTCAGCCGCAGCAGGGCGAGCCCGGCCGCCTTGGCCCGGCCGGCCGGGACCACCGCGGCCAGCAACGCCTCCAGCTCGGCGCGCAGCTCGGCGTCGCCGTAGGCGCGGTCGATCAGCGCGGCCACGGCCCGCTCGTAGGCCGCGTCCGGCTCGACCCAGCTGCTGCGCAGCTTGGCCTCGCGCAGCGCCTTCTCCATGTAGGCGCGGCAGCGCTCGACCTGCAGCGGCCAGGCGCCCACCATCGTCTGCCACAGCAGCAGCGCGTCGCCCGGCTCGACCGGGCCGGCGAGCCGGGCCGTCCAGCGCTCGGCAAGCTCCCACCAGCGCTCCGGGCGCTCGCTGAGCACCGCCAGGCGGGCGCGCACGTCCTCGCCGCGCTTGCTGTCGTGCGTCGAGGTGGCGAGCAGGCTCCGCGGCCAGCGCGCCTCCCGCTCGGCGTTGGCCGCGTGGAGCTCGGCCACCGAGCGGCCGAAGCGGGCCAGGTCGCCGCCGACCTCGTTGCGCGCGACCAGGCGGGTGTCGCGGTAGCAGGCCGTGTCCTCGACGCCCTTGGCCATGACCGCGCCGGTGAGCTGCTGGAAGCGCCGCACCGCCTCCCGAGCCGGATGTTCGAGCAGCAGCGCGGCCACCAGCCGGTCGAGCGCCGCGCCCAGCTCGCCAGACGGCTCGCAGGCGGAGCGCGCGGCCGTGACCACCGCGCGGTCGGCATCGGACACCCGCTCGCGGACGTAGGTCCGGTAGACCGGGTACCGGGCGGCCAGCTCGACCACGGCCGCACGGTTCGCGACCGGGTCGCCTGGCAACCGCCTGGCGACGCCCGCGACCTCGGCGCCGAAGGAGCCGCGCAGCACCTCGCGCTTGCACGCCAGCGCCAGCGCGGCCGGGTCGGGCTCGCGGCCGCTGAGCCGCGCGTAGCGGTCCGCGAAGGTCGCGGCCGCCGCCGGGTCGACGAACAGGCCGTCGGCCGCGGCGAGGAACTCGTAGCCGGTGGTCCCGGCCACCGGCCAGGGCGGCAGCCGCTCGCCGTCCGCCAGGATCTTCTCGACCGCCACCCATGGCACACCGCGCCGGGCCAGGCGCTCCAGGTAGCCGGCGGGGTCGGCGAGCCCGTCCACGTGGTCGACGCGGAGCCCGTCGACCAGCTCCTCAGCCACCAGCCCGAGCACGGTGGCATGGCTGAGCTCGAACACCTCCGGGTCCTCCTGCCTGACCCCGACCAGCTCGTTGACGTCGAAGAAGCGCCGGTAGTTGCCGTCTCGTGCCGCACGGCGCCAGTCGACCAGCTCGTAGTGCTGCTCCTCCAGACGGGAGCTGCCCGGCGCGAGCGGGAAGCGGTGCTGGTGGTAGACGACCCAGTCGCCCTCGACCCGGAGCTGCCCGGCGACCTGGTCGAGCGGGCCGGCGAGCACCGGCAGGCGCACCCGCCCGTCGCCGGCCTCCCAGTCGATGTCGAACACCCTGGCGTAGGGAGAGTCGGGCCCGTGCCGCAGGGTCTCGACCCACCACGGGTTCTCGTGCGAGGCCGCCATGTGGTTGGGGACCAGGTCCACCACCAGCCCCATACCGTGGTCGCGCAGGGTCGCGACCAGCGCCCGCAGCCCTGCCTCACCGCCGAGCTCCGGCGCCACCTCGGTCGGGTCGACCAGGTCGTAGCCGTGCGGCGATCCGACCCGGGCACGCAGGATCGGCGACACGTACAGGTGCGACACACCCAGGTCCGCGAGGTAGCCGACCAGCCCACGCGCGGCCGCGAACCCGAACCGCCCCGAGAGCTGCACCCGATAGGTCGAGCGCACCTCGCCACGTCCGGCCACGGCTCAGGAGCGCTTGCGCAGCACCGCGAGGGAGCGGGAGGCCATCGACAGCTCCTCGCCGGCCATGTAGGTGGGGGCTTCGGCGCCGGCGGGCAGGACGAAGGCGAGGCCGGTGTCGAGCACCAGCTCGTACTCCTTGCCCCAGGGGCGGCCTGGCAGGGTGAAGTTGGCCGGCTCGGCGCCGCCGTTGAGCAGCAGCAGGAAGCTGTCGTCGGCGATGCGCTGGCCGCGTGGGCCCTGGTCGGGGATCTCGTCGCCGTTGAGGAACACGCCGAGGGTGGAGATGTCGGGCGCCTGCCACAGCGCCTCGGTCATCTCGGCGCCGTCGGGCGTGAACCAGCCGATGTCCTTCACGCCCGAGCCGTGGATGGCCTGGCCCTGGTAGAAGTTGCGGCGGCGGAACACCGGGTGGTCGCGGCGCAGGGCGATGATCGCGCGGGTGAACTCCATCAGGGCCGCCCGGCGCTCGTCCGTGCTCCAGTCCAGCCAGGAGAGCTCGTTGTCCTGGCAGTAGGCGTTGTTGTTGCCGCCCTGGCTGCGGGAGAGCTCGTCGCCGGCGGCCAGCATCGGCACGCCGGCGGAGAGCAGCACGCTGACCAGGAAGTTGCGCTTCTGCCGCTCCCGCAGGGCGACCACCTCGGGGTCGTCGGTCGGCCCCTCGGCGCCGCAGTTCCAGGAGCGGTTGTCGTCGCTGCCGTCGCGGTTGTCCTCGCCGTTGGCCTGGTTGTGCTTCTCGTTGTAGCTGACCAGGTCGTTGAGGGTGAAGCCGTCGTGAGCGGTGACGAAGTTGACGCTGGCGTAGGGACGGCGGCCGTCCGACTGGTACAGGTCCGAGGAGCCGGTGAGCCGGTAGGCGATGTCGGCCACGCCGGTCTCGGCGCCACGCCAGAAGTCGCGCATGGTGTCCCGGTAGCGCCCGTTCCACTCGGTCCAGCGCACCGGGAAGTTGCCCACCTGGTAGCCGCCCTCGCCGACGTCCCACGGCTCGGCGATCAGCTTCACGCGGCTGACCACCGGGTCCTGGTGGATCAGGTCGAAGAAGGCGCTCAGCCGGTCGACCTCGTGGAAGCTGCGCGCCAGCGAGCTGGCCAGGTCGAAGCGGAATCCGTCGACGTGCATCTCGGTGACCCAGTAGCGCAGCGAGTCCATGATCAGCGCGAGCACCTGGGGGTGGCGCACGTTGAGGGTGTTGCCGCAGCCGGTGTAGTCCATGTACAGGCGCGCGTCGTGGTCGACCGTGCGGTAGTAGGCGCGGTTGTCCAGCCCGCGGAACGACAGGGTTGGCCCGAGCTGGTTGCCCTCGGCGGTGTGGTTGTAGACCACGTCGAGGACCACCTCGATGCCGGCGGCGTGCAGGTTGCGCACCATCGCCTTGAACTCCCGCAGCTGCTCGCCGCGGCTGCCGGACGAGCAGTAGCGGGCCTCGGGCGCGAAGAAGCCGACGGAGTTGTAGCCCCAGTAGTTGGTCAGGCCACGCTTCGCCACCTCGCGCTCGGCGACGTAGTGGTGCACCGGGAGCAGCTCCAGGGTGGTGACGCCGAGCCGCTGCAGGTGGTCGATCACCGCTGGCGAGCCCATGGCGGCATAGCTGCCGCGCTTGCGCTGGGGCACGTCCGGGTGCAGGCGGGTGAAGCCGCGCACGTGGGCCTCGTAGATGACGGTGTCGGCCCAGGGCACGTCCGGCCTGCGGTCGTCGCCCCAGGGGAAGTTGTCCTGGGCCACCACCGACCTGGGCACGTGGCCGGCGCTGTCGCGGTCGTCGGGGGTGAGGTCGTCGCCGCCGACGCGGTAGCCGAACACGGACTCGTGCCAGCCGACCCTGCCCTCGATCGCCCTGGCGTACGGGTCGAGCAGCAGCTTGGCCGCGTTGAAGCGGTGCCCGCGGTTGGGCTCGTAGGGGCCGTGGACACGGAAGCCGTAGCGCTGACCGGGGCCGACCTCTGGCACGTAGCCGTGCCAGACGTGGGCGGTCACCTCGGGCAGGGCCAGGCGCCGCTCGGCGCCGTCGTCGTCGAAGAGGCACAGCTCGACCGCCTCGCCGTGCTCGGAGAAGACGGCGAAGTTGGTGCCCTCCCCGTCCCAGGTCGCTCCGAGCGGGTGAGGCCGACCGGGCCAGATCGGCTCGGGAGCCGCCGTCATCGGCCGCGCTGGGTCGCCATGCCCGACAGTCTGCCGTAGCGGCCGGGCGGCGGGGAAATCGACCCGGGGTCCGGGGCTCACGGAGCGAAGCGGGAGCCCCGGATGGATCGAGCGTCCGGGGCTCACGGAGCGAGGCGGTAGCCCCCCGCTGGATCAAGGGCGGTAGGTTGCGTGCATGTCCTCCAACGAGCTGCGTCGGCGCGCCCGGGAGCTGGGCGTCGCGACCAGCTTCGTGGACGCCGCCGGCCAGCGCCGCCGTGTCTCCGACGCCACCCTGGAGGCGGTGCTCGCCGCCATTGGCGCCGACGCGGCCGGACCTCACGATCCTCGGCCGCCGGTCGTGGTGCTGCGAAGGGGAGCGTCGAGGCCGAGGCTGCCGCGTCAGCTCGACGGCTCCCCTGGCGGGGAGCCGCTCAGCGTGGTGCTGGAATCCGGGGAGGAGCGGCCCGTGCCGCCGAGGCTCCCGGGCGACCTGCCGCTCGGCTACCACCGGATCGAGGGCGACGGCTGGTCGATCCCACTGGTGGTGGCGCCGCCCCGCTGCCAGGTGCCGGAGTGGCTGGAGCGGGGTGGCCGGGCGTGGGGCTTCGCGGCCCAGTTGTACGGGCTGCACTCCCGTGCGAGCTGGGGCTTCGGCGACCTCGGTGACCTGTCCCAGCTCGCCGGGCCGCAGGTGGCGGGCGCGCTCGGGGCGGCCTTCGTGCTGGTCAACCCGTTGCACGCGGCCGCGCCGACGCAGCCGAGCCCCTACTACCCGTCCAGCCGGCTCTTCCGCAACCCTCTCTACCTGCGGGTCGAGGCCGTCCCCGAGCTGGCGGGGCTGGACCAGGAGGGACGCGCCCGGGTGGCCGAGCTGGCCGCGGCCGGCCGGCGCCTCGGCACGGGCGCGCGCATCGACCGCGAGGCGGTCCACCAGCTCAAGGACGAGGCACTGCGCCGCTGCTACCGGGCGCTCGACGGCGACCGGGCGCGGGCCGCCGGGCTGGCCGCCTACCGGGCCGCCACCGAGGGTCTTGACCAGTTCGCCACCTTCTGCGGCCTGCAGGGCGAGCTCGGGCCCGACTGGCGCGCCTGGCCGGCCGCGTACCGCCGCCCGGCAGCCGAGGCCGTGCGCCGCTGGGCCGCCGGCCATGCCGGCGAGGTGCGCTACCACGCCTGGCTGCAGTGGCTGCTGGAGGAGCAGCTCGCGGCGGTGCCGCCGCTCCCCGTCGGCGTGCTCGGCGACCTGGCGGTCGGGGTCGACCCGGGCGGCTTCGACGCGTGGGCCTTCCAGGACGAGCTGGCCGGAGGCGTCACCGTCGGCGCGCCGCCGGACCCGCTCGGCCCGCACGGCCAGGACTGGGGCCTGCCGCCGTTCGTGCCAGCGCGGCTCGGCGCCGCCGGCTACCAGCCCTTCGCCCGCACCGTCCGCGCCGGGATGGCGCAGGTCCAGGGGCTGCGCATCGACCACGTGATGGGGCTGTTCCGCCTGTACTGGGTCCCTGAAGGGCGCCCGCCGACCGAGGGCACCTACGTGCGCTACCCGGCCGACGACCTGCTCGGCGTGGTCGCGCTGGAGAGCGCTCGGGCGGGCTCGCTGGTGATCGGCGAGGACCTCGGCACGGTGGCGCCGGGGGTGCGCGAGCGCCTGGCCGCCGAGCGGATCCTCTCCTACCGGCTGGCATGGTTCGAGCGTGGTCCTGACCTTGCGGGGTCCGTCGGGGGGCGCGGCCGGCGACCTCCGGGGCGCCGCCGGGCAGCCGACTACCCGCGGCTCGCCCTCGCCGCGGCCACCACCCACGACCTGCCGACGGTGGCGGGCTTCTTCTCCGGCGCCGACCTGGCCCGGCTCCACGACATCGGGGTGGTGGACGACGCCAGCCTGGCCGCCGAGGCCGCCCGCCAAGAGGCCGAGGGAGAGGAGCTGCGCGCCCTGCTCGCCGCCGAGGGCCTGCTGCGGCCCGGCGGCGACGGGGACGCCGGCGAGCTGATCGCGGCGCTGCACGCGTTCCTGGCGCGCACGCCGTCGATGCTGGTCGCCGCGACCCTCGAGGACGCCGTCGCCAGCACCGAACGGCCCAACGTCCCCGGCACTGTCGACCAGCACCCGAACTGGTCGCTGCCGCTGCCCCTGCCGCTCGAGGAGCTGGCCGCCGACCCCCGCGTGCGCCGGCTCGCCGGGGTGCTCGCCGCGGAGCGCCCGCTCCCCTCCGCACGCCCGCAGCGCTGACGGCACCGCGAGCGAGCCGCCCGCCGGACCCGTGATCCACCGGGGGGCTACCGCTCGGCTCTGCCGGGCCCCCCCGGCCGCCCTGCCTGCGAAGCAGTCGCCGCCTGCTCGGCCAGGGCGGCGGCGAGCGCGTCGGTGTCCTCGACCGGTACCTCGTGCGGCTTCAGCTTGCCCGCCTTGATGTCCTCGGCCCAGTGGCAGGCGACGGTGTGGCCGCTGCCGAGCTGGCGCAGCGCGGGCGCCTCGTCGTGGCAGCGGGTGGGCTGGCGGTAGGGGCAGCGGGTGTGGAAGCGGCAGCCGGGCGGCGGGTCGGCCGGCGAGGGCAGGTCGCCGGTGAGCAGGATGCGCCGCCGCCCCACCTCCACGGCCGGGTCGGGGATGGGGATCGCCGACAGCAGCGCGATCGTGTACGGGTGCAGCGGCGACTCGTAGAGCACGTCCGACGAGGCCACCTCGACGATGCGGCCGAGGTACATGACCGCGATGCGGTCGGAGATGTGGCGCACCACCGCCAGGTCGTGGGCGACCACCATGTAGGTGAGGCCGAACTCCTCCTGCAGCTCCTCGAGCAGGTTGACCACCTGGGCCTGGATGGACACGTCGAGGGCGCTGACCGGCTCGTCGGCGATGATCAGGTCTGGCCGCACGGCCAGGGCGCGGGCGATGCCGATGCGCTGGCGCTGCCCACCGGAGAACTCGTGGGGGAAGCGGCCGGCTGCCTCGGCGGGAAGGCCGACCACCTCCAGCAGCTCGCGCACGCGCGCCTCGACCTTGGCGCCGTCGCGCTCCAGGTTGTGGGTGCGGATCGGCTCGGAGAGGATCGAGGCGACGCTCTGGCGCGGGTCGAGGCTCGAGTAGGGGTCCTGGAAGATCATCTGCATGCGCCGGCGCAGGCGGCGCAGCTCCTCGCCGCCGAGCCGGAAGACCTCGTGGCCGTCGAAGCTGACGCTGCCGGCGGTCGGCTCGACCAGGCGCAGGATCGCCTTGGACACGGTGCTCTTGCCGCAGCCGGACTCGCCCACCAGGCCGAGCGTCTCGCCGCGCTCGATGTCGAGGTCGACGCCGTCCACCGCCTGCACCGCGCCGATCCTGCGCTCGAACAGCACACCCTCGGTGATGGGGAAGTGGACCTTCAGGCCGCGGACCTCGAGCAGGCTCACGGGACCCGCTCCGTGGCCTCGGCGCCGACCGGGTTGAAGCAGCGCAGCAGGTGGCGGGCGACCGAACCGTCCTGGGCCAGCTCGGGCGCCTCGGCGGTGCAGCGGGCCACGCGGTTGCCGCAGCGGGGCGCGAAGGCGCAGCCGGAGGTCCACGGGATGGTGTCCGTGACCGAGCCCTTGATCGGGTGCAGCCGCGTGCCGCGTGGCTGGTCGAGCCGGGGCACGGAGGCGAGCAGCCCGGCGGTGTAGGGGTGGCGCGGGCGGGCGAACAGCTCGTTGCGGTCGCTCGACTCGACGAAGCGCCCGGCGTACATGACGTGGACGGTCTCGCAGGTGCCCGCGACCACGCCGAGGTCGTGGGTGATCAGCAGCAGCGCGGTGTCGCGCTCGGCGATCACGGAGCGCAGCAGGTCGAGGATCTGCGCCTGGATGGTGACGTCGAGCGCGGTGGTCGGCTCGTCGGCGATCAGCAGCTTGGGCTGGCAGGCCAGGGCCATGGCGATCATCGCCCGCTGGCGCATGCCGCCGGAGAGCTGGTGCGGGTAGTCGCGCACGCGCCGCGGCGCCGCCGGGATGCCGACCGCGTCGAGCAGGGAGACCGCCTCGCGCTCGGCCTCGGCGCCCTTCTTGCCGAAGTGCCGCTGCAGCACCTCGGTGATCTGCCTGCCGATGGTGAGCACGGGGTTCAGCGAGGTCATCGGGTCCTGGAAGACCATGGCGATGTCGCGCCCGCGGATCTCGCGCAGCTCGGCGTCGGAGAGCTTGAGCAGCTCCCTGCCGCCGAAGCGGACCGAGCCGCTCACCCGCACCCCGCGCCGTGGCAGCAGGCCGAGGATGGCGAGGGAGGTGACGCTCTTGCCGCAGCCGGACTCGCCCACCAGGCCGATGGTCTCGCCCGGCTCGACCTCGAAGCTGACCCCGTCGACGGCGTGCAGCGGCCGCCGGCCGCGGCGGGAGAAGCTGACGCGCAGGTCGCCGACTGACAGCAGTGGCACGGTCACCGCCGGAACTTGGGGTCGATGGCCTCGCGCAGCCCCTCGCCGAGCAGGTAGAAGCCGAGGCAGGAGACGACGATGGCGAGCCCGGGGAAGATCGCCGCGTGGGGCGCGTTCTGCAGCAGGGACTGGGTCTCGGCGAGCATCCGCCCCCACTCCGGCACGCCCGGGTCCGAGGAGCCGAGGCCGAGGTAGGCGAGGCCGGCGGCGTCGATGATGGCGGTGGCGAGGGCGAGGGTCGCCTGCACGATCACCGGGGCGATGGAGTTGGGCACGATGTGGCCGAGCACGATGCGGCCGCGCCTGACGCCGAGCGCGCGGGCGGCGAGCACGTAGTCGCTCTCGCGCTGGGCGAGCATGGAGCCGCGCAGCAGCCGGGCGAAGATCGGCACGTTGACCACGCCGATGGCGATCATCACGGCGGTGAGGCTGCGGCCGATGGCGGCGGCGACGCCGATGGCGATCAGCAGGCCGGGGATGGCCAGCATCATGTCGACCAGCCGCATCAGCACGCCGTCGACCCAGCCGCCGAAGGCGCCGGCCAGGGCGCCGACGGCGAGCCCGACGGTGGCCCCGAAGCCGAGCGCGACCAGCCCGATGATCAGCGACGAGCGGGCACCGTAGATGATCCGGGAGAGGATGTCGCGGCCGAGCTGGTCGACGCCGAGCAGGTGCTGGGCCGAGGGCCCGGGGTAGAGGCCGGGACGGATGATGGCGAGGTCGGTGTCGCGCGGGTTGTAGGGAGCCAGCAGCGGGGCGAGCACGCCCACCAGCACGAACAGGGCGATCAGCACGAGGCCGACGATGGCGCTCGGGTTGCGCAGCAGGCGCTGGCGCACGTCGGTCCAGCGGCCGACGAACGCCTCGCCCTCGAGCTCGAGTTCCTTGGCTTCGGCTTCGGCGAGGCTCATGCGTCCCTCACCGCACCCTGATGCGCGGGTCGAGCAGCGCGTAGGTCACGTCCACCAGCAGGTTCACCACCACGAAGACGACGGCGAGGAAGAGGATGCCAGCCTGCAGCACGGGATAGTCGCGGAAGGAGATCGCCTGGTACAGCCAGGCGCCCATGCCGCCCCAGGCGAACACCGTCTCGGTCAGGATCGCTCCGGAGAGCAGCAGGCCGGTCTGCAGGCCGATGATCGTAGTGATCGGGAGCATGGCGTTCTTGAGCACGTGGCGCCGGTCGACCACGGCGGGTCCCATGCCCTTGGCCCTGGCGGTGCGGACGTAGTCCTCGTTGACCACGTCGAGCACGGCCGCCCTGGTGATGCGGGTGATGATCGCCAGGGGGATGGTGCCGAGCGCGACCGCCGGCAGGATCAGATGTCGCAAGGCGTCGACCAGAGCCACCCGGTCGTTGGTAAGGAGCGCGTCGAGCACGTAGAAGCCGGTCGGGTGGGGCGCGGTCGAGGTGGCGTCCGCGCGCCCGACCGTCGGCAGCCAGTGCAGCTTGACCGCGAAGACGTACTTCAGGATCAGGCCGAGGAAGAACACCGGGATGGCCACGCCGAGCAGCGAGCCGGCCACCGAGAGCTGGTCGACGACGCCCTGGTAGCGCTTGGCGGCGACGAAGCCGAGCGGGATGCCGAGGCCGACCGCGAAGATCATGGCCGCGACGGTGAGCTCGACGGTGGCCGGGAAGCGCTCGCGGATCTCGGTGGTGACCAGGCGCCGGCTCACCACCGACTGGCCGAAGTCCAGCCGCACCACCGAGTGCAGGTAGGACAGGTACTGCTGCCACAGCGGGCGGTCGAACCCGTAGAGGTGTCTGGCGCGCTCGACCGCCTCCTGGGTGGCCCGCTCGCCGAGCAGCGCCTGGATCGGGTCGCCGGGCAGGGCGCGGATCCACACGAACACCAGGATCGAGAGGCCGATCAGGATGGGGACGAGCTGGATCAGGCGCCGGACGGTGAACTTCAGCACGGCTGTGTGGTGACGCCGGGGCGGCCCGCTTCCGCTGGCCGTCCCGGCGCACGCTCCTCCTTTTCAGAAACGCGCTATCCCAGGGACACCGTGGAGAACAGCTCGGTGGTGACCGGGCTCGGCACGTAACCCTTGACGTTCTTGGTGAACACCAGGAACGGCCCGGTGTGCGCGTAGGGCACGCCGGGGAGGAACTTCATGATCGTCTCGTTGGCCTGCTTGTAGTCGTCGACCCGCTTGGCCGCGTCGGTCTCCCGCTCGGCGGCGTCGAGCTGGGAGAAGATCTCCTTGTTGGTGAAGCCGAACTGCGGCGAGTACTTCTGGAAGAAGGTGCCGACGAAGTTGTCGGCGTCGCCGAAGTCGCCGGTCCAGCCGAGCAGGAACATGGCGGCCTGGCCGGACTGGGTGGCGTTGTTGTAGTCGGGCCGCCACGGCGCCGACTTCGGCACGATCTTGAAGCCGACCTTCTCCAGGTCGGACTTGAACGCCTGGAAGTTCGCCGCCGGGTCGGGCATGTACGGCCGGCTCACCGAGGTCGGGTACCAGAACTCGATGGTCGGGTTCTTCACCCCGGACTCGGCGATCAGCTGCTTGGCCTTGGCGGGGTCGTAGGAGTACTGGGTGACGCCGTCGTTGTAGCCCTGCACCAGCGGTGGCATGAACTCCTTGGCCACCTCCGAGCCGGGCGGGTACTTGGCCTTGATCAGGGCCTCGCGGTTGAGCGCGTAGGCGACCGCCTGGCGGATCTTGAGGTTGTCCAGTGGCTTCTTCTTCTGGTTGAAGCCGACGTAGGCGACGTTGAACGCTGGCCGCTGGATCACCTGGTAGTTGGCCTTGAGCTGCTCGACGTCGTTGGGGTCGGCGTTGTCGTAGCCCTGGATCTCGCCGGCCTCGAGCGCCTGCCGGCGGGCGGCGAGGTCGGGGATGGTGCGGATGATGACCTTGTCGAGGATCGACTTCGGGCCCCAGTAGTCGGGGTTGCGCACCAGCACGAGCTTGTCGTTGGCGGCGAACGACTCGAACTTGAGCGCGCCCGTGCCGGTCGGGTGCTGCAGCCCGTAGGTGCCGTCGAACTTGGGCGAGTCGGCGCTGCCCGACACCTTGTCGGCGTCGTACTTCTTCAGCGCGTCCGGGCTCTGGATGGAGAAGGCCGACATCGACAGGGCCGACAGGAAGGATGCCGACGGCGCGGTCAGGTTGACGACGGCGGTGCTGTCGCTCTTGGCCTCGCAGGACTGGTAGAGGCTCGGGGCCTTCTTGTCGCTGAAGCCCCCGAAGACGGTCACCCAGTAGTACGAGACGGAGTCGCTCTGCAGCAGGCCCTTGAAGTTGTACCAGCGGTCGAAGTTGGCGCAGACCGCCGCGGCGTTGAAGGGCGTCCCGTCGTGGAACTTGACGCCCTGTTGCAGCTCGAACGTCCAGCTCTTGCCGTCGCTGCTCGCCGTCCAGGACTTGGCGAGGCTCGGCTCGATCTCGGTCGAGCCGGCCTTGGTCTTCACCAGGCCCTCGTAGATCTGGTTCGTCGCCCGGATCGACTCGCCGTCGGAGACGAACGCCGGGTCGAGGCTGACCGGGTCGGCCGAGGCGGCGAACACGATCGTGCCGCCCTGCTTGGCACCGCCGCCTCCCCCGCTGGTGCTCTTCTGCCCGCCACAGGCGCTCGCGGCCAGCACCAGCACGGCCGCAAGCCCGATCACGCGCAGCATCGCGCCGGATCGTTGCAAGAGTCCCACCTCCCACCACGCAAGGCGCCACGTCGGCACCCGGCATTTCTGAGATTCGACCCCATGAGCCCACTACTGCGCAATGCCTCGTAGACCTCTCTAACCTGGCTACGGCGGCCGGCGTCAAACCTTCTTGAATTGCTCGAAGGGCTGGCGGCACTGGTTGCACCAGTGGATCGCGCGGCACAGGGTGGGGCCGAAAGGGTTCTCCAGGACCGTGTCGCGTGAGCCGCAGTAGGGGCATCTGGCCACCCGCCTGGTGGTGATGGTGGGGAACAGGGCCTCCCCAGAGGCGTGCGGCGCCGGCGGCGCGAAGCCGCTCTCGCGCAGCTTGCGGCGGCCCTCGGGGGTGATCCGGTCGGTGGTCCACGGCTCGGCGAAGGTCGCCTCGACCGCCACCTCGGGAGCCATGCCGGCGAGCCGCTCGGCGATCGACCCGCGGATCACCTCGAGCGCGGGGCAGCCGACGAAGGTCGGCAGCATCTCGACCCGGATGCGGTCGGCGTCGGCCTCGACCGACCGGATGATGCCGAGCTCCACCACCGAGACGGCCGGGATCTCGGGGTCGGGCACCTCGGCGAGGGCGTCCCAGACCTGCTGCTCCATCCCTTCGACGGTGGTGGCCATGGACGGCTCCCCTACCAGGTCGCGCCAGGCTCGGAGCGGTACACCGAGGTGAACTCGCCCCACAGCCAGCGGAAGTCCTCGCCACGACGGTGCCGCCGCCCGTCGAGGGTCACCGCGAAGGTCGGCTCGAGGCGCCCCGCGGCGCGGCGGAAGGGGAAGGGCAGCTCCAGCTCGGCGAGGAGCGGCGCCAGCTCGGCCAGCCAGCGCTGCCTGCAGGCGTCCAGCGGCTCGGTGAGGATGCCGGCTTCGAGCAGCAGCTCCTCGCCGTCCGGCGGGGTGAGCACGGTGAGCGCGTCGGGCCAGAGCCGCCCGCAGGCCTCGAGCAGGCGCCGCCTCGGCTCATCGCTGGACTGGGCGAGGCGCCGCATCCAGGCGTGCATGTGGGCAAGGTGGTAGCTCTCCTCGCGGCGCATCTTGGCCGCCAGGCCCGCCAGCGCCTGCAGCGACGAGCCGGCGAGCGCCGCCAGGCGCACGGCGTCGGCGGTGTCGTAGAGGAAGCGGCGCGCGATGCTGAACGCCCAGTCGCCGCGGGCGTGGTCCAGCAGCGCGGCGTGGCGGTACTCGTCGGCCTCGCGGCCGAAGGCGAGCTCGTCCGCGCTGGTCCCGGTGAGCTGGGCGAGCAGCTCGTAGAGGGCCTGGGCGTGGCCGATCTCGTCCTGGGCGAGGGAGCTGAAGGCGACGTCCTCCTCGAGCACCGGCGCGATGCCGGTCCACTCCGAGTCCCAGAAGCCGAGCACGAACTCGTCGTCGGCCATGCACAGCAGCAGCTCGGCGAGGGCGGCGGCGACGGGCTGCTCGAGGCCGAGCGCGGCGGCGCCGGGGGTGGCGAGGGCGGTCATCACGCCTCCACCCCCTGCTGGCCCGAGGCGACCACCGGGTCGTCGTCCTCGTCGGCCGCGTCGGAACCGGCCCGCTCGCGGGCGGCGGCGAGCTTGCGCTTGATCTCGGTGGAGTAGCCGACCGGCTTCTTGAACGAGCGGTCGAACGGCGGCCGCAGCAGGTCGGGGTCGGTGACGTCGCTGATGGCGGCGCGCGGCACCACCCAGAGCCGCACGGACTCCTGGCGCCTGCTGTAGAACTCGCGCGCGTAGTGCGCCGCCAGCTCGGCGTCGGGCGCCAGCAGGTTGCCGCCGTGGGTCATGGGCCCGCCCTCCCTCTCCTGGCGGAACACCTCGAAGATCTCCATCGCCGCCACCCACTCAGGCCGCTCGAGGCGCGCGCATGACGGTCTCGCGCACCCAGCGGGTCTGCTCGTAGTTGAGCCGCCGGAAGGCGAGCCGCTCGGCGGACTTGGGGCCGTGGCCGGTGACCACCGCGTACAGCTCCTTCCAGTCCGGCTCGCTGTAGCGCCACTGGCCGCTGTCCGGGTCCTGGCGCAGCTCGGGGTCTGGCGGCTCCAGGCCGATCTCGCGCAAGCGCGGCACGTAGACGTTGAGGAACTCCTGGCGCAGCGTCTCGTTGTCCTTGTTCTTGATGCGCCAGGCCAGGTCGCGGTCCTTGGCCGGGTCGGTGCGCGGCCCGTGCATCTGCATCAGCGGCCCCCACCACCGCTCCAGCGCGTCCCGCACCAGCCGGCGCTGGCGCGCGCTGCCGTTCATCATGGTCAGCACCACGTCGCGCCCGTGCATGATGTGGACCGACTCCTCCCAGCAGATCTTCTTCATGGTGCGCCCGTAGGGCGCGTAGGAGGACTCGCGCAGGGCCTGCTGGGCGACGATCGCCGCCGCGTCGACCAGCCAGGCGATGATGCCGACGTCGGCCCAGCTCTCGGTCGGGTAGTGGAAGACGTTGTGGAACTTGGTGCGGCCGGCGAGCAGGTCCTCGAGCATCGCCTCGCGGGGCTTGCCGAGGTCCTCGGCCACCCGGTACAGGAGCTGCGCGTGGCCGACCTCGTCCTGCACCTTGGCGCTGAGGGCGAGCTTGCGCCTGAGGGTGGGCGCCCGCAGGATCCACTCGCGCTCCGGCAGCACGCCCATCAGCTCCGAGTTGGCGTGCATCTCCACGAACCTGCGGACGGCCTCGCGGTACTGCTCGGGCATCCAGTCGCCAGGCTCGACCTTGCCGCCCGAGGCGACGTGACGGTTGAAGGCCTGGATCCGCTTGGCGTCGTTCATGGGGTTCTCCTGTGGACCGGTGTGGGGATGGGTTGGAGGCCGCGCAGGAACAGTTCGGCGTACTGCTCGGCCACCTGGTCGAGGGAGAGCGGTCCGTCCGCGCGGAACCAGCGCGGCAGGGCGTTGACGGCGGAAAGGACGAGGGTGGCCGCGAGCTTCGGGTCGGGGCCGTCGGCGAGCTCGCCCGAGGCCTGGCCCTCGGCGATGACGCGCTCGAACATGGCCTGGTAGCCGTCGCGCGAGCGGGCGATCGGCTCGCGCCGCTCCTGGCCCAGGAAGGTCCACTCGTAGAGGTACACGGAGGCTCGCTCCAGGCCGTCGGCGAGCACGCCGACGTGCGCGTGGACCATCGCCCTGAGCCGCGCGGCGGCACCGCCCGAGCCTTCGGCGAGCGGCCGCACGGCGGCGTGGAAGCGTCCGGAGGCGTCGTCGACGATCGACCAGAGCAGCTCCTCCTTGGAGGCGACGTGCGCGTACAGGCTGCCGCCCTGCAGGTCGAGCGCGCCGGCGATGTCGCGCATGCTGGTCGCCGCGTAGCCGCGGCCGGAGAACAGCGCGCTGGCCGCGTCCTCGATCTGCCGGCGACGGTTGCGCATCCGAGTGCTCATCGCGTTTCCTAACTAACGATTGTTAGGAAATGCTAGCAACGCCACCATGGGCGCGGCAAGCCGGTCTGCTCAGCTCGCCTCCAGCTCGAACCAGAGCACCCGGCCAGCGGCGTCGCCACTCCAGCCCCAGCGGGTGGAGAGGGCGTTGACCAGCTCCAGGCCGCGACCGGTGAGGGCGTCGAGCTGGTGGACGCGGCGCCGCGGCGACTGGGGGGCACCGGCGTCGTGGATCTCGACCCGCAGCCGCGCGCGAGCCAGCCGGCAGCGGACCTCGAAGCTGCCGCCGGCCTCACCGGAGGCCGAGTGCAGCACGGCGTTGGTCGCCGCCTCGCTGACCAGCAGCCGAGCGGTCTCGCCGAGATCGGATCCCTGACCCACCATGCCGAGGACGAAGCCCCGGGCCGCCGCCACCTGGTCGCTGCGGCCGGCGAAGCGCTTGCGCGCGGCGGCCGAGCGACGGGGAAGAGGCTCGGAGCTGGTCTCCGGATTGCGCATCATCTGGCCTTCGGCGTCGTCGCGGAACGCTTGATACTGCTGGATCGGGCCGGACGCCTTGAAGTTGCCACCCGGACGCCAGGCCAAACTGGTTCTTTGTGCCTAGTATTCGCGAGCCGATCGGCGCAGCTCACGGACCTGGCGCTACGCTTGGCGCGCCACCGTGACGAGGAGGCCGACGACGTGCTGAACCCGACCCACCGCCTGCGGATCGAGTACTGCGTCCCCTGAAGCTACCTGCCACGTGCCGTCGGTCTGGCGGACGAGTTGCTGGCGGGCTGGGGCCCGGTGATCGCCGAGCTGACCCTGGTGCCGTCGAGCAGTGGGCGCTTCGAGGTCACCCTCGACGGCGAGCTGATCTACTCCAAGGCGAGCACGCGCCGTCACGCGGCCGCGGAGGAGGTCGCCGGCCTCGTCCGCGAGCGCATCGGCCCTGAGCTGCTGAGCGCCTGAACCCGGGCGGTTGGCCTCAGGCGCCGCCTCCTGGCCGCTCCGGGCGCCGCGTGGTCCTCGCCGGCCGCCTGGCGGTCGCCCTGGCCGGCTTGGCCCAGCGCCCCACCCGGAACGCCGACGGGCACAGCTCGGCCAGCTCGCAGGCGTCGCAGCGAGGGTCCTTGGCGCTGCAGACCTCGCGGCCGAACCAGATGAGCCGGTGCGAGAAGATGGTCCACTCCTCCGCCGGCACCAGGCCCATGAGGTCGACCTCGACCTTCTCCGGGTCGTGGTTGCGGGTCAGGCCGAGACGGCGCGACAGGCGCCCGACGTGGGTGTCGACCACCACGCCGTCGTTGCGGCCGAAGAACGAGCCGAGCACCACGTTGGCGGTCTTGCGGCCGACGCCGGGGAGCTGGACCAGCGCCTCCATGCTGTCAGGCACCTCGCCACCGTGGTGGGAGACCAGGTGGCGGGCGGCGCCCTGCAGCGAGCGGGCCTTGTTGCGGAAGAAGCCGGTCGGCACGATCGCCCGCTCCAGCTCGGCGGGGTCGGCGGCGGCCATGTCGGCGGGGGTCGGGTAGCGGGCGAGCAGACCAGGGGTGACCTTGTTGACCGTCTCGTCGGTCGACTGGGCCGACAGGATGGTCGCCACCAGCAGCTCCCAGGCCGAGCCGTGGGTCAGCGCGGTGCTCACGTCGGGGTAGCGCGCGGCCAGCCGCCGGCGGATCTCGGCGCTGCGGCCGGCGCGGGCGGTCTTGGACTCGCGTCCCCGCGGCGGCAGACGCTCGGGCAGGCTCACGCGCACCCTCCAAGCGCGGGGGGTCCGGGGGGCTCAAGGAGCGGAGCGGTAGCCCCCCGGAGGATCGGGTGGGAACCAAGGGGTGCAGTCGTCATGGAGCGGATGGTATGCGGCCCAACTCCGGCCGGACAAGAAATGGGGCGAAGCGCGCCGAACCACTCGACAAGCTGGGTACACTCTGAAGCAGGGGAATCATCGTCTCCCCGTCCAAGCTCACCTTGCCGGTCGGCGACCGGCCGAGCGCGCGTCGGAGCGACCAGCAGGAGGAGCAGATGGGCAGCAAGGGCAGGTACGTCGGACATGGGGCCTTACTGGCCGCCGGGGCGCTCACCACCACCCTGGCGGCCGAGATGCTGGCGGCGATCCGCCACAAGTTCATCGCCTCGGAGCCGATGCTGGCGATCGGCGGCGTGCTCGGTCCGGACGACGGCGAGCCGTTCACCGTGGCGGTGCTCGGTGACAGCTCGGTGGCCGGGGTCGGGGCGGAGCGGCCCGAGGACACGCTCGCCTACGGCGTGGCCGCGGCGCTGGCCGAGTGCCACCGGGTGACGCTGCACTGCCTCGGCGTCTCCGGCGCGCGCCTCGCCAACGTGGTGAGCGAGCAGCTGCCGCAGCTCGCCGGCCTCGACGCCGACGCGGTGCTGGTCTGCGTCGGCACCAACGACGTCACCCACGGCACCTCCACCCGCGCGCTGCGCTACCACCTCCGCGCCCTGGCGAGCGGCCTGTCGACGGTCGCCCCGAACGCCGTCGTGGTGGTCTCAGGGCTGCCCCCGGCCGACGTCTGCCCCGCCTTCCACCCGCCCCTGCGCCACCTGCTCGGCCTGCGCGCCTGGGCGCTGACCCGCCTGTACCGCTCCGAGCTGGCCAACAGCGGCATCACCCTGTTCGACATCGCCGGCGAGACGCGCCCGGCCTTCCGGGGCAGGCGGGAGATGTTCAGCGACGACCTCTTCCACCCGTCCAGCGTCGGCTACGCGTACCTGGGAGAGATCTACGGCAGGGCGGTCCGCGAGGCGGTGGAGCGGGCCCGCGCCGCCGCGCTCGGCCGCGACGCCCTACCCCTGGCCGGTGACCTCGCCGGCTGACGGGGCGGCCGCCCCGTCCGTTGCCAGCTCGCCGAGCGCGCCGTCCGGTCACGCCATGGCCAGCCCGGAGGTGACCAGCGCCCGCTTCGGTCTCGACCACTACCTCGGCCTGCCAAGGGTGTCCGGGCTGGTGCTCGCGCCCGACGGCAGCCGCCTGGTGGTGTCGGTGGCGACCGCGGCCCCCGACGGCAAGCGCTTCGTCAGCGCGCTGTGGGAGCTCGACCCCGAGGGGCGCCGCGCGCCCAGGCGGCTCACCAGGTCGGCGCCGGGAGAGACCGGCGCGGCCTTCCTGCCCGACGGCTCGCTGCTGTTCTCCTCCGCGCGCAAGGACCCGGCAGCCAAGGCCGACGGGCGCGACGGCGACGAGGAGCGGGCCGCGCTGTGGCTGCTACCAGCCGCCGGGGGCGAGGCAAGGCAGGTCGCCGCCACCCCCGCCGGGATCCACGCCGTGCGGGTGGCCCGCGACAGCGGCACGGTGGTCTACGCCAGCGGCGTCCATCCGGGTGCCGAGACCCTGGAGGAGGACGAGCGCCGCGCCAAGGCGGCGGCCGCTGCCGGCGTGGTCGCCCAGCTGATCGAGCACTACCCCATCCGCCACTGGGACCACTGGCTGGGACCGCGCGAGCCGCGGCTGCTCAGCGCCTCGCCCCCTGGCGACGGCGAGGCCGGCCTCGGGCCGGCCACCGACCTCACCCCGGTGCCCGGCCGCGCCCTCGACGAGGCCTCCTTCGCGGTCACCCCCGACGGCTCGAGCGTCGTCACCACCTGGGAGGCGAGCAGCCCGAGGCGGCCGCACACCCTGCTGGTCGCGCTCGACGGGCAGGACGACCGGCGCGTCCTGGTCGACCACTTGGACGTGTTGCTGCGCGAGGTGGCCTGTTCACCCGACGGGCGCCTGGCGCTCTGCCAACGGGCCACCTACGGCAGCCACGAAGCCGCCCCCGAGGTCACCCTCTGGCTGGTCGACCTGGCCAGCGGCGAGGGCCGTGACCTGCTGCCCGGGTTCGAGGGCTGGCCGGCGGGCGCGGCCTGGGCGCCGGACGGCAGCGCGCTGTACTTCGTGGCCGACGCCGACGGCCGCACCCCGGTGTACCGCGTCGAGCTCGGCGGCGAGCGGGACGGCCAGGTCACCCGGCTGACTGGCGAAGGGGCGTATTCCGACCTGTGTCCCGCGCCCGACGGGCGCCGCCTCTACGCGCTGCGGTCGAGCCTCACCACGCCGCCGGAGGCGGTGGTGCTCGAGGCGGCCGCTTCGGGCCAGGAACCGCGGGCGCTGCCGACGCCAGGCCTGCCGCTGACCGTGCCGGGCAGTGCCACCGAGCTGGAGGCGACCGCCGACGACGGCACCAGGGTCCGCTCCTGGCTGGTCCTGCCGCCAGGCGCCGGCCCGGGCAGCCCCGCGCCCCTGCTGGTGTTCATCCACGGCGGACCCCTGTCGTCCTGGAGCGACTGGAGCTGGCGCTGGAACCCGCAGCTGCTGGCGGCACGGGGCTACGCCGTGCTGCTGCCCGACCCGGCGCTGTCCACCGGCTACGGCCAGGCGTTCATCGAGCGGGGCAGGGGACGCTGGGGCGAGCGGCCCTTCACCGACCTGATGGCCGCGGTGGAAGCGGCGGTGGCGCGGCCGGAGGTGGACGGGTCGCGCAGCGCCGCCATGGGCGGCTCGTTCGGCGGCTACATGGCCAACTGGGTGGCCGGCCACACCGGGCGCTTCCGCTGCATCGTCACCCACGCCAGCATCTGGTCGCTCGGCCAGTTTCGCGGCACCACCGACTACGCCTCCTGGTGGGAGCGCGAGTTCGGCGACCCGGAGCACGAGCGGGCGCGCTACGAGGCGAACTCGCCCGACCGGCACGCCGGTGCCATCCGCACGCCCATGCTGGTGATCCACGGGGAGCGGGACCACCGCGTGCCCATCAGCGAGGCGCTGCGCCTGTGGACCGACCTCAGCCTGCGCGAGGTGGAGGCCAAGTTCCTCTACTTCCCGGACGAGAACCACTGGATCCTCAAGCCGCAGAACGTCCGGCTCTGGTACGAGACGGTGTTCGCCTTCCTCGACCACCACGTCCTCGGCAAGGAGTGGACCCGGCCCGCGCTGCTGTAGTACGGCAGCCGCAACGCCTGCGTCACGATTCGGTCGGATCACGGCACCCGCCCGTAGACTGCGCCTCTCCATGGAGGGAGGTGCTCACGATGCGACGGGTGCTGGTCGTGGCGTTGCTGCTGCTGCTCGCCGGCTGCAGCCGCGGGGGCGGCCGACAGGAGTCATCCGGCCCGCTCAACGACGCCGACGTCGCCTTCGCGCAGGGCCTCCTGGTCGCCGACGACCACGCCACCGAGGTGGTCGAGCTGGTCAGCGACCACACCACCCGGCCGGAGCTGACCCAGCTCGCCGCCAAGGTCGAGAGCAGCCGCGGCGCGGAGATCACCAAGCTGCAGGGCTGGCTCGGCCGCTGGGGCAAGCCGGTCGAGCCTGGAGCCGGGCTCGACCCAGAGACCCAGCTTCCCCCGGGGCTGATCAGCGACGAGCGGCTCAACCAGCTCGACCAGCTCAAGGGAACACCGTTCGACCTCGCCTTCGTGGACGCGTTCACCAGCCACCACCGAGGCGTGATCGAGCTGGCCCAGCGGGAGCTGCGCGACGGCTCGCTCGGTGAGGTCAAGGCGTTCGCCCGCCAGGTCGCCGACGGACGCCAGGCCGAGATCGACGAGCTGGCCCGCTGGAAGCAGGCCTGGTCGTAGGCCTCCCTGGAACGGCGGCCGTCAGGGCAGCTCGGTGCCGTGCTTCTCGGCGCGCTCGCCGAGCACCGGCCAGTCCCGCTCGCTGACCGGCTCGACCAGGAGCTGAAGCTCGTCGAGGAAGGCGCAACGGTCGCCGGCGATCTCCGGCACGGTGCCGAACGGCACCACCAGCATCTCGCCGCCGTCCTTCTCCCGCGCCGTCAGGAAGACGAAGTCGACCGGGGTGAACAGGTGGCCGATGCTGCTCGGGGTCCACACCGCCACCCGCACGGCACCGGCCCCGCCGCCCGCGTCGACCTCGATCTCGCTGGCCTCGTAGTAGCGCTCCGGATCGACGTACTGCGTGCGCCGGATGGCGCCGAGCAGCCGCTCGGCGAACAGCTCGTCCTCGGAGGCCCGATCCTCCGGGGGGCTGTCGCTCAGCTCGGCGAGGAGGCGTTCGCCGAGGTAGAAGTCGCGCACCGGGCCACGGATGGTGACCTGGCCGCGCTCGCGGGCGACCTGCGCCACCAGGCGGGTGGCGGAGCGCACCTGGCGGGCGGCCCAGTCGGCGCCGTAGCGCCCGTCCAGCTCGGCGACGGCCAGCTCGTCCGAGTCCTCCGGACGGACGCCGGCGCCGGCCAGCTCGGCGGTGGCACGCACGAAGCGCAGGCCGAGCTCGTAGTCCTCGGGCGAGGAGCAGGCGAGCAGCCGGACGTTCACCGCGCCGTGCTGGTGGCAGACCTCGACGCCACGGGTGGAGACGCCAGGCAGGAACAGGTGCACGCACATCGGCGGCCAGGCGCCGCCAGTAGCGCCGACCTCCTCCCCTTCCTCGAAGCGGAGGTCCTTGTCACCGATGCGGTCCACGATGCTGGCGAGCGGCGGGGGAGTGGCCGTCGCCACGGAGAACGAGAAGCTCACGCTCACCCCTAGGTCAGATCGGGTACCTGAGGGATCGGCTGGACAATGGGGGGTCGCCGGCCGCCACGGCCGGCCTCGCGGCCGGACGTGGCGGAGCGAGCCTATCGCGGACGCGCGGGTGGCCGCCGCCTCGCCGCGCGGCGCTCGCTCGGAAGGCCGCGTAGCGCGACCACCACCAGGGCCGTGCCGAGGCCGACCACCACGGCGACCGAAACCCGGGTCACCAGCGGCCCGAGGGCGGAGGGGAGCTGGGAGTCGGCCAGCACCGGCAGGTCGAGCGCGCCGCCGGCCAGCAGCAGGAACACCGAGGCAAGCAGCAGGTAGGTACGGGCGGCCAGGTCCTTCCGTGCGACCAGGCGGGCGATCGCCAACCCCCCGACCACCCAGGCGGCGATCGAGACGCTCATGCCGTAGGTCTTGGTGACCGCCGAGGCGGTCGAGGCGAGCCACGAGCCGACCGTGTGGAGCACGTCGGCGACGACGGCTGCGCCGGTGGCGACCATCAGGGCGAGGCGCCACCGCGGGGTGCGGACCGCCAGCAGCAGCGCGGCGCCGAGCACCACCGCAAGCAACGCCCAGGGCAGCGGCGACGGACCAGGGACCCAGGTCACCGTGCCGCTGATCAGGATCGTCTGCTCACCTGCGCGTAGCGGGATCTGCCACTTGGGCACGACCAGGTGGCGCTCGCCGCGGGCGCGGCGCACCTCCGGCGGGTCCTGTGGGTTGGTCCAGTGGCTGCGCTGGTCGGGCCAGACCGCCAGCGGCCGGGAGCCGATCCGGCGCCACAGCGGCGGGGCGGTCGGGTCGTACTCGGACGGCGCCTTCCCCGCCGGCGCGAGCGAGCGGTTGGCCCAGCTCGTCGGCGAGCGCCGGTTCTCGAAGACCCCGTCGGGCCCCACCCGCAGGTACGGCTCCTGGCTGTAGCCGAGCACCAGCACCTCGCGGCCGCTGGTGTTCTCCAGCTCGATCTTGGCGCCCGCCTCGCGCATGCGCACCGAGAGCCCCTGGAGCGGCGGGCTGATGCCGGTGACCTCGCTGCGGTAGCTGGTCGGCCGCAGGCCGACCCCGACCCCATGGGCCGCCGCCGGGGCGGCCACCACCAGCGGCAGCCCCGCCGCGGCCAGCAGCACCAGTCCCAGCCGTGCGGCGATCCGGCCCGGACGCGCCCAGGCGGTCCTGGCCGGGCCGCCGTTCACCGCTTCCCTCCCCCGTCCGGCGGCCTCCCGGCCGCGCCGCCGTTATCCTGCTCGCCACGCCGGTCCCGCTCGCTGCCCGCCTTGCGGTCCTCGCCCCCGACCACGGTGTCCTCCTCGTCGCCCTCCGCGTCCTGCTGGCGCCGTCTCTTTCGCTCACGGCGTCGCCGTTGCCTCAGTCGTCCTCGTCGGGCCCCACCTCACCAGCCCGCTCACCCTGGTCCCCACCCGCGCTGGCCTCCTCACGGCTGCTGTCCTCCTCGCCAGCCTCCCCGTCACCGCCGGCGACCTCGGCTTCGAGGCGCTGGTAGGCGCCGCGGCGGCGGAAGAAGAACAGCGCCGCCAGCAGCAGCAGGAGCACGCCGGCGACCAGGGGACCCTGGCGGTAGATGCGGTCGCTCAAGGAGTTGCTGTTCGTGGAGCCGGCCGCGATCCCGGCGATCACGTAGCCGGGCTCGCTGAGCTGCGCGTTGACCTGGTGGGTGCCTGGCACGTCCACGCTCGGCAACTGCGTCCAGGCACGGCCGTCGCGCGAGTGCAGCACCACGTGACCTGCCGGGTCGGACACCGGAGCGGACAGCAGCGGGTAGACGAGCCCGAGGCTGAGCTCGCCGTCGACCGTCCCGATCGACTGCTTGCTCGGCAGGTAGCTCGCCTGGACCCGGTAGGCGTTGCCGGCGATCAGCATGCCCTCAGGCGGCGAGGCGAGCGTGGTCGGGTCGACCGGGGTGACGTCGACGGCGACCTTGGTCTGGGCGGAGCTCGCCTTGAACGCCGCCTGGCCGAGGATCAGGGTCACCTGCGTGTCCTGGGTGGAGAAGGCCCCCACCTGGGAGCCGCCGCCGGTCAGCTTCGCCTCGAAGTGGCCGCTGCTTGGAGCCTTGTTGCCCGAGGCCAGCTCCGGTGGCGGCTTGACCCAGCGGTAGGGGGCGCGCGGGGCGAGGCCGTCGAGCAGCGGCCGCCGCGCCCACGGGCCGAGCGCCCCTGAGGCCAGCGCGCCGGCCAGGTAGGCGACGGCGGCGAGCAGCCCGGCCAGCGCGGCCACCCGCCGGGTGCTACCCGTGCCGTGGCGCCTCGCGGGCAGGTCGGTCGCCCGCCGACCCTGACAGCTGACCGGCCTCATCGGCGGATCGGGATGAAGTTGAGGGGCGCGGTGGCGAACGCCGGCGGCCAGGTCACGTCGCGGTGGTTGACCCTGGTCCACTGCCAGATGACGCTGGCCGCCTCCAGGTTGGCGCCCGGGTCGGGGTCGCCCGGCCCGCCGAACGCGAGGCCGCTGCCGTTGGGCAGCCCACCACGAGCCAGGTGCACCGACCTTGCCGCGGCGGCGACGTCCGCCGGCTTCATCGACTTCGCCGCGGGCAGCACGTAGTGGAACAGGGCCCACGCCCCGGAGAAGCCGGCGAGGGCGGGCGCGCTCATGGAATGGCCGTAGGCCGCCTTGTAGGCGGCGTCGGCCCGGGCGAGCAGGTCACGGGCCGGCCCGGCGAGCCCCTTGGGGTTGATCCCGTGAGTGTCGGGCTTGTCCGAGGCGAACAGCCCGACCGCGTCCTTGCCGAGCTCGGCGCCGAACTGTGGCATGCAGAAGCTGGACGAGGTGCCGATGCTGGCGAGCAGCGGCAGGTGCTGGCGCACGGTCTCGCGGCGCAGCGCCACCCCGTCCTCGAGGTAGGCGACCGCGAACAGCACGTCCGGCTTGACCGCGGCGATGCGCCGCACCAGCGCGGCGCGGTCGAAGGAGCGCGGGTCGTAGGTGAACGAGCCGGCCAGCTTCAGGTGACGCCGGCGCAGCTCCGCGACCGCGCCGGCGGCGACGGCCGAGCCGTACTCGTCGTCGACCGAGGTGACGGCGAAGCGCAGCGAGGCCGGGTCGCGGTGGAGCTTGGCGGCGAACCGGTCGGCGATGAAGGAGATGGCCTCCTGGCCGAGGATGCCGCCGGTGGGCGCCACCCGGAAGACCAGCTTGCCGCCGCCGACGCCGGCCATCATGCCGACCGCGCCGGTCTCCCAGTAGAGCCGGCCACGGCCGACCGCCGCCTGCGCGGCCGGGCTGGAGATGGTGCTGCCGTAGCTGCCGACGAACAGGTCGACACCCTGGTCGGCCAGGCCCCTGACGGCGCCGGGGGCGACCTCGGCCACCGGCACGTCGACCTGGCTCAGCTCGAGCCGTCGGCCGTCCACGCCGCCGTCCGCGTTGACCAGGTCGGCGGCGACCTTGACGCCACGGAACTCGTCGATGCCGCCGACCGCCTGCGAGCCGGACAGCGGGTAGATCGCGCCGATCCTGACCGGCTTGTCACGCCCGGTGCAGGACGCCAGCGCCAGCACGGCCACCAGGGCCGTCGCGAGCAAGCGGACTCGTCTCATCCGAGCCGGATCACCACCATCAGGTTGGCCGCGGCATGGGTCGCCGCGGGGACGGTCCAGGAGCCCGAGGACCAGCGCTGCCAGCCGAACAGCAGCCCGGCACCGAGGTCGACCGGAAAGGCCGCCATACCATAGAAGGGGAGGTGCACGAGGGCGAACACCAGCGCCGCGACGGTGACGGCGAGCAGCGCCCCGCCGCGGGCAACCAGCAGGCGGTACAAGGCCTGGCGGAAGAGGGCCTCCTCGGCCACCGCGGCGGCCAGGCCGAGGAACACCGCGACGGCGTCGGCGGGCGCGGGCGGGACCGGCCGCACGGCCAGCACCACGGCGGCGACCGCCAGCAGGCCCACCCCGAGCACCGCCGGCCAGGCCAGCGGGCCGGCCGGGACGGCGCGGCGCGCTCTCCCCGACCCTCCCGGAGCGCCTGACGACCGCCGCAGCGCGGCGGGCAGGCCAGCCCCCGCCACGGCGAGGGCGAGATAGCCGGCGGCGAGCGCCGGCCGCCCGAGCGGCAGCGCCGCGATCTGCGGCCGGAGCAGCAGGAAGCCGAGGCCGCCCGCGACCACGGGAAACGCCGAGGGCGGGACCGGCGCGGCCCACCGTCCGACCAGCCCTCCCGACGCCCGGCTGCTCATCACTTGACCAAGAAGGCGGCCTGGGTCAGCACGCGCGGGTCGAACGGCAGGTGGTCGGCGGCGACGAACTCCACCTTGACCACGTGCGTGCCCGGGTCCAGCTTCGGCAGCTTGCCCGAGAGCTTGTAGTTCATGGCCACCAGGCGGTCGTCGACCAGCACGTGGATGTGGCCCTCGGTCGGCGTGATGTTGCGCGTGGTCAGGTTGACGATCTTCGCCTTGGTCAGGTGCACGTCGAGCTCGGCGCCGCTGGCGGGAACGGTCGCGCCGTTGCGGGGCGAGACGATCGTCAGCTTGGCCGGGCTGCTCGGGCGCGGGCCGAGCGTGTCGGACGTGGGCGTGGCGCCCGCGCTCTTGTCGCCGGAGCAGCCGGCCAGGGCGGCCATCAGCGCCAGGGCTGCGGCGAGGGCGACCGCCCGCTTTCTGTGGCTCAACATCGCTTGGGTCGTGCCTCCTCGGTTACTTGTCGATGACCTGCTCGAAGCTGGCGCTTGCGCGGGATCCTCCACGGGGCTCGGCGTCGACCGCGAACGTCCAGCGGCCGGCGGTCAGGTCGGCGTTGGCCGCGAAGTGGCCGGCGCCGAGGCGCAGGACCTTCAGGCGCACCGGGTCACCGGAGGGCGGCCGCGCGGTCGCCTCGATCTTGCCGACCGGCTGCTCGTTGCCGTCGGCGGCGAAGAAGGTGAAGTGGACCTGGTTGCGCCCGGCACTGCCAGGGTCGGCGTACGACTGCAAGGTGCCGCCGGCGGCCAGGCTGATGGTGTAGACGGTCGGCTGGCCAGGGGCCCCGGACACCTGCACCTGCTGCGGCGGGGCGCGCGTCTCGAGCTGCATGGGAACGGTGACCGCGGTGCCTGGTGCCTGTACCAGCGCGGTCACGCTCCAGCGGCCCTGGGCCACCAGGGACCCGCCGCGGCCGCTCCAGGCGCCGTCGCCACCGCGGCTGAGGTCGAGGGTGGACTCGCCCAGGTCGGGCCGGGTCGGCAGCGAGAAGCGCAGCTGCACCCGCCGGGCCGCGACGGGCTCGCCGGAGTCGTAGTCGACCACCGTGGCCCTGAAGCCGTTGGGGCCGGGCGTGCCCGGCGTGGCGACCAGCTCGACCCGCACCGTGGTGGCGTAGTCGTTGCCCGACGTCTTCACCGCCGGCGGCGCAGCCGGCCGCGTCCCGCCGGTCCCGCCCGGCGGCAGCTCGGTGAGCAGCCCGGCGGCAAGCAGCACCACCGCGGCCAGGCCCAGCTCGGCGCGGACGTTGCGGCGCAGCGTGACCAGCCTGCCGAGCCCGGCGGCGAGCGCCGGCACCAGCCGCTGGCGGTTCATGGCACCGATCGCGAGCAGGCTCGCGAACAGCAGCACCTTGAGGTCGACGACGCGGCCGAAGCCGGTGTCGAGCAGGCGTCCCCAGCCACCCACCTCGTTGAGCGCGCGGAGTACCCCGGTCACCGCGATCACCGCCACGGCGTAGCCGGCCAGGCGGGAGAAGCGCTTGACGGCCTCGACCCGCTCGGGCCGCTCCCGAGCAGGGTCCACTGCTTCCGCCCCCGAGGCGTCGGACTCCCTCGCCGCCGCAGAGGCCACCGCCCCGCCGCCCGAGACCTCGGGCGCCAAGGCCAGACCTGGGCTCCCGGAGGCATCTGACGCCGCCTGGTCCACCGGGCGGCTACCACGACGCTCCATGAGCCCCCCGGTTCCGAGTAGGAGCCAGGCGAGGCCGCCGACCCAGACCCCGACGGCGACCAGGTGGAGCCACTGGGTGAGCAGGTTGAACCAGCGCAGGGACGACTCGCGGGCGGCGTGGCCGCTGGCGGCATGGACCAACATCGCTGCCGCGGCGGCGAGGCCGACGACGGCGAGCGACCAGCGGGCGCGCGGCCGGGCTACGAAGGCGGCGACGGCCAGGCCGACGACGGCCAGCGCGGCGGCCTGGCGCTCCAGGGAGTGCCCCACGCCAGACGACACGAGGCTGCTGAACGAGGCGTCCGCCGAGGTCCACTCGCCCAGGACGACGCCGACCAGGCCGACCACCCCGAGGCCGAAGGCGGCCAGCAGCACGGGGCGGGGGTCGCCGCCGCGGCCACGCCAGGCGAGGCCGGCTGGCAGGCGGCCGCCGAACACCGCGAAGCCGGTCGCCGCCGCCCCGACGAGCAGGGCCAGCCCCCAGTAGAGCAGCCAGCGGCCGGCGACCCCGAGCAGGCTCGGCGGCGGCGCGGAGGTGGCCGCTCCCGCCTGCGGGCTCGGCACCAGGCCGGGGTCGACCCCGACGCCAAAGGAGAACGAGCCGGTGGTCACGTGCCCGTCGGCGCGCGAGAGGACCCGCCAGGCCACGCTGTAGACGCCGTTGGGCAGGCCGTCGCGGAGCGGCACCCGGAGCTGCGACGGTCGCCCCGGGACGGGCGCGGCCTTGCTCGCCTCCACCTCTCGGCCCGACTGGTCGAGCACGCGCACGCTGGACAGGCCGGGGTCGGGCTGCTCGGTGAAGCTGACCAGCACAGCCCGCGGCGCCCGGTCGAGCGAGGCCCCGCTCGCCGGGTCGGAGTCGCGCAGCAGCGCGTGCGCCTCGGCGCGTGGTGGCGTGGCCAGCAGCCACGCACCGGCGAGCAGGATCACCGCCAGGCGGCTCCCGACTCTCGCTGGCTTTGGCACGTGCGCTCCTGTCGTCATGCCGGCGACACCCGGCTCGGATGGAACGGCGGGTGGCGCCGGTTCGCCGTGCCCGGCCGCCCGTCGTGCACGGGCGCGGCCGGGCCGAGGGGAGGGCGGTAGCGCGCCGGCTCCGGTGCCTGCTGCGGCCACGGGAGCGACGGCGCCTGGACGCGGCGTGCGGTCCGCGGTGAGGGCGCAGTCCCTCAGCAGGATGGACGCCATGCCGACATGACAGGGCGGACCGCCGTGCGGCGTCAGCCGCGCTGCAGTTGAGGCGGAGCCCGGATGGCGGCGGGACCGCCGAGCACGCGCGAGCGCCGAACCCGCCGGGCCGGCCAGCGTGCCGGCGCCGCGCCGGACACGGGCGGTGTCGCCCCTCGCAGGGCGCGGCCGACCGCCTCGGCCGCGCGGCCGAGGCCGGTGAGCACCGCTGCCACGGCGAGGGCGACGAGGACCTGGACGGCGATGCCGGTGAGCAGCAGGTTCGAGGTGGCGACCAGGTCGCTGGTGGCGCCGCCTGCGGCCAGTCGCTCGACACCCTCCTGCACCACGAAGATGGCCGACTGGTACAGGGCCAGGCGCAGCGCGAGCCGGTCCACCCGGTCGGGTGTCGCGCGACCGCCTGCGCGCTGCATGCTGTGCCTGAAGTGGCGGGCGGCGATGGAGCCCGCCGCTGCCAGGCCGAGCACGATGGCGGCGGCCACCGCGACCGACCAGTAGGCGTGGCCGGTGGCGGCCAGCACGGCGTCACGGGCCCTGGTGTCCGGGACCTTGACGAGGTAGAGCAGGGTGTGCGCGACCGCGGCGCCGGCGACCGCGGCGCCGGCGAGCGGCAGGCGGTGTCGCACCCGACGAGCGTCCATCCTGCTCAGCATACGACGCCGGGCGGCCGGCGCGCGCCGGCGGTCAGGGGCAGAGCGCTCTGGCCATCGGAGTCGGGTTGACCGGGGCGCCGCCACCGGGGTGGAACTCGAAGTGCACGTGCGGCGCGCCACCCCTGGCGTCGCCGGAGTTGCCGTTGTACGCGATCAGCTGGCCCGCCTTGACAGGCGAGCCCGGGTGCATGCCGGCGGCGTATCCCGACAGGTGGGCGTAGTAGTACTCGTCCCCGTCGACGCCCTGGACGTAGAGGCTGGTGCCGCCGAGCGCGCTGTTGGAGAAGCGCGAGATCTTCCCGTCGACCACGGCGTGGACCTTGTTGCCGTAGGGGTTCATGAGGTCGACGCCCTGGTGCGTGCGACCGCCGGAGCGGGGGGCGCCCCAGGTGTCGGTGAACGAGTACGGCGGCGACACCGGGCAGGAATAGAAGCGCCCGCGGTAGAAGACCGTCTTGTTGAAGCCCTCCAGCTTGTCCACGACCTGCTTGGCCGCCTGGAAGGCGCTGGTCAGGCGCGCGACGGTGGCGCGGGAGCGCGCCTGCAGCTGCGCGGAGCGGGCGGTGGCCACGCGCACCAGGCGCACGGCGCGCTCGTAGGAGTCGCGCGCGACCTTCGCCTCCGCGAAGGACTGCACCTGCTGGTCGAGCATGATCTCCTCGAACTCGACCCGGTCGATCACGTTGCCGTCGCTGGCGAGGATGCTGGAGATCGGGCTGGTCCCGCCGGCCATGTAGAGGTCGGTCAGGTGACCGGAGAGACTCTGCTGGGCGCCCCACAGCTCGGCGCGGGCCAGGCCGAGGCGGCCGCGCGCGGCCTGCAGGCTGGTGTCGGCCCAGGCCTGCTGGTTCTCCAGGTCGGCAAGCTCCAGCGTGGCCTTGTTGAGCTCGGCCTGGAGCTTCTGCTGGCGGGCCTTGGCGTCACCGAGCTGGTCGGCGTGTGCGGGCAGGCTGGGCGCGACCACCGCGAGAGCCACGAGTCCGGCCGCGAGTAGGCGGCGTAGCGGCAAGTCTCTCCTCCGTCTTGGGGGAAAACGGATGTCGAGCTGGTTGGCGAGCGCGCATCCACCAGGCCTGGGGTGGGACCTGAGATGCTCGATCGAGGAAGCTAGCACAGCCTGGCATCGGTTCGAAAATCGGCTTCGATCCACCCGAACCCGACGGATGGACGCCCTGAGCCGCCCGACGTGCTCGGTAAGCATGCACATATCTGCATCTGTTAATGTCTCAGGTGTGAGCGCGCCCCATGGCCTCTCCCCGATCGAGCCGGCCGCCGTGTCGGCTTCGGACCCGGGCGCTCTGACGGCGGCGGGGTCGCTGCTGAAGGCGCTCGCCGCCCCGGTCCGCCTGGCGGTGGTGCTGGAGCTGCGGCAAGGCCCACGGTGTGTTCACGAGCTGGTGGAGGCGGTCGGGGCCCCGCAGCCGCTGGTCTCCCAGCACCTGCGTGTGCTGCGGGGCGCGGGGCTGGTCACCAGCGAGCGGCGCGGCCGCGAGATCGCCTACTCCCTGACCGACACCCACGTCGCCCACATCGCCAGCGACGCCGTCCAGCACGCCCAGGAGGAACCATGAGCGTCACAGGGCACGAGATCCATCCCGGCCACCAGCACGAGCACGGCCCCGGCTGCGGCCACGAGACGGTGGAGCACCAAGGCCACTTCGACTACCTCCACGACGCGCACCGCCACACGGCCCACGCCGCCCACTGGGACGAGCACTAGCCCGCCGTGTCGACCAGTCCCCTCATGTCAACCGAGACCCCGCACGCGGAGGTGGCCGAACGGCTCGGCCGGGCGCAGCAGCGCTACACCGAGGGCCGCCGTGCCCTGGTCGAGCTGCTGCACGGCGCCCGGCGGCCGCTGGAGATCTTCGAGATCGCCGACGCGTCGGACAAGCTCCCGGTCAGCTCGATCTACCGCAACCTGGTCGTACTCGAGCAGGCTGGCGCGGTGACCCGCTACCCGGCGCCGGCGGGTCATGCCCGTTACGAGCTGTCCGAGGAACTGGTGGGGCACCATCACCATCTGGTGTGCAGTAACTGCGGCCGGATGGAGGACTATGACGCCCCGCCCGAGGTCGAAGGGGACCTGCAGGCGGTCGCCGACGTGGTCGCCGCCCGCACCGGCTTCCGGGCCACCGGCCACCGGCTCGAGCTCCGGGGGCTCTGCTCCCGCTGCCGCTGAGCCGGCTACCGGGCTCACGCTCGGGCGAGGTGGGGGAGGACCTCGGCGCCGAGGCGCCGGATGTTGTCGAGGGTGTGGTACCGGTCGCCGCGGCGAACGATTCTCGTTATGATAACCATTGTCAAGTTGGGCTACGATGGCCGCGGTCGCCGCCCCAGGGAGTCGTCATCGTGCGCAAGCGTTGGATCATCCTCGTCGCCTGTCTGGTGGCCGTCGTGTCCGCCGGATGCTCGGGCGGCGACCAGCCGTCCGGCTCGGGCGGCGCCACCGCCGGCCAGGGCAAGGTCGTCGATGTGGTGGCCACCACCACCCAGGTCGCCGACTTCGCCCGCGTCGTCGGAGGCGAGCACGTGAGGGTGACGGGCCTGATCAAGCCCAACGTGGACGCCCACGATTTCGAGCCCTCGCCGGCAGAGGTCGATGCCATCGCCAAGGCCGACCTGGTGGTCAAGAACGGCGTCGGCCTGGAGAAGTGGCTCGACGACACCATCAAGAGCGCCGGCTTCAAGGGCGCGGTCGTGGACGCCAGCCAAGGAGTGCGGCTCCGCAAGGGGGAAGGCGAGCTCGATCCTCACATCTGGCAGAACCCGAGGAACGCCCAGATCATGGTGGCCAACATCCAGCGTGGGCTCGCTCAGGCGGAGCCGGCCGACGCCGCCACGTTCAAGGCGAACCTGGACGCCTACACCAAGGAGCTGACCGCCCTCGACGCCGAGGTCGCGCGCAAGATCGCCGGGTTGGCGAACAAGAAGCTGGTCACCAACCACGACGCCTTCGGCTACTACGTCGACCGCTACGGGCTGGAGTTCGTCGGCTCCGTCATCCCGAGCGTCGACACCTCGGCAGAGCTGTCCGGCAAGGACATCCGCGACCTGGTCGCCAAGATCGAGCAGACGAAGGTGAAGGCCGTCTTCTCGGAGGCCTCGCTGCCGCCCAAGACGGCCCAGGCGATCGCCAGCGAGGCCGGCGTCAAGGTCGTCGCCGGCGAGGACGCCCTGTACGGTGACTCGCTCGGCCCGGCCGGCTCCGACGGCGACACCTACCTCAAGATGGTCCGCCACAACACCAACACGATCGTCGGCAACCTCAGTGGCACCTGAGCAACCCGTCCTGCTGCTGCGGCACGCCGCCGTCGCCTACGACCGCGTGCCGGTGGTCGAGAACGTCGACGGCGTGGTCGCGGCCGGCCAGTCGGTCGCCCTGATCGGTCCCAACGGCGCCGGCAAGTCCACCCTGATCAAGGCCGTCCTCGGCCTGGTGCCGGTGGTCCGCGGATCGATCAGCGTGCTCGGCCGCTCACCGCGGGTGTCCCGGAGCGAGGTCGCCTACGTGCCCCAGGCCGAGACCCTGGACAGCGAATTCCCGATCTCGGCGCTGCAGGTGGTGCTGATGGGCCGCTACCGCCAGGTCGGCTGGGTGCGCCGCCCGGGGGCGGCCCACCGCGCCGCCGCCCGCGAGGCGCTCGCCGAGGTCGGCCTGGCCGACCGGGCCGGGGCCCGCTACGGCACCCTCTCCGGCGGTCAGCGCCAGCGGGTGCTGCTGGCCAGGGCGATCGCCCAGGAGCCGCGGCTGTTGCTGCTGGACGAGCCGTTCAACGGCGTCGACGCGCTGTCCCAGGAGCTGCTGCTGGCAGCGCTGCGGCGGCTGCGCGCCGGGGGCGCCGCGGTGGTCATGGCCACCCACGACCTCGGCCTCGCCCACCTGGCCTGCGACGAGGTCTGCCTGCTCAACCACCACCAGATCGGCTTCGGGCCGATCGGCACCACGCTCACGCCCGAGCTGCTGCGCGCCACCTACGGCGGTCAGGCGCTGGAGCTGCGCGGCGACAGCGTCATCGTGGCCCGCCCGTGACCCAACTGCTCCTCGACCCGTTCCGCCTCCCCTACATGCAGCGCGCCCTCCTGGAGGTGCTGGTGCTCGGCGTCCTGGCCGGTGCCGTCGGCGTGTTCGTGGTCCTGCGCCGGCTGGCGTTCGTGGCCGACGCGCTCACCCACACGGTCTTCCCGGGGGTGGTGATCGCCTCCCTGCTGGGCCGGTCCTTGCTGCTCGGCGCGCTCGCCTTCGGGGTCCTGACCGCCGTGCTGCTCACCTGGCTGGGCGCCGAGCGGCGGGTCGGCGTGGATGCGGCCCTGGCCATCCTGCTCACCTCGTTCTTCGCCTTCGGGGTGGTGCTGGTCTCCCGCACCCGGACCTTCACCGCCGACCTCACCGTGTTCCTGTTCGGCCGCGTGCTGGCCGTGGACCGGGCGGACCTGCTGCAGACCGCCATGGTGGCGGTGGCCGTCCTGGCAACCCTGGCCGCGCTCCGCAAGGAGCTGGTGCTGCGGGCCTTCGACGCCGACGGGGCGACCGCGATGGGCTACCGCACGGCAGTCCTCGACCTCGCGCTCAACCTGTGCGTCGCCCTCGCGGTGGTGGCCGCGGTCAAGGCCGTCGGCACCATCCTGGTCGTCGCCATGATCATCGTCCCGGCCGCCGCCGCCCGGCTACTCGCCGACCGGGTCGCCACCATGACCGCCCTGGCCTGCCTGCTCGGCGCCGCCGGCGGCTGGGTCGGGCTCGCCATCAGCTACGAGGTCTCGGTCGACCGAGGCATCAGGCTGGCCGCCGGCGCCACCGTGGTCGTCGTGCTGGTCGCCATGTTCCTGGTCGCCGCCGCGCTGGCCCCCTTGTGGCGACGCCTGGCCGCCGGCCTCGCCGGCCGGTCCCTGGCGCGCACACCCGGAGCGCAGCCCCCGTGAGCTGGCTCACCGAGACCTTCTCGGACGCGTTCGCACGGCGGGCCCTGCTGGAGGCGGTCCTGGTCGGCGGCGTCTGTGGCGTGATCGGCGTCCACGTGCTCCTGCGCCGCCTGCCGTTCTTCACCATGGCCCTCGGGCACGCGACCTTCCCCGGCGTGGTCCTGGCCGCGCTCCTGGGCGCCAACCTGTTCCTCGGCGCCACCCTGTTCGGTGCGGTCGTCGTGCTCGTCGTGGCCCTGCTCGGCGCGCGGCAGAGGATCGACGAGACCAGCGCCATCGGGGTCGCCCTGTCGGGCGCCTTCGCGCTGGGCGTGCTGTTGCTGTCCGCCCAGTCCGGCTTCACCAGAGACCTCGCCGCCTACCTGGTCGGCTCCATCGTCACCGTCCAGCGGGGCGACCTGGTCACCACCGCCGTCACCGGCGCCGTCGTCCTCGGGGTGCTTGCCGCGCTGCACAAGGAGCTGATCCTGGGAGCGTTCGACCGCGACGGGCTCACCGCCCTCGGCTACCCGGTGCTCGCCCTCGACGTCGCCGTGCTGCTGCTGATCGAGGTCACACTGGTCACCTCCATCCCAGCCGTCGGCACGATCCTCGCCGTCGCGCTGATCGTCGCCCCGGCGGCCGCCGCCCGCCTGTGGACCGAGCGGCTCGGCGCCACCATGGCGCTGGCCGCCGGCATCGGCATCGCCAGTGGCATCGTCGGCCTCGCGATCTCCCAGCACTGGAAGCTGGCTGCCGGCGCGACCATCGTCCTGGTCGCGACCGGACTCTTCATGCTGTCGTTCCTGGCCGCACCCCACCATGGCGTGATCGCTCGGCAGCGCGCCCGCCGCAGGCGACCAGAGCCGCTGCCGACGGCCGCCGGCTCTGCCACCCGGTAGCGTCCATCCGGATAGGGAGACAAGGGCGGGACGGCCACGATCCGCCTCGCCAGCGGCGGGTCCGCCGTCGATCCGCGCGGCGGGTTAGGATGCACCACGACCCAAGGAGGTCCAGCGTGCCGCACCGCTTGGCCGTGGGCGCGCTCCTGGTCGCCTCGCTCCTGGCCGGCTGCTCATCCGCCGCCACACCGCCGGCCTCCCGACCCGGCGCTACCTCGTCGGCCACGATCCAGCCCGAACCGGCCACAAGCGTCCCTGGCGATCCGGCTGTCCGCTACGTGTTCCCCGTGCCCGGCTGCCACGTCTGGTACGGCCACAGCCACCCCTACTACCCGGCCACCGACATCTTCACCAAGCCTGGCTGCCGCTTCGTCGCCCCGGTCGACGGCACCGTCGACGAGGTCAACCGCGTCGACCGCTGGGATCCCGCCAGCGACCGTGGCGCCGACCGCGGCGGCCTGTCGGTCTCGATCGTCGGCATCGACGGCGTGCGCTACTACGGCTCCCACCTGCAGTCGATCGTGCCAGGCATCGCCAACGGCGGGCACGTCCGCGCCGGGCAGCCGCTCGGCAGCATCGGCAATTCCGGCGACGCGCGCACCACCCCGAGCCACGTCCACTTCGGCCTGTCCTGGCCGACCCCGCCGGGCATCTGGTGGATCCGCCGCGGCCTGCTGTACGCCTGGCGCTACCTGGACGCCTGGCGAGCCGGCCGCAACCTCTCCCCAGCCCCTGCCGTCCAGGCCGCCCACAGCGCCGCCGGCAGCGACGCCCCACCCTGCCGTGTCCGTTGCTGACGGCGCAGGTCCACGGCCAGTGCTGGCGCCGCGCTGGGGGATGATGGGGCGGTGTCCACCACCTCCGCCGTGACCCTGTTCTTCGCCCTGCTGGCGGTGGCGGCCCAGCTCGCCCTGGCCACGCTCGCGACGGCGGCGCTTGCCGCGCGGCACTGGCGGAGGGCTGAACGATTCCGCGCCGCCGTCGCGGCCGCCCCCTCGCAGGCGCTCGGCCTCGCCTTCCTGGTCTCGCTGGTCGCCACCCTCGGCAGCCTCTTCCTCTCGGAGGTCGCCGGCCTGGTGCCGTGCACGCTCTGCTGGTACCAGCGGGCGGCCATGTACCCGCTCGCGCTCCTGCTCGGTCTCGCCGCCTGGCGCCGCGACCTGGCCGTGCGCCCCTACGCCGTTGCCCTCGCCGCCACCGGCGGGACCATCTCCGTCTACCACCACCTGCTGGAGCGCTTCCCCGCGCTCGACGCGGGGGCCTGCGACCCCGACAACCCCTGCACCCTCACCTGGGTGTGGCAGTTCCACTACCTCTCCGTGCCGCTCATGGCCGGGACGGCCTTCGCCCTGGTCATCGCCCTGCTGCTGAGCGCCGGCCCGGCCGAGGGCCGCGCCGTGCCCGAGGGCGTGCGCGGCGTTGGCCGTCGCGCCAGCCGGTCGCGTAGTACGGCCGCGGCCGGCCAGGTACGGCCCCAGGGAACGCCGCAGCCGGCCGGCGGCCGCGCCCCCGGCGCGCTCGGGCGCCTGGCCGGCGCCGTCCTGGCGCGGCCGGGGGACGGGCTGCCGCTGCTGCGGGTGGCGCTGGTGGTGATCGTGGTGGCCGCTCTCGCCGCCGGGGCGATCAGCGGGCGCGGCGGCACAGCAGCGGCCGCCAGCGACCTGCCCCAGGCACGGCCGCTGAAGGTCTCCGGCGAGCCACTACCGAGCCTCGGCGAGGGCGGGGCCGACCCGGCGGTGGGGCGGCCCGCGCCCGAGCTTCGGGGAGCCTCCTTCGACGGGGCGCCGCTCGCCATCACCCGCGACGGCACCCCGAAGGCCCTGGTCTTCCTGGCGCACTGGTGCCCCCACTGCCGCGCGGAGCTGCCCGTGCTGGTCCGCTGGCTGGACAACGGCCGCCTGCCGGCCGGGGTGCGGCTCTACGCGGTGTCCACCGCGGTCCGCCCCGGCCTGCCCGCCTACCCGCCCTCCGGCTGGCTGCGCCAGGCGGGCTGGCCCACCCCGGTGCTGGCCGACGACCCGGCGGGCAGCGCGGCGTCCGCCTTTGGCCTCTCCGGGTACCCGTTCTTCGTGCTGGTCGACGGCCGCGGGCAGGTGGTCGCCCGGGCGAGCGGGGAGCAGTCGCCACGGCAGCTCGACCGCCTGCTCGAGCGCCTCGCACCCGACGGCCGCTGAATGGGCGCACCTGCCGGCGCGGACGGGTGAGCTGCCCTGCTTCGCCCTGTTTGCGGGAACCACGGGGTCCCCCTTGGGGTTCCTTCTGGGAGAACCTCAGTCTCGACCGCAAGGAGCGTTCGATGCGTAAAGCGCGTAGCGCGCGCATGGCCGGCCTCGGCGTGCTGGCGGCACTCGTGCTGGCCGCCTGTAGCGGCGGCTCGGGTGGCTCCTCCCAGCAGCCCGCCGAGCAGCAGCAGCCTCCCCCACAGCCGGCCTACACCACCACGCCACCGGCGCAGCAGCCCGCGCAGGGTGCCGCCGGCGGCTTCAAGGTCGCCAACTCGCAGTACGGGGCGATCCTCACCAACGCCCAGGGCCGCACGCTCTACGGCTTCGCCAACGACGCGAGCGGTAAGAGCACCTGCTACCAGCAGTGCGCGCAGGCGTGGCCCCCGGTTATCGCCCAGAGCCCGCCACAGGCCGCCCAGGGCCTCAACCCCGCGCTGCTGACCGCGGCCCCGCGGCAGGACGGCAGCATGCAGGTCATGTACGGCAAGTGGCCGCTCTACTACTTCTCCGGTGACCAGCAGGCCGGGCAGACCAACGGCCAGGGCTCCAAGGGCGTCTGGTTCGTGGTCGGCGCCAGCGGCAAGCTCGTCAAGGCTGCCGGCGGCGCCGCCGGTGGCGGTGCCAGCGGTGGCGCCACCGCCACCACGGCCGGTGGGTACGGCAGCAGCGGCGGCGGGTACGGCTAGCCGCCAGCGTTGGACACGGCACAGCCCGGGTGGCGAGGAGCCACCCGGGCTGTTGCGTCTGGCGCGGTCGGGTCCCGCGGCGCCCGGCCGGCTACTCGGCCTGACCGAACGCCTTGATCTCCTCGATCTCCTCGGGCGAGAGCTCGCGCGGAGACTCGCCGTGGGCGACCTTCTCCGCATGCACGTGGTGGCGGATGTCGTCGACGATCTCCGGGTTTGCCAGCGTGGTCACGTCGCCGACGTCGGCGAAGTTGGAGATGCTGGCGATCACCCTGCGCATGATCTTGCCGGAGCGGGTCTTGGGCATGTCCATGACGATCCAGACGTTCTTCGGCCGGGCGATCTTGCCGATCTCGGTCTCGATCGCCTTGACGACCTTCGCCTCGATCTCCTTGCTCGGCGTGAACCCCGGCTTGAGCGCGATGTACATCTCGACCGCGCGGCCGCGCAGCTCGTCGATCACCGGGACCGCGGCGGCCTCGGCGACCTCCTCGACGGTGATGCTGGCCGACTCGAGCTCCTTGGTGCCGAGCCGGTGGCCGGCCACGTTGATGACGTCGTCGACCCGGCCGAGGATGCGGAAGTAGCCGTCGGCCGCCTGGACGGCGCCGTCGCCGGCGAAGTAGGGCCAGTCGCGCCAGTCCTTGCTGTCCTTGTCGCGGTTGTACTTCTGGTAGTAGGTCGAGACGAAGCGCTCTGGCTGGCCCCAGATCGTCTGGAAAATGCCTGGCCAGGGGTTGCGGATGCAGATGTTGCCCGCCCTGCCGCTGCCGGCGGGGACCTCGTTGCCATCCTCGTCGTAGACCACCGGGTAGACGCCGAGGACCCCTGGGCCGCAGCTTCCTGGCTTCATCGGCTTCAGGGCGGGCAGGGTGCTGCCGAGGAAGCCGCCGTTCTCCGTCTGCCACCAGGTGTCGACGATCACCGCCTCGCCCTTGCCCACGACCTTGTGGTACCAGCGCCACACTTCTGGCTCGATCGGCTCGCCCACCGTGGTCATGTGCTTGAAGCGGTAGTTGTACTTGCTCGGCTCGTCGGGGCCGAGCTTGCGCAGCATGCGGATGGTGGTCGGGGCGGTGTGGAAGGTGGTCACCCCGAGCCGCTCGGCGATGCGCCAGGGCCGGCCGGCATCGGGGTAGGTGGGCACGCCCTCGTACATCACGCTGGTGGTCCCGAGGGCCAGCGGGCCGTAGACGATGTAGGAGTGCCCGGTGATCCAGCCGATGTCGGCGAAGCACCAGTAGGTGTCCTCGGGGTGGATGTCCTGGTAGTACTTCGAGGTGCCGGCGACGTAGGAGAGGTAGCCGCCGGTCGAGTGCTGGCACCCCTTCGGCCGGCCGGTGGTGCCGCTGGTGTACATCAGGAACAGCGGCGCCTCGGCGGGCATCGAGACCGGCTCGACCAGCTTGTCGCGGTAGTCCTCCATCACCTCGTCGATGAAGAAGTCCCGGCCGGGGACCATCGGGCTGTTGGAGGCGTACTCGCCGTGGTGGCGCCGCCAGACCAGCACCTTGTCGACCTCGGCCCCCTGCGCCTCGGCCCGCGCCACCGCCTCGTCGGCCTTGGCCTTGTGGTCGATCAGCTCGCCGTTGCGGTAGTAGCCGTCCATCGTCACCAGGATGCGGCTCTGCGAGTCGGCGATCCGCTCGCCACAGGCGGCACCGCTGAAGCCACCGAACACCTCGGAGTGGACGACGCCGAGGCGGGCGCAGGCGAGCATCGAGACGGGCAGGTCGGGGACCATCGGCAGGTGGAAGGTGATGCGGTCGCCGGTCTTGACGCCGCCGAACCCCCGCAGGAGCGCGGCGAACTCGTTGACCCGCCGGTACAGCTCCTGGTAGGTGATCGCCTGGGTCTCCTCGGCCTCCGGCTCGGGCACCCAGATGATCGCTGCCTTGTTGCGGTCGGTCTCCAGGTGGCGGTCGACGCAGTTGAAGGAGGCGTTCAGCCGGCCACCGACGAACCACTTCCAGAACGGCGGGTTGCTGGTGTCGAGCGTCGTGTGCCAGTAGTGGTCCCAGGTGAGGAGGTCCGCGTACTCCTTGAAGCACTCGGGAAAGCGTTCCTCGCTGAACCGCTCGAAGATCGCCGGGTCGGCCGCGTTTGCCTGGGCGACGAACCTCGCGGAAGGCTGGTAGTACTCCTCCTCGCGCCAGTGAACGGCGATCTGCGCCTCGGAGACAGTCGCCTCCTCCTGTCCTGCCGTCATTGCTCGACCTCCCGCCGGGAGACTATGACCCTCTGGGGGACCTCAGCTTACCGTGACGAACCAGGCACATCGTGGCGGGCTCGCCTCCGGACGCCGCCATGCCTGGCAGCGCGGGGACGGGGTGTCCCCGCGCTGCCAGGCGAAACCGGCTACGCGTGCCGCAGCGGCCGTACCGGGACCACCTCACGCCCGAAGGTGAAGTTGGCCACCCCCGCGAACGACGCGTACCACGCCGCCACCGCGGTCGCGAGCCCGACCCAGCCGCCGAGCTTGCTGATCGAGCTGTTGCCCGCCGCGGCGCCGATCCCGAGCAGGATGAAGGTGATCCACAGCAGCAGGAACACCACCATCACCGCGGTGTTGGTACGGAACGAGGCGATCCACATGTAGAAGGTGAAGATGCCCCAGGCGATCAGGTACAGCCCGACCGCCGTCTCCGGGACACCCTTGGCGAAGAACGCGACGAAGGCCCAGAACGAGATCCAGAAGGCCCCGTAGGAGCTGAAGGCCGTCGCGCCGAAGGTGTTGCCCTTCCTGAACTCCCACATGCCGGCGAGCAACTGCGCCCCGCCGCCGTAGGCCAGCGCCAGTCCGAGGACCACCGGCTCGCCCGCCTTGTCCACCAGCCCAGCGTTGAACATGCTGAGCACGAAGGTGGTGAGCGCGAAGCCGGCGAGCCCGAGTGGCGCCGGATCGGCGATCGAGGTCGCAACGACATCGACGTCGTCTGCCATGGGAATGCCTCCCTTTGCACACGGCATGCGGGGGATCCGCCTATCGGCTGATCGTGCGCTTCTGGCAGGTTACGGTCAAGAATGTGCGCTTCTGTTCGTATCAGGCGAACGCTTGCCTTGCTCAGCACCATTCCCGGCGAAGCGGCCACGCTCACGCTGGGGATCGGCCTGCTCAGGTAGTATTTGCCCTCTTTGCGGCAGAAAGGCGGGCCATGAGCGGCAGCGTTCTCGCGGGCAGGCACGCACTGGTGACCGGGGCGTCCGGCGGCCTCGGCGCCGACTTCGCCCGCGAGCTGGCCGGGCGCGGCAGCAACCTCACCCTGGTGGCCAGGCGCAAGAACCTGCTCGAGGAGCTGGCGGAGCAGCTCGCCGGCGAGCACGGCGTCGAGGTCACCCCGGTCGGCCTCGACCTCACCGCCCCGGGCGCCCCCGAGGAGCTGGCCGGCCAGGTCCCGCAGGTGGACGTGCTGGTCAACAACGCCGGCTACGGCCTGTTCGGAGAGTTCCTGTCGATCCCGTGGGAGCGCGAGCAGAACATGCTGCAGCTCGACGTGGTCGTCCCGGTCCACCTGGCCAAGCTGCTGCTGCCCGGCATGGTCGAGCGGCGCTTCGGCTTCGTCCTGAACCTCGCCTCCATCGGCGCCTACCAGCCGTCGCCGCTGTACGCCAGCTACTCGGCGGCCAAGAGCTTCGTGCTGTTCTTCACCGAGGCGCTCAGCTACGAGCTGCGCGACACCGGCGTGCGGGCCACGGCGCTGTCCCCCGGCATCACCGCCACCGGCTTCCTCGACGTTGCGGGCCAGCGTGCCACCCGCTACCAGCGCAGGGCCATGATGCAGAGCCGGGAGGTGGCGCGCATCGGCGTCGAGGCGATGCTTGCGGGCAAGCCGAGCGTGGTCGCCGGCCGCCTCAACGCCGCCACCGTGTTCGGCAACCGCCTCATGCCCCGCCGCCTTACAGCGCCCCGCATGCCCCCCAAAGGCAACGACTGCGGGGGGCAAGCCCCCCGCATGCCCCCCAAAGGCAACGACTGCGGGGGGCAAGCCCCCCGCATGCCCCCCAAAGGCAAAGGCCCAAAGGCCAAAGGCGAAGGCCAAGCCAAAGGGCGGCTTGGCCTTCAATCCCCTGCCAGGACGGCGGCGAGCACGGCGGCGGTGTCCTCGAGGCCGGGCAGGACCGTGTCGGCCCCCGCGGCACGGAGCTCGTCGCCGCCGAACGGCCCGGTCGCCACGGCGACCACGCGGGCGCCGCCCTGGCGGCCGGCGGCGACGTCCAGCGGGGTGTCGCCGACCAGCACGGTGCTGTCCGGGCCGAACTCGATCCCGTACTTCGCCCTGGCCTTGCGCCTGGCCACCGCCACCAGGTTGGGCCGGTGGGGGTCGTCAGAGCCGTACCCTCCGACCGCGAAATCGAGGTAGGCGTCGAGGCCGAAGGCGGCCAGCTTGAGCGCCGCGTTCGGCTCGATGTTCCCGGTGAGCAGGGACTGGACCACCCCGGGGGCGGCGGCGAGAGCGGCAAGGGCAGCCTGCGCCCCTGGCAGGGCACGGCCCTGCCGGCGGATCTCGCCCTCCTTGGCCGCCAGGGCCTCGGCCAGCGCGACGCTGAAGGCCGGCAGGTGGGCGTCGCCGTCCAGCTCGTGGAGGGCGAGGAACTCCAGGGCGATCTCGTGGTCGGTGCGCCCGGCCATCTCCACCATGATCTCGGCCGCCCGGTCGGGCGCGCGGCCCACCACCACCCGGAACGCATCGCTGAAGGCGTCCCGCCCGAGCTGGCCGGTGTTGACCAGGGTCCCGTCGATGTCCCACAGCACCAACCGCGGCAACGACCCTCCTCCACTCCTGACGGCGCTCGGCACCGAGGTTGATACCAACCGGGTGGATGGTCCATACATTTGCGCGGCGCCGGTTGGCGACGGCAGCGGAGGGCAACTCCACACCCGGAGGTGGCGGTGGCTGAAGGACGGGTGCTCGCGATCGACCTGGGGACCTCCTCGGTGCGGGCGCTGGTGTTCGACCAGGACGGCCGAGCAGTGCCTGACGTGCTCGCTCGGCGGCCCAGCGGCCTGCGGGTCGACGACCACGGCACCGCCGAGCTCGACCCGGACGGTGTGGTCGAGGCGGTGGGCGCCTGCCTCGACGAGCTGGCCGAGCGGGGCGACCTCGACGGGGTGGAGACGGTCGCGCTCTCCTGCGCCTGGCACACCGTGCTCGCGGTCGACGCCGGCGGGCGGCCGCTCAGCGCCGCGCTCACCTGGGCCGACACTCGCGCCGCGGCGCTCGGCGACGAGCTCGCCGGCCACACCGACCCGCGGCGCCTGCACGCGGAGACGGGCGCGCCGCTGCACGTCACCTTCTGGACCGTCAAGCTCCCCTGGCTCGCGCGCCAGCTCGGCACCGCCCCGGCCGCCTACCTCGGACTCGCCGAGTACCTGGCCGCCAGCCTGCTCGGCGACGCCGGCGCCTCGCTCTCCATGGCCTCTGGCACCGGCCTGCTCGACCTCGGCACGGCCGACTGGAACCAGCGCGCCCTCGAGCTGGCCGGGGTCGGGCCCGCGGCGCTGCCTACCCTGCACCAGCCGGGCTGGAGCGGCAGCCTGACCCAGGCGGGCGCGCGGCGCTGGCCGGCCCTTGCCGCGGCGCGCTGGCACCCGGCATGGGGCGACGGCGCCGCCTCGAACGTGGGCGCCGGCTGCGTCTCCCCGGCGTTCGCCAACGTCAACATCGGCACCTCCGCCGCGGTCAGGACGGTGCACGACGCCCCTGGCGCGCCCCTGCCCCCGACGCTGTGGCGCTACCGGGTGGACGAGCGGCGCGTGGTCACCGGGGCGGCCTATTCCGGCGGCGGCAACCTCTGGCGCTGGGCGCGCGAGGTGCTCGCCCTGCCTGACGACGAGGCCACCGAGGCCGCCCTCGCGACCGTGCCGCCGGGCTCGGGCGGTGTCGCCGTCCTGCCCTACCACGCTGGCGCCCGCGCACCACTGCAGCTTCCCTCCGGCTCCGGCGCGGTGCTCGGCCTCTCGCTGGCCACCACCGCCGTCGAGATCGTCGCCGCCAGCCTGGAGGCGGTCTGCTTCGGCCTGGCCGACGGGCTCGATGACCTGGAACCGACCCTGCCGGGCACGCCCGCCGTGGTCGCCTCCGGTGGCGGCGTGACCGCCTCGCGCTGGTGGCAGCAGACCCTCGCCAACGTGCTCGGCCGGCCCGTCCAGGTCAGCGACGAGCCGGAGGCGTCGGCGCGCGGCGCCGCCCTGCTCGCGCTCGGCACCACCACCGAGCCGGCCACCACCCACGTCGTCCAGCCCGACCCGGAGGCGGTCGAGGCCGAGCGGACCGCCAGGACGATCCAGCATGATCTCGCCAGCCGGCTCGGCTACCGGTCCGATCCACCCGTCCCAGCAAGCGACTGAGCGCTCACCCGAGGAGGAAGCGTGAACGACCCGGAGATGGACCCGGAGATGGACCCGGACGAGGAGCTGGCCGACCTGCTCCCCGACGACCTCGACCCGCACGACATGGCCGAGACGCTCGACGACGAGCTGATCGCCGAGGAGGGCGCAGAGCTCGGGCTCGACCCCGACCTGGCGATCTACGTAGCCGACGAGGACGAGGACCCGTTCGCCTGAGGCGGTTGCGCCCCTGCTACCCTTGGCGCGCTATGGAACGCGTCTTCATCACCGGCATCGGGGCGGTCACCCCGCTCGGGCTGACCGCCCCGGCGACCTGGGCGGCGATGCTCGAGGGACGCAGCGGCATCGACACCATCGCCGCCTTCGACCCCTCGCCCTTCCCGGTGCGCATCGCCGGCGAGGTCCGCGGCTTCGAGCCCGAACGGGCCGCCTCCCGCAAGGAGGCCCGCCGCATGGACCGCAGCGTGCTGTTCGCCGTGGCGGCGGCGGACGAGGCGGTGGCCGACGCCGGCCTCGAGGTGACCGACCCGGAGCGCACCGGCGTGGTGGTCGGCTCGGCGATCGGCGGGGTCGCCCTGATCGAGCAGCAGCAGCAGGTCCTCACGGCGAAGGGCCCCACCAGGGTGTCGCCGACCTTCCTGGCGAACTGCCTGGTGGACACGGCCACCAGCTACATCGCCACCAAGCTGGGGGCGATCGGTCCCAACTTCGCGGTCGTCTCCGCCTGCGCCACCGGCACGCACGCCATCGGCGAGGCGGCCGACCTGATCCGGCGCGGTCGGGCCGACGTGTTCCTCGCCGGCGGCACCGAGGCCTGCGTCACCCCACTGGTGCTGGCGGGCTTCTGCCAGATGCAGGCGCTCGCCGCCCGCAACGACGAGCCGTGGGCGGCCTCGCGGCCCTACGACCGGGCCCGCTCCGGCTTCGTGATCGCCGAGGGCGCCGCGGTGGTGGTGCTCGAGTCCGAGTCGCGCATGCGCGCCCGCGGCGCGCGGCCGTACGCCGAGGTGCTCGGCTACGGCGCCAGCAACGACGCCTACCACGTGGCCACCCCGCACCCGGAGAGCCGCGGCGTGATCCGCATGTTCCGCGACGCCATCGAGGCCGCCGGGATCCGCCCCGACGAGGTCGACTACCTGAACACCCACGGCACGGGCACGCCGCTCGGCGACCCCGCCGAGACCCACGCCATCAAGACGGTCTTCGGCGAGCACGCCGGCCGGCTCGCCGCCTCGTCGACCAAGTCGATGACCGGGCACCTGTTCGGCGCGGCCGGTGCGCTCGAGGCGATCGTGGCCACGCTCGCCTTGCGCGACCAGGTGCTGCCGCCGACGATCAACCTCGACGACCCGGATCCCGCCTGCGACCTCGACTGGGTGCCGCTGAAGGCGCGCGAGGCGCGGGTCGAGGTGGCGGTGTCGAACTCCATGGGCCTCGGCGGCCACAACGGCGCCATCGTGCTACGGCGCGCCGGCGCCTGAGCGGTCGCGGGTCAGCACCTCGACCGTGCCCCCGGCATGGCCGAGCAGCACCTCGTCGGCCTCGTCGAGGAACAGGCCGTGCTCGACCACGCCGAGGGTGCCCTTGATCGCCGCGGCGAGGGCGCGCAGGTCGCCGCCCTCCGGGATGTGGCCGTCGAGCAGGTGGTGGCCCTCCTCGGTGAGCAGCGGGCGCCCTTCGGGGTCGACCCTGAGGGCAGCGCCTGGCAGCAGGCGCTCCAGGCGGCGCCTGGTCGACGGCCAGGCGAAGCGGACCACCTCCACCGGCAGGGGGTGGGTATGACCCAGCCGGGGCACGCGCTTGCGCGCCTCGGCCATGACGGTGACCCGGCGCGCCGCGGCCATCACCAGCTTCTCGCGCAGCAGAGCGGCGCCGCCCCCCTTCACCAGGCCGAGGTCGGCGGCGACCTCGTCGGCGCCGTCGAAGGCGTGGTCGACGGCCACGCCTTCGTCCAGCTCAACCAGGTCGAAGCCGGCGGCGCGGGCGAGCGCCTCGGTGCGGCCGGAGGCAACCACCGCCCGCGGCCGCGCCCCGTCACCCGCCGCCGGCCAGCGCGACGCCAGCGCCTCGACCAGGCCGAACACTGCCCGGCCGGAGCCGAGCCCGATGGTCGTGCCCGGCTCCACCAGCGCCA
>WNGE01000685.1_pt1 | contig 69258 bp, 76 predicted proteins | sample 5400651 | NCBI WGS metagenome assembly WNGE01 (sample SAMN13153370, study PRJNA577476) | soil metagenome | isolation source: 60 cm soil or saprolite under grassland replicate 2 | place: USA:California | collected 2016-06-15 | reverse complement strand
GGCGGTAGCAGGATTTCGCTTGAGCTCGTGAGCTGCATCCACGGCAGTCATATCTGGAAGGCATAGGTCTGTGATTATGAGATCTGGACGGTCGCATAAAGCCTTGTTAATCCCCTGTGCCGAATTTCCTGCTAATGAGGTTTCATAGCCTTCGGACCGTAGGCAAATGGCCAAAAGATCGGACAAATCGGGGTTGTCCTCGACTATTAGAATTTTTTGCGGCATTAGGTCCTTGGAGGCACGCAAGCCAGTTGCCATGGGCCCAGGCGAAAACTGAGAAGTTTTGCGAAAACAGACTCCCTCAATCGATGTCAATGACTGGCACTGGCTCGGCAGGATGTGACACTTATTCGCTTATGATGAAGGGTGATGCTCCGAACTGGCTGCGATGCAAAGCAGAATTGGCGGCGGTGTTAAGGCAGTGAGTGGCGAAGTTGGGGTTTTGATCTACGTTCACGCGGCCGCTGACTCGCGTAAATGCTATCTAGTCATCGAAGATGAAAACGAGAATTATACCGACACTCTGCTCTTTGATAACGCAAGACTATGTCGCCAAGTTGCGCCTTTTTACACCACCATCTGGGTCGATCAATCAAAGAGATTGGTGATTTGGAAATGAGCTTACGCCGAAATATCGCTGCGTGGACTAATGCAGTTTGTTCTTGCCGGCTTCTACCAAAATATGGGTGAGGTCGTCCACGAGAGGAATGAGGCGAGACGAAATTTCTATGTCGTGCTTGTCGCGCAACCATTTGCATAACTCCATCAGGCCATCGTCGTTCTGTAACAGTTGCTTGAGAGTATCATCGTCGATCATCATGTGTGAACCTCGTGCCGGGGCGAGCCGGAGTTAGTTCTTATCTTGACGCTGCCAAGCAGGTGCCACGCTTCTTCGTAACGGGTTCAGTCTTTGCGGGTTTTCTTGCCGCTGCCTGTCGCGTATTTGCCTTCAGCGGGAATATATACAGACGAGACGTTTCGCAAATGGGTTAGTGGAATGACGTAGAGCTTCATTGTGCGGCGTCGGCGGATCGCAAACATGCGACGTGCGCCCGCCTAATGTCGCGGCCAACGTCAAAACGGGCGTATTCACGCCCAGTCGGCCTGAATTTGAGGGCCGGTCGCACTTGGATTATGCAAAGTAAGCCGTTCACGAGTACCATTCTTAGTGACTCTTAGTGACGTTCGAACAGAGTTTGGCACGCTTGGTTGAGGTGAGTTGTATGGCGTCACGCGAAGGCCTGCTCGCCTAAGCTGGTTTATCACACCTCGAATATCGGACGGATATATTCCTTGAATTGCTTTATGATGCGAGGCTCACGGCGTGACAATCGCGCCCGTTGGCGTCGCATGCCGTTGATACCTAATTCATTCGCAAGCTGTGCAATGTACTGCCTTGTCACCCCGAACCTGTTAGCGATTTCCTGATAAGCGAACCGTGGATCATTGAGCATCGAACGCAGCCGGCCGAATGCTCCCTTGCCACGGAAGCGGTCAAACCGATGTTCAATGACCATTGGCAAAATTCGTCATTCACACTGTCAAAGTGACAGCACTCCATCACACAGCGACTCTGGCTCAGTTTCTACAAGGTATCAATATCGTTGGTCTCGCCCGAACTGGTATGAGGCTTGCCTAGACCCACTTAACGACGGAAATAGGTTTTAGCCTCATATTGCGGTGTCTCTAATGACAACACTGAAGCAAAAAGGAGTAAAACATGGACATGCCAGCAGAAAAGCTTACGGACGCGGAGATTGAGAATTTATTCGCCAAAGGAGTGGTCAAAGGCGACACCAAACGGTTTCTATGGCATGTCGGTGCTGCGGTGGTAATAGGTTTTCTGGCGGCTGTTTTATTGGGCCTATCTGGACTACCTACGCCCGATTCTGCCCACCGTGGTGATTTTGCTGGAGCTAAGATTCTCGAAGACTGCGCGGCGAAGAGAATTCCGGGCTGTTAATCTACTTGCCCCCAATTGCTGTGAGCTTTCTATAACCCGATTCGGAAGGGAAACGATGCCCAAAATCGTAAAGGAGCCTTTCGCTCCAAAGAGACGGTCTATAGACAATTGTAAGTATCGGGTCGGATGGTGGCGCGCGCTCTTTGCCGTGGTCTCTCTAATTTTCTTGAAAGGTCAGTCCTAGTAGGATTATTCCCGGTAATGTTGCGCAGAGAAATAACCCGAGGCCGAAAGCGAGCTGTATGATTGCTAGAGCGTATTTCATTTCGCATCCCGAGGGTGGAATGCGCACCTATAGCGCTGCTCGTGGCGACGAGTCAAGCTTGAAAAGCGCAACTACACTCTCGGCGAACCACAACAAAATTGATTCGAAGCGTCGTACAGTTCAATCTCACGTCGATTACAGAGCTTGACTCTGGTCTAGCGGACGAAATAGGCTGCGGGCGAGTCGGGAGATAGGCCGCCATGCCGCGCGGTGTTTGGCGGTCGGAATATTCGTTTAAGTGGACGATATTGCGACCCGTTTGTAATTCGAAATGCGAGCTGAGTTCGGAGATAGGCCGACCGGCAGTTGTCGCCTCGTACGGCTGCTCATTGAATAGTTGAATTAGACATCAGGCAAGAACAATCTTGACGATGATCGCATCAGGCGGTGAGCATCAGATCGCCGGTGTGTCATCACCTGACGAGTTCTACTGGGTGCTCAGGACGGCGGCACTACTTCCCAGATTAAAGTATCCAAGGCACGATTCTTTCATTTCGCGTTCCAAACGCGGAAACGCTTCAGAGGAGGACTTGCGATGAAGACATTCGCGGTGCTTCTAACGTTGGCATTGGCGTCTGCACCGACAGCCGGAACGCCTGCACAAAGCGAAGAGGGTCCGCCAGCGTGGGCCTATCCGGTGAATGCTCCGGATTTCAAGCCCACACCGGACGACGGTAAACTCAGGCGCGTTCCGGGCAGCACAGCCACTTATACTCTTACTCAATTGCGTGATCGCTTCATCGCACCAGACTGGCATCCTGATGATTATCCTCCCATGCCCGAAGTCGTCTCGCATGGCAGAAAGCCTGATGTGTTTGCTTGCGGCTTTTGTCACCGGGCAGACGGGCCTGGCGTCCCGAAAACTCGGGGCTCGCAGGTCTTCCTGCGGCTTATATCGTCCAGCAGATGGCCGATTTTAAGAGCGGTGCCAGGAAGACTTCGGTGCCACAAAGAGGCCCAAATCAATTAATGTCTTCGCTATCCAAAGCCGCCACCGATGCTGAGGTGGCGGCGGCCGCAACATATTTTTCCGCACTAAAACCGAAATCGATAATTAGGGTCGTCGAAACCGAGACCGTCCCGAAGAGCTATGTCGCCTGATGGTTTTTGGCCGCGTTGAAAACTGGCGACAAGGAGCCAATCGGCCAACGTATCATCGAGGTGCCGGAAGATCTGGAACAATTTGAACATCGTGACCCACGATCTCGATTCATAGCGTATGTGCCGATCGGCAGTATCCAGAAAGGTCAGGCGCTCGTCGCCAGTGGAGGCGGGGGCAAAACCGTTCAGTGTGGAGTCTGTCACGGGCCCGACCTAAAAGGGCTCGGGCCGATCCCTGGAATCGCGGGCCGCTCACCAAGCTATATCGTCCGCCAACTCTACGACTTCAAACATGGCGCTCGGGCGGGAATTGGAAGCGCCCTCATGAAGCCCACAGTTGAAAAGCTCACGGTCGAAGACATGGTTTCGCTCGCGGCATACGCAGCGTCATTAACGCCATGAGCTGTTTCGTTTCGTCACATTTATCGCTCGATGCTAGGTGGGGCAAGGCGTGGAGTTACTGATGTCTAACCAAAGCAACTGGAGCCAACGCCAACAGCCTTCGCTCGTGCCGTGCTGCGGCTGCTGGCACTGACGCGTCGATCAGTTCAATCTCAAGCTGAATTTGGTCTTCCCACTCGACAACTACCTGTCGCCTTCCCGTCGTAAATCTCACTTTTCTCTACTACCGCCCGCGTGATACATAACAAAAGGTGTGTGCAATGAGGAAAGCTCTCGTCTTATCAATCCTGTTTGTAGCAGTACTGCTTGCTGTTGCACTCATAGCCGAGCCGATAAGGTGATCAAATGACAGAAGTCAGTGGTTGGAGATCAGGTGTCAGCAAAAGCGATGAGAAAAAATTCATGAGTTCAAAGTTATCCGCCTTGCGGCGATCAGTTGCTAGAGCGAAACTGAGTAAGAAATATTTAGGTTTGACTATCGTTTTGGCTAATTACTCTAACGTCTGGGTGTTCCTCAATCGTCAGTAACAGCGAAGGGTTTTATAAGGATATTCCTCGCGGGCCTATTAATTGGCGGGAGTATTTAACTGATTGATTACGCGGCGGGCGCTGGTGCTGTTAGTCAAACCTTCCCATACCGCGCCTGGGTTCGATCTCTTGGACAGTTGTTTAGACTGACCGTTGCGCTTGGCTTCCTTCCAGCCCATGAGTCCTCTACGTTCGTAGCCGGGATTCGGGAGAGATCACTCGTTCCCGATACCGCTCGCTTTTGCTAGTCGGTCCACCGTGTTTAGCCAAAATGCCTAGACTCTCACCAGCCAAAGCCGCCTGAGTCTAAATCGACTTGACTGCGATCTCCGGACGAAATAAGTTCTGCTTAATCAATTCCTAAAAACACATTAAGAAAACGTCGGGCATGGGTAGCGCTCCGAATTAATGGGCGACTCTTCCGTGCATTTGTTTGGACGAAAGTCGTATTCCAACGAACTCATGAAAAGGGAGGATTAGATATGGCCTATAAACTCGAAGGAAGCCTGCTTGAAGTCTGCAACTGTGAAGTTCTCTGTCCTTGCTGGATCGGCGTCGACCCGGATAACGGGACTTGCGATACCGTACTGGCGCATCATTTCGAAAGAGGCGCAATCGATGGAGTAGACGTGTCCGGGCTCACTATTGGATTCACTGCTCACGTCCCCGGAAACATACTTAAAGGTAACTGGCGCGTTGTCGTCCACATAGATCAAAGGGCCACAAAGGAGCAGGAACAAGTGCTCCTCAGCGTTTATACCGGCAAACAAGGCGGTCCGATCGCCGACCTCGTGCAGTTGATCGGCGAGGTAGTCGCCGTGGAGCGCTCGCCGATTACTTTCGAGGTCAGTGAAGGTAAGGGCACCCTGCGGATCGGGAACGTCGCCGACTGTGAGATGGAGCCTTTTCGTGGTCCCAACGGCGACGTGACGACGCTTCACGATTCCATATTTTCGACGATTCCTGGCTCACCCGCATACGTAGCCAAAGCGACGAAGTTCAAAATGACCAATCCGGCTTTGAAGCAAAACATTGACCTTAAAGACCACAACGCGATTCAAGGAAATTTCGTCTTCCAGAGTTAAGCGATTGGCAACGCGGTCGACAGGGGAGTCAGATAGAAGAGGCCCAGCACGCCGTAATAGATTGGAGTACCTAAGCTTTGGAGTAATGGAATGATGCATTCAAAACCGATTAATCCAGCATTCCGATACTCCAACACTCCATTGCCCTCATCCGAGCGCAGAACTTTCTTGTGGTTAATCACCTCATTGATCATTCTGGCGTGGCTGACGCTGTGGATCTGGAATCGATCTCCTTATGGTCGTTACCTCGATCACGGGCGATTAGGTGAGATCGGCCTTTTTAACGGCGCGACTTCACTCGTAGCACCGGTAATACTCTATCTTGTCGGCTGGACCCTCATGACCGTGGCCATGATGCTGCCGACCACGCTCCCATTGCTCGAGATCTTCCGACGCCTAACCGCGCGGCGGGAAGATCGCTCGCAACTCATGGCTCTGGTAATTACCGGCTATCTAGGCGTATGGGCGGGGTTCGGCGTGGCGGCTCATTCAGCTGATTGGGTTTTGCACGAGGTTGTGGAACGCAGTAGATGGCTTGAGACGAATGCCTGGGTCATCGGTGTAGGCATTCTATTGTTGGCAGGAGCCTTTCAGTTTAGCCGTTTGAAATACCGCTGTCTGGACAAGTGCCGTGCGCCCTTGAGCTTTGTGATGGAGTACTGGCGAGGACGCCACGATCGCCGCAACGCCCTCTTGCTTGGCATCAATCATGGCATTTTTTGTGTCGGCTGTTGCTGGGCCTTGATGCTCCTGATGTTCGCTGTGGGTGTAGGCAATATCGGTTGGATGCTAGCTCTGGGTGTAGTAATGGCCGTTGAGAAGAATATGCCGTGGGGGCGGAAACTGAGCGCTCCGTTGGGATTGGCTCTCCTTGGATGGGGAGCTTTCCTCTTGCTAAATCATTATTAGTCCGCGCAATAGTGAAAATCGATAGGTAGTTGACGAATGGACGAACAAGAAGGCGGCGTAAAGTACTTCCCGACCGTTGGTGACGGCACTGGGCTCGCTCAAACTGATAGTTTATACAAGGAAGAGCTTCAGCTCGCTTTGCGCAACAGAGGCATGCCTTTGGAGGGCCTCCGCTATCCCATTACTCCGTCCGGACTGCACTATCTTCTGATCCACTACGATATTCCAGATGTAAATGCCGACGAGTGGCGCCTAAAAGTTGGCGGGCAGGTCTCCAGACCGTTTGATTTGACTCTGGAGGAGATCCAAAAGCGACCAAGCCAAAGCATCGCGGTGACTATGGAGTGCGCCGGAAACGGTCGCGCTCTTTTTGCTCCCCGGCGCATAAGCCAGCCGTGGCTACTCGAAGCGATCGGGACGGCGAAATGGACTGGGACGTCGCTTTGGGGAATCCTGGAAGAAGCCGGTATCCGTCGTGACGCTGTCGAAATCGTCTTTACAGGTCTAGACCGAGGAGTGGAAGGAGACCAGGTGCAATTCTACCAGCGTAGCCTCATCGTCGGCGAAGCAAAGAGGGAGGAAGTGCTGCTGGTTTACGAAATGAACGGCGAGCCGCTTCAACCCCAACACGGTTATCCGGTCCGCCTGTTGGTGCCTGGCTGGTATGGCATGGCCAGCGTGAAATGGCTGGACCGGATCGAGGCTGTGGCGGAACCATTTCAGGGATACCAGATGGTGCGGGCCTATCGTTACGCGCAAGCGGCGGACGATCCGGGAGATCCGGTCAGCGCGATCAGGGTGCGCGCGCTGATGATTCCCCCTGGCATTCCAGATTTTATGACCCGGACTCGCTTAGTCCATGCAGGTCAGGTTACTCTCGCAGGGAAAGCATGGGCCGGCCTCCTGAGCGTCACTCGTGTGGAGGTGAGCGTGGACAGTGGGTCCACGTGGTCGGAGGCCCAATTGGACAAAGCGGTTTCATCCTTCGCCTGGAGGACATGGACGTTTGTCTGGAATGCTACCCCAGGCGCCAGCACCCTCTGTGTGCGCGCGACGGATTCTGACGGGAACGTGCAGCCACTAGACCAGGAGTGGAACTTCGGGGGCTATGGCAACAATGGAGTGCAGCGCATAAGTGTTATAGTGGAGTGAAAACGCTCAGACTAAGCCCAAGGCGAATGAAGGAGGTAATGAAATAATTGGGCATTATCCGTCTGTGCAGAGTTTCTCTCGAACCATGAAAAGTATTTTCTCAGCGGCGCTGCCATCACGCCGTCTTGTCGCTTCGTGCCCGGGATTTAGGCGGGTATCAATTGTCCCGCGTCGCCGCCCGCTTTTGGTAATTCCAAATGCCGTCGCGTTGCGCTGCGCGGCCTTTCAGGACGTCCCTGAAGTGCGGCTGCTCGTAAAGTGGTGTGCGATTGACCATCTCGTCTAGGAGATCGCTGGTGAGATAGGTGTAATCCTTGCCCTGCGCGCAGTAGGCGAGATAGTTCAGCTGCGCTTGCTCTTCGAGCTGCGCCATTCCCGTCACTGCCTCTGAAAGATTGCTTCCCGTCGTCACGGCGCCGTGGCCGCGCAGCAGTATTACTGGGCTGTCGCCCAACAACGTTGCGACCTCCATACCCTCAGCATCGCTCTGGATGGTCTTGACGTGGGGGTAAATAGGCAGCGAATCGCGCACCAGTTGTGCGCCTTCTTGACGCATCGGCTTCAGCGAGCCTGTGAGGACGCTCATCAGGATGGTATAGCGCGGGTGGACATGGACGACGGCCTGGACCCGCGGGTGCGTTTTGTAGATGCAAGCGTGGATCTTCACTTCAGAGCACTGCGTCAGTCCCGCTCGCCCCGCGATGAGGAATCCTTCAGTGTCGCACATGACCATGTCGTCAGGCTCCATGATCGCCAGAGCGTCGAACTCATACTCGCGGCCCTTGATGAAGAAATGGTGAGGCTCTGAGGGGACGCGCATGCTGGCGTGCCCGAGGGCAGCAGTCACGCCGTCCGCTAGCCCTAGATTGGCAAGCACCCGGTTCGCAGTCGCGACCTCACGCTTTATGTCTTCGAGATCTGAGTTCATTTCTAGCCTCCGTCCTCTGAGTTAAAAACGTTTCAAAACAAACAACAACAGTTTGGTTCCAGTCCTAGTCCGGCACCGGTGTAATGAAAATTGGCTTCTTAGAACCGCACCTAGAAGTCTGAAAACCGGTTCCATCTGCGTCATACGAGCCAAGGGAATGCAATCATTGTGAGGCAGAAAGTATCTGATAACGATGTATTACTCAATTTGATCGTGGCTGTCGGGAAGCGGCAGGACTCAGCAGCAATGCCGCGTGACAATCATGGTCACCGCTGGCTAACACCGCGAGTAGTATAGGAGGGGACAGGACCTGATTTCTAGGACTTGACTATTTTGAGCGATGGGCGCTCCGCGGAATTACTGAGTTCGTGCTGCAAGCGAAAATGTTTAGGCGACGCGCCGGTTCGACCTTTTGGAGCAGTGTTCAGAGTGACCATTGAGTTTTGCGGCCTTCCAGCTCATGAATCCTTGGCGCATATAGCCGGGGTTTAGCTGTAGATGCTCACAGATATTCGCAAAGGAAAAAAACGCAGACTCGTCGGTATCCAAAATCCACTCTTCTGCCGCTTGGAACAGTTCTCTTCCCCTCTTATGGTTCGCAAGAACATATTTCTGAAAGTCTTCAGTCGCGCTTTCCAGCACTGCCAGCATAAGCCTTTTCTCTCCGTCGCGGGTGCGCTGCTTGGATAGGTCCTCTATAATTCCACCGTCTGTAGGTTCGATCATAGACAATGCTGCATTCATCAAAATTACTCCCTAAGCTTTTTGTTGTTATGGCGCGGTTCTTTGTCGGTCCAGTGCGAAGCGCTGACGGTTTGAAACGCAAAGGGCAAGCCACGGGAGAAGAAACGAAAAGACAGAAGTCGTGGGAAATAACATGGAAGGATGATGCCAGTTAAAGAGGGTATAGATGCCCGCTGATGCCGTCGCGTTTAGCTCACCGGGCCGATGATGCTAGTGTTATGTAATGGTTGCTCCCTGGCCAGGTCCCGTTAACCCGTCATTGAATGCAATCTCCATCGCTTGAGGAACTTGGCGATCGTGTACAGCCTAAATAGTTATGAGCGGATAGGCGGTCACGGATTTTCGCAAGAGATGATGACGCACGACGGCGTCAGCAGAGGAGCGAGTCAATGAAAAGCCCACTATCAATTCTCGGGAGGGTTGTCAGACAGGAACTTACTATGATGAAAATAGCTCTGTTTATTTGTTTGTTGATTACTCCAGTTTCCGGGTGCTCCTCGGTCATCAACAACAGTGAAAGCTTTTATCGTGACATCCCTCGCCGGCCTATTAATTGGCGCGAGTATTTGACCGATTGAGTGCAGGATTCAAAGCAACCTCCGTTCGTCCCTTGATCAAGTCTCAGGACAGCCCCGAGCTTGATCGAAGAGTGCGGAAGTTTTTCGGAAGCCTGCCAATCTTCCAGCATTTAGTAAACATCCGCCGCGCTCGTTGGCTTCGGGAATGCGATGCGGTGCCATGACGATGAACGAAGGTTCGGACATTCCTCTGCGGGTGACAGCCGACCACCACTTGGCGGAGGAGTGGGAACTTGTGCTCCTCGCTCAGGGTCTCTCTCCTAGCGTGCGTCGGACCTCGGACGGCTTCGTTCTCAGCGTACCGGAAGAACATGCCGAGAGGGCGCTGGCCGGTCTCTTGGCATACGAGAGTGAAAACGCAGCGAAACTAGAGGAGGGATCTGAGCTGGTAGGTGCTCCAAGCTTACTGGTGGCAAGTGCCATTGCTGGCCTAGTCATTCTGGTATTCTTTTCCGTCACCGTCATCTGGATGCCGAACGAGCCTTGGTTCGAGCGCGGCAGTGCCGATGCCCATCGGATACTTCATGGAGAGCTCTGGCGCGCCGTAACCGCTCTTACCCTGCATGCCGATGTCGTCCATGCTGTGAGTAATGCGGTTGCTGCCGCCGTATTCTTAGGTGCGGTATCTACCGTGTTGGGCGCGGGGCTCGGTAGTGCTCTGGTCCTTCTGGCCGGCGCAGGCGGAAATCTTGCTAACGCGTACTTCCATGGTTCGCCGCATGTCTCGATAGGAGCTTCTACTTCGGTTTTTGGCGCCGTCGGCCTCCTCGGTGCTCTCGGTATGGCAAGGCGCCGCCGGAGAGCATTAAGCAGGCGCCGCGCCTGGCTACCCGTTGCCGCAGCCCTTGCCCTCCTGGCGATGCTCGGGACCGAGGGACAACGCGTGGATGTGTGGGCTCATCTCTTCGGTCTGTTGGCCGGCGGTGCGCTCGGAACTTTCGTGGCGTTTGTCGCGCCCCGCGCGCCGGGATTGCGTATTCAGTGGGCCTGCGGCGGCGCCGGGGTTGCTAGTCTCATTTACTGCTGGGTACTCGCGCTTCGATGAAGTGATAGGTGAAAGAGTCGGGCGCTACGTAATAGAGACGCTTTGTGTGTGGCGATACACGCCGCATTACCGGCAGGATCTTTGACGTGCATACCGAACAACTCGCATTAGCTTCGCGAAAATTTATAGTCTGATTCCCGCAGAATGCCAGCCGGTAGAGTCGGTCAATAATAGTGATATACTAAACACTGAGTGAGCATGATTGTTAGCGGAGTGAAATTCCGACCTAGTATGAAATCACGCTCGACATGAATACCCGCAAAGGCAATGTGAGTCAGTTAGGAGGACGGACAATGCGCAAGCAAATAATCGGTCAAGAGTCTCAAGAGGTCTCGCGCGCCGATGCAACATGGCTCGACTTGCAGCGCCTGGCGCGGGTGGAACTCACGTCGGAGGACGAGGCATACCCGATCGAGACCGCGTTGGCACCCGGCGGGGGACCCGGTTGGCGAGCGTCACAAGCTGGAGAGCAGACGATCCGCCTGTTGTTTGACAAGTCGCAAAGAGTCAGCCGTATTCAACTATTATTTCGCGAGGAACAGCGGGCGCGCACGCAAGAATTCGTGCTGCGGTGGTCGCCGTCGGATGGTCAATCTTACCGGGAGATTGTCCGCCAGCAATACAACTTTAGCCCGCCTGGGATGACAAGCGAGTTTGAGGACTATGCGGTCGATCTCGCGGGGGTGGCGGCACTGGAATTGAGAATCGTCCCTGACATAAACCGTGGAGATACCCGAGCATCGATTGCGGAGATACGTATTGCATGATGTCCGTGGTATCGATCTGATTCCTTCGCAACTCAAGAGCCTCGTTACGGAATTTTAGCGTGGTCTAGACGCTATGGCGCCGGGTTTTACGGCGATCGATTCGAAGCCGCCTCGAACCCATTCCGTATCATCGCCGCGGACTGCAGAGTAACTGCGGCATACAACTTAACCGTGATGGTCCCATGATTATTGGCAACAACGCCATGACGTGCCTATAATTCTCGCCACCATGGCGAATCTCTATTACAACGACCGGCTTATCATTACCTACGCATCCTTAAACCAAAGCACCAAAACTTGGAGCCCGGGAGCGGAGATCACCTGGACGCGCAATGGGCAGCGTTACTCCCACAGCATTGGCGGCTTGGCCGATCGATTCAAAACGAGCGAAGATGCAGAAAAGTTCGTGACCAGTCTTGCCAAGACCTGGATTGATAGCAATCCGTAGCCTCAATGATGTGAGGATCGAAGGGGATGGATACTAGAGAGGTTTTCGAAGCGAATGTTTTTGATAACGCCGGCATCGCGTCCGTTGCAATATTATCGTCGACAGAGGCAAAATAGGACGTCATGGAGTGTACTCGAGACGAGTCGAGTTTTGAGAGTCGATGTTTCCGCGCAGGCGGAGAAAGTTATTCGCCATGAGCTATAACGCGTGGTTCCAGTGCATTCGAGGTTGTGAGGGGCATTATAGCCTTCTGGAAATCATTTATCGTTGTCCGAAGTGCGGCGACTTGCTTGAAGTGCGCCACGACATGGACGCGCTTCGAACTCGAGCCGCAGGGGCATGGATCAAGCTCTTCGATGATCGAGTCGGGATGAACGAATATCCCTACGGCTCCGGCGTGTGGGCGAAAAAGGAGTGGGTTGTCCCTTTTATCGACAACGAAAATATCGTCTCCACTTGCGAGGGCAACACCAATCTCTTCTGGGCGAATCGTTATGGCAAGCAGCTTCACGTCGAAGATCTCTGGGTGAAACAGTGCGGCAACTCGCACACCGGATCTTTCAAGGATCTTGGCATGACCGTGTTGGTCTCCGTGGTCAATCAGATGATCGCCAACGGCGAGCCGATCGACGCCGTGGCCTGTGCCTCTACGGGCGATACCTCGGCGGCGTTGGCCGCCTACGGCGCCGCGGCGGGCATCCCGACAGTGGTTTTCTTGCCGCGTGATAAAGTTTCGCCGGCTCAGCTCGTTCAACCGCTCGCCAACGGCGCTTTGGTGCTGTATCTGGACACCGACTTCGATGGCTGCATGGCTGCGGTGCAAGAGATCACAAAACATAAGCGTATCTACCTGGCGAATTCGATGAATAGCCTGCGCATCGAGGGGCAAAAAACTATCGCCGTCGAAATCGTGCAGCAATTCGATTGGGAAGTGCCGGACTGGGTGATTCTACCCGGAGGAAATCTCGGCAACGTCAGCGCCATCGGCAAAGGTTTCCTGATGATGCAAGAGCTGGGCTTGATCTCGAAGCTGCCGCGCATTTGCGTCGCGCAGGTGGAAAACGCCAATCCTTTTTACCTTTCCTACTTGAATAAGTTCGAGCACTTCGAACCGGTCACGGCGCGGACGACATTGGCGAGCGCGATCCAGATCGGCAATCCGGTGAGCATTCGCAAAGCGATCGCGACCGTGCAGCGCTTCAATGGCGTGGTGGAGCAGACTTCGGAGATCGAGCTGGCCGAAGAAGTAGCGCGTGCCGATCGCACCGGCATGTTCAATTGCCCGCACACTGGTGTCGCGTTGGCGGCGCTGCGCAAGCTGGTTGAGAAGAAAGTGATCCATGGGCACGAGCGAGTCGTGGTTATCTCGACGGCCAATGGTCTTAAATTCGCCGACCAGAAGATCGGTTACCATGCGGGCACGCTCGCGGGTATCCGCGGTAGCCATCAGAATCGCCCTGTCGAGTTGAGCTCCAATCCCAAGCAGATCAGCGACGCGATCTCGCGTTACGTCGAACGCGTACGGCTGCTAGACGGATAATGGGCGAGCGACAAAACAAGATCGGCACTGGGACGAACGACCGCGCGCGCAAAAGTACGAGCGGCTCTGCCGCGAGCGACGCCAGGGGCAAGACGTTTGGTTTCAGCACGCTGGCTGTACACGGCGGCGAGCCGCGCCCCAAGCTCGGAAACTCGCTCGCTACGCCTATCGTGCAGACGGCGACATACACGTTTGCCGATACGGGGGAGCTGCACGACCACTTTCAGCGCCGCATCGAACGCGAAGAATATGGACGCTACGGTAATCCGACACAGCGCGTCGCCGAGCACAAGCTTGCGACGTTGGAAGGTGCGGAAGATTGCCTGCTGTTCTCCAGCGGCATGGCAGCGATCACCGCGACGATGTACGCCGTGCTTTCACACAACGCGCATGTGGTGGTGACCGATGACTCCTACCGGCGAACCCGCCAGTTCCTGACTCAAGTCTTGCATCGCTATGGAATCGAAGTTTCGGTGGTGCCGGCAGGCGACTATGAAGCCATCGAAGAGGCGATCCGTCCCACGACCCGTCTACTCGTTAGCGAGTCGCCGACGAATCCTTACAACCGCATCGTCGACCTCGAACGGCTTGCCAATATCGCCAAACGGCATCGGGTTAAAACGGCTATCGATGCTACCTTCGCCACGCCCTTTAACCAGCGGCCGCTGGAGTTCGGCATCGATATCGTGCTGCACTCGGCGACTAAATATCTTGGCGGACACAATGATCTTCTCGCTGGCGCAGTGCTCGGCTCCGCTGAACTCGTCGAGGGAATTCGTTCTCTTCAGGCGGTCACCGGGGCCATCATCGACCCGTTGGCGGCGTATCTGCTTGTGCGCGGCTTGAAGACTTTCGCATTGCGCATCGCGCGTCAGAACGCCAACGCCCAGGCGCTCGCCGAATTTTTAGAAGCACATCCGAAAGTTCTCGCAGTGCATTACGCTGGTTTACCGACGCATCCGCAGCACGACGTGGCACGGCGTCAAATGCGTGGCTTCGGCGGCGTCGTCTCTTTTGAGATCGCCGGTAATATCGAGACGACGTCCCGGGTCATCGATGCGTGCCGAATTCCCCAGATCGCGCCCTCGTTGGGTGGAGTGGAGAGTTTAATCGAACAGCCTGCGCTGATGAGTTTCTACGAGCTTACCACGGAAGAGCGTCTACTGGTCGGCATCAAGGACAACTTGATTCGCTATTCTGTTGGCATCGAAGATGCCGAGGATCTGATCGCCGATCTCGCGGCTGCGCTGGAGCGCATTTAGAGATCGGCCAGACGATCTCGCCAAGAAGCGCACGAAGGCCAGGAAGGATTCGGATATCTCACCGCGGAGGCGACAGAGCATACAGAGGTTTATTTTCAAACTCTTCCTCCGCGAACTCTGCGCCTCGGCGGTGAGTCCTTCTTTTTCTTCTTTTAGCGACGGCAACGGTGTTAGTTTTTAATATTGCCTTATCTCTCGTTTGGCGTTATCTGCGTGAATGGACTCGGTTCAAAGGAGCGATCATGGTGACGCAATTTCGCGCGGATAATATCGGCAGTTTCTTGCGGCCGCCGGAGTTATTGGAGGCGCGCGCGGCGCTCCGCGAAGGGCGCATGAATGAGCAACAAGTGCGTGAGATCGAAGATCGTTCGATCCTCACGGCGCTCGAGATGCAGAAGGCCACCGGCGTGCAAATTTTCACCGACGGCGAATATCGGCGCGATATTTTTACTGCCGATATCACTAAGGCGATGGACGGTCTCGTGCCGGGAAAACCGGTGGTGAAATTCGAATGGCGTGGCAAGGGCAAAGAGCTGGCGGAAGAATCGAAGGAAGGCAATCTTCAGTACATCGTCGGCGGTAAACTGCGCAGGAAAGGCCGCTTTACACCCAATGAGGCGCCCTTCTTGAAGCAGCATGCGCCGGGGCCTTTCAAAGTCTGCACGCCGGCGGCGATGCAGCATGCGATCATGCGCTACCGGCCCGGCGTAACGGACAAGTTTTATCCGACAGTTCACGACATGCTACAGGACGTGGCGACAATCATGCGCGAGGAAGTGCAGGCGCTGATCGATGAAGGCGCGTCATACGTTCAAATGGACGCGCCGTCGTATTCCAACTTCTTCGATCCAAGGCGGCGCGAACTGTTGCAACAAAGCGGCATCGAACTGGACGAAGCGCTGGACGCGGCCATCGCGGCGGATAACGCCATGATCCACAATATTAAGCGGCGCGAAGACACGGTCATCGGCATCCACTTTTGCCGCGGCAACAAACGGAGCGCTTGGGGCGCAGAGGGTAGTTATGAACCGATCGCTGAGAAAGCTTTTGGTTCGCTCAAGATGGATCGCTATTTGTTGGAATTCGACAGCGATCGCGCCGGCGGATTTGAGCCGCTCAGATTTGTTTCCAAGGGCAAAACTGTCGTTTTGGGTCTCGTGACAACTAAGGAGCCGGCGCTCGAATCCGAAGACGAGCTGCTCCGGCGCATCGAGCTGGCCTCCAAGTATGTGCCGGTGGAGAATCTTGCCATCAGCACACAGTGCGGTTTTGCCTCGGCGGCATCGGGCAATCTCATTTCCTGGGACGACATGCGGCGCAAGTTGGAGCTGGTGGCGACGGTGGCGCGGCGAGCGTGGGGATAACAAAAAATTCCAATCGTTTGTGATCACCGTTGCCCACTATGCGGGCAGAGGGACCCTCTCCCTCACGAAGACGTGATGGAGAGGAGATATTCCTTGTCGCTTGCGGGATGACTCCGTGGTCGCCCGTCCCAGAAGGCAGACACATGGGTCTGCCCCTACACTGGCGCAATTGACATTACACGGGAATCGCTAGCGCTTGTCACGACGCTGGACAATTTGTCACATTCCGGTTTAGATAATCGAGTCGAAGTCGCCGCATAAGATCTACCACTTGGGAGGAAACTACGATGCAGGTTGTGGGAATAGCTACGCCGAGAGTCGAGGGTGAGCTGAAGGTTACTGGGAAGGCGCAATACAGCGCGGATTTGAAGCTGCCGGGCACTCTGTGGGGCAAGTGCTTGCGCAGTCCGATTAGGTACGGTTGCATCAAGAGCATCGACACCAGGAAAGCGTGGCAGTTGCCGGGAGTAAAGGCGGTGATCACCGGGCAGGATGTGACCGGCCTGCGCATTGGCCGGTGTATTTACGATACTCCGGTGCTGGCGGACGGTGTGGTCCGATTCATCGGCGAGAAAGTTGCCGCGGTGGCGGCCGAGACCACGTTGGCGGCGGATCAGGCATTGGAACTCATCGAAGTGGAGTATGAAGACCTGGAGCCGCTGCTCGATCCCGTCGAAGCGAAAAAGCCCGATGCCCCGGTACTTCATCCGGACTTGCTGACTTATAAAGGTTTGCCCGTGCCGGTGGAAAAATTAAGTAACGTCTTCGCCTATCTGAGGTGGGGCAAGGGTGATATCGAAGAGGGCTTCAAGCAGGCCGATGTGATCGTGGAAAATACTTACACCACACAGGTGACACACCAGTCTTATATCGAACCGCATGCCTGCGTGGTGAAAGCCGACCCGTCGGGTGGCGCGGAGGTATGGTCGTGTAGCAAGACGCCATTCGCCGTGCGCGGCCAGTTGTCGAATTGCATCGGCGTGGCGAAAGAAAAACTGATTTTTCATCCGGTGCACATCGGCGGCGACTTCGGTGGCAAGGGCGGATTCATGGATGTTCCGGTCGCCTACTTCCTGTCGAAGAAGAGCGGCCAACCGGTAAAGATGGTCATGGACTATACCGAGGAGTTGACCGCGGGCAACCCGCGCCATCCGTCAATAATCAAAATCAAAACCGGGGTGAAGAAAAACGGCATGATCGTGGCGCACCATATCGACTTTCTGTTCGATAGCGGCGCCTATGCCTCAATGAAGCCGGCGGGCTATCTGATCGGCGCGTCAACTTGCGCCGGACCGTACAAGATCGCCAACTGTCTGATTGAAGAAAGAATGGTGTACACCAATAAGATCCCGTGCGGTCATATGCGCGCGCCGGGCGATCCCCAAGGATTTTTCGCCAATGAAAGCCAGTTGGACATCGTCGCGCGCAAGCTCGGCATGGACCCGGCTGAGTTCAAGCGCAAAAACATGTTGCACGACGGCGACGAGACGCCGATCGGCGGGCATATCTCTCACATCCGCGGCAAGGAGGCGCTCGACAAGGCGATCCAACTCGCCGGCTACAACAAGTCCAAACCCAAGAACGTTGGGCGCGGACTTTCATTCTCCGAGTGGAGCCCAAGCGGCGGTGAAGGCAACGTCTTCGTCACCATCGAGGAAGACGGGCATGTGAAAGTCATTACGCCGGTAGTCGATCAGGGCGCGGGCGTTTTAACCGTCATCGTCGAAGTCGTCGGCGAGGAACTCCAGGTTCCGGCGGCTGACATCGAATTGAAACAAGTCGATAGCTCGATCGTGCCGAGCGATGGCGGCGTCGGTGGCAGCCGAGCGACACGAGTTTACGGCAACGCTTCCTATGAAGCGGGCGTAAAGGCGCGCGAAGAATTATTCGCTTTCGCGGCGCAATCACTGGAAGTCGATCCCAAGGAGCTGGAGCTCGACAAGGGAATGGTTCTGCACAGGGCGTCGAAGCGCAAGATGAGCTTCGCCGAAGTGGTGAAATTCAAAGGCGCGCCGATTTACGTGCGCGGCTATTACAAGAGCACCGAAAAATCCCATGACGCCTCCGTCTCAGCGCAAATCGCTGAAGTCCACGTCGATCCGGAAACCGGGCAAATCACGCTGCGCAACATGGTCTCGGCGCACACGACGGGCAAGGTCATCAATCCGTTGATGCATCAAGGGCAGATCGACGGCGGGGTCGTGTTCGGACTAGGTTTCGCGTTGACCGAGGAGGTGATGTTCGACAACGGCAAGGTTACGACGTCGAACTTCGGCGAGTTCAAGATTCCCAATATCATGGACATCCCGCCGCTGAAGACCGACGTCATGGAAAACGTGCCGGCGGGACCTGGACCGTACAATAGTTTGGCCATCGGCGAGGTGGCGAACACACCGACGGCGGCGGCGGTGGCGAATGCGGTGGCGGACGCCTGCGGCGTGCGCATCACCGACTTGCCGGTGACGTCCGAGAAGGTGTATAGGGCGCTGAAGGCGCGAAGCGCGTAATGCAAATAGTTTGGTTCTCGGGATGTCTATGTAGGGGCAGACCCCTGTGCCTGCCCAGCATCCGGGCGACCACAGGGGGTCGCCCCTACGGGTTGCGGATCGCGAATTAATAATCAGAGGAGGCTTTATGGAATCGTTGCGCTACTACATAGCCCATAACGGCGGACTGAAAGTCATGCAGCCAGAAGGTTCGTTGATGACCACCGTCGGCGAGTTCTTCCAGGGCAAAACGCTCGAGCACTTGATCGGCTGTAGTCAGAAGCCGGAGGTGGTTTTCGCCGCCGTCGCGTTCGATGGCGGTTACCGTACCGAAGACGCCGGAAAAAGCTGGACCAAAATCATGGACGGCGACGTGCGGACTTTCACCATTGATCCGCACGATGAGCGTGTCGTTTATATGGGCATCGGTCCGATTCGCTTGTTCCGCAGCGAGGATATCGGCAAGACTTGGGAACCGCTGGACGGCATGCTCAACGTTTCCGATGACGTAAAAAAGAAATGGGATGTGCCGCCTCGGCTGCGCGGCGTCGAGTTCCCCCACGTGCGACACATCTTTGTCCATCCCGACGATCAGAATCTCATCTGGGTGTTGTTGGAGCATGGCGGCAACTTACTGACCAGAGATTGCGGCAAGACTTGGGAAGACCGCAGCACGGGGATTGCATACGTCGACATGCACTATATCGAAAATTATCCCGGCAGCAAAGAACGCTATTACGTTTCATCAGCGCGCGGCTTTTTCCGCAGCGACGATTCCGGCAAACAGTGGCGGCGCGTGGAAAACGGCATGCCGTGGGCCTACACCGAGCTGCACAGTTATTCTCACGAGTGGCACTTTCTGCCGGGCGACACGCCACGCATGGTTCTATGCGGCGGCAAGGGTTCCCCGGGAGTGTGGAGCAGAGAAAGAATTCATCCGCACGGGTGTATCTTGCTGAGCGACGATGGCGGTGAAAATTGGCGCATCTCGACTCAAGGATTGGAAAGAGCCAATCCTTGGATGCCGTGGGTGCTGGTGCACCATCCGAGCGATCCGAAAGCGCTCTTCTGCGGTATGGGCGACGGCTCGCGTGGCTACGGCTTCGACGCGCGTATCCAAGGGAAAGGCGCGTTGTATGCGTCTCGCGACCGCGGCGATTCGTGGCAGCCGGTCATGACCGATACGCCGTCGATTCTCACCGCATGGGTGGCGGCTAATTAAGAAAGGATTTAGCCGGAAAGAACGCAAAGAGATTAGGTAGGGGCGCGATTCATCGCGCCCTCAAACGGAAGAAACACAAGACGAAAATTTATATAGGCGATCAACGCAGAAATGTAGGGGCGACCGGCCGGTCGCCCCTTTCTTTATGAGGTGTCTTGTCTAGAAGGAGCTTAGAAGATGAAGCGAGTTTTATATTTGATCCTATTCGTCTTATTCGGATTCGCCGCCACAGTTGAGCGGAGCATCGCGCAGCGGATAGAACTGAAAAAGATTCGCCTGAACGTGTTTCGCATCGATGCCGCGACGGTGGCGGCACGGGTGAACGGCTACTTTGCCGCTGAAGGACTGGACGTTGACGTTACGCTGACACCGAATTCAACGGAGCAGATGAGGGGCCTGAGCCAGGGGAAGTTCGAAGTCGTGTCGACGGCTTTCGACAACGTTTTGGCATGGTCTGGGCGCGAAGGCGCCGAGATTATTGCGGTGGCGCAGATTTCCGACAAGACGGTGCTGCCGGTGTTTGTTCGGCCCGAGATCAAAACCTGGAGCGACCTCAAAGGTAAGAAACTCGCAGCCGACGCGGTCGACACCGCGTTTGCCTTAGTGCTTCGGCGAGTGCTGTTGGCTAACGGTCTAGATATGACGAAGGGCGATTATGAATTGGTTGCATTGGGCGCGACAGGGGCGCGGTTGGAATCGATGCTCAAAGGTGAAACGTTCGCGGGAGTTTTGACTTCGCCGTTCGATGTCAAGGCGGTCGCTGCCGGGATGCGCCGCATCGGCGATTCCAAAGAAGTTTTGCCTGATTATCCGAATACGATATTTGCCGTGAACCGTGAGTGGGCGCAGAAGAACCGCGACACGCTTGTGGCGTATCTTCGTGGGTGCCTGAAGGGAATGAGTTGGGTGAAGGATCCGGCGAATCGCGATGCAGCGATCAAAATGGTCGGCGAGCAGTTAAAATTGAACCCAAAGCAGGCTGAGGAAAGTGTCAATGAACTTTCAACCACGGGAAATCTGAATTTACCCGGACTGCAGGTCGTGCTCGATCTGCGAAATCAGTTCGGCTTCAAGCTCAACAAAGGCGACAAGCTGCCGGTATACTACGATCCGGCGTACTTTAATGCGGCGAAGGGGAAGTAAGGGGCCAAGTGTTCAGGTGTCAGTTCCGGGTTTCGTGCAACGGAGAGACCGTTTAATCTGATTCTTGAAGCGAAGTCGGAATATTCTTGCTGAGTTGGTTTCAGTGGACGATATTGCGACCCGTTTGTAATTCGAAATGCGAGCTGTGTTCGGAGATAGGCCGACTGGCATTTGTCGCCTCCTACGGCGGCTCACTTAATAGTTAGGCGCTCAAAGGAATCAACATGAACAATCTCCAACTTAAGCAAGTGCCGGTTGCAAAGACCGGGATGCTCATCCGCAGGCCGGTCGCCGCAGGCCGGTCGCCGATGTGTTTGCGGCGTTCATTGACCCTGACATCACGACCAAGTTCTGGTTTACGAAGAGCAGTGGCCGGCCCGAAGTCGGTAAGCAGGTCAAATGGGAATGGGAAAATGTATGACGCCTCGACCGAAGTGACCGTGAAAGCGATTGAACCGAACAAACGGATCCTCATCGAGTGGGATGGATACAGTGGTCGCACCACCGTGGAATGGAAGTTCGCGCCCCAAAAGGACGGCACAACGTTCGTCAGTATCATGGAGTCGGGCTGGACGGGAGACGGAGACGAGCTTGTCAAATACGTGACCAACTCGACTCAAGGGTTCACTTGGACGCTCGCCGGCCTGAAGGGGCTTCTTGAGCACAATGTCAGATTGAAGCTCGTGGCGGATCGTTTCCCCAAAGGGCCAGAAGAACCCTACCCCGATGAATGAATCGGGCGAGTCTCTTCCAAGCTATGTTAATAATTGGGCATGACCTCGACCCGTATCAGTTGCCACATTAACGCCCCCCGCGCGATCGTCTATCGCGCCCTCCTCGATGCGCGCGCGATCGCGAAGTGGAAAGTGCCGGACGGCATGACCTGTCACGTGCATGCCTTCGACGCCCGCGAAGGCGGCTCCTTCCGGATCTCGCTCACGTACGACGCGCCGAGCGGGACCGGTAAGACAACCGCGCACACCGACACGTACCACGGCCGCTTCGTGAAGCTCGTTCCCAATGAGCAGGTTGTCGAAGTGGATGAGTTCGAGACGGAAAATCCCGCGCTCCGCGGCAAGATGACGATCACGTTCACGCTCGCCGATACCGACGGCGGCACCAATCTCATGGCTGTGCACGACGGGCTACCGCGCGGCGTGTCGCCCGCCGACAACGAGACCGGCTGGCGGATGGCACTCGCGAAACTCGCGGCGCTCGTCGAGGGGAGTTAGAAGCGTCTAACAAGGGCGCTGCAGCGAACCGGCGCTATGCGTTTTGATTTGTGATTCACAGGTTTTACAACATCATCGGGTTCGGCGGAGCGGCGTTTCCAGCGCCGGTCGCTGAGCTTGGGTCGTTAGCCGTTAACCCTGAGATTGAACTGATTTCTCCTTCTAACAAATCCTGTCAGTTTTCACTGACGCGTCAGTTGAATCACCATTGCCGGAACAGTGAAAGAATCACGGGTGGCTCCCTGACTGTCATTCCGAACGGATGTGAGGAATCTTTCTGACCCGAGACAGATTTCTCCCTTCGGTCGAAATGACAGACTGCGGTCCAAAAGCTAACATCTTACTAGCACTTGATTTTTACCAGCTTTGATGTTTATTGACCCCATGAATCTATTCGACCTTACGATTAACCAACTCAAGCGGGCCGCTGCGATTAAAGAACAAATCGAGGATTTGAACAAAGAGCTGCGCGCTATCCTCGGTGCGTCAGGCAAAACTGGAACCACGTTAAAGAGAAAGCGGACCATAAGCGCTTCTGTGAAAAAGAGAATTGCCGCTGCTCAAAAAGCAAGATGGGCGACCCTGCGTGGCGCTAGACCAGCGACGCGTTCAGTCAAACCCGTTGCCAAGCCTAAGAAAAAGACAATGAGCCCGGCAGCCAGAGCGAAGCTATCGACCAAGTTAAAGGCTTACTGGGCTGCAAAGAAAGCGGGCAAGAAATAATACTGGCAATTTCTGGTTCAGCTAATTCGCCAAGTCCCGCATGGGGAGTTGGCGGCTTTTTATATGAAGATTTTGACTTTGATGTCCGGCTCCCGCTCTTGTTCATAATCCCCAGTTGCACGTTCAAGTAGATTCCATCTCACATTATGGTTTGCATCGGGGCGCCGTTTGCTTTCAGCGAATAGCGAAAAGGCTGAGATGGGATTGATTTCTCCTCCGCTCCAATTTCTAAGACGTTGTTCCGCTCTTAAAACGCGATTTCAATCCATGTGGCTGTGGAAATAGCACACTGCGCTACCGCCATGCTTGCGGTGGCGATTGGAATAAGTCAGATTTTGGTATTCCATTAAGATATTCCGTGAAGATTTGCTCTCGCGTCGCGGGACGCTCAACGGTTTGGCTTAGAAGAGCGAGGAGCGCTATAGAAAAATCGGCCATCAAATGAACAAACCAGCTTCATCTGCCGCGCTGGTGGTCGAGGCGAGAGGGATCTCGAAAAAATTCGGCGACCGGTTTGCCGTCGATAATCTGGATCTGGATGTTCCGGCGCAAGTCTGTTTTGGGCTCCTGGGGCCCAATGGCGCCGGGAAAACCACGACCCTGCGTATGATCTACGGCGTCACCCGGGCCACAAGCGGTACGATTCGCGTGTTCGGCATGGACATCGGCCGTCATTTGCGGGCGGTTCGCTCCCGGCTCGGCGTAACCTTGCAGCAGAATGCTTTGATCGAAGCGTTGTCACCGAAAGAAAATCTTTTGGTTTTTGGCCGGTATCACTTGCTTCGCGAGCCGGAGCTTTCGCGCCGGACGGAAGAATTGATCGACTTTCTTGAGCTGCGCTCCCATGCCCATGTTCCGGTGCGGCAGCTTTCCGGCGGATTCCAACGGCGTCTGGCCATTGCGCTTTCATTGGTCAATGGTCCCGAGCTTTTGATCCTCGACGAACCCACCACCGGACTCGATCCTGCGGTGCGATTGGCCTTGTGGTCGCGCGTCAGAGAACTGCGCGCGGCGGGGACGACTGTGCTCATCACGACCCATTACATGGACGAGGCGCAACGTCTTTGCGATCAAGTCGCCATCGTTTCGGCGGGCAAGGTGATTGCCGCGGGGGCGCCGGCGGAGCTCATTAGGACGCGAGTGGCGCCGGAAACTGTGGAGTTTGACTGCACACCAAGTGAAGAAGCGGCACTGCTCGACGGCGTTGCGCAGGGTCGGCGTCTGCGCGTCGGCAGGCGGCTGATGCTTTACGTCGACGACGCCACCGATCTTATCGAACAAATTCGCCGCCACGATGATGGCGACCGGCGCCCAATCATCGTCCGGCCCACCAATCTCGAAGACGTCTATCTCTCTCTCACCGGAACCAGCCTGGAGGCCAATCCGTGAGTCTTTCGCTTCCCTATGCGCTGGCCGTATGGCGGCGCAATGCCGTCATGTACAAGAGAACCTGGAAGTGGAATATCCTACCCAACTTCTTCGAGCCTGTTCTCTATCTCTTTTCCATCGGCATAGGCGTCGGTGCTTATATTTCAGAGATCGGCGGCACGAGCTATATCGCATTTCTCGCTCCCGGGCTCATATGCGTGGCGGCGATGAACGGGGCCAGCTTCGAGGTGACCTATAACATCTACGTCCGGCTTGTTTTTGAAAAAGCCTATGATGCCATGCTGACGACTCCTATCGAGCCGGACGATGTCCTAGCCGGTGAAGTGCTGTGGGCGGTGACTCGCGCCTGCATCTACGGCGGATGTTTCTTCATCGTGTTGTTGCTTTTCGGCCTGGCGCCTCTGCCGTCGTCGCTGTGGGTGATTTTTGTCTGTGCGCTTGGCGCGCGCGTCGTTCAACGGCGAGTTTTCCGTGACCGTATTGTGGGACCTGGCTTATACTTTGGGAATGTCTCTACTGCTGCTTCTGTGGGCGCGCCGCGGTGTCCGCGACCGACTGACAAACTAGTAAACAAATCCGGGGACACCATACCAATTTTATTCGGCATGTCAGAAGCCAACCGCGGATTTTAGGCTGGATTAAGCGGTGCCTGTGTTCAATCACTGCGGGGTTTGATTACCCACAGCTTGCTGCGTAAAGAGCTATTCCGACACCTCTCAGAGTCCGTCATTCCCGAATGCTTCTATCGGGAATCCAGGCGAGACCGGAACTGGACCCCCGATTAAAACATTTGGGGGTGGCGCCTTTGCGATAAATTCTCATCTTCTATCTTCTGATGTCCGTCAGCGGCTGCCGGGCAGTTCAATAGCCAAAGCCGTATAGCCGCGCGCAGTTGTCCCACAAGTACTTTCTCTTCGTCTGATCGCTGAAAGGCAGCTTCAAAAAACTTTCCACTGCATGGGGAAATTTGACGTCTAGGTGCGGGTAGTCGGTTGAGAAGACGATGTTATCTTCCAAGCCGAAGTCGGGGATATTCTTTGCGACTATTTCGTCGCACTCCACCGCACCCCAGCATTGGCGCTGAAAATATTCGAGTGGTTCGAGCTTCATTTCGGGATGCTCTGCGACACCGGTCAGTTCCGCGTATTCGCCCATGCGCCAGAGAAGCCACGGAAGCCACGCGCAGTTGCCTTCCAGAAAGGCTACTTTCAATTTTGGAAAACGTTCCATGACGCCGCCGTAAATCATATCGGCGCAGGCGAACATGTTCGCCATCGGAAATGACAGCGTGTTGAACATGGCGAAGCTGGGAATGAATTCATGTAGGGCTGGCTGCGGCAGATAAACGCGGCCGGCTTCGTGAAAGCCAATGGGAATGCCGAGTCGCTGACATTCTTCCCACAGCGGATTGTAATAAGGATCGCTCCACATGCGCCCGTTGACGTGATTGGGGCGCACGAGGACGCTTCTGAAGCCCAATTCTTTCACAACCCGGCGAGTTTCCTCGACTGCCGATGAGACATCGTGCGGGGCGATAATCCCGGCGCCGTACATACGGTCGGGGGCGACTTCACAGAAATCGTGCATCCAGTCGTTGTAGGCTCTGGCGATGGCAGCGGCCAATTCCGGATCCAGCGCATCGACGGCGAGCACAAACAAGCCGCGGCTGGGATAGAGAATCGCCACGTCGAGGCCTTCTTTGTCCATGGCATGAACTTGCGCGACGTTATCGAAATTGCGGGCTTCTTCTTCAGGATATTTTTCGTTGAGAATTCGTTCACGGATCGGTCCTAGTGCAGGAATAGGTTTCGGCGTCGGTCGCGGCATGATCTTGCCGTCGACTTGAACGCCGAGATCGCGCTTGTGGCGGTTGAGGCCGATGGGCGCGCGATCGAGGAACTTTTTGTCGATGTACTTTTGCCATAGATCACAGGGTTCCATCACGTGCATGTCCGAATCCATCGCTTTGAAACCGTTCTTCATATCCCTCACCTCGTCGACGAAAGTTGAATCAACTTGCCTTTCGCATAACAAAGGGCCGCGCGGGTGTCAATTTGAACCGGTGGTAGTGTCCTAATTTGCCCCCCAACCGCGCCAATGGTGATTTATGAGTCGGGCATTGGACGGTCCAATCCAGCCGTGGTATGGCTCATGGCCTCCAGAATTAAAGGGGGGGGGCCGACATGACTGACGTATCACCGGACACAATAATCAAGCTGCGATTATGGGTAACGCTCCTAGCTGGTTTGCTCGCTTTAACTTTCATCGGACATACCGACAATTTTTGGCTGCAACTTCTAAGTCGAGGTTTAGAGGCAGTGTGCATCGCGATGGTGATCGCAATATTCGTTGATGTATTCTTAAAACGAGACCTAATGAGGGACGTGTTTTTGGCGAGTATCGGTTATGTTTTACCCAAGGAATTGCAGCCAGAAATGCGTTGGCTGTGCCAGTTAAACGCGCTCTGCACTCAAGACGTAATGATATGCACACTCACTCCAATAGGTGATTCAGTCAAATTTCACTTCCAGCGAAAACAGGTTGTTAAAAATATTGGTCAAAACAGACTCGATCTAAAAGTTGGCTTAGGTATAGACCAATGGTTCCGGGGGTCGGATGGTGAATCGCACATTTTGAAATTTTCTTTTGTCTCCGAAGAGCAGCAGTGGTTTCATACTGGTGAAGCTAAAAAAAGCGATTTTGGATTGAATCTGCCCGATGACCCTGTTGTATCACTGGAGAAAGATAAAGAGGCGACGATTACAAGCGAATTTGAAGAGGTATATCCACGAAACGGATATTTTTTTATGCACATAAAATATGCGACAAGTGGATTGAGAATAACGGTCAACTGTCCCAGCGACAGTGGTCTGGGTATTTACGTGAATTTTGCGAGTCGCGAGGGACACAAGACTCTACAAGTAGAGCAAGACTATGTGTGTCCATTTACACTGCTGCCCTATCAAAGGGTGGCCGTTCGCTTTTGGGACAAGGGGCAGAGCGCCGCGTGGCTAAAGTCAAATTAGGACACTACCGAACCGGTTTATGATTTCTACTTCATTCAAAATGACAAAACACTTGAGCTGTCGTTGTAGAGAGCGCTGACTGCGAGCCGGTCGATGCTTGTCAGGAAATCCGTAAGAATTATCTCCACAGCTCCGCCAACCATCCCGAGCGTTTGATCTCTTCGACGTAACTGTTGTCGTAGTAGGCGCTCATCGGCGTGCTGCCTGCGAGCTTCGCGTCGACGAGATTAAATTGCGCCGATTGCTGCACTATGGGTTGAATAGAGTTCGGCGTCACCGTGGGATCTTTGACGAAGATATCGATGGCGAATTTCTGGGTTTGATCCAGTATTTCGGGGTCGGTTTGGCGCGTGTATTTCGCCAGGACCGCTTTCGCGTGTTTCTCGTTGACAAAGATCTGTTTGATTCCTTCCATCGTCGCCTTGATCATAGCGATGACGACTTCGCGATTCTTGCCGGCGTAGGATTTGCGCGCGACCAGGCCTTGAATTAAAAATTCGATGCCGGCTTTTCTGAAGTCCTTCGGGCTCACGAGCTCGCGATAACCGTCCTTCATTAGGCGAAACGTGAAAGGCGCAGACGTGATGATGCCGTCGACCAAACCTTGCGAAAGGCTCGTGATCGCCTGGGTCGTCGTGCCGGTCTGAACGATATTGATGCCCTGGACGTTGTGCAGTTTCACGATCGCTTGCAGCGTGAAGTGGGGAATCGCACCTAACCGGCTGATGCCGATTCTTTTGCCAACCAAGTCCGCGGGAGTTCGGATTTCTGGTTTCACGATCAGAGATTGAATCGCGTAGGGCACGGTCGTTGCAACCTGAACGACATCCCCGCCTTGCAGGACATTGGAGACGAGAGGAGGGCCGCCGCCTGCACCGACGCCCGCTTGTCCGCCCAGCATCGCCTGGATGATAACCGGCGACGCGCCGACGTAAATCATATCCACGTCGAGGCCGTATTTTTCGTAATAACGGGATTCTTTAGCGATCCACCACGGCAGGCTGGCGGCGCTGATTGGCGTGAACGGAAAGGAAACTTTAGTCGCTGCAAGCGCCGTCGAGGCCAGCGCACTCACAAAAAGGATAGCGGTGATTACAGAGGCCATCAACTCTTTCCAGAGTGCATAAGCTAGTTTGCGTCTTTTATCCCGCGCCACGGACTTTGTCTATGATCTCAGCGGCATTCTCCGGTATCTCGTCACCGCGCCACGCGACGTGGCCGTCGGGGCGGACGAGCACGAGTGGACGCTCATATGTTTCGCGCACTTTTGGATCGTCGATCTTGATTGACTGAAGCGGCAATGCGACGCGGCTCGCTGCTGCCGTGATCGCGTTCGTGTCGGTGATGTTTCCCGAGAAATCCAGGAGCGTGAAACCCTTACCGAACAAATCAAGAGTCGAGCGACCGTCTTTGAGCCAGGCATGCGGCGCGCGCACTCCAGGCCATGTCGATGGCACATAGAGTCCATGATCCAGCGCGGGCGGCGACGTACCATCGGCAACGCAGATCGGCGAGTTCTCGTAGCGGTACCCGAGCTCGATACCAGCAGAGTCATACTGAAATTCTTTGGCGCGGGTGCGCATGATCGCGGCGCGAGCTTTGTCGCGCAACAGTTTGCCCTCGTCATCGATTTCGCCGATCTTCGGCGAGAAAGGCGTTTGGTTGTCGTAGCTGGCGCGCATTTCCGCTGCCTCGCTGACGTTGATCATAGCGATGGGCTTGCGCTCCAAAGTGTAACTGTCGAGCAACTGCGCGCCGCCCCAACCTTGCAACATCGCTGCCAACTTCCAGCCGATATCGACGGCGTCACCGACGCCGGTGTTCATGCCGAAGCCGCCGGTCGGCCAATTCAAGTGCGCCGCGTCGCCGGCGAGAAAGACTGGCCCTACCTGATATTTCTCCGCGACGACGCAATGGCCGGTCCACGGGCGCACGTCGAGCAATTCAAACGGGAGATTTTCGCCCAATGCATGGCGCAGTTTTTCTGGAGCGTTCAAGGCATCGATCTGTTCTTGTTTGACGTTACGAATGTTCAGGCGCCACAGCTCTTTGCCGTCGACGGCGGCGATGGTGCCGTTAATATGCGGGTTAATAATTTGGTACATGACAGCAGGGCCGTAGCTGATCGATTCGAGAAACGGTGAGCGGAACAAGACTGCGACGTTCATACCTTGGGAGAACACGCCCTCGTACTGAATGCCGAGAGCACGCCGAATGTTGCTACGGCCCCCGTCACAGCCGACGAGATAGTCGGCTTCGACGGTTTCATCCTTGCCGGTTTGCACGTCGACAATTTTCGCCGTGACCTTCTGTTCGTCCTGCTGAAAGGATTCGAACGCGGTGCGGTAGCGAACGGCGACTTGGGGCAGCGTCGCCACATGCTTGTGCAGCACCGGATCGAAGTACGGCTTTGAAATCCACAGCCGGCCTTCCGGGCTGACGGGCGAGCGCGACGCGGGATCGCCGTTGGCTGGATGATCGAAACGGGCGATCTCGTAGCCGTCCATGCGCGTGACGAAAAGATAATTTCTCGGGTAGTCCGTGGGATAACCGGACTCAAAGCGCATACGGTCGGCGATGCCCCAGCGGCGCAGATGCTCGCAGGTGCGTGTATTGGCAAGATTGGTCGTGGGAAAGTCGACGCTGCCATCGGTTTGTTCGACAACCAGGCATCGAATGCCGCGCCAATTTAGCTCGATTGCCAATGCCAGGCCAACGGGCCCAGCGCCGGCGATAAGAACGGGATAATGCTTTGGTGTCATAGAACCGCTGATTGATTCCATTCTATTCTTGACTCCCTCGCCCATTCCGATGGGAGAGAAGGATAAGGGTGAGGGGAGGGGAGAAGGAGCATCCGCTCGTGCGGTTCGAAAATTGTACTACGGAATGAGAAACTTAAGTTACCCTCCTTGCGCCTTTCTTTTCTTTGCGCCTCTAATCGAGCTCAGCGCGTCGGCCGCCACGATGCGTCCGATAGGACCCGTGGCGAAGCAGGCTTGAGTCACTTTCTTGTCCGAGTCGATGATGAAACTGGTCGCATGAATAATCTTGCGTCGGTCTTCCCAATAAGCGCCTACCTTGTCGGCGTCTTCAGGGACTTTCAGTCCGTAGCCGATCGAGAACGTGGCGCCGGTTTTGTCGGCCATTTCAATGGCTTTGTCGAGGGGATCGACGGACAGCGCGATCACATCGGTGTTTTCTTGCTTGAACTCTTCAATATGCGCCTGATAGTCGGCTAACTGCCGAACGCAGTACGGTCACCAGACGCCGCGGTAAAAGATTATCACCGCGTATCCGCCTTTGAGATCCGCGGGAATATTTAATGTTCGGCGATCCGCGGTCGGTGCGGTGTAGTTCGGAAATTCGTCTCCGGGGCCGAGTTGTTTGGCCATTACATTCGTCCCTTTCGATTTCTTTAGATGCGATCGGTCGAGCTTTGGTTGCAGCGACTGCGCTCAGCCTGCCAGCCCCAGCAGTTTTGCCGCGGTGCCACCGAGAATCTTCTGTTTGTCTGCGTCTGCTATTTTCAACTGATGCACCACGTCCACCGAGCGTTTCAACGGTATCGGCACGGGGGGAAAGTCGCTGCCGTAAACCACGTGGTCAACGCCGACGGTGTCGACGGCGCATTGGACCGCCGGCGGATGGAGCGAAACTGTATCGAGATAAAGTTGCGCGATGTAGCTTGCCGGCGGGCGGGTCATCACGTCCGGCTCCCACGGGCCGAAGCTCATGTCCTTTCTGAGCTCGTAGCCGAATCCATAGCGTCCTGGCAGCATCGGCAGCGCGCCACCGACGTGCGCGCAAACCATTTTAAGCTTGGGAAACTTTTCAAAGCCGCCGGTAAAGATGAAACGCGTCAGCGATAGCGTGGTGTCGAAAGGCCTACCGAGCATCTCGGGCAGCCGGAATATCTCCATCCTTTCGTTGCCGATGGTGAATTTGGGCGGATGAACAAAGATCGGCACATCGAGATCGCTGACTAATTCGAAAAACGGTGTTGCCCTTGGCGAGTCGAGATATTCGCCTTCGACGCTCGAGTTGATCATGATACCTTTGAGCTTGTAGTCACGAACCGCGCGCTCGGTTTCTTTGAGAATCTTGTCGTTATCAAAAGGCACCGAGCAGGCGAGGCCGAGCAAGCGCTTCGGATGCTTCGCCGTCAATTCGGCCGCATGTTCGTTGAATTCCTGTACCACTCTGAGCGCGTCGTAACCGCTCGGCGAACGAATCCAGTTGTTGCCAAAAACCGTGATGTCTACCCCGGATTCATCTTGCTGCTTGAACAGGCCGTCGACGTCGAAAATCGACTTCGGCGAGGTCGGATGATACCAGCTTTGCGGAACTAAATGTGCGTGACAGTCGATAATCATGAATCAAATACCTCTCAGTCTGTGAACATTATTGGTGCGTTGGAGAAATGTCAAATTATCCTGCTTAGGCGAAATCCTTCGGAGCGAAATCGGTTCGAGTGCTTTTGACCGTAAATGAAATGAAATCCCCGGTGAAACCGTTTGCAGGGCGCAAATTTCCAAAGGGATACGAAAGGCGCAGCTTAATCGCTGTTGATTGATGGGTTAAGGGAACCGCTCATTCTTCGACGGATGGTGGATTTGAAAGTCATAATATGAAGGGGCACTAAACGAGAATCTTCAATCCGCGATAATTGACTCTGCTACCGCCTATACAACTTGTCGATATAGCCGCTGTCGTCTAGCTCTGTGATGAAACGGAGATCGACAAAGTCTTCAGCCTTCGCTCCCCTCGCTTTCGGCTCGCTCGCCAAGATCGTCTTCAAACCCTCTAGGGTCGGGTACTGCTTCGCCGGCAGCTTATGCTCGGCGATTGCGCCCTCGTAAGTTCTGTCGAGCAACTCTTTGTCGGACAGAGCTAGGGACTTGGCCAGCACTTTCATCGACGTTTCGCGGTCGGTCTTGAAACGATGCACGGCTTCGATATGCGCTTTAATGTAGCGGCGGACAACGTCTGTTCGCTCACGAATGAATTTTCGCGTTGTCGCGACGCCGGTCGCCTGATACGGCAGACCAAGAGCAGCGACGTCGGCTAGTATATTGAAGCCTCGCTTCTGCGCTTGATACATCGCCGGCGGCGCCAGCACAGTGGCCTGCACGCGTTTGGTTTCCATCGCCGCGAGACGTTCGGTCAGTGAACCGACTTGTAATATCGCAACATCCTTCACAGGAGTTAACCCCAGCCGCTGCAACGCGTAGCGGACGATGAAGTCGGACGCCGAGCCGAAGCGGCTGATCGCGACTGCGCCGCCCTTGAGCTGCTCCGGCGTCTTGATTTCGGGACGGCTGAGCATCCAGTAATCCAGCGTCACGTTGCCACCCGCGATCATCACGGCATCGGCTCCGTTCATCGTCGCATTGATGACGCCGGGCCCGGCCGTTTGTGAGATCGGTGTGTCACCGGTGATCAACGCGGTCACCGCTGTGCTGCCGCTGTTGAAGTAGATCAGCTGTACGTCCAGCCCGTTCCTCGCGTAAATGCCGGTCTCGCGGGCGATGAACGCCGCCGCGTTGTCCGAGGTGATGCCGACATAGCCGACGTTAAGCTTGGTGAGCTGCGCGAACGCGCCGGCTTTGACAAATAACGCAGCGAAAAGAAACGCAGATGTGAAACGAGTCAATGGCAACCGCATCTTCCACGCCTTCCGGTTTTAACGGCTTGAACGATTTGAACGTCTGGAACGATTGGAACTTAGTTATTGTATCCCATAGAAACGCGCCGGGTTGTCCTCCAAGATCTTCTTAGCGAGTTCGGGCCTCACCTTTCCGCTTTTCGAGAGCGAACGCAGCGCGTCGATTTCAACGGACATGTCGACGTGTCCGAAATCCGTCCCCGTCATGAGCGTGTTCTCGCCGGAGTACTGAGCAATGTATTCGATGTCATCGGTGCTGCTGTAGCAGGAGACATACAGCCGGTAGGTCTCAAAGAAGTTTTCCGGCAGTTTCCTGCCTTCCGCGCGGCGCCGGATGTCCTTCACCACCCACGGGATCCATTGCGCCGAAGACTCAATGAATCCGATCCGCAGTTGCGGAAACAGCTCTGGGAGCTTGCTCGTAATAACCGCATGGCAGGCGCCAACCGTGTTCGTACACATGCCCCAGAAGCCGGCGCCGAAGCCAATGCGCTGACGGGTATCGTCTAGGTTGGAAGGATTTGCGTTGCCGATATGCATGCCAACGGGAATGTCGAGCTTGCTCATTGCTTCGTACAACGGGTAGAAGTACGGATCTTGGATCAGGCGAGTCCCTTCGATGGGGCGCATGAGAACAGCGACCGCGCCATGTTCCTTGCACCAAGGTAACATATCCAACGCGTCGGGCATGCTGAGGAGTGGTAGCGCACAGACCCAGCGTAGCCGGCCTTGACTCTGCTTCCAGATATCCGCCAGCCAGCGGTTGTAAGACTTGCAGATGGGGACCTCGAACTCCGGCTTGTCGGTAATCTGTTGTACGAAGATCGTTGGGTACATTACCTGGATGTCCACCCCGGTTTCATCCATATGCCGAATACGCGCCTGCACGTCTTCTAAGTGCTGAGCCTCCGGTGAAACCACCATGTCTCGGCCGCTTGCCTCGGCCAGCGCTTGAAAATCCTTGGGTTTGACGACGTGGCGCACGTGGCCACGGATCTTGCCGTCGATGAGCCAAAACTGACGATCCGCCTCGGGTCCCGGATTTAAAAGGACGGGCATGAACTTGCGTTCCGACGGATCGCAGTACTCCCAAGTCTGAGGGCCTTCCATCACATGGGCATCGCCGTCAATCGTTGGCATCGTAATACCTCCTGCGAGACCAATGGAGAATTTTTTGTGTATGAGATTGCCCCAAGGCTACTTCGAACGGCCTGTTCAGTTCAGTAAATTACTGGCTTGACAGGCATCTAACATTCCAATAGATAATTTGCAATAAAGGATTGAGGTTTTGCATTGTCGAACTTAAGCAAATATGAGAACCCACACGTTGATGCGCTTAACGGAGTACCTCTAAGAGCTTCGGAATGCCCGGAACACAAATAAAAGTTTTCGATAAAATCGTCCAAGTTATCGAAGTGCTCGCGACGTCCTCCCAAAGTTTGACACTTCGGCAGGTCCAGGATGCTTCAGGATTAAACAAAGGAACCGCGTTCAGGATTTTACGGTGCTTACAATCACATAACCTTGCGGCGAGAAGTGCTGACGGCACCTACAGCTTTGGAGATCGGGTTCTTTGGTGGGCAAGCCGGCACGAGCACAATCCAGACCTTTCCAAACTTGTCCGGCCGCATCTCGAAAAGCTGCGCGATCTTACATCTGAGACCGCTGCCTTCAATTTAGTGATAGGAGATCGAAGCGTAGTTGTCGACCAAGCAACAAGTCCTCATGCGACGAGCACCAGATTTTATCTTGGCGTTTCCGCGCCGTTGCACGCTGGAGCCACGGGACGTGTGATTTTGGCGCACCTCGATCCGGCGCAGCGAATAAAACTCCTAAGTCAGCGCCTGGAACGTTTTACGGAGCGGACTATCACGGATAAAAAGCGATTGGAGCGGGAATTAAATCGCTGCATAACCCAGGGATACGCCTTCAGCGAGGGAGAAAGACTTCCAAATACCTCCTCGATCGCAGCTCCTGTATTTGGTCCACGCAGGAGGATTTTAGGAACATTAGCGGTTGGCGGGCCTTCCGAAAGGTTCACCCGTGAGAAGCGAAATTCAATTGTCCCTCTATTATTGAGAGAAAGTCGGCTCCTCACAGACCAGCTCGAAGGCCCCGTTCTCGCAAACCGGAGGGCTGCCGGAGCTCTGTAGCGCAGTCTCCTTCGCCTTAAAACAAAATCATTTTTTACCGAAAGGAAGCATTTAAATGGAAGCAATCTCAGAGATGACAAGTAGCCGAACCTTACGCGAACTCGAAAACTACTTCTCGAGCTACGGCGATCTGCCGCGGGAAATTATTTTGAAGCACGACTTGCTTCGCGTCGGCCACTGGTTCACCGATGCTGCGCTGGAGCTAGCTTCCCAGGCTCTGGTGAAATCCTACCGGTTGTTTTCGTACGATTTGATGCCGATGAAAGATATGAAAAGGAAAGAGCATCGGAAGATACCCGAGTGGTTCACGATCCGCAGGGGCATGTTCAGCCTCAGGCCGGTGAGCATTCAGACGACGCTCGATTCGAGTTCGCCATACGTCATCGATGTGGTGGATGGCCAGGCCAAGCTCTTTCTCGAGGGAAACGAGATTTGCGAAGTCTATTTTCCCAAGCCACTGAAATACTACACCCGTAAATTCCCGGACGGCACCGCATATCATGAGATCATCGCCTTCGGCTACTTCGTGACCGCCTTTCGCAACTGCCAGTATTGGGGACCGGACGAGGAGTGCCGTTTTTGCGACATCAACGTGAACGCGCGTCAGATGAAGGAGTCCAAAGACTTTACGTTCAACGCGCCGGTGAAGCCGGTCGAGTACATGGTCGAAGTCGCGCGCTCGATCGAGCAGGACGCCACCGAAGAAGTCGGCTTCACGCCGTCGATGGATTTTCTGATCACCGGCGGGACGATCTTGAAAACGCTGCACGGCAAAGACGAGCTGAGTTTTTATTCCGAATATGTCTCGGCGCTCAAGTGGGGCGGCCGGCGGCGCTTCGTGAACCTGCAAACCAATGCCCAGGATAAAGAAACCATGAAGCGCTACCGGGCTGCGGGCGTGGATTGTCATCACTCGAACATGGAGGTGTGGGACAAGCGGCTGTTTGAATGGATTAACCCGGGGAAAAACCGGCGCGTGGGTTGGGACGGTTGGGTCCGAAGCCTGATCGATGAGGTGGACGTTTTCGGCGAAGGCAACGTGCGGCCGAACTTCGTTGGCGGCGTCGAGATGGCGAAACCCTACGGTTTTGAGACAGTCAGCGAAGCCGTGAAGTCGACATCGGACGGCGTAGACTTCATGATGAGCCACGGCATCATCCCGCGCTTCAACCAATGGCGCCGCGAGCCGGGTTCCAACTTGGTCTCTCAACACGATCAACCGGCGATCCCGCTGGAATATTATCTTCAGTTGATGGGCAACTATTACAACAGCTGGAAGAAATACAATCTGCCCATGCCGCGCCGTGAGTGCGTCCACCCCGAGCGGCGTATCGGCTCCGGCCACGGCACCTACGACGACATTCTTCTGCTCAACGAGTTGCCGGATTACGAGGAAGCGTGGGACCGGGGATTTAATGAAGGCCTCAAGGGCTGCCTGACGAGGCAATGCCAATGAGTGTTCCAACGGATCCAATCGTTCCACGAGTTCCAATTGTTTAATTCGGTCTGGTGATTCCCTCGCCCGCCATGCGGGAGAGGGCAAGGGTGAGGGTAACCGCTGGAACATTTGGAACGGCTGGAACTATTGAAACGAGTTCGGTTGAGGAAATCATGATCGGCAGCGGAACGCTCACGAAACAGATTGCCGGCTACTTAGTGCGCACGGGGTTACGAAACGCCTTCCGCTCAAGATTTGCAGGACCATTACTGAATCTGAATCACGCCAAAACGTGTTTTTGCGTTGCATATCTAAGGAGGTAGTCATGGCATACAACGCTAAGGGCAGAACCAAGACTTTTTCTGTTTTTGATTGCGATAGCCACATTTACGAACCGCCAGAGATCTGGGACAAATACATTCCTAAGAACCAGCAACATTTCGCCAAAACTCATTTTTACAGAGACGCGGACCGCCTGATCTTGGTTCGTAACTCAAAAATCAGCTTTCGAGATCCGGACAAATACAAATATCCCGCGGAAACTTGGCATCCCGGACTGACCAAAAAGATCATTGGTGCCACACAGCCAGGGACGAAAGAATGGGATGAAAAGATTGGTAGAAATGCCAGCGGGAGAGATCCTCGTGTGCGGCTGAAGGACATGAACGCTGCTGGTATCGACCAAGTCATGATCTTTCCATCCACCTACGTCTATCTGCCGCTAGTCGAGAATGCCGAGGCAGCACATATCTGCGCGAGAGCTTACAACGACTGGGTTTACGACTACTGCAGCGCGGATCCAAAGAGACTGTTCCCTGCAGCGGTTCTCCCAATACAAAACGTGGACTATGCGATAGAGGAGCTGCAGCGGGTAGCAAGGCGAGGGTTTAAATCCGCGCTTGTTCGTCCAATCATTGCCGAGAATAAGTATCCCACATTTCCGGAATTCGATCCCCTGTGGCGGGAGTTCGAAGAACTCGGCCTGGTGCTGGGAATGCATACGTTTCCATCGCGGGGCGAGGCTTTGTCACCTGGATTGGGGAAACGCATGGGAGCTGACCGTAAACGCTTGTTCGCGGACGAGGACATACTTGTTTATTCACCGGGTCAGTTTGTAGCAAACATCATGCAAATCATGGGCTCCAGGCAGGCCGGGGACCAAGCGTACGGGTTCATCGCCGAGGCGATGACCTGGACCGGAGTTGTTTTAATGACCGGTTGGCTCGAAAAGTTCCCGCGCCTCAAGGTGGCGATTCTGGAGTCCAACTCAAGCTGGCTGCCGTTGGTGCTGGAGAAAGCCGAGACTTATCTTGAGTTGTACCGCCATCTAGGAGAGAAGATAGGCGATCCGCGCGAGGTTTTCTATAAGAGTTGCTACATTGCTTTTGAGAGCGACGAAGAAATAACGTTTCGATTGTGGGATCTGTATGAAAACATTGGTCTGTGGTCTTCGGACATGCCGCATCTCGATGCTTCCGATGTTTGGGAGGCGATCGATCACATGGACAAATGGAAAGTACCGCGAGAAGTTCAAGAAAAGATGCTTGGCGCCAATGCGCGCCGGCTGTGTGGTATAGAACCACAACTGGTTGTGACTCAGGCACCTGATGAGCATGAGCCGGTCACCATGTCACGGTATGCATAGCGCGACTCTTTCATTTGCCGGGCGTTGACGTTAATGCCGCAGAAACGGCACTCCTCGTCCGGTTCCCCAATACTGACAGTCGCGAAAAGCGGTCACAAAGTAGTGGCGGCGCTTCGACTCTAAGTCAACGGGCCGTTCCTATTCATTGACGAAGGAAAACAAATGATCGGAAGCGGCACACTGACAAAACAGATCGCCGGATATCTAGCGCGCACCGGATTTGATGCTCTCGATGACGATGCGCTGCGCGCGACCAAGGAACATACCCTTTATACGCTGGGGACTATTCTCGCCGGCTCGAGTGCGCCGGGAATCAAGCAAGCACTTGCAGGCGCGCGCGCTTTGAGCGGCGCAAGTCAGGAAAGCACGGTACTCGTGACGGGAGATAAGCTGCCGGCGGCTTCCGTCGCATTGGTCAACGCGACCATGGGTCACAGCCGCGAGCTCGACATCAACGACGACCGCATCGCTTACAAGTCGAGCATCACGGTCATCCCGGCGGCATTAGCAGTCGCCGAAAAGGTCGGGAAAATTTCGGGCAAAGATTTCATCACGGCTATTTGCCTCGGCGTCGATTTTGGGATCCGTCTCGGCCTCGCGACCAATCCAAAACCGGTTCACGCTCGCGCTATCGCACTGGGGCCATTCGCAGCCGCCGCGGCGTGCGGCAAGATTCTCGGCTTGGACGAGAATGGGTTGCACAACGCGCTCGGCATCGCCTTTTGCCGCTCCACAGTTTCAGGGAACAGCACGGTTGCGCCATCCTTGACTAAAAGATTGGGTGTCGGCTTCGCGTCACAGAGCGGCGTGATCGCCGCTTTGCTTGCGGCGGCGGGGTTTCCCGCTGCTGGTGAAGCTTTCCAGGGGGCCGCCGGTTTTTTCCAAACCTTCTACCGGCAGGAAGGTGACTACGACGCTCTGTTGGATCAACTCGGCAGCCGTTTTGAAATCGTCCTCGTCGGCCCGAAGCCTTTCCCGTCTTGCCGCTACACCCATTGCGCCGTCACCGGCGTTTTAGACCTCGTGCGCAAGCATGCGATCAAAGCGCGCGACATCGACGAAGTCCGAGTGCGGATCGGCGAGCGTGACATGCGCTCGGTGGGCGGCTGGACCGAAGATGAAAAAAAGAAAAAGCACCGCCCCGAAGGCGTGGTCGACGCGCAGTTCAGCATTCCCTACACCGTCGCCGCCACGCTCGTCAGCGGCGGGCTGTCGCTGGAGCAATTCACCGACGCGGAATTGCGCAGCGACGAAATCCTCGATCTCGCCGCGCGGGTGAAAACCATTCTCACACCTGAATTCGATCACGGTCCGATGGATGTAAAACCGCAAGTTGTCGAGATAGTCATGCGCGACGGCAAAGTTTTGAGCGAAAAAATCGTCTATCCGAAGGGCAATCCAAACAATCCGGTAACCTCCGAAGAACTCGTCGCCGCCTTTCGCGGCATGGCGAGCTACGCGGTAAAACCCCTCAGCGGCGCAAAGGTCGACGACGCGGTTGCGCTAGCGCTGCGGTTGGAAGAAGTAGACGATGTCGCGGTACTGACAAAGTTCTTAACCGCGTAACGCGTCAATCGAGCAGAGCGAGCAGCATTGGCGGCCCGGACCGATATCTCTTCCCCGTCGACCGGGAAGATCAAGATGGGGTGCCCAACCGTCAGCACCGGTTTCTACCCTCCGCGCAGGGAGACTGTGTCTCAATGGCATCCTGAAGCGATAGCCAAAGGATCTCGTCTTCGTAAGCGAAAGGAAATGCGAGATTCTTCGCTGACGCTCAGAATGACATTCTTGTGTGTATTGCGATTGCGACACCGTCTCAGGGCGGAGCGATTCAGAAAATAAAAGGACGGCGTTTCTATGCCGAAATGGTTTTTGTTCCAACCGTGCTTGAGTACTTTGGTTGCGCTCCCGTTAGTTAACGGATCGCTTGCCGCTGAGCCGTTCTACCAAGGCAAGACGTTGCGTGTGATTGTCGCCTCCGCCGCTGGCGGCGGGAGCGACATCGTCGCGCGCTTGATGATGCGCCATTTGCCACGCCATATTCCCGGCAACCCGACCCTCGTCGTCGAAAATATGCCCGGCGCCGGCGAGATCATAGGCACGACCTACGTCTACGGCAAAGCCAAGGCTGACGGGCTCACCGCGCTGTTCGCCACCGGCACGCCGATCAATCAGTTGATAGAGTTGCCCGGCATCGCGTTCGACGTCACGAAAATGCCGATCATTGGCGGCAGCTCCGAGTCCGTCGCCGCATTCGTTAGAACAGACAAAACCGGCGTGAAATCGGCACGCGATCTGCTGAACCCCAAAGCGCCCATCGTCATCGGCGGCTCAGGCTACGGCTCGATCAAAGATGTGTCGATGCTGGCGGCGATGAATCTACTCGGGGTAAAAAATCCGACTTATGTAACCGGTTACGGCGGCGCCGGCCCGATCCGTCTCGCCTATGAGCGCGCCGAAGTGAACTTCACGCAAGAGACCGCCGTCGGCATCTCGCGCTCGGTGCTTCCGTGGGTGCGTGATGGCTGGACGTCCGTTCTTTACCAGGTCGGTTTTCTTGACGGCAAAGGTAGCGTGATGAAAGACCCGGTGTGGAAAGAGCTCGGCATCGACGCGCCGTCGATCGCTGAAGTCTATCGCTTGCTATACGGAAGAGATGCCGCCGGACCCGCCTGGGAAGCGGAGAAGGCTTTGATCGGCGGCTACTCGCTGACACGAATCATGGCGGTCGCGCCCAACACTCCGCCAGCCCTCATCGCCGAGTTGCTCCAAGCGTTTCAGGAGATGAGTAAGGACCAAGCCTTCTTAGCGGAATGGACCAAGAGCCAAGGCTCCGCGCCGCGCTTGGTGCCCGGCGAAGAAGCCGGCAACATCGCCGCCTCGATCCTCAAAGCGCCCAAGGAAGCGGTGAACATCTTGAAAAAACTCTCGGCGCCGTAACCGCACCATGAAACTTCTGAACAATACCAGAGCCGCGTTCATCGGTGCGTTATTCGTCTTCATCCTCCAATGCGGCTTATGCACACCGAACGCGGCCGCAGTTGACAAACTGCGGATCGGCTACGGGGCGCCGTCGATTTCTATGTCGATACTCTGGATTACCAAAGAAGGAAAACTCTTCGAAAAGAATGGCTTGGACGTCGAGGTCCTTTATTTGGAAAGTGCCTTGGTGCAGCGCGCGCTGATCGCGGGCAATATCGCGATGGGTCAGATGACCGGATCACTGATGGCAGCGCCTAAATTGCAGGGGGCGGATTTGGTTATGGTCTCGAGCTTTTTGAATAATCTTTTGTATCGCTTAGTCGCACGCCCTGAGATCAAATCGGTGGCCGATTTGAAAGGAAAACGCATCGGCGTTTCGCGCTTTGGAGCAGGAGCGGATCGAGCGACAAGGCTCTTGTTGACGAAACTCGGCCTCAACCCCGAAAAGGACGTCGTGCTTATACAGATTGGCGGCACTCCGACGCGGATTGCCGCCTTATCGGCCGCGTCCATCGATGCAACCATAGTCGACCCGCCTGATCACAAGAGACTCCAAGAGGCCGGTATGAGAATCTTGGCGAACATGGAGGAAATGAAAATTCCATTTCAGCACACCGGTCTGGTGACAACGCGAGCCCAAGTCTCCCAGTCACCCGATCTCGTTCGCAGGGTCGTGAAATCATTTATCGACGGCATTCAATTCATGACCATCAATCCGGAAGTGTCCAAGCGAGCGTTTCGCAAATACATGCGCCTGCAGCAGGAACGCGAGCTTGACGATGCCTATCACCTCTTGCGCAGTTTCATGCCGAGAAAGCCCTATCCCACGGTGGAAGGATTCAAAGCAGTGTTGGCCGAACTGGCCGAACAAATCCCCATGGCGAAAACCGCCGACCCCAAGTATTTTGTCGACACTCGATTTCTCGAAGAGTTCGATCGCTCCGGCTATATCGATGGACTTTACCGCTAAACGTTTCAGAATTTCGCTGGATTGACTATTGCCAAAGTTTATTGAAGAACCCTTGTCGTTCCAGTTCGTTCACGTAACGATTCTCATAATAAGCCGTCGGAGCGAACTTTTTCGCGGCGGAAGCTTCAATAGACTTCAGGTTCACCAGTTGCTCGACCAATGCCGCCATCGCATCATGTGGCACGGCGGCGTCCTTGCTGATCGCATCCACCGCAAAGCGATAACTTTCTTCCAGCATCTTCTCATCCGTGATCTTTGTATACTTGGCGATGGTTTTCATCGTCAGATCCTTGTTGTCGACCATGCGCCTAATGGCCTCGAAGGAAGCTTTGATGAATCGCTTCACCTGCTCGGAGTTCTTCTCTGCGTAAGAGCGCCGGGTCGCAAGCCCGTTCTCCACAGCGGGATATTCATTTCTCGCAGCTGCTTCGCGCCCACGAGCTCGCGAAAACCATTCTCTCTCAGCAGGACACTTTGCGGTGGAGGAACCATGGCTGCGGCGACATTGCCGGAACTAAGAGCGGCGGTGGATTCCGGGATACCGCCCGTTTGAATAATGGTTACTCCCGTGACACCCGCCCTTTGCAGAATCGATTGCGCAGTGAGATGAGAGACAGATGCCAACCGGCTAACCCCAACTTTCTGTCCCTTCAGCTGCGCCAGCTCCTTGATTGTCGGCTGAGAGTACATGGGTGTCGTAAGGATTCTCCTCCAACCGATGAAATCTTATCGATTCAGCGGGTTATCCATATCGCGTGCAAGGATCGATTCCAAGCTGCCAAGTTTGCTAATGGGATTGCCAGCGCATTTGATCTCGCCTTCTTGTTGATTGCGGCTGTGCCGCGTTATCCGCACTCCGGCTTCTCTGATTGCGGGCTTTACATCGCCATCGTAATAGTCGAACAGGACGTAACGATAATCTTCGGCGTCGACTGTTATTTCTATGCGTTCCACCTGAGCACGAAAATATTTGGCATAGCGGAAAACTCGCTGCGTGTTGGCACGGTCGCGTGGAAATTGCAGCTCCACCGCGCCGGCTTCGCCAAACCGATATTGAATGTAGCCGCGCCTGGAATCAATTGTCTTAGAGCCGCAGAGCGAAACTGTCTTCACTGACGCCGCGATCGGACAGTTAAAGAATATTTGCTCTTCGCTCCGGCAAAGTGAATTTGCTGGAGAATCGCTTTGGGCTGCCCCGGTGGACGCCGTTGAATAGTTTGCTGCCAGAAGGATAGCCAACACCAAACTCGTAACTGGACGGCGCGCGATGCTTACTCCATCAATTACTTGAGCCAATGCGGAGCATTGCACTCGGTGAACTGCAACGTTCAATCGGCGAGACCCGCTATCAATACATTCGTTCATGCCATTCGTGAGCTCCTCGCGCAACGCATTAATATGAAACGAGCTGCGCCTATTTACCGCAAAAAATGTAATCGGGCAAAGATTTTCAATTGAGACAAACTGCCGGTGATAGTATCCGTCGCCGGCTTTGGTAACCACTGATTCATCGTGTTACAAAAAGATCATGCCACTTTCCAAAGATGCACTTGCGAGACTCGTTGGCGGCGCGACGGGAGAAATTAAAGCGGATCTCATTATCGCCGGCGGCCGAGTCATCAATGTCTATTCGGGAGAAATTCTCGATGGGATGGAGATCGCGGTTCTCGACGGTCGGATATGCTACGTCGGGCCGAGTGCGCGGCATACACAAGGAAACGCAACGGAGATTCGAGATGCATCGGGAAGGTTTGTCTCTCCCGGGTTTATTGATGGCCATACCCACATCGGTCATTACGCGCGGCCGTTCGAAAACCTCCAGTCGCTCTTGCCACACGGCACGACCGCAGTCGTGGCTTCGTGCGACGAATTGTCGAGCGTACTCGGGTTTCGCGGTCTGAAACTTTTTCTCGATGAAGTCGAGAAACATCCGTTGCGAGTTTACACCCTGGTGTCGATGGCCGCGCCTCAGGACCCGTTGCTCTGTAGCACGGCAACTTTCACCGAGGCCGAAATCGAGGATGCATTGGCTGATCCGCGAGTGCTCGGCATGGGAGAGATTGTGTCCTGGTTGCGGCTCGTTCAGGGCGATCCAGAAATACTGGGACGATTAGAGCTCGCCCATCGCAACCGACAGATCATTCACGGACATACGGCTGGCGCGCGAGACCGGAAATTATGCGCGGTGGCGGCAGCGGGGATTTCGTCATGCCACGAGCCGATTCGCTTCGAAGACGCGCTCGAACGTTTACGCCTGGGTTACTGGACGATGCTGCGTGAAGGTTCGTTGCGCCAAGACTTAGCAGCAACGCTCCCTCGTTTCATCTCCGAGGGCATCAGCCTGCAACGGCTGGTCCTTGTGACGGACAGCATGTCGCCGGACGATGTCGAAGACCACGGCCACATGGACCACGTGGTTCGCAGGGCGATCGCGTGGGGACTTTCGCCGCTACAGGCGATTCAGTCGGTAACTTTGAATGCAGCGACCTATTCTGGTTTGGAGCGAGATATCGGCGGCATTGCTCCGGGCCGCTTCGCAGACATCGTCTTAATCGATGACTTGGAACAGTGCCATGTGCGCGAGGTTATGATCGCCGGGAAAGTCGTCGCCCGACAAGGCGTGTCGGAAGTGAAATCCAATGCCATCGAGCTACCCGCGAACATGATGCATTCGCTGCGGTTGGGACTGTCGATTGTGCCGGAGACGTTCAAGATTTCGAGCCCCGGGATGATTGTCAAAATCAGAGTCATGGAACTGCTCAATCAAACTATTACCGCCGAACGGATTGTCGAGGTCGGCGCGCCTTCAGGAATCGTCGAGGCAAATCTTTACGATGACTTATTGAAGGTCGCGATGTTCGATCGGCACCAAGGCTCGGCAAAGGTTTCGTTCGGTTTTGTTAAAGGATTTGGCGCTAAGGTGGGCGCCGTTGGACTAACGACGAACCTCGATGAAAACACGTTGATGGTCGTTGGTAGTGACGATCACGACATGGCACGTTGCGCCAATGTGCTGCTCGAAGCGGGCGGCGGAATCGCAATTGTCGACGGAGGAAACATCTTGGAAAAAATCGAGTTTCCCTTCGGTGGAATTTTTTCGTTACATCCGTGGCAGGAGGTGGGGAACGGGCTGAGAAGAATTCAGACCCGATTAAAAGAAATGGGCTCATCTTTCGACAAGCCCATTTTCGCTTTGGTCTTTTTGCCGTTCGTCACGCTGCCCGCGCTACGGATAACGGCGCGCGGTTTGATCGACGTGAAGGCGAGAAAGATTGTTCCGCTCTTTGCGGATTGAGCGATCTACAACGCGCTCTCTTTCTTTGGCTCTTGACGGAGCGGCAGGACTCGGCCTTCACTTTTTTTCATCGAGACATGGCCTTCGAGAACCGCGCCGTCGCCGATCACCAAACTTTGTGTGGTCACGTCGCCTATGACCGAACCTGGCGGCTGCACTTCGAGTTTCTTTTCCGCCACGACGTCAGCCATAACCTTACCCTGAACGAGGATGGATGCGGCGGAAATTTTGCCCTTCACGGTGGCTTGCTGTCCCACCGTCACGTGCGCCTGGCCGACGATTTCCCCTTCAACCTCGCCGTCGATGGTGGCTTGCCCATCGAACTGCAGTTTTCCATTGATCTTTGTGCCGGGGCCGAGATAAGCGCCTAAATCCGCCGGCAAGCCGCTAGGTCTGTTCATTTCTGCCATAAAAGTCCCCCTTTTGGTCGCTACCTACAAAAGCAAAATATAAATCACTGGGTAAATTTTGTCTACAGTTTTTCACCACCGTATTTTCCCGAGTTAGCGATCGAAATTGTTTTGCCTTCAAGCACTTAGGTCTGATATAAATGATCAAGATTTAAACGATCGGTCTGCTTGCCATTCCGCTAAACTTTTATCCGGCCAGATTGAGGAGCTTATGCTATGCAAATTGATGACCTAAGGGATTATCTCGACATCCTGCAAGAGTACCAGGAGGTGCAACGGATCGATGCCGAGGTGGATTGGAATCTCGAAATGGGTGCTATTACCCGCAGGGTCTACGATCTTGGCGCCCCCGCGGCTCTGTTCGAAAATGTGAAGGGCTATTCCAAAGGTTTTCGTGCGCTCGGCGCCCCATTAGGAGCGAGCAAACGCCCGGGTCATGGTCTTTTCGCGCGCACAGCCCTCGCTATGCACATGTCGCCGAGTTCCTCGCCCCAGGAAATTATGTCGAGCTACCTGAAGCGCAAAGAAAAACTCATTCCACCCATTTTGGTGAAGACTGGACCATGCAAAGAAAACATCGATTTAGGCGATGCAGTCGATGTGCTCAAGTTTCCGATTCCGCTGATTCACGGCGGTGACGGCGGACGCTATATCGGAACCTGGCACACGGTAATCACCAAGGACCCAGACAGCTCTTGGGTCAACTGGGGCATGTACCGATTGATGGTGCACGATCGCAACACGCTGGGGTGTTTGTTTCCGGCGCAACAACATATCGGGCAGATGTATCAAAAGTATGAAGCGATGAATAAACCCATGCCGGTGGCGGTGGCGATCGGCGGGCAACCGGTGATTCCCCTTGTGAGCTGCGTGATGCTGCCGCCGTATGTAAACGAGGTCGAGGTCGCCGGAGCTCTGCAAGGCGCGCCGATACCTCTGGTCAAGTGTGAAACTGTAGATTTGGAGGTTCCAGCGTCGGCTGAGATCGTTATTGAGGGAGAGGTGCTCCCGTATGAGCGCCGCGTCGAAGGTCCGTTCGGCGAGTATATGGGTTACGAAGCCGGGAAATCCTCGCCGAAGCCGATTTTGAAAATTAAGGCGATTACATACCGCAATAATCCCATCCTGCCATTTTCCAACATGGGAATGCCGATTCACGAAGGACAGACTGCAACCGCTTTGATCAAAGGCGCCGAGATTTATGCGGAACTCAAAAAGCTGGGTTTGCCCGTGAAAGGTGTATTCTGCCCCCCATTCGGCGTTGGGCACATGTGCGTGGTCTCCACGGAAGTTCCGTTCGTCAATTTCGCACGCCGGGTAGCCCACGCGGTGTGGGCGACTAAACCTGGACTATTTGTTTATTACATGGTTATCGTTGAGCCCGATGTCGATCCCACCAATATGGATGAAGTGACGCACGCCATTACGACCAAATGCCACCCGGTCAGCGGTATTCATCAGGTTCCGCATATTCCAGGCTTCCCAGTATTGTTGCCGTTCTTGCCGCCAAAAGAACGGCTGATCGGCGATGCCGCCGGCGTCATATTTGACTGCACTTGGCCAAAGGATTGGCCACAGGAGAGCATCCCCGTGAAGGCCAGTTTCGAAAACCTTTGGCCCGCCGATCTTCAAGAGAGGGTGCTAAAAAACTGGGAGGGCTACGGTTTCAGCAAGCCGGACTCCAAAAGGTCGGTTAAGTAACTCCTACCGCGAGCAATAATTTGGCTCGAGACTAATCTTGCTAGTAAACCGCGCGGAGAACCTCTGCTCTAGTGGCGCGATCGTTCGATCCCGCGTCTACAGATGACCCGTTAAACAACTTATACAACCGATGCAATACCATCGCCAAAATGACGGATTTCCCTCGGAAAATTCGGCAGCGCCTACTGCGGGCGGCGTGCCGCTAAAGTCCACCGTAGTTCTTATCCGCTGGCCCGTCGTGCTGATCAGCTCTTCGCTGATTTTGTATCGAACCGACGGATTGGCGATGCCGCCTTTTTTGGATGTGTTGGTTATTTTTTACGCGCTTTCGAACGCGGGATTGTATTTCGTCGACGAATCGGCGTTTCGTAATTTCAAGTTCAACGTCTCGCTAGTAGTGGTTGACACACTCGTTCTGACCGCTTCTCTGATTATTAACGGACAAGTCGAACCGAGCTTTTATCTTGCTTACTTTTTACTCATAATCATTTGTTCTATTTTCGAGAACCCAAGGATGATCGCAATTGTCTCTCTAGCCGCGCCGTTTGCGTATGCTGGCTTCTTTTTCCAGTCTACGGATTATCATCCCGGCAATTATCTCCAGCTCGCTTTCCTGTTCGTGGTCGGACTTTTCTATGGCCATTTCTCGCAGCTAGTTCGTACTCAGCGCGTGCTAGCGGAGCGGGCTGAACAGAAAAATCAAGCGAAGACCGAGCTGCTGAACATCCTTTCTCACGAGCTCAAAACCCCGCTCACGGTAATCACCAGCTATACGCAGGCTCTGAAAAGCGCGGCGCTCGGCGAGATCAATCGAGATCAAGAAGAAGCGTTGTCCAAGGTACTGCGGCAGACGGAGAATCTGGAAAATATCGTCAACGTTATCTTGGATTCGGCGAGCGTCGAAACCGGCGCTGTCGCGGTCCGTATTGAGGAGCTTGTTTTATCTGAGTTTCTCGAAGAGATGAAGCAAAACTATGAAGGCATTGTCGTAGATCCCAACGTGACTTTGGTATGGGACTATCCGGCGCCGATGCCGGTGGTGATGTCTGATCCTGGAAAGCTTAAGGTCATTCTGCAGAACTTGATCAACAATGCAGTAAAATTTACCGACACCGGCGAGATTCGCGTCGCCGCGCGGCTCGACCCGCAACGCCAAAGAATGGAGTTCACCGTCTCGGATACGGGTATTGGCATTCCTTCCGACCAGCTGCCGTTTGTATTCGATAAGTTTTGGCAGGTTGACGCGGCGCGGACGCGCACACAGAGCGGTATTGGTATGGGGCTCTACATCGTCAAGGCTTTCACTGAATTGCTGCGCGGAACAATAACCGTCAATAGCACTCCGGGCATGGGATCTGAATTTAGAGTCGAGCTGCCGAGCGTCTAGCGGGCGTTTTACTTTACTGTGGTTCGCGCCGCCCTAATCGTGGCGTTGCGCGTTTTTCTTCGTCGATATCTTGCCGATTCTCCACGGTACATGGACGAGCCAATCATTAAGGTCGGCTGCCGGCCTTGGCGGACACATCAAATAACCCTGAGCGGCGTCGCAATTGAGAGTTGCGAGTTTTTGCCAAATCCCTCGAGTTTCAACGCCTTCGGCGATCACTTCCAGGCCTAAGCGGTGCCCGAGGTCGATAATCGATCTGACGATCGCCGCATCATGCGCTTGGCTGGTCAGTTGGCTAATGAAGATCCTGTCGATTTTTACTCCAGCGATGGGCAACCTTTTTAAGTGACCGAGAGACGAATACCCTGTGCCGAAATCGTCGATGAAGATTCGCACACCCTTGCGGCTCAGATCATGCAACGCTTTTGAAATATGGCGCGTGTCGGTCAGGATCACACCCTCGGTGATCTCTATCTCGAGAAGTTTCGCTGGCAGTTTGTGTCTTTGTAATAGGCCATCGATGTAATCCGGCAGCTGATCGTCGTGGAAATTACGCGGTGAAAGATTGACGGCAACCGGCATTTCTCGGCCGAGTCTGCGCCAGATGTCGCACTGCGCGATGGCGCTGCGCAATACCCAGCGACTTAGCGCATGGATCAAGCCCGTGCGTTCCGCCACAGGCACAAATTGTTGAGCCGGTACCGTGCCGTGTATCGGGTGGTTCCAATGCACGAGCGCTTCTACGCCTCGGGTGCGGCCGGTGCGTAGATCGACCTTGGGCTGGTAGTATAACGTGATCTGGTTTTGCTCGATGGCGTTTCGCAAGCCTCCGACGTAAGCGCGCTTTAGCTGGGTATAGGGGTCGTCCGCTTCATTGTACACGGAATAGCCACGTCCAAACTGCTTGGTATATTCCAGCGCGATGTTCGCGTGCTGGAACAAAAAGTCGGCGTCCGCGCCATGTTTCGGACAAAGGGCAACGCCGATACTTGCCGACAGATCAATCGGCAGCTGTTCAATAACAAACGGAGCGTCTAATGTACGCAGAATTGCGTTGCAAATGATATCAATCTCCGACTCGCTCGCGGTGCCGAGGATCGCTGCAAATTCGTCACCCCCGATCCGCGCTTTTGTCGTGGCGTTGTCGATGGCCTGGTCGAATCGTTGCGCGACTTGCTTGAGCAAAAGGTCGCCACTCTTCGGTCCAAGGATGTGATTAATGTCGCGAAAGCGGTCGAGTCCTAAAACGATTAGGCCGAAGGGCATTCGGTGCCCTTTTGCCACTGCTTGGTGTAAGTGTTCGGTGAACCGGCGACGATTTGGTGGCTCCGTCAGCAAATCGTGGTGAGCCCACTCCGGAACTATCAGCTCCGCTTTGCTGTGGTTTTTTTGTCTTTGAGCCGCCTTCATTGGTCATCCTATACTCGCACGCAATTCAACGAAATGCTCGCCACGTCTTGCCAGAGCATATTTTAGATATCCGCGTGCATTCGAGGGGGTCAGCTAGCTAACAGGATGCAAAAGTCCGTGACGGACTCCTCTTTAAAGTGACAAGGGAGCTATGCGGGTGTCGGACGGAACGATGGCCCATAGATTAGAGACTAATAGAGGGAGGCAAGTGTTCATTAATGGAGTCAGTTTAGTTTGGCATTCCAATTTCAAATTTTCCTAGGATTGAGAAGCCTAGCCAGCTTTCGGAGTAATATTTTCCTCCTCTTGTACCCACTCCTGGAAGCGGCTTTCAAGGATCCGCCATTGGCCGCCGACCTTGAACGCGGGAATCTGACGATTTTGAATCATTCGATGCAAAGTTCTTTTGGAAATTTTTAGGATACTCGCCGCCTCGGCTAGGGTTAGAAGTTTTATGGAGGTATCGGGTTTTTTCATAGTTTTGGTGCTCCTAAAAGGGGCGAAAAAGAGCAAGTCACATGCCACGTCTAAGCCAAAACTATAACTATTTGAAATTTCAAAATTAGCGAGCAAAAAAGCATGCAAGGAAACTATGTTTTCGGCCAAAAATCGACAGATCCGAACTTGATACGACAATAATGGCGTTGCAAACTGCTAAAATTGACCTTTCAGATCGGAACAAAATTGATACTGAGGTAGCGCGATGATCGCAACGGAATTTGCGCTTAGAACGTCTTAATTCGGCCCACAAAACCCGGCATCTGACATGATTGCCGAAGATGTCGCAGGGCGATCGGTTCATTGTACTAAATCCGTCATACACTAAAGGCTCTATCGGCCGCGTGCGCTTCGTCGCGTGTCCGCACGCATCTGTACCTTCATCAAACAGGATGGTGTCAAGTATGCAGGGAATTGAGTTGGTGCGAGGAGGGGGATTTGAACCCCCACGCCATTTCTGGCACTAGCCCCTCAAACTAGCGCGTCTGCCGATTCCGCCACCCTCGCAGCCCATGAACTAAGGCGTTCCAGGTTTTTCCGGTGGACTTTTTTCTGGTGTAGTTGGCGCTGTAGGTTGAGTACTACCCGGAGCCGTTTGTTGTTGCTGAGGTGCTTGTGACGGCATCGGCGCTCGAGGTTCCACCGCCGGCGTGCGAGTGTCAAAAATAGTCGCCGACGGTTTTCGTCCGGCAAAATAGCCCAGTGTCAACGAGGTCATCATGAACACGATCGCCATACCTGTAGTTAAACGGGTCAAAAAATTGCCAGCGCCGCTGCTGCCAAAGATTGTCGAACTTGAGCCACCGAACACCGCTCCCACTTCGGCGCCTTTTCCAGTTTGCAATAATACCACAAGGATTAAACCCACACTGACAATTACGTGAATAATGGTTATTGCGAGGATCATAAGATTATCGATTTTTTGAAAACGAGCGTGCGATTGGCAAAAACGATTCCGCTTGTAAGCTGGCACCGCCGACCAATAGGCCGTTGACGCCATCAATCCCGGCTATCATCGTGGCATTATCGGGCTTAACGCTGCCTCCATAGAGTATCCGCATGCCATTGCCGTTTGATCTGCCGAACGACGCACCGACAAAATGTCGAATATGTGCGTGAACTTCGCGGATTTGGTCTGGAGTTGCGTTATGCCCCGTGCCGATTGCCCATACAGGCTCATACGCGATTTCGATCTTGTGTATAGCATCATTCCCGAGCCCCTTCAACGCAGACTCAAGCTGCCGTGCGATGATTTCAAAGGTTTGTTCACGCTGTCGTTCATCGAGCGTTTCGCCGACACACACAATCGGCCGCATACCCTGCGCAATAACCGGCGCAACCTTTTTGCCGATCATGTCGTCGCTTTCATAAAAGATATGCCGTCTTTCGGAATGGCCAAGTATCACGAATTCGCAGCCGAGCTCCTTTAGCATTGACGGACTGACTTCACCGGTGAAGGCGCCGTTCAGCTGCCAGTGGCAGTTTTGCGCGGCCAATTGAACTTTGCTGTCGTGCAGCGCCTTGCCGACTGCCGTCAGTGCCGTGAACGGCGGCGCCACAACGACTTGGACAGGCGCTGGTTTTGATTTGACATCTCGGGCGATCTGCCGAGCCAGATGGAGGCAGTCCGCTTGGCTGCCATTCATTTTCCAGTTTCCCACCACCAAAGGCGGTGTCATTGATCGTCCTCCAATGCTGTGATCCCGGGAAGCTCTTTACCTTCGAGAAACTCGAGAGTTGCCCCACCGCCCGTAGATAAATGCGTAATTTTCGCTTCTACACCAGAGGCGGTCACCGCAGCCACGGTATCTCCGCCGGCAATGATGCTAATGACGCGCGGATGATTTTCCGCCAACGTTTTGGCTAACGTGCGGCTGCCTTGATCGTACGGCGGGACTTCAAAAAGGCCGACGGGTCCGTTCCACAGGACTATTCTTGCCTTGCGAATCTCATCAGCAAAAAGTTTGGCCGTCTTTGGGCCAATATCGAGGCCCATTCGCTCCGCGGGAATCTCGCCTTGGCATGTTTCGGGGTTCCTTTTCTCGGCGTCGCCCGTCACGTGATCGGCGGGCAGAAGAATTTTGACGCTGCGAGCAGCCGCTTCCTTTAATATGTCCGCGGCGAGACCGATTTTATCTTGCTCAACCAACGATCTACCGATCTCTAATCCCTGGCCTCTGAGAAATGTGTACGCCATTCCGCCGCCGATTAAGAGCGCACTGACTTTCGGCAGCAAATTCCTGATCACTCCAATCTTGTCAGAAACTTTCGCACCGCCCAAAATTGTCACGAACGGTTTTTCCGGGCTTGATAGAATAGGAGTAAGGTAGTCCAATTCCTTTTGCATCAGTAGACCGGCTGCCTTGTCCTTGAAAAAGGCCGCAATTCCAGCGATCGAGGCGTGCGCGCGGTGAGCTGCACCGAACGCATCGTTCACGTAAACATCGGCGAGAGATGCCAGTGCCTGAGAAAAGCCGCGATCGTTTTTTTCTTCTTCTTTATGAAAACGCAGGTTTTCAAGCAAAACGATTCGGTTTGCATCGTCCCGGACGATGCTTTCCACTTCCGTGCCGATACAGTCTGGCGCTAGAATTACCGGCTGTTTCAGTGCATGCTCCAAGTGCTCTCGGATCGGAGCAAGGCTATACTTCGGCACGACCTTGCCGTCGGGACGGCCCAAGTGCGAAGCGATCACTATTTTTCTTGCCCGTTCCAGAATTAAACGTATGGTCGGCAGCGCGCTATTGATTCGGTGCGGCTCAGTGATCTTGCCGTGATCGATTGGCACATTAAAGTCGACGCGCAGGAAAACACTCTTGTCGCGGAGGTCCAAGTCGGCGAGTTTTCGAATCATGATGATTTTCCGTTTCTATGACTGCACGACAAAATTGTGATTCTGAATTGACTAATTACAAGGCTTGTAATACTTTTTCAATTAGCTCCTCAAAAACGCGTGATGTCTTTTCTTTGGTCGCTCCAATTACGGGTGCAAGAAGGGCTTTCCACACCGCAACAACACGGCATCCTCGATCTCGTTCGTGGGTCAGGATTGGTCGTCCAAGCGATCCTCTATTTGTTGGTTCTGTTTTCCGTCGTCAGTTGGGGGATCATCGCTCAGAAATATCGGCAAATCCGGCGCGCCAAACGGGAATCAGAAAAGTTCATCGAAATATTTTGGGAGCGGCGTAATCTTTCATCGATTCACGACGCCAGCCGCGAGCTGAGCGCCAGTCCGGTTGGCCAAGTCTTTCGCTCCGGATATGAAGAGCTTGTCAGAGTCTCCCGTTCAAAAAAAGAGTCGTCCGCGGGGGAAAACCTGACGACGGAATTGGGCGGGGTGGAGAACGTGTCGCGCGCAATGAAACGAGCGACCAGCGTTGAGATCACCAAATTGGAAAAGAACTGCTCATTCCTGGCAACCACCGCCAGTTCCGCGCCGTTTATCGGGCTATTCGGCACGGTTTGGGGTATCATGAACGCGTTTCGGGGATTGAGTGTCACGCATTCGTCCAGCATTCAAGCTGTCGCGCCGGGCATCGCCGAAGCATTGATCGCCACCGCGGTTGGGCTGGCCGCAGCGATCCCGGCGCTCATGGCGTATAACTATTTCGTCCAGCAGATCAAAGTACTCGCGGTCGAAATGGATAACTTCTCCCATGAATTTCTCAATATCGCGGAGCGCCACTTCTTCAAGTAATAGAATAACAGAGTATAATTGATTGCTGGGGTTGCCGTTGCCGGGCGCGAACGTGTCGGACAAGAAACAGGTGATCGCGCTTACTTAGGAGGCGGAGTTAGTCTGGCGTATATCTCGAGCTGGGAATGAGGTCGCGATCTTTTAATCTCCAAACCACGAGGACTGAATGGCCATGGATTCCTCGTCGCCGCGTGATGCGACGACCATATCACAGATCAATGTAACTCCGCTGGTCGACGTAATGTTGGTGCTGCTGGTCATTTTTATGGTTACGGCACCGATCATTCAACAGGGCGTGCAAGTTAATCTACCTCAGGCCAAAACCAGCGCCATTCCCGGGACGGAAGAATACTTAATCGTTACCGTCGCTAAAAATGGTAATATCTACCTCAATGATAACGCAATGTCGCTTCGGGAATTGGGCGACAAGCTTCGGGCGATTAAAAAATTACAGGCGGACAAGCAAGTGTATCTGCGCGCGGATCAAGACGTCCGTTATGGCGCTGTCATGAAAGCCATTGCTGAAATCAAACAGGCCGGCATCGAGAGATTGGGCATGGTCACCCGGCCGCCGTCCGAAGAAGGGTAATCGTCCATGGCCAGCGAAATGCCATCGCCTACGATCAGTTTACGCGAACGGTCATTTTCGCTCGCAGGCGCCGAAGAGCGCCTGCCGAGGTGGCTGGTTGTTTCATTTCTACTGCACGTGGCACTCATCGCATGCTTTTTTCTTGCGCCGATGTTGCCAGCCCCCACCGGTCCAGTGCATCCGGTCTATGTTGTCGATCTTATTGGCGGAGAAAAAATTGGCGCGACGAATCTCGGTACCGAGCTAACGCGGACGCCGAAGCAAGCGATTAAGGCGCCAGAAGCGGAAAAGGCGCCGGTGATCCCCGAAACGAAAAAAGAAATCAAGAAAGAAACGGCGGAAAAAGCCAAGCCGGTCGAGAAAAAGGCTCCTCAGGAAGAAAAAATAGCCCTCAAAGAAAAACCCAAAACTGAACCGGTAAAGAAAGAACCGGTTAGAGAAACGAAAGACGAGACTAAGACCGAGTCGGCGTCCGCCGATAGCGTGCGCGAGAGGCTGCTTCAATCGGCAGTGGAACGGGCAAAAGCAAGGGGCGAAAGCGCGCAAAAAACAGCCAAAGGCGAAGTGTTGAGCTCTGGATCTGGGGAAGGTGAAGGCGCTGCGGCAATCGGTGCTGGCGGCCGCGGTGGCACCGGTATCGTCAAGGGAATGGATTTCGTTATCTATCAAAACCGCCTCTGGCGAATGATTCAGGACAATTGGGTTTGGGTGGGACAACGCAGCAATCTAAAGGTAGTCGTTCATTTCGGTATCAAAGACAACGGCGAAGTGATTGGTCTAAAGATCGTCCAGCCGTCAGGCGATCCGTCCTACGATGAATCGGTCCTGCGAGCAGTGAGAAAATCGAGCCCGCTTCCAGCGCCACCGGAAAGCTACCGCAAAGATTTTGCTGATGTCGAACTGACTGTTAGACCGAAAGATTTGGGAGCTTAAATCATGGTGTTTAGACTCATCCTGGTTAGCATTTTCTTTTTCGTCCAACCCCGGGCTGTTCTGACAGCTGTTACCGGCGAAATCGTCGGTCAGGGCGGGCAGCGCTTTCCCGTCGCTGTGTCGCCACTGAAAAACTTGGGCGCGAATACAGCGGATTCCAATCGATTGTCCACAGGTATCGCGGACGCGATGGTTCACGATCTCGAGCTTTCCGGCTGGTTTAAAGTGTTGGACCGGTCGGCTTATATCGAAAATCCGCAGTCGAGCGGCATTACGCTGGGCACTTTCGATTTCAAAGACTGGGCGACTATCGGCGCCGAAGGATTGGTGAAAGGCGGCTTTACCGTCCGGGGCGATGAAGTCACCGTTGAGCTGCGTCTGTTCGATGTTTATCAAAACAAAGAACGCATCGGTAAGCGCTATACGGGTGGAGTGAAAGAGTACCGCCGCATCGCGCACAAATTCGTCGATGAGATCATCAACCAATTCACCGGCATACCCGGCATCTTCAACACGAGGATCGCGTACGTGTCCAACAGCGGCGGGCGCTTCAAGGAAATTTATCTGTCACATTTAGACGGCAGCGAGAAATTTCAAGTCACGGACAATCACACGATCAATCTCTCACCGGATTGGAGTCCAGACGGTCGTTCTATTCTTTATTCTTCATTCAAAGACCGCAGTCAAACTCTATTCTTGTTTGATCTTGACAGTGGAAAAGAGGTCAAGTTCACGCCGCGTGGGGGCGGCCGATATCTTGGCGGCAAGTTTTCACCGGACGGTCAGACGATAGTGGCAACCTTGGAGTCGGGCGGTAATAGTAATCTTTATCTGCTCGATCGTAGCGGCAATGTCATCCGCCGACTGACCGACAATCCCGGGATTGAAGTCTCGCCATCGTGGTCGCCCGACGGCAAACAAATTGTATTCGTTTCGGATCGTAGTGGTTCGCCGCAATTGTATATTCTGGATTTGCAAGGCGGCAAGACGCGCAGGCTGACGTACAGCGGCAACTACAATACGTCGCCGGAGTGGTCACCCAAAGGCGACCGGGTCGTCTATACCGGTCGAGTTGGTAGTCGCTTCGCGGTGTTTACCATCTCAGCGGATGGCGGCGAGCCGCGCAAACTCACATCAGAATCGTCCGATAGCGAGGATCCGACATGGTCACCAGACGGCAGGTTCATCGCGTTCTCGTCGAATCGCGCAGGGAAATACCATCTCTATGTCATGCAGGCGAGCGGCGACAACCAGCGCAGATTGACAGGTTCTGGGGGGGATGATACAAAACCAAGTTGGTCCCCTCGATTAAATTAGTTTCTTCATAATTCCATGTCAGTGCTGCTGAAAAATTAAATCAAACGCAAGGAGGCAACCATGACGGCCAGCTTTAGAATGGCGTGCTACATTTTCATGGCTGGTATCACCTTAATCGGGGGAGCCTGCGCTCCGTCGGCGACGGGTAAAACCGACAGCGCGGCGTCCGGAGCGGCCGGTGCGCGCCAGCCTGGAGGGGATCAGCGCGCGGGTGAGGGTCAGCGGGGGAAGACAGGGGAGTCGGATACGGATCAGTCCAGCTTGAAACAATTACAAGAGGGGAAATCAGCGGCAACCGCGGCTTCGAGCCCGTTGAAAGACGTGTTCTTCGAATTTGACCGGTATGATTTGACATCCGATGCGCGCACAACCCTGCGTGCCAACGCCGACTGGCTCAAAAGTAATTCTTCAGCGCGGGTAGAGATCGAAGGGCACTGCGACGAGCGCGGCACCAATGAATACAATCTGGCGCTGGGCGCCAAACGAGCTCAAGCCGCTCGTGAATTTTTATCGACGCTCGGGATTCCAGCCGACCGGCTTTCGACGATAAGCTACGGTGAGGAGATTCCTGTCTGCAGAGAGCAGAGCGAATCTTGTTGGAAGCAGAACCGTCGCGCGCGCTTCGTGATTGTTCAGGGCCGTTCGACTTCATAAATTTGGATTGCGCTGTGAAGCTTTCGACACTCGTCTACAAGCTACTGATAGGCTTGATGCTCGTGAATGCAGCCTGGCTATCCTCCTGCGTCAACCCGCAGCAGGTTGAGCTACTCGAGAGGGAACAGCGCCGACTGCGCGGCGACATGACTACTTTACATACTGATGTCGACGGTTTCCGCGCCACCCTGGCCGACACGCGGGCAAATATTCAGCAGATGCAAAGAGAGTTGAGCGCGATCAAGGAGCGGATCGATGAAACGCGGGTTCAGGTGGGACGGCAGCTTGGCCAAACCAATCGCGACGACAATCAACGGGTCAAGAACCTAGAATCGCGTTTGGCGAAGCTCGAAGAGGACGCCAAGGCTCAGGCAGAAGCGCTGAAGAACCGCGAAGAAGAATTAAAGCAGGTGCGTGAGTCTATGGCACAAGCACAGCAAAAACCCTCCAGCGACGGCTTTGCCGATCTCTCCATGGCGGAGTCGGAGGGCGTCCGGAGGGATTTCGAGAGCGCTTGGCGCCTGTTCGAGAATAAAGATTACAAAACCGCAATTGTCCGTTTCAAAGATTTTCTCAAAAAAAATTCCAAGAGCAAGTTGGCTCCGAGCGCACAATATTGGATCGGCGAAAGCCATTTTGCTTTGCGCGAATTCGACAAAGCCATCGTTGAATATGACGAGGTGCGGAGACGCTATCCACAGACTGAAAAGGTTCCGGCAGCGCTGTTACGGCAAGGTTCCGCCTTTGCCGAGCTAGGGGAGAAGCTCAACGCCCGTCTGGTTTTGCAAGAATTGGTCGAAAAGTATCCGCAATCACCCGAGGCTGCGAGAGCGAAGCAGAGATTGAAAACTCTCGAATAAAGAGCCAGTTGCCCGCACTTGAATTCGACTTTCCCCACTGAAGCTGGTGTAAGTCAACTCGCCAGTCTGCGCGGATTTATAAGCTCTAGTCGTCGGTTTATGCAGATTTATCGCCACATCGGTGACCCAGGTCTGACGCTGCAGGGATCAGTCGTAACACTCGGCAACTTCGATGGAATTCATCTTGGGCATCAAGCTCTCATTGGGGGCACGGTAGCTGAGGCCAAGGAGCAGGGAGTCCCAGCCGTGGTTCTCACCTTCGAACCGCACCCGCTGAAAGTTCTCGCGCCGGATCGCGCGCCGAAAATGCTCCTGGCTCACAAAGACAAGATGCAGTTGTTGCAAAACTTAGGCGTTGACATCGTGGTGGTGCAGCATTTTGACCTATCGTTCGCCAAAGTGAGTGCCGACCAGTTTGTGCGCGAGCTTCTCCTCGGCCGTCTCAAGGCGAAAAAGATTTGGGTCGGCAGGGATCTGCGCTTTGGCCAAGGCAGAAAGGGCAGCGTCGATGATCTTGTCCGGTGGAGCGCCGAATTGGGTTTCCAGGTGGCGGTCGTCGAGCCGATCTTGGTCCATGGCGTCAGAGTGAGTAGTTCCCACATACGACAGTTGATCATCGATGGACGCGTCGACGATGTCGAGCCGATGTTGGGCCGTTATCATTTCGTTTCCGGGCGTGTTACCGGCGGTCATCGCCGGGGTAGAGACCTCGGATTTCCTACCGCCAATATCTCCCCGCGTACGGAAGTCCTGCCGCTGGACGGGATCTACGCCACACTCTTTCACCTCGGCGAAGCAAAATTTCTCAGCGTCAGCAGCGTGGGACTCAATCCTACTTTCGGCAAAGGGCCTAGAACGATCGAGAGTTTTGTATTGAATTTCAAGGACGATATCTACGGTGAAGCCGTCAAGCTTTCGTTCGTTAAAAGGATCCGCGACGAAATAAAGTTTACGTCAGTCGAAGCCCTTATTAAACAAATCCGCGCGGACGTGGAATCTGCCGAGACCATGTTTCGCGACCTAAATTTGCATGCGTAGCCAATATTAGCTTGGTTATTTTGATGTCGGCGGAACAAGTAGTCATCGATCGGGGTTCGGCCGGGATGCGGCTGGACTTGTATTTGGTGCGTCATTCGATTGGGAATGCCCGGCCATGGCCTGCGCTTAGCCGAGCGGCAGTCCAAAAATTGATTGCCGAAGGTCAGATAACGCTTAATGGCGTTCCGGTAAAGGCGAGCATACGCCTTAAACTCAATGATCGCGTGCATATTCAAACATTGCCACCGCACCCATCGAAGCTCATCTCCGAAGCGCTACCACTGGAGATTCTGTATGAAGATTCGGATTGCATTGTGATTAACAAAGCTCCCGGAATCGTGGTTCACCCAGCTGCGGGTCGGCTTACCGGAACCCTAGTCAATGCACTTCTGCACCACTGTCCGGATTTGGATGGAATCGGCGGCGAGCGCCGACCCGGAATCGTTCACCGATTAGACAAGGACACTTCCGGTGTCATGATCGTCGCGAAGAATATGGTGGCGTTGCAAAAGCTCTTAGCACAGTTCAAAAATCGCACGGTCCAAAAAGAATACGTCGGTCTGGTTTGGGGAAAGATTGAACCGAAGGAAGGGATCATCGACCGCCCGATCGGCCGCCATCGCTCGGATCGGAAACGGATGTCGAGTGTTCATTTTTTACACAAACATCGAGAAGCAGTTACCGAGTGGCAGGTTGAAGAACAATTTGCAGTCGACGCGGGTGCAAGTTCGCATCGCTGGGTGACGCTGTTGAGACTGCGCCCGCGGACCGGGCGCACGCATCAAATTCGGGTGCATCTTGCCGATCTGGGATTTCCATTGGTGGGGGATAGGATTTACGGCCACAAACGCAAAAAGGCTATAGCAAAGCCGCCCGCCGCGTCGATGGTCGACGAGTTTCCACGCCAAGCTCTGCATGCCGAGAAATTGCTGATCGATCACGTGCGAACCGACCACCGCATGGAGTTTTGTGCACGTCTTCCGAAAGACCTACAAGATCTCCTTGGTTTTTTGCGGGATGGGAAGAATAGCGTGGGACTTCGATCAAAAAGAATATCGACGAACCGGGGTTGACAAGAATGGGGCTTTAAAATAAGATTACTTCAGGTCAACAATTTTCTTTGAGTCAATCCCCGCACGAATAACAAATTCACTCGACGTTTAATCGTTCAGAACTTGATTCGTTTTTCAAAAGAGAATTTTCCATCTGCGTTATACATCCTGTCGCACTGACATGTCTGTGCCTGAAACAGCGTCAAGCATACGCTCATTTTCATTGGGCTACTGCGAAAACGACGGCGCATTTTTGGGCACGGTAGCAGCGTGATTTGATAGATTTCACCAACAAGCGCACGTAATGCTCTAGCCGTGAGGCACTGCTCTACGGCGACGAAAGGAGAGTTATAGTTTATGGTTCGTGGTAGAACTCGAGCCGCCGAGCCGGAGGGCGTGGAGGATAACGGGCTGAATCTTAAAGCTCTGAAAGAGAAAAAGATCAGCGATCTGGCGTTGATCGGTAAGAATTTTAACATCGAGGGCGCCGCCAATATGCGCAAGCAAGAGCTGATCTTTGCAATCTTGCAAGCCCAGACGGAGCAAAACGGCCATATCTATGGTGAGGGAGTATTGGAAACACTGCCGGATGGTTTCGGCTTCCTCAGAGCGCCGGACTACAATTACCTTCCGGGACCTGACGACATTTATGTTTCGCCAAGTCAGATTCGCCGTTTCAATTTGCGAACCGGCGATATCATATCAGGTCATATTCGGCCGCCCAAGGAAGGGGAACGCTATTTCGCGCTGCTCAAGGTCGAGACGATCAATTACGAGGATCCCGAAAAGGCCCGCGAAAAAATTCTCTTTGATAACCTCACGCCGCTCTATCCGAACGAACGGGCGCAACTGGAATACCAGCCGGACGACTACACGACCCGCATCGTTGATTTACTGACCCCCATCGGCAAGGGGCAACGCGGTCTCATCGTGGCGGCGCCGCGTACCGGCAAGACCATGATGCTACAACACATCGCTAAGGCGATCGCCCATAACCACCACGAGGTTATTCTCATTGTGCTTCTAATCGATGAGCGGCCGGAAGAAGTCACCGATATGCAACGCTCGGTGGACGGAGAAGTGATCAGCTCAACGTTTGACGAACCAGCGACCCGGCACGTTCAAGTCGCCGAAATGGTCATCGAAAAAGCGAAGCGCTTGGTGGAGCATGGGAAAGACGTCGTGATTCTGCTCGATAGTATCACGCGGCTGGCGCGCGCTTATAACACCGTCGTCCCCCCCAGCGGAAAAATACTCTCCGGCGGCGTCGATTCCAATGCATTGCATAAGCCGAAGAAGTTCTTCGGCGCGGCGCGCAATATTGAGGATGGCGGAAGCCTGACCATCATCGCGACGGCGCTGATCGATACCGGCAGCCGGATGGACGAAGTCATTTTCGAAGAGTTTAAGGGTACGGGGAACATGGAAGTGCATCTGGACCGCCGCTTGATGGACAAGCGCGTTTTCCCGGCCATCGACATCAACAAGTCAGGAACCCGCAAAGAAGAGTTGTTAATCGCCAAAGAGGACCTCAACCGCATCTGGATTTTGCGCAAAGTCCTGTCACAACTCAGCGTGGTCGAAGCTATGGAATTCTTGCTTGACAAAATGCATGGAACCAAGACGAACAAAGAGTTTCTCGAGTCCATGAACCAGTAAGCTTACCCGTTTTCCTCGCAATCTTGCGTCGTCCTCCGAACTCTGTTAAAAACGCAAGAATATCACAACCTTTAACCAATTTTTGGATTCGGGGGTGGCAACGTGGTTGGACCCACTGCGCAAACCCCGCGACACTAGTAACATTTCACACCCTTTCCGATCCCTATCGCGGTGCCGTCTACGGTGCGGTGGTGGAAATGACGAAAGGGGAGGTCAAAACTAAAGGAGAAAAGCATGGGTGATATTTCGATGAAACAATTGCTCGAGGCGGGCGTCCACTTCGGACACCAGACCAGCCGCTGGAATCCGAAGATGAAGCCCTATATTTTCGGCGCTCGCAACGGCATTCACATTATCGACTTGCAACAGACCGTGACGATGTTCAAAGACTTGGAAGCGGTGGTGCGGGATTTGGCCGCCTCGGGCGGACATATTCTTTTCGTCGGGACCAAGAAACAGGCCCAAGAGGCGATCAAAGAGGAAGCCGAACGCTGCGGCATGTATTACGTACATAATCGCTGGTTGGGCGGTACGCTCACCAACTTTGCGACCATTCGTCAAAGTATCGAACGCCTGCGCAAGCTTGAAGAAATGGAAAACGACCCGAAGATCATCGACGCATTGACGAAAAAGGAAATGCTCGGCCTGAAGCGGGAAAAAGCCAAACTTGAGCAATCCCTCGGCGGCATCAAGGCGATGCGCAAGCTGCCGGATGCCATTTTCGTGATCGATCCCAAGCAGGAAGAGATCGCTGTCAAGGAAGCCCGCAAGCTTGGTATCCCAGTGATCGCCGTAATCGACAGCAATTGCGATCCCGACATGGTGGACTATAAGGTGCCAGGGAACGACGATGCGATTCGTGCCATTCGTCTCTTCTGCGCGGCCATTGCCGCCGCGATTGTCGATGGCAAAACCATATACGAACAATCTCTAATCAAGGGCAAAGAAGAACACAAACCCGCGGCTGAGGCAGCAATTGGGGCCGCTGAAATTTCCGCTGCGGGAGGGGCCTAAGAGCAATGGACGTGAGTGCGAGTGTAGTGAAAGAGCTCCGGGAAAAAACCGGAGCGGGCATGATGGATTGCAAGAAAGCTCTCGCCGAGACCGCGGGCGACGTGCAGAAAGCGGTTGACTACCTGCGTCAGAAAGGACTGGCTGCGGCGACGAAGAAAGCGGATCGCGTGGCGGCTGACGGGGCCGTCGCGGCATACGTTCACGCCGGGGGAAAACTGGGCGCGCTCGTGGAGATCAATTGCGAAACAGACTTTGTCGCTCGCACGACGGAGTTTCAAGCCCTGCTAAAAGACATTGCGATGCAGGTGGCGGCAGCGAACCCCCGCTATGTTCGGCGTGAAGAAATTCCAGAAGCAGAGTTAGATAAAGAAAAAACGATTTACCGCCAGCAGGCTCTGGAATCGGGTAAACCAGAAAAAATCGTCGATAAAATCGTCGAGGGCAAAATGGAGCGTTTTTATTCCGAAATCTGCTTGCTGGAACAGTCGTTCATCAAAGATCAGGACAAGAAAGTTTCAGAGATTATTAATGATGCAATCGCACGGCTTGGTGAGAACATCCAGATCCGGCGGTTTGCGCGTTATCATCTCGGCGAAGGAGTAACGAAAGATTAGACTTGTAACGGGTCATGGATAACGGCACGCCGAAGTACAAACGCATCATTCTCAAAGTTACCGGCGAAGTTTTCGCCGGGCCTCAAAATTTTGGCATCGATGGCAACACGGTCAGGGCGTTCGCTCAAGAGATCAAAGAAGTTAAGGAACTTGGTTGCGAGCTGGCGCTCGTGATCGGTGGCGGCAACATCTTCCGCGGCGCGATCGCGAGCGAGATCGGGATGGATCGCGCTAGTGCCGACACGATGGGCATGTTGGCGACTGTGATCAACAGTCTCGCGCTGCAAGATGCGCTCGAAAAACTGGGAGTTTCGACGAGGGTGTTATCAGCGATCGAAATGCGTCAGGTGGCGGAACCTTACATCCGGCGACGCGCCACGCGGCATTTGGAGAAGGGGCGAGTGGTGATCTTCGCAGGCGGGACGGGCAACCCCTATTTTACAACCGACACGACTGCGAGTTTGCGTGCCATGGAAGTCGGTGCGGAAGTTATTCTGAAAGCGACCAAAGTCGATGGCGTATACGACGCCGACCCAGTCAAGAATGAGGGCGCTCGGAAGTTCGCAGAGTTGAGCTATATCGAAGTCTTGAACCGCGAGCTTAAAGTTATGGATTCTACCGCGATTTCTCTCTGCATGGATAATAATTTGCCGATTATCATTTTCAATTTGATGGAGAAAGGAAATATCAAGCGAGTCGTTTCCGGTGAGCCGATCGGCACTCTGGTCTGCGGAGGAAAGCGATGAACGAAGCAATTTTCACACACACGCAAAAAGAAATGGACGGTTCTGTGGGCGCGCTGCGTAAGGAACTCAGCAAGCTCCGGACCGGCCGGGCCTCAACCGCTCTGCTCGAACATATCATGGTGGATTATTACGGCGCGTCGACGCCGCTGAACCAACTTGCGACGCTGAGCGCGCCGGAACCGAGGCTACTCGTGATTCAACCGTTCGATCGCAGCGCGATGGCGGAAATCGAGAAAGCGATTCTCAAATCCGATCTCGGCCTGACACCAAACAATGACGGCAAAATCATCCGCATTCCTATTCCTCAGCTGACCGAGGAGCGGCGCAAGGAACTGGTCAAGCACGTCAAGAAAATCGCCGAAGAATATCGCGTTTCGGTGCGCAATCACCGTCGCCTCGCCATCGAGCAGCTTAAGGAGGCAGAAAAGAAAAAGGAAATAACCGCGGATAACGTCAAGCATGGTCAGGACCGCGTGCAGAAGATCACCGATGAATTCATCGCCCGGATTGACAAGATTATTAAGGCCAAAGAAGATGAAGTCATGGAAGTCTAACACCACGGCGACTTCGGACGCGGAGTTGCCAGTTTCCCCAATGGCTTGAATGTTCTCAAACCCGTCCCCATCCTTTGATTCTCTCATCCGCGAAATTGCATCGGCCTAGGTAGCAATGGAGCTAGACGGCTTAGATCAAACCCGACTGCCCCGACATGTCGCTATCATCATGGACGGCAATGGTCGTTGGGCGAAGCGACGGGGTAAAAGCCGAATCGAAGGACACCGACGCGGTAAGACGTCGGTGCGCGTCATCGTCGAAATGAGTCGCAGGATCGGCATCCGTTACCTGACGCTATATGCGTTTTCTATGGAAAATTGGCTTCGGCCACACGATGAGGTCGACGCGCTCATGGGGTTATTAGAGCATTATCTGGCAGCCGAGCAGACGAAGATGATGCGCTATAGTATTCGCCTCGTTGCCGTGGGCGATAGATCCCGCTTGCCGCCGAATGTCCTTACGATCTTAGAGAAAGTCATCGATTTGACGAGCAAAAATAAGAGGATGACGGTTATCCTCGCGCTTAGTTACAGCGGTCGCGACGAGATCGTGAGAATGGTTCGGGGCTTGGCTCGCGCGGCGCGCGAAGGAAAATGCGACCCGGAGCAAATCGACGAACGGGCGGTTGCCGCAGAACTCGACACCCGAGGTGTGCCGGACCCCGATCTCCTGATCCGTACCAGCGGCGAGATGCGTATCAGCAACTTTTACCTGTGGCAGATCGCCTACAGCGAGTTATACGTGACCCCGACGTTATGGCCCGATTTCCGCGAAAAGGAATACCTGCAGGCGCTGCTCGAATACCAGCGACGTCGCCGACGATTCGGCCGGACCGACGAACAGCTCGAAGAATTATTGACGCCGTCGGTGGAGGCCGGTGGACGCCGATCTTAGCTCGCGCTTAGCAACGGCAATCGTTGGCATCCCGTTGCTGGTCTTGCTGGTCGGCTGGAGCCCGCCGTGGTTGTTCTCCTGCGTTTTTTTTCTTCTCACCGTGGCCGCGCTGCGCGAGTACTTCGCCATGGCGTTCCCACAACGCTGGCAAGATCAAGGCATGGGAATCGCCTTTGGGATTGCCGTGTCCTGCGTCGTGTTTTTGAACGAAGGCCTCGACTCCGGCGCTTGGTTAAGCGCAGTTTTGCTGATCGGTTTTGCGACTTATCTTTTTACCGCCGGTAAACTGGTTGAACGGTTGAACCGACTTCTGTTTACGTTATTAGGCGGGTTTTACATCGGTTATCTTTTTCCCCAGTGGGTTCTGTTGTTTCGCCAATCTCAGGGGCGGGCATGGGTATTTTGGGTTTTGCTGGTCGTTATGGTCGGTGATACGGTTGCGTACTTCGTCGGCCGGCGCTTCGGCACCAGGAAGCTGGCGCCGGAAATCAGTCCAGGAAAGACGGTCGAGGGGGCATGGGGTTATGTTGCGGGCGCAGTCCTGGCAGGTCTTGTGAGCGCGACCTTTTTGTTTGAGCAGATTTTTTGGCCCGAAGTCCTCGGCTTATCATTGGCGATCAGCATTTTAGGGCAGATCGGTGATCTCTTCGAATCGTGGATTAAAAGAGCCTTCGCTGTCAAGGATTCGGGAAATCTTCTGCCGGGTCATGGTGGTTTGCTGGACCGGCTCGATAGCCTGATCTTTCCAGCGGTCTTTACGACGACCTATCTAAGGGTATTTCATTCGTGAAAACGATCGCCTTACTTGGTTCCACGGGTTCCATTGGCGTGAGCACGCTCGCTTTGGTGCGCGAGTTTCCTGACCGGTTTCGGGTTCACGGAATGGTGGCTGGACGAAATTTGACGCGCCTAGCCCATCAGGTGAAAGAGTTTGCTCCCGAGTGCGTGGCGATTCAGCATGAAACGGACGTGCCACGGCTGCGCCAGCTGCTTGGCCGCAGAAAAGTAGAGATCCTCTGGGGCGAATCGGGCGCGTCGACCGTCGCGACTGCCCCGGAAGTCGACGTTGTGCTCGCGGCCATCGTTGGTGGGGCGGGATTGATCCCCTCTCTCGCAGGTCTTCTCGCCGGCAAAGAGATTGCCTTAGCCAATAAAGAGGCGCTCGTCATGGCCGGTGAAATTTTTGTCGATGCGGCCAAAAAAAAGGGCGTTCGCCTATTGCCCGTCGACAGCGAGCATAGCGCGATCTTTCAATGCTTACAGGGCAACCAGCGCGCCGAGGTCGATAAGATTATTCTCACCGCCTCCGGTGGACCATTCCGGCAAACGCCGCTCAGCCGGTTGGCCAAGGTGAGTGTCGAGCAAGCGCTGATGCATCCGAATTGGAAGATGGGACCAAAAATCACCATTGACTCGGCGACGATGATGAATAAGGGACTGGAAGTGATCGAAGCGCGATGGGAATTCGATATGGATCCTGGAGGGATTGAAGTCGTCATCCATCCGGAAAGCGTAATTCATTCCATGGTGCGGTATCAAGATGGATCTATTATCGCGCAGATGGGGATTGCGGACATGCGCATACCGATAGCCTATGCCTTGTCTTTTCCGCACCGCCTTAAAGGCAGCTGGCGCCCTCTGGATCTTACCCGGCATGGCAAGCTAAACTTTCTCCCGGTGGAAAAAAAGCGCTTTCCGGGGTTGTCACTGGCATACGATGCCTTGCGCGAAGGGGGCACGATGCCAACCGTGCTTAACGGCGCCAATGAAATAGCCGTGGCGGCATTTTTGGGCCGCAGGATAGGATTTCGTGAAATTCATCGTATAATTGATAAGACGATGCAGCAGCATACCAGCAGGCGCGCACGAGAAGTGGGCGAAATCTTGGAAGTGGATCGTTGGGCGAGAGACCGAGCATCATCGTTTGTTCACTAGTCATCACCTAAGGAGAAATGGATGGAAAATGTCGTCTATTCAATTGCGGCCGCGGTCATCGGACTGGGCTTATTGATTGTTTTTCACGAGTTCGGTCACTTCTTGTTAGCGAAGTTATCCGGCGTCGGAGTTTTGACCTTCTCCGTCGGTTTCGGGCCTAAGCTTTGGGTTAAGAAAAAGGGAGAAACGGAATATGCAATAAGCGCATTTCCCCTCGGCGGCTATGTCAAGATGGTCGGCGAAGATCCCGACGAGGAAGTGCAACAAGCAGAGATCGAGAAATCCTTCGCGCATAAGAGCTTGCTCAAACGGATCGCGATAGTCGTCGCCGGGCCCGGATTCAATCTCTTACTCGCGGTATTTTTGTTCATGGTGGTTTTTACTTTTTATGGCGTGCCCGTCATGTCGACACAAGTGAGCGGTGTCGAAAAAGGCTCTCCCGCAGAACGAGCCGGCATCGCCAAAGGGGATCGCATCCTCGCCATCGACGGAGACGCCGTAAAGGAATGGGAAGAGCTTTCGAAAAAAATCAAAGGGAGCGGTGGTAGAGTTCTCAATTTGCAGATACGCCGTGGCGAGGAAACTAAAAGTATTACGGTGCAACCGACCCAAAAAGAAGGCCGTAACATTTTTGGCGAACGCAAAGACGATTGGATCATCGGTATCGGCAGTCAAGTTTCCATTGAGAAGGGCAACCCCGGCTTAGCCGTCGTCAAAGCGGTCTATCAAACCTACGACTATGCGAAGTTGACGTTGATGGCGTTTTACAAAATGCTTTTAGGCGACGTCTCGCCGCGCAATATTGGCGGGCCGATCCTGATCGCCCAAATGGCGGGGCAGCAAGC
>WNGE01001076.1_pt1 | contig 69588 bp, 60 predicted proteins | sample 5400651 | NCBI WGS metagenome assembly WNGE01 (sample SAMN13153370, study PRJNA577476) | soil metagenome | isolation source: 60 cm soil or saprolite under grassland replicate 2 | place: USA:California | collected 2016-06-15 | reverse complement strand
GTACGCGCGAAAAGTGGACGGCTGGACATGTTCAGTCCGGGTTTCGCTCGTCGGGTGTGGCTGGCCCGGATGGCTGTCGGAAGGCGCGGAGGACGGCGGCGAGTTCGCGGTCAGGGCTGCCGTTGCGTTGGTACAGCGGGCTGCACGGCGTCGTGGACGAACTCGGTCATCGCGCCGGCCGCCATCAGCCGGCTTGTACGGTCAGTAACCAGGACGACCGATGTCGGTGGTACTCCTTACACTCGGGCACGTGACCGAGCCCCTCGGCCCTCCAGGCGCGTCGGAACCTGGACCCCGATCCCCGGAGCCGGCGGCCGATCAGCCTGCGTTCGACGCCGAGCCCACAGCGACCACCGCGTACCCACTACCGGACGGCTGGCCGGTACCACCGGGCTGGACCCAGGTGACCGTCCCGGACGATCCGCGGACCTTCGTCATCCCACCACCCGACACAACGGGGACCGGCTCACCGCCCGGTCTGCGCCAGCCGGTCCCCGCGACGGCGGAGCGGGTGGACAGGAAGAACAAGCTCGTGGGCCGGCTGTTCGGCACGTCTCTGGCCGCGATCGTCGTCCTCGCCGTGGCCGCCGGCAGCACCTTTCTGGTCACTGGATGGCTCATCTTCCAGGTGTGGGGGTTCGATCAGTTCGGCGCGACGGTCGAGATCGCGGTCATCACGTTCCTGGTGACCGGCGGCCACACCGCCGCGAGCCTGTGGGCGGCGCAGAATCGTCCCGTCCGCTGGTGGGCAATCGCCGTGACTCAGGTGCCGTTCTTCGGCGCGTACCTCGTCGCGATCGCCTGGTACCACTCGCGTGGCGTCATCATCGACAAGACCGGCTTCCCACCCTTGTACATCCTGTGGGCCGCCGCCGCGCCATCCGCCCTCGCCTGGCTGATCATCTGGTACACCCGCAACCCGCAACCACCCCGCCGCGCGATCGCGTTCCTTATCGCCTGCGCCATCCTCGTCGTCGTCAACGGCGCCGGCATCTTCACCATCCTCTGGCGCGACACCAACGGATTCGGCCTCGTCGGCCCACCCAGCCCCTGGGACGCCCTCGACGGCCTGGTCACCACCTCATGCATCTCCAACAGCGACTTCTACTTCTCCGGCAGCAAGCAACTGCAGGCCAACTGCCCCTCCGGACCTACCGCCGACCTCTACTCCGGTATCCACGACAAAGCGGCGTTCGACCAGCTCCTATGCGGCGACCAACCCCGAGCCGCCTTCCAAACCTGGTGGAACCGCAGCCGCCACTACCAGATCGCCATCACCCTCGACTTCGGCTACCCCACCGATTGGAAGGCCACGATCGACGGTAAACCAGCCGAAGAGTCAGCCGGCCAGGTCGGCGGCAGCAACGCCACGATCACCGTCACCGTCGGGCTGCAAGCGGCCTTCCGCATCGGCGGTCCCGACGACCAGGCACACCCCATGCACGTCGACAAGGGCGAAGAAACCTGGCACGTCCAGCTGGAACACCAACTGCTGGGCGGATGGAAGGTCTGCCACATCGACGTACCCGATCCGATCAAGGACCATCCGGCCTTGCAAGATCCGAAGCCCAGCCCATCGCCCAGCGACGACGATCCCCTCGGACGCCGGCAACTCGCCTCGCAGCTGCCCTGCGGCCCACTCGACCCGCTGCGCCAGTTGCGCAACTGCCCCAGCGACTCACCCTCGCCCAGCCCCGAACCGAGTACCACGCCCGCGCCGACCCCCGCACCCACATCCTCGTAGCACCGCTGCGGCTCACGGCGACGGCGCGTTGCCGGCCTCCCCGATCTGTCGGCCCCGGGCCACCGCCTCCGACGATCGCCCCTGCAGTACGCGACCGGCCAGCCGCTGTACCTCGACCACCGCAGCCGTCGTGGCGCGGATCCCGTCGTGTGCCACGGCAACCCGCTCGCCGGCCGGAATGAGTGTCGCGATGCCTTCCGACAGGCTCGCCCGCGTACCCGCGTCTGTGGCCAGCGTGATCGCCTCACCCACTCGTTGCGCGGCGCCGTCCAACCGCAGCCGCAGGTCCCGCGCCGCCGCGTTCACCTGGCCGACGCCGGTCCCGACGCCCACGAACCCTGCTCCGGCCGCCCGAGCGGCGACCTCCTGCGCCTGGCTGTCAACGGTTCCGACGCCTGTACCGCTCGGTCAATGCCGGCCGTGACCACACGCAGCTCTCGCACAACCTCGTCGATCACCTGCGCGAGATCGGCCCGGTCAGTCACTGTTCCTCCTTCACGTTCCTCGTCTCGAACCACGACCTGGAGTCCAGGGTGGCCCTTCGCCTCAGGTACGCGTCTTCGAGCGAGGCCGACCCGGCGCTGATGATGAGCTCGCTTATCGCACCGCGAGCGGCAGCCCCGGGCTTACTTCTTGGAACGATAGGTAACAGTCATCGCGCCGGATTCATACGGCGTTGCGCTCACAAACTCCAGATTGGTCCTTGTTGTAAATAGCGGCTTCCCTTTTCCGAGAGCTACGGGACAGACATCCAATCTGTACTCATCAACCAGCCCGTGCGTAATGAACGTTTGGGCTGTTTGCGCACCGCCGTAGAGAAGCAGATAGCCGCTCGTTTGGGCTTTTAGTTCCTCCACCTTCCGCACAAGATCGGCCTCGTCTTTACCCAAGCACTGGCGTGCGTTGGTCCATTCGAGCTCCTCTTGCTTTGTGGAGATGACTACTTTTGCCATGTCATTCAACAGTTTGGCGAATGCCGCTTCGTTCCGTGGGCTGTCGGGATTGGTGGCGACTTGCGGCCAGAAACCAGCCATACCCCCGTAGACAGTGTGGCCCATGATCGCGGCGTCGGCATTTCTGGCCAGGTCATAATGCGCTGTCCCCATCACCGGATCATTGTCTATCCAATCGAGTTCGTCATTTGGGCCGGCTACAAGTCCATCGATCGTTACCATCATTTGCAATATAACCTTGCCCATGTCATCCCCAATCCATTCGTTTGAACCTGATAGGCAAAGTATGGCCCATAGCTACCGTCGGTGACTCGAGATCAGGTATTTCGGTGCACGGGTCACGCGTCGACCACCAGCACCTCGTACGTCGGGTTCGTCGGCGGGTACCCGCTGTCCAGGTGCGAGCCATGGCGAGCCGGTTGCCGAACTTGACTGCCGTCAGCGGCACCCGGAACAGGGGTCGGTGATCACCTTGTCTAGTGGCCCGCGGCTCAGGTCGTCACTCAACTGCCATCGGCTGATCTTGTCGAGGGAAGGTCTGTACCGCCCAGAGTTGCCGGCCGTCGAGCACGAGGCCGTCGGTGTCGGCCCTCGCCCAGCTCAACCACCAACGCAGAAATCCGCCAGATTCAGCGGGCATGGGCACTCGCTGCGGCGTGGAGCGCGAAAGTCGAGCGCCGACGAACGCCGGTCGCGATATCGTCACCCGGCCTCGCTGCATTGGGTTGACAAATCGACGTTGGCGCCGCCGGTCCTCGATAGGCGTTCCTTCCCGAGCGTATCGGGAGCAGGCCGGGCACCCCATGAGCACCGGCACCACGAGCACCCGTTCTGTACCGATCTCGATCAGCTGACCGAGAAAGGGCTGTGGACTGAACCAGTCGATGGGCCAACAGGTCGGTTCGGTCTCCGCCGTCGGGGGCTGCCGAGCGGCGGAACGGTTTTGGCCGCTGCGATGAGGCCGGCCGTGTCTGTGTTGTTCAGATCCAGCGCAGGCGCAAGGCGCTGGAGCGTGGTTCGACGTGGTCGATGCACCTTGTCCTGTTCCAGGTTACGGACGGCCCGAACGCTGAGATCAGCCTTTTCGCTCAGCTCTTCCTGGGTGAGCCCGGCCATGAGCCGGTACTTTCGGATCAGCTTGCCGAGGGGGCGCCGGGCCTTGGTATGGCGGTTGTCATGACGGCGGCAGATACGCCGCGCCCGCTGGTGGCCTCCTTCAGTTCGATGCGAGCTGGCCCATCGACCTCGGCTCCCGTCGGCGTCATCCGTAGCGCCGGGCTCAGCGCGCCCCAGATGGGCAGCGCCAGGGCGACCGCCGCGAAGACCGCGATCGCGCCCCGCTCGGAGAGCACACTAAGCAGGAAGCCGGCGCCAAGCGACCCGAGCGGCGCCAGCCCCAGCGCGATGTTGCTGCGTACGCTCTCTACCCGGCCGATCAGCCGGTCGGGGGTGATGGCGAGCCGGTAGCCGACGACGACGGAGTCGGTCACCGGGATGGCCAGCGAGGCGGGCAGCATCGAGGCGGTGAGGACATAGGCGTTGGGCCACATGAGGAACAGCGCGGTCGCCGGCCACGCACACAGCTCGAGCATCAGGATGGCCCGGGGCGAGAGGGCGCGGCGCATGAACCCGGAGACGAAGGAGCCCAGGATGATGCACGCGCTGAGCGTGGACAACAGCATCCCGACCGTTCCCCCGGACAGCCCTTGCCGCTCCGCGACGATGACGACACTCAGCAGGACACCCGGTCCGATGAAGTTGGTGAGGCCGTAGAGGAACGTCGTGGTGCGCAGGAACGGCTGGTGCCATAGGAACCGCCAGCCTTCGGCGAGCTCGGCCCGCAACCGTGCCGGCGCGGTCCTGCGGGCTTCGTGGAACGGCTTGTCAATCAGCAGCAGCGACACGACCGAGACGAGGTATGACACCGCGTCCGCCACAAAGGGGAACGCGCGGCTCAGGGCGAACAGGGCACCTCCCAGCGGCGGCCCCGTCAGGCTGGCTGTGGCCGTCTGCCCCTGCTGGGCGCTCACGGCGGCGGAGAGCTGGTTGGCCGGAACGATCAGGCGAAGCGCGGCCGAGCTGGCCGGGCGGAAGACAACCGCGGCCGTCCCCTCGACGAATGCCACGACCAGGATGTGCCAGAAGGTCAGGCGGTGGAGCAGCAGTGCGACGGCGAGCGTTCCGACGAATGTGGCCCGGATGGTGTCACACATGATCATGAGGATCTTGCGGTTGTACCGATCGGCCGAGACACCGCCCAACAGGCTGAACAGCACTCCAGGCAGTACCCGCGTGAAGCCGACGGTGCCCGCGAGCATCGGGGAACGCGTCATGGCCAGGACGAGCAGTGGATATGCCACCGCCGACGACTGGCTGCCGAGGGTTGACACCAGTTGCCCCGCCTGAAGGATCAGGAAGTCGCGGTTGCGGCGAAGCGTACGGCGGTCATCAGCGCGCGCCTCCCCGCCACGCCTCGTCCTGGGCCAGCTTCTCCGCGATGCGGTCGTGAAAGCTCTTGCGCTGTAACGCGCCTTCGATGTCGGTGACGACCCGGCTGAGCGGGTACGGTATCTCCTCCTCGATCTCGGCTATGGCTGCCTCCGTGGCCCGCCATTCGGCCGCCAGGCGGGCAGCGATGCGCCGAGCCCTCACGGTGAGCATCACTTTCTTGCTCCGCGCGTCGGCACCTCTCGTTGTCCTGACCAGGCCGGCGGCGCGCATCGCAGCTACCTTCTGGCTGATCGCCGAATGCGTGACCTGGACGGACTCCGCAATCTCGGTGATGGTCATCGGGCCGCGGGCATGCAACCGGAGCAGTTCCATCACGAAGCTGGGTTTGAGCCCCTCGATCTGCGCCTCCGCGTAGATCCGGGCGATGTCGGCGTCCATCGCTGCCTGTAGCAGCCGCAGCGGCCGCCAGCGGCTGTGCTGAGTCGGGTCCAGAATCTCGCCATCTGCCACCTCCGGATTGTAACAGTACTTATCTAAGTGCTGTTACAATCCGGAGACCCCGGCAGAAGCCTCGCGCGTAGCGGCTTCTCGACACGGCGCCGCCCCCCGGCCGACCCGGGCCCGGAGGGTGGTCGGGTCGAGAGCGGCGACAGCTTGGCGGTGGGCGGAAAGCAGGCAGAACCTGATCAGCCGCAGGGCGAAGTCGTCGTCGAAGCAGTACACGTGGAAGTCGTTGAGCAGCGCGCTGGTCCGCACCAGTCGGGCGTAGTTGGCCTCACTGACCGGGGTTGTCCTGACGCGCCGAGGAGATCACCGTCGTGGAGGCGGGCACGCTGTTGTCAACCCGGCGTGACCTCTTGGTCCGGCGCAGCGCGGTCCTGCGCATTACCGGCACGATCACCACGGCGGTGGCGGTGTTGATGATGCTCAGGAACAGTTTCGTGGTGAGGGCGGCGTGGGCGAAAACGATCGGCACGCCGGATAGCGCGAGAAGGCCGATGGCGCCGGCAGTCCAAATCGCTCGGCCAAACCTGGTCACGCGTTCGAGCACGGCGAGAATAGCCCAGCCGACCAATCCGATCGCGGTGGTGAAGATCGCCAGGACGCCGTAGGTGACATAGGTCGTCTCGCCCCGGTCGAGGACGACGAAGTTGGCACCCGCCGCGGAACCAATGGTCCGGATCAGCCAGTTGACCAGCACAGCGCAGCCAATTGCCGCGGCGCGAGCGCCGGGGCGGGACTCGATGCGCAGCCAGCGCCCTTCGAACAACGTCTTCAGCATGACGACTCCTCGGTCCGTGGTCGGCTCCATGTCGCGATGGTTGATCGACCTCGCGCCCAGCCACTACCTCCGCGGCGAGGCCGTCTTTTCTGCTGCGGCCTTTTGCCGAAGTACGCTAACTCGTCGGCAAGCATGGGCAACGTCCCGTGAAGCCAGGACAGGCTCCTCCCGACGTCCGCCCTGTCGCGGATGCGCTGCCTATCGCCAGGATCCAGCAGCTGTTTCCGCCCGGTACGTCGCCCCTATCCGGTCACCTTGGCACCCACGCCTGGACGGTGACGCCATTGCCGTTGTCTTCGTTGGGTCCGATGCTGAGCGTCCCGCCGACCCGGCTGATCCGCTCGCACATCGACGCCAGACCCAGACCGTCACGTCGCGCATAGTCGGCGTCCAGGCCGGTTCCATCGTCGGAGACGGCGACCGATACGCCATCGCGAATCGCGAAGACACTCACCACGACGTGCTGCGCCCGGGCATGCTTCTCCACATTGAGCAGGGCTTCCCGGGCGGTGTCGGCAAGGGCGACGATCCCCGCGCACGGCAGGACAGGTAGATCGGTCAGGGTAATCAGGTCTGCCGCGATACCGGTCCGGTCGGTGAACGCCCGACAGTGCCCGCGCAGCGCGACACCGAGCGCGACCTGCTCGGGCGGGGCGTGCAGGAGGTGCAAGGACCCCCTCAGCGCCTCGGATGCCTGCGCCGCGTGCTGCTCGATGGCACTCAACCGGGTCCGGACCTGGCCGTCGAGCTCAGGCTCCTCGGCCAGGCGGTGGATGCCGGCGCGGACGGTGAACAGCATCGCGCCGACACTGTCGTGGAGGTCGAGGGCGAGGCGGCGGCGCTCTTCGTGTACCGCGACCTCGGCGGCGTGCCGGGCACGCTCGGCGACTATCTGCGCGGTCACCATCCGCCCCGCCATGTTCTCCAACGCCTGGATGGTACGGCCGGGGAAGTCGGTCTTCTCCCGGTTTCCGCCGTACAGCACCCCGAGTACTTTGCCGTCATGGATCATCGGTACTCCGATGATCGCCACCAGGCCCTCTGCCTGGGCGGCGGATTTGAACCGCGGCGTGATCCCGGGGGCGGAGCGGTAGTCACTGGTCCATAACGCGCGACCCGCGGCGATGACCCGTCCGCCGATGCTCGCGTCCATCGGCGCGGCCAGACCCTCGACGGCGTCGGAGAGATTGACCGGCCGATGCAGAATCATCTGACCGTTTTCGTCGGCCTCGCCGGTGAAGGCGGTTTCCACCCCGGCCAGCTCAGGCACGTGAATGACCAGGCGCTGGATCGCGGCGGGGGCGTCGAGCAACGCCAGAATGCTGGTGTACTCCTGGTCAAGCTCGAGCAACGGGTCGGGTGGCGTCAGCAGCGATGCGGGGAGCGCCATCTCAGATACCTTAGTCCCTTCCCCTCCGGAGAGCGTCGGGTGACACGACCGACACCGCGCAAGCCTAGGGCGCACCGATGGGCGGCGGTCAAACCGCCACCACACCGTTACAACCCCAGGGGGGTCCGGTGAGATCTGTCGATGGTCAGTATGCGCGGGCCGGCATCGGCTGATCGCCATCCCGGGTTTGCGCTGCTCAGGCCCGGGTATCTGACCACTCGCGGGCGAGATGTGCGGTAATACGTGACGTTCTGTAGAGGGGTCATGGCCATGGATGCGGTAACGCTGATCAAGAACGACCACCGGCTGTTCGAAAAGCTGTTCGACAGGTTGAAGTCGGGGCGGGGCGATCGGCAGGCGCTGCTGGTGGAGGTGGCCGCCCGGCTCGCGGCGCACAGCCACGCCGAGGAGATGAAGGTGTACCCGGCGCTGGCCGACGCCAAGCCCGGCGAGCGTCGCGAGGTGGAGCACGGCGCGCAGGAGCACCACGAGGCGGAGCAGATGCTGCACCACCTGATGGCGATGGAGCCGAACGACCCGGAGTTCGAGTCGGTGCTGACCCAGTTCGTCGACGCGGTACAGCACCACATAGCGGAGGAGGAGAACGAGCTGCTTCCGGCTCTGCAGCGGGCGGTCGACGCTGCCAAGCTCGAAGAGCTCGGCGAGGCGTTCCGGGAGATCCGGACCAGGGAGCTGATGATCGCCGGTATCCAGGCCGGTGAGTCCACTATGGACAGTGGCGGGTCCGGGGGCGATCCGTCCGCGGTCGATGAGATGAGCCGGGCCGAGCTGTACGAGCGGGCCAAGGATGCCGGCGTACCCGGTCGCTCCGGGATGACCAAGGAGGAGCTGGCCCGGGCGCTGCGTGAGGACGAGACGGGTCAGGCGGGGACGTAGGCGAGGAGGGTGCTCAGGCCGCTGGATCGGTACCGAGGCGCAGGGTCACCGTTCGCGGCTGGCCGTCCTGGCCGGTCAGCGACACCCGGATCTGGTCGCCGGGGTGGTGCGGGACCAGCAGGGCGGACAGGGCCGAGGGCGAGTCGACGGCGGTACCGTCGATCGAGGTGATCTCGTCGCCCGCGCGCAGCCCGGCCCGGTCGGCGGGTGAGCCGGCGACCACCTCGGTGATGACCACACCGGAGCCACCGGTACCACCGGTGACCGCGACGCCGAGGAACGCGGTCGGTCCAATGTGGACGGTGTCGGAGCCCCGGCCGGCCTCGATCTGCTTGGCCACCGCGACCGCGTGGTTGATCGGGATCGCGAAGCCCTCACCGCCGCCGGCCTGGAAGCGGAAGCTCGCGGTCGCGGCGGTGTCGACGCCGATCACGTGTCCGGTGCTGTCGACGAGCGGGCCGCCGGAGTCGCCCGGCTCCACATCCGCGGCGACCCGGATCAGTCCGGTCAGCCGCTGGGTGTCGCCGCCGTTCTCGTCGCTCGCGGTGATGGTCTGGTCAAGGCCGGTCACGTTGCCGGTGACCGCCGTCGGGGTACCCCCGCGCCCGCCGGCATTGCCGATGGCCACGATCGCGTCGCCGATGCCGACCTTCGACGAGTCCCCGATCGGTGCGGTGGCCAGCCCGGAGGCGCCCCGCAGCTGGATGACGGCGAGGTCCTGGCCGCGGTCGTAGCCGACCACGGTCGCCGGGTAGGTCCGGCCGTTCCCGACGTCGGTGACGCTGATGCTCGTCGCGCCGTTGATGACGTGGTTGTTGGTGAGCACCTCACCGGAGGAGGTGAGCACGATGCCGGTACCGGCCGCGCTGCCCTGCTGCACGCCGAGGGTGGTGACGATGTCGACCACGGAGGGGTCGATCGCGGCGGCGATGGCACCGGCGTCGGCGCTGCCGCCCGACTGGATGCTCGGCACGGGGTTGGGACGGAACCCGTTTCTGGCCGCTACGGTGTTGTCCGGCGCGGACACCACCTGCCAGGTGGCCCAGGCCACCCCGGCGAACGCCAGGGCCAGCACGAGTAATAGACCGGTGAGGATCCCGACCACTCCGCGCCGGCGGGGCGGCTGCGGCGCCGGCCAGTACGGGCCCGGGCCGTACCACGGCGGCGGGGCCGGCCAGGTACCGGATGGTGGTGGTGGCTGGTAGCCGGCCATGACGCCCTTCCGTCGAGCTGACTCGTCCACTCGAAGGTAGGCCGGATTTCTGGGCGTCGCCTGGGTCGGGGCTGTGAGTAGGCCGGGCGGCCCGTCCCGGGCCGCCCGGCCTTGCGTCCTCAGCAGGTCAGCGAGGCGCCAGCCCAGTCGGCGTGGTCGTAGCTGATGCCGTCCCCGCCGTCGAGGACCACCAGGTGCAGCTGGGTACGACCGGTCACGTCCACATCGACGGTCACCGGTGTCCCAGCGGTCACGGTCGGGCTGGTGTACAGCGTCGTGGTGTCGCCGACGATCCGGAACGCCACGCTGCCCCGGCCGCCGGTCTCGGCGTCCACGCCGGCCACCGCGACGAACCGGGTACACCCGTTCAGCGGTACGGAGATGTCCGAGACCGCGTGGGCACCGACGCCCTTGGGGTAGAAGGCGCCGGCCACGCTGAGCACGCCGCCGTCGCCGGCCGGCTGCTCACCGTTGGACTGGTCCCGCTCGGCCGGGCCCCAACCGTTGCTCGACGAGGTCCAGCTCCGGTCGCTGACATAGCTGCCGGTGCCCGTGGCGCCGCAGGCGATCTGCGCGTCCGCCCAGTCCGCGTGGTCGTAGTTGATGTTGTCGCGCCCGTCGGTGACCCGCAGCTCGAGTGCCTTGACGCCGACCGTCGGTACCGCCAACGAGGTGGCCGCCTGCCCACCGGTCTTCACGTCGCTGTACGCGAGCAGCCGCCCGTCGCCGTACACCGCGAACCGGACGGTACCCCGGCCACTGCCCACCTCGTCGTCCACGCCCACGCTCGCGGCGAACCGCCGGCAGGAGCCGCCGAGCCAGACGTGTACCGCCGAGTCGGCGTGCGCGCCGAGTCCCTTGGTCCAGGTCCGGCCGGCGATGGAGAGCGTGCGCCCGTCCCCGGCCGCCTGCTCGCCGTTGGACCGGTCCCGCTCGACCGGGCCCCATCCGTTCGAAGAGGCCAGCCAGCTCAGGTCGCTGATCTGGTATGTCCCGGCAGCCCGGGGCGCGGACAGCGACCCGGCTCGGGATACCCGGTACATGACGACGCCGTGCGCGGCCACGCTCGCCGAGATCGCCCCGCCGGAGGTGGCGGTCGCACCCGACCACAGATCCCGCAGGCTGTACGAGGACGAGCCGCCCAGCCCGACCTCGGCCGCGTTGGTGCTGACCGTGCTGGTGGAGCCGCCGCGGTTGAACAACACCACCGCGACCGACCCGTCGGACATCGGCTTGACCCACACCTGGAGGCCACCACCGAGGTCGCGGACCCGGCGTCCCTGCGAGCCGCCCCAGTCCTGGTTCACCGCGATCACGTCGGCGTTGCCGATGACGGCCCGGGTCGACGCCGACATGGAACGCAGGTCGTTGCCGAGGATCAGCGGCGCGTTGAGCAGCGCCCAGAGGCTGAAGTGGGAGCGGTACTCGGTGTCGGTCATCCCGCCGTTGCCGACCTCCAGCATGTCCGGGTCGTTGAAGCCGCTGGACCGGGCGAATGGTTCCAGCCCGGCCTGCTGGTCCAGCAGCGAGGTCATGCTCCCCCACGAGTCGGAGATGTCCCCGGTGGTACGCCACAGGCTCGCCCCGGTGGACGGGCCGAACAGCCACGGGTTCTCCTGGCCCCAGTTGCACAGGCTGTACACGATCGGCCGTCCGGTCGCCCGCAGGGCGTTCCCCATCGCCTGGTACCGCGCCGGCGCGGGTCGACCGAGGTTGTTGCAGTTGTCGTACTTGAGGTAGTCCACGCCCCAGGCGGCGAAGCTGTTCGCGTCCGCGGTCTCGTGGTCCAGGCTGCCCGGCAGGCCCTGACAGGTGGCTGTCCCGGCGGACTCGTAGATGCCGAGCTTGAGGCCCTTGGCGTGGACGTAGTCGGCGAGCGTCTTGATGCCGGACGGGAACCGGGTCGGGTCGGAGCGCAGGTTGCCGTTGGCGTCCCGGGTCGACGCCATCCAGCAGTCGTCGATGTTGACGTACCGGTAGCCGAGGCTGTTCAGTCCGTTGGCCACGATCGCGTCGGCGGTGCCTTTGATGAGGTTCTCGTCGATGTTGCAGCCGAACCTGTTCCAGCTGTTCCAGCCCATCGGCGGGGCAGGGCTCGGGCCGACCGGGGTGGCGGCGGTGGCCGGCGACGCCAGGCCGACGGCAGCCGCCGCCGCGAGGGTCGCCAGGGCGAGCAGGGCGCGCTTCATCGGTAACTCCCGGGGTGTGTGCGAAGAGTTAAAGAACCTTTACAGTTCGTCCTCGCCCCGCACAAGGGGTCTAGCGTGTACCCTCTTGCCTACGCAATTATTGAACAGTCAAGGATGGCGTTCCTCGATGTCCCGGTGACCCGGAGGTCAAACATGAGCGTCCTGGTACTGATCGGCCGTATCCTCTTCGTCGTCCTGTTCCTCGGCTCCTCGTTCGGGCACCTCACCCAGACCAACAACATGGCCGGCTACGCCAAGAGCAAGGGCGTACCGATGGCCTGGGCGGCCGTCTTCGGCAGCGGGATCCTGCTGGTCCTCGGCGGCATCTCCGTCCTGCTCGGCATCTGGGCCGACCTCGGTGCGCTGCTGCTGGCGATCTTCCTGATCCCGACCGCGATCGTCATGCACGGATTCTGGCGGGCGCGCGGCGAGGCCCGGATGATGGAGCAGACCCAGTTCCTCAAGGACATGGCGCTCGCCGGTGCGTGCCTCATGTTGCTCGGGCTCATCTCCTTCGCCGGCCACGCCCTCGGATACACCATCACCGGCCCACTGTTCCACCTGCGCTGAGCCGGCTCCCAGCCGGTCCATAGCGTCCGCACAGGACCGGCCGGGATAGTGGGCCCATGACGGCAGCACCGACCGCTACGGCGCCGCGCCCGCCGGTGTACCGGCCCGCGGCGGCGCCCGGGCCGCGCTGGGCACGGGACGTGTTCGGGGCGCTCGCCGTCTGCAGCATGCTGGTCGTGCTCGCGCTGTGGGTACGCGGCCGGGGCATACCGGACCTGGTCCACCCCGGCTCGGTGCTCGACTCGGCCGGGCGGCTCACCGGGATGGTCTCCGCCGACCTGCTGCTGATCCAGGTGTTCCTGATGGCGCGGGTACCGTGGCTGGAACAGGCGTACGGGCAGGACCGGCTGGCCCGCTGGCACCGGCTGGTCGGGTTCACCTCGTTCGACCTGATGCTCGCCCACGTCGTACTGATCACCATCGGCTACGCGGCCGATGCCCGCGCCAACGTCGTGCGCGAGTTCTGGGACCTGGTCACCACCTACCCGGGCATGCTGCTGGCGCTGGCCGGCACGGTCGCGCTGAGCCTGGTCGTGGTCACCTCGGTCCGCGCCGCCCGGCGCCGGCTGCGCTACGAGTCCTGGCACCTGCTGCACCTGTACGCCTACCTCGGCGTCGGGCTGGCCATCCCGCACGAGCTGTGGACCGGTACCGACTTCACCAACTCCGGCTGGGCACAGGTCTACTGGTGGAGCGCCTACGCCGTGGCCGCCGGCAGCGTGCTGGTGTACCGGTTCGGCGTGCCGGTGTGGCGCTCCGTCCGGCACCGGATCGAGGTGCACGCGGTGGTACCCGAGGCACCCGGCGTGGTCTCGGTGTGGCTGCGCGGCCGGCGGCTGGACCGGCTGCCGGTACGCCCAGGGCAGTTCTTCACCTGGCGCTTCCTGACCGGCCCGGGCTGGACCCGCGGGCACCCGTACTCGCTGTCCGCCGCTCCGCGTCCGGACCTGCTGCGGATCACCGTCAAGGACCTCGGTGACGACAGCCGCCTGGTAGACCGGCTGCGCCCCGGTATCCGGGTGCTCATCGAAGGGCCCTACGGCACCCTGACCGGTGCCGGCCGTACCCGTCCGCAGGTGACCATGCTGGCCAGCGGGATCGGCATCACGCCGCTGCGCGCGTTGCTGGAGGGGCTGCCCTACCACCCCGGCGACGCCACCCTGATCTACCGGGCCAGCCGGCCCGAGGACCTCGCGTTCCGCGCCGAGCTGGACCGGCTGGCCGCCCATCGGGGCGTCCGGCTGGTCTACCTGCCCGGCCCGCGCGCCTCGGACACCTCGTGGGCACCGGCCGGGTACGGCTCCGACGGGCAGCTGCTGCACCGGATCGTGCCGGACCTGGCGTACCACGATGTGTTCATCTGCGGCCCGCAGGTCTGGATGGACGCCGCGGCCCGGGCCGCCCGCGCGCTCGGGGTGCCCGAGGAGCAGCTGCACCTGGAGACGTTCTCGTGGTAGCGGGGGTGTGCTGACGATGCGCCGGATCACGCTCTGGTTGGTGAGTACCGTCGCGGTGCTCGTGCTGCTGTTCAGCTACCGCACCAGCACCCAGGGGCCGGCCGCCCGGCCGGGTGCGCAGACACCGGCCTACCCGCAGACACCGGCCCAAACCCCGGATACCACAAATACACCGTCCACCGTGGGCACCGTGGTCGACGCGCCGGTCGCCGACGCCCGCTGGGGTCCGGTCCAGGTCCAGGTCCGCATCTCCGCCGGGCGGATCGTCGATGTCACCACCTTGCAGGTACCGCACGGGAACCGGACCGACCGGGAAATCAACAACTACGCGGTACCGCTGCTGCGCCAGGAGGTACTGACCGCGCAGAGCGCGAACATCGACACGGTCAGCGGCGCCACGGTGACCAGCGACGGGTACCGCCAGTCCCTCCAGGCGGCGCTGGACACCGCGCACTTCCCGAAGTAGTCCGGGTTCACGCCGGAGGCACCCCGACATACCGGGGACGCATGCCGCTGCGGGACCTGCATGATATGGCGAACAGCTGCCATGATCATTACTGGCCGATGCGTCCGTCGATCCGCTCGCGCAACAGGTCGACGTGACCCATGTGGCGGGCGTACTCCTCGATCATCCCGACCAGCACCTCGCGCAGCGACATCGGTCCTCCACCGCTGCCATGCTGATTCAAGGGATCGTCGCCGGTGATGTCGAGGCTGGGCGCCTCGGCCACGAACCGCGTGGCGAAGTCCACCTCCCGCACGCCATGCGTCCCACGCCTCGGCAACCATCTGGGGGTCGGGAGCAGCACCATCGAAGTCGCCGTCACGGTCGGTGTCGGAGCAGAACAGCCGGGGCACGTCCTGTCCCGACATCATCACCCGGAACGTCGCACGCTCCATCTCGGCCAGGTGCCGCACCAGCCCCAGCAGCGACATCGTCGACGGCTCGACGGAACGCCGCGCCATAGCCTCCGCATCAAGACCTGAACACTTCAGCTCCAACGTGAGGCGTTGACAGCGCAGGGCTTCGACCAGCGTGGTGCGCTCGTCGCCCAACGTTGGTCCGTTCTCACGCGGGTCGTCGTCAGACGGCCTGCCGTCCGCGGTGAACATGTCGGCTCGTCGGGCCGTGGCCATGGCCGCAATCATCGGCGCTGCGCATGGCGGCCGACAAGGGATTAACAACCTGCTCAGTCCACCTCGGCGACCGCCTGGGCGAACTGGGCGGAGTAGAGCCGGGCGTAGGCGCCGCCGGCCGCGAGCAACGAGTCGTGGGTACCCTGCTCGACGATCTGGCCGGACTCCATGACCAGGATCAGGTCGGCGTCGCGGATGGTGGACAGCCGATGCGCGATGACGAAGCTGGTCCGGCCGGTACGCAGGGTCTGCATCGCACGCTGGATCAGCACCTCGGTGCGGGTGTCCACCGAGCTGGTCGCCTCGTCCAGCACCAGGATCGCGGGCTCCGAAAGGAAGGCCCGGGCGATCGTGATGAGCTGCTTCTCGCCCGCGCTGACGTTCGACCCCTCCTCGTCGATCACCGTGTCGTAGCCGTCCGGCAGGGTGCGGCAGAACCGGTCCACGTGTGCCGCCTCGGCCGCGGCCACGATCTCCTCCTGGGTCGGCGCGTCCGCGCCGTAGCCGATGTTCTCCGCGATCGTCCCGCCGAACAGCCAGGTGTCCTGGAGCACCATGCCGATGTCGGCGCGCAGCTCCTCGCGGGACATCGTGGCGATGTCCACGCCGTCCAACGTGATCCGGCCACCGGTCAGGTCGTAGTAGCGCATCAATAGATTGACAAGCGTCGTTTTACCGGCGCCGGTCGGCCCGACGATCGCCACGGTCTGGCCGGGCTCGGCGGTCAGCGACAGGTGCTCGATGAGCGGCCGGTCCGGGGCGTACCGGAACGACACGTCCTCGAACGCCACCCGTCCGCGTACCACCTCGGGGCGGGCCGCGGGCACCGGGTCTGGCTCCTGCTCCTTCGCGTCGAGCAGCTGGAAGACCCGCTCCGCCGACGCCACCCCGGACTGCAACAGGTTGGCCATGCTGGCCAGCTGGGTCAGCGGCTGGGTGAACTGGCGGGAGTACTGGATGAACGCCTGGACGTCGCCGAGCGACAGCGCGCCGGACGCCACCCGCAGCCCACCCACAACGGCGACCAGTACGTAGTTGAGGTTGCCGATGAACATCATCGCCGGCTGGATCATCCCGGAGATGAACTGGGCCCGGAAGCTGGAGGTGAACAGCGCGTCGTTGTGCTCGGTGAAGGTCTGTTCCGCCTCGCGCTGCCGGCCGAACACCCGGACCAGCGTGTGTCCGGTGAACATCTCCTCGATGTGGCCGTTGAGCTTGCCGGTGGTGGCCCACTGCCTGACGAACTGCGGCTGCGCTCGTTTGCCGATGGTCGCCGTGACAAAGACCGACAGCGGTACGGTGACCAGCGCGATGATCGCGAGCAGCGGGGAGATCCAGAACATCGCCCCCAGCACCCCGAGGACCATCAGCAGCGAGGAGACCATCTGGCTCAGCGTCTGCTGGAGGGTCTGGGCAATGTTGTCGGTGTCGTTGGTCGCCCGGCTGAGCACCTCGCCGCGCGGCTGCCCGTCGAAGTAGCTCAGCGGCAGCCGGGACAGCTTCATCTCGACCTGTCCGCGCAGCCGGAAGAGGGCCCGCTGGACGATGAGCGTGGTGAGCCGGAACTGCATGATGCCCAGGGCGGCGGCGAGCAGGTAGATCACCAGTACCCAGCCGAGTATGTGCGCCAGCCGGGTGAAGTCGATGCCCTGGCCGGGTACCACGTGCATGGCCGAGAGCATGTCGGCGAGCCGGCTGTTGCCGCGGGCCCGCAGTGCTGCGACCGCCTGCTCCTTGGTGGTACCGGCCGGCAGCCGGGACCCGATCACACCCGAGAAGATGACGTCGGTGGCGTGCCCGAGCACCCTCGGCCCGCTCACCGAGAGCGCGACGCTGCCGGTGGCCAGCGCCAGGATGCCGCCCACCAGCACCCGGTCCGGGCGGAGCAGGCCGAGCAGCCGGCGGCTGGAGCCCTTGAAGTCCAGGGCCTTCTCGGCCGGCATCCCGGCGGCCATCATCCGGCCCGGGCCGAAGGCCGGCGGCTGCGGCCGACGCGGCGCCGTCGTGGTCGGAGCACTCATCAGACCGCAACCACCTTTCGCATGCCCTCGCGGCCCTCGCTCCGCTCGGTGCACTCGGTCATGCGCCTGCCGCCCGCAGCCGGCCGGGAGCGAAGGAGCGCAGCGACTGAGTCGGACGGTCGGCTACAGGGCGGCTGACCGGGCGTATGACCCGCGCGAGCGGAGCGAGCGCAAGCTGACTCGGTCATGCCGCCGCCTCCTGTTCGGTGAGCTGGGAGAGCACGATCTCGCGGTATGTCGGGCTGGTGGCCATCAGCTCCGCGTGGGTGCCGGTGCCGACCACCCGCCCGTCGTCGAGCACGACGATGCGGTCGGCGTCGCGGATGGTGTTGACCCGCTGGGCGACGATCACGATGGTCGCGTCGGCGATCTCCTCGGCCAGCGCCGCCCGCAACGCCGAGTCGGTGGCGTAGTCCAGCGCGGAGAACGAGTCGTCGAAGAGGTAGATCTCCGGCCGGTGTACCAGCACCCGGGCGATGGCCAGCCGCTGGCGCTGCCCGCCGGAGACGTTCGAGCCGCCCTGCGCGATCGGCGCGGCCAGCCCGCCCGGCATCGCCGCCACGAACTCGCGCGCCTGGGCCACCTCCAGCGCGCGCCACAGCTCCTCGTCGGTCGCGTCCGGCCGCCCGTAGCGCAGGTTGGACGCGACGGTGCCGGAGAACAGGTAGGGCTTCTGCGGTACCAGCCCGACCAGCCGGGCCAGCAGCGCCGGGTCCAGCTCGCGTACGTCCACCCGGTCCACGAGTACCGCGCCGTCGGTCACGTCGAACAGCCTCGGTACCAGGTTGAGCAGGGTGGTCTTCCCGCTGCCGGTGCTACCGATGACCGCGGTCGTGTACCCGGGCGGGGCCACCAGGTCGACCCCGCACAGCACCGGTACCTCGGCGCCCGGGTACCGGAAGTCGACGCCGCGCAGCTCCAGCTCGCCGTGCCGGCGCAGCGGCGTGACCGGCGCGACCGGTGCCCCCAGGCTCGGCTCGGTGTCCAGCACCTCCTCGATCCGCTCGGCGCACACCTCGGCGCGCGGGATCATCACGAACATGAAGGTCGCCATCATCACGGCCATGAGGATCTGCATGAGGTAGCTCAGGAACGCGGTGAGCGCGCCCACCTGCATGCCGCCGCTCGCGATGCGGTGCCCGCCGAACCAGAGCACCGCCACGCTGGACACGTTGACCACCAGCATGACCACCGGGAACATCAACGCCATCAGCCGGCCGACCGCCAGCGACACGTCCATCAGCTCGGTGTTGGCCACCGCGAAGCGCTCCCGCTCGTGCTCGTCGCGCACGAACGCGCGGATCACCCGGATGCCGGTGATCTGCTCGCGTACCACCCGGTTGATCTTGTCGATGCGCTCCTGCATGGTCCGGAACAGCGGGCGCATCTGGACGATGATCACGGCGACCACGCCGATCAGCACCGGCACGATGACCAGCAGCAGACCGGACAGGGGTACGTCCTGGCGCAGCGCCAGTATGATGCCGCCGAAGCACATGATCGGCGCGGACACCATGAGCGTGAAGGTGAGCAGCACCAGCATCTGTACCTGCTGCACGTCGTTGGTGGTACGGGTGATCAGTGACGGGGCCCCGAACTGCCCGACCTCCTGCGCGGAGAAGCCCTGTACCCGGTGGAAGATCGCGTTCCGGACGTCGCGCCCGAGCGCCATCGCGGTACGCGCGCCGAAATACACCGCCACGATCGAGCAGGCGACCTGGACCAGCGTCACGGCGAGCATCATCCCGCCGACCCGCATGATGTAGCCGGTGTCGCCCTTCACCACGCCGTTGTCGATAATGTCGGCGTTGAGCGTGGGCAGGTAGAGGGTGGCCAGGGTCTGGACGAACTGGAAGAGCACCACGAGCGCGATCGCCTGCCGGTACGGTTGCAGGTGCGCGCGCAGCAGCCGGAGCAGCATCAGCTCGGATCTCCCGTCGGGGTGGCAGGGTCGGGCCGCAGCAGCCCGTCGAGAAGCACGGACACGATTTCGCCGCTGTCCATCTCGGACAGCGCGTTCGGCTCGCCGAAGCCGGCGTGTACGGTCGCCATCACCAGCATGAACAGTAGCCGGGCGGCGCTTTCCGGGTCGCCCCGCAGCCGTGCCCGGTCCGGCTCGAAGACGGCGGCGACCCCGGCCAGGATCGCCCGCCGGGACTCCTTCAGCCGGTCCCGGAACTCGGTCGCGCCGCCCTGGTCGGCGGCGATGCTGCGGATGGCCGCGATGAGCGGCTCGTTGACGGCGAAGCGCCGGCGCAGCAGCTCCACCACCGCGCGCAGCCGGGCCCGTAGGTCGCCGGTCCGCGCGATGCCCCGCAACACCGAGAGCAGGGGATCTGGATCGAGAGCAGTGATCACCGAAGCCCGCAGCAGCGAGGTCTTGTCGGGGAACACCCCGAAGATGGTGCCTTCCGCGACCCCCGCGGCGTCGGCGATCTGGCGGGTGCTCACCGCTGGGCCGTGCGCGCACAGCAGCGGTACGGTCGCCGCGATCAGCGCGGCCCGGCGCTCCTCGGGCGCCATCGCCGCCACCCGGCGCCGCCGGGCAGCAGGTGACGAGGGGGTATCCACCGGGCCAGAGTAATGAGCGAGCACTCACTCACGCAAGAGGCCGTCAAGGATCTCCTCGAAATTGCCGAACGCGAGGGACAGGTGTCCCTCGGCGGGCACCAGCCGGGCGGTGGCGCCGGGCACGTTCCCGGCCAGCCATTCGCCGTGCGCGTACGGCACCATCCGGTCCTGGCCGCCCTGCCAGACGGTGACCGGGACGTCGCCGCCGAGCGGGAACCCCCAGTCGCGGACATACGCGAGGTCGTCGTCGCGCCAACCGGCGATCCCGCTGGCCACGGAGGCCCGGAACAACCCGGCGATGAACTCGGCGAGCTGCCCGGTCAGCTGTCCGCGATCCACCGCCGAGACCAGGTCGCCGAGCGCTCCGGCGAGGTCGGCGCCGGTGACCGTGGACAGCGGACCGGCGTGCTCCAGCAGGTACCGGCTCAGCGGCACCTCGCCGGCCACGGCGGCAGCGAACTCCTCGACGTTTTCCGCGCCCATGCCGGCGAACCAGTCCAGGCCGCTCGCACCGAACGGGGCGATCCCGGCGACCGAGGCGCCGGCCCGGCACCGGCCGGGCAGGAGAGCGGCGCACGCCAGCGCGTGCGGGCCCCCGCCGGACCAGCCGACCGTGACGAAAGCGTCGGCGCCCAGGGCGTCCAGGATCGCGGCGGTGTCCGCGGCGGCATGCGCGACGGTACGGCCGGGCTGCGGGGTGGACGCGCCGTACCCGGGGCGGGCGTACAGGACGGTACGCAGGCCACGCCGGGCCGCCGCGTCGACCATCGGCGGGTACGGCAGCGGCGCGCCCGGAGTGCCGTAGTGGAACACCAACGGGGTACCGTCCTCCGGTCCGGTCACGACGACCTCAAGACGCCGCCCGTCCGGCAGGTCGACCAGCACCGCGTACCCCCTTACGTAGGACCTTGAGCAACATCGACGGTGTGCGGAGCACGTCCGGCGGCAGGACCAGGTGCTGTACCAACGAGAACACCTCGCGGATCTCCGGATCCACCATCGCGGCCAGCTGGACCCGGCGGGCGTAGGCGTTGACCAGCCGGATGCCCCGCGGGCGTACCCCCTTGGTCTGCGGGTAGGCGAAGTCGGCGCCGGCGGCGAACTGCCAGGGTGTCGCGATGATCCGGGCCGCGTCGCGGTAGTGCTCCGCGGACAGCGCGGCGGTGATCGTGCGGTGCCGGTCGAGCAGCCGGCCCAGCTCGACGGCCTCCAGCGCGGCACAGGTCATGCCCTGGCCGTAGATCGGATTGAAGCTGCAGATCGCGTCGCCCAGGGCGAGGTATCCGGCCGGGACGCGCTCGAGTTCCTCGAAGTGCCGGCGCCGGCTGGCCGGGAATTGGCAGACCGCCACGTCGGTGAGCGGCTCGCACCTGTCGAGCAGGGCGGCCAGGCCCGGGTGCGGCAGCTCGCGCGCGTGCTCATCGAAGGTCCGCGCGTCCCGCGGGAACGAGCCGTGCCAACCGCCCAGCGAGATGAGCCACCGATTGCCGTCGATCGGCAGGACGAGCCCGGCGCGGGTCTCCCCGGGCGGATCCGGCAGCGCCAGGATCGCCTGTGCGTCGGTGAGGTCGCCGGGGGAGCGGCGGTACAGCCGGGTGGCGTAGCCGAGCCCGATGCCGACCTCGGTGACCCGGGGCACCGGAAAGCCGAGCGCGGTCAGCCACTGGTTGGACCGGCTGCCCCTACCGGTGCAGTCGACCACCAGGTCGGCGTCGACCGTCTCGCCGTCGTCGACCTGTACGCCGGTGACCCGGCCGTCCGAGCCGACCAACGCGCAGACCGCGGTACCGGTACGCAGTCGCGTGCCGGGCAGGCCCAGGACCCGCCGGCGCAGGATGAGTTCGAGCAGCGGCCGGCTGGAGGCGACCATGCGCTGGCTGCTCGGGATCCGGCTCCAGATCGCACCGTACCGGTAGAACGACAGGTCGAGGCTCGGGTCGAAATCCACCCCACCGGCCTCGACCAGCTCGTCGCGCAGCCCGGGGAACAGCTCGCCGAGAGCCCGCTGGCCGGCGATCAGCAGCACGTGCCCGTGCCCGCTCTGCGGTACGCCCCGGCGAGGTGCCGCGTCGTCGGGTAGCTCGTCCCGGTCGAGCACCAGCACCCGGTCGAACCGACCGGCGAGGGCGCGCGCCGCGGCCAGTCCGGCGATCCCGGCACCGATGACAACAGCGGTCTGCCCGATCCGAGCGGTCACCGCACCATGTTAGAGCGGCGGGCGGAGTTCGCCGGACCCGCGGATGATCAGGTGCACCGGGAGCACCACGCGGCGGGGCGGTCCGGTCTCGCCGCCCAGCCGGTCGAACAGCAGGGTGGCCGCCTGCTGCCCGAGCCGCTGCGGGTCCTGGTGGATCGCGGTCACCGGCGGGTTGAGGGACTCGGCGGCCTGGAAGTCGTCGAAGCTGACGTGCGCGATGTCGGTACGGTCGCGCTGGTGCAGGGCGCGTACCACACCGAGGGAGGTACGGGCGTTGGCCGAGAGCACCGCGGTCGGGCCGTCCGCCTGGTCGAGGAGCTGGGTCATCGCGGCGGTCGAGGTCCGGGTGCCGACCGCGTCGAGGCGGATCAACTGGTCGTCCACGGGTATCCCGGCGTCCAGCATGGCGCCGCGGAACCCCTGGTACCGCAGCTGCGTGGTGTAGATGTGCGGCCGGTCCCCGACGAAGGCGATCCGCCGGTGGCCGTACCCGATCAGGTGCATCGTCGCCATCCGGGCGCCCGACTCGTTGTCGGCCAGGACGGTGTCCGAGTCGTACTGGATCGGTGGGCGGTCGACGAAGACGGTGGGGAAGCGCAGCGGCGAGCGGCTGAGGTACGAGTGGTCGCCGGAGGTCGGCGTGATGATCAGCCCGGCGACCCGCCGGTTGGCCAGCCCGCCCACCACGACCCGTTCGTTCTCCGGTGCGTACCCGGCGCTGGTGACCACCACGAACATGCCGCGCTCGCGGGCCACCACCTCGATGGCGGCGGTCACCTCGGCCATGAACGGGTCGGCGATGTCCTCGACCACCACGCCGATCGCGTCGTCCCGCCCGACCCGCAGCGACCGGGCCGCGAGGTTCGGGTGGAAGCCGAGGTCGCGGATGGCGGCCCGGACCCGCTCGGCCGTCGCGGGCGCGACCGCGGGGTCGTCGTTGATGACCCGCGAGACGGTCTTCGGGCTGACCCCGGCGAGCGCCGACACGTCACGCACGGTGGGGTGGCGGGACATCACGGCCACGTCCGGGTCACCGTCTCGGTGAGCAGGTCGCCCTCCCGGCGGGCGCCGCCGTCGAGCTGCGCGGCGATCTGCCGGGCGCGGTCCGGGTCGACGCCGCCGGCCAGCTCCTGCTCGACCGACGCGGTAGCTGTCGCGACAGCAAAGGTGACGGCATCGATGGGGGTACGGCCGGCTTCGAGCGCGTGTACCAGACCGCCCACGAACGAGTCGCCGGCACCTATCGGGTTGACCACCCGGACCGGCACGGTGGGTACCCACCAGACATCCCGGGCGTCGCCGAACGCGGTACCGGCCGCTCCGGCGGTCACCGCGGCCGACCGGGCACCCCGCCGGCACAGCGCGCGCACCGCGGCACACGCGTGCCGGGCGGTCTGCGGTCCGGTCTCGTCCACCGCTTCGTGCTCCCCGTCGGCCTCGGCGAGGTTGGGTGTGACGAAGTCGGGCCCCGCCGGCAGCGCCCCGGCCAGCGCCCCGCGCGCCGCGTCCACCACGACCCGTACCCCCGCCCCGTGCCCGATGGAAACCAGCCGCCCGTACCCGTCGTCCGGTACCCCCGGCGGCAGGCTACCGGAACACACCAGCGTCTCATGCGCACCGGAGGCCAGCTCGGCGGCGATCCGTTGCTCGTAGTGCCGCCAGTCGTCCGCCGAGATCTGCGGACCGGGCTCGTTGAGCACGGTCACCCGCCCCGAGTCCTCCAGGTAGATCGTGGCGACCCGGGCCTCACCGGGTACCGGTACCCCGGCCAGGTCGAGCGGCTCGACCGCGAACAGCCGGGCGAGTACCGGCGCGTCCACGTCCGCGACGAACCCGACGAGTGTCGCGCGCCCGCCGAACGCCGCCGCCACCCGGCCGACGTTGACGCCTTTGCCACCGGCCGTCACGACCGCCCGGGACGGCCGCAGCACGCTACCGGGCCGGAGCTCGGGTAGCCGGATCGTCCGGTCGACGGTGAGGTTGGGGGTGGCGATCAGCACGGGGTGGTCCTTTTCGACGTGGTGCGCTCCATGGTCGCCGAGGCGAGTTGGTCGGCGAGGGCGAGGGTGGTGTCGACCGTACGGTGCGGGACCACCGGCGGATCGAGGGCGGGCGAGGCGAGGAACCGGCCGAAGTCGGCGAGCTTGCGAAGATCCCGGGGCGCACCGCGAGCGGCCATCCGGCGGCGCAGCTCGTCCGGTGGGCAGGTCGCCCAGACGGGCACCGCACCACCGGGCGCGCCCAGCCGGTCGACCAGCCGCGCCCAGGCGCCCGGGTCGGCGCGCTCGGCCGTGAACGGCGCGACGAGCACCGTTGATACTCCGGCGCTCAGGCAACCCGCAGCCGTGGCGATCAGTGCCTCGTAGGTCGCTTCGCGGGTCGCCGCGCGCACCCGGGGATCGTCGAGGTCCCCGGGCGGCGCGCCGACCAGACCCGCCACGACACCGGTCAGCGGCCCGGTCAGCACGTCCTGGTCGAGCAGGGCCGCGCGCGCGTGCTTCGCGATCGCCGCGCCGAGCACACTCTTGCCGGCCGCCGGAGCACCGGTGACGACATACGCACGGACGGGTTCCATCTATCCGCCGTACGACTCGTACCAGCCCGGGGGCAGCACCGTGCTGACCGTATCGACCGGGACGCGTTCGGACCACGGCCGCCCGTATCCCCGGACGAGGTCGTTGAGCGCGGTGAGCCGCGCGCCGGCCCGGGCCAGTGCCCCGCTGCGTCCGGCCGCCGGGATGTTGCCCACCGCGTCGCCCCACACCGCGCGCCCGGCGATGTACCCGCTCGCCCCGGCGCGTGCCGCGATCTCCATCTGTACCGCGAAGTCCGGGTACCCGGCCCCCTCGCTGAGCAGCACCCACGGCACGCTCAGCGCGGCGTCCAGCTCGCGGGCCGCGTCGACGGCCGCCGCCCGCTCGGCCACCGACCCGACCGACCCGGGGAACTGCACCTTGAGGATGTCCGCGCCGAGCACGGCGAACTCGGCGGCCGAGGCGACGATGGCCCCGGCGCGCCGCCGCGCGACCGCCGGATCGGCCGGGTCCTCACCGGCGAGCGGGTACCAGATCGGCTCGATCACCAGCGGTAGCTGCACCGCCCGGCAGGACGCGACCAGCTCGGCCACCAGCTTGCGCTGCCGCGCGGCCAGCTCGTCCCGGTCCGCGCGGTAGATGACGACCAGCTTGACCCCGTCCGCGCCGAGCTTGGCGGCCTTCTCAGGGGTCCAGCCCGGCCGCAGCCGGGTGGCCGGGTCCCAGCCCGGTGGGGTGTCCGGCGTGTACCGCAGCATGTCCAGCGCCGCGATGACCCCGACCGAGCCGGGCAGCGTACCGGTCGCCACCGCCTGGCCGAGTGACCACACCGGATCCAGCAGCAGGGCCGAGGCATACCGGGACAGGTGCCCGGCCAGTTCCAGCTTCGACCGGACCACGACCTCGTACGGCACCCGCTCGACGTGCTGGTCGAACAGCGCGAGGTAGTTCTCCGGATGGTCGAGCGCGGCGACGAGGAAGAACCCGTCGTCGCTGGCGAGCCGGGCGAGCCGGCGTACCGTACCCAGTCGCTGAAGTTCCATGCCACTCCCTTGTCCGGCCGGGGCGCGGTGCCGGCGACGGGTCCGGTCGTGCGGCCGGCACCGCGCCCCTACCGGATCAGCACTTGTCCTTGTAGATGTACTTGCTGACGGCCGGGTCACTCAGGTTGTCCTTGGTGACGATCAGCGACTCGGTATCGATCTTCGCGGTGACCGGCTTGCCCTCGACCGCGTTGGCCCCCTGCTCCACGCCCTGCACGCCGATGTCGTACGGCTTCTGCGCCACCAGCGCCTGGACGTCCCCCGCCTGCAGCTGCTTGATCTGGTCCGGCCCGGCGTCGAAGCCGACCACCTTCACCTGTCCGCCCTTACCCGCGGCCCGGACCCCGGTCGCGGTTCCCTGGGCGGAGAACAGGTTGGTGGCGAACACCCCGACGAGGTCCGGGTTGGCCTGCAGCTCAGCCTGGATGATGCCGGCCGCGGTCTGCGGCGAGTTGTGCGAGTACTGCGTGCCGGCGGCCAGGGTGAAGTTGGTGTACTTGGTCTTCACCGCCTCCTCGAAGCCGGCCACCCGAGCGTCCACTGAGGACACACCGGGGTCGGTCGAGATGACCAGCACCTTGCCCTTGGCCCCGTTCAGCAGCTGGTTGAGCGCCTCGGCCGCCTTCGCACCACCCAGCTTGTTGTCGGTGGCGATGCGGGACACCCCGATCGTGGGGTCGTCGACCGTGGTGTCGACGAGTACCACCTTGGTGCCGGACTGCTGGATCCGCTTCAACGGGGTGGCCGAGGCCTTCACGTCGTTCGGGGCCACCAGCAGCGCGGCGGGCCTGGTCGCGGCGACCGCGTCGAGCAGCGGGTTCTGCAGGGTGGCGTCGAACTTGTCCGGCCCCTGCACCTGGAGGCTGACCCCCAGCGCCTTGGCCTTCTCCTGTGCCCCGCACTGCATCGAGATGTAGAACGGGTCACCCTTGACGCCGACCATGAGGACGAACTTCTTGCCGGAGACGCCGCCGCCTCCGGAGCTGGACGGGGACGACGAGCCGTTCCCACAGCCTGCCGCGATCAGCAGGGTGGCGGCGAAGACCGCCACACCCGCCACGGCCCTACGGTTTCTCATGTGGATCCTCCTGGGTGTCCGGTGATGACGTGCGTGGTGGTTCAGCCGCGGTCGCGGGCGCGCCGGCGCAGCTGGTCGAACCAGACCGCGACGATGAGCACGAGGCCGACGGCGACGTCCTGCCAGTACGGCTGGACGCCGGTGATGACGAAGCCGTTCTTCAGGACGGCCGGGATCCAGACGCCGATCAGGGTGCCGATGATCGAACCGACACCGCCGAAGAGGCTGGTGCCGCCGAGCGCCACCGCGGTGATCGCCTGCAGGTTGTCGGTCGAATGCCCGCCGATGCTGGTGGTGCTGAAGTAGGCCAGCGACAGGAACCCAGCGAAGCCCGCGGATACCCCACCGATGGTGTAGATCTTCAGCAGGTGCCGCTCGACGTTGATACCGGCCCGGCGGGCCGCCTCCGGGTTGGAGCCGATGGCGTACGTGTGCCGGCCGAAGACGGCCATGTGCAGCAGCACGAAGCCGCCGATGACGACGAGGAGGGCGATCGGGATCAGGTTGGGTACGCCCGGGATCCACTCGCCGTGGCCCACCGGGTCGAGGGCGTACGTCGCGGTGTTGACACCGTTCTGCAGGATCAGTGCGAAGCCGAGGCCGGCGCCGAGGCTGCCGAGGGTGGCCAGCAGCGGCGGCACCTTGAGGTAGGCCACGACAAGCCCGTTGAAGGTACCGACGAGGAATCCGGCCAGCAGCGAGCCCAACAGTGCCACCAGGATGTACCACGGCTTGCTCTGGTCCGGCTCGACATCGGCGGCGGTGGCTCCGTTGCCGGTACCGATGAGCTTCAGGGCGTGCACCGCGAACACCTCGCCGAGCACGATCCCGCTCGGGATGGACAGGTCCACGCCGGCGGTGATGATGACGAACGTGGTACCGACGCTCACCACGGTCAGGATCGCGACGTTCTGCGCGAGCTGGACGAAGTTGCTGCTCTGGGTGAACACTCCCGGCGCCATGATGGAGAACGCCAGGATGATCACCAGCAGGGCGCCGAAGGTGACCATGGTCGGGTTGCGCAGGACCGTCCGTACCACCGATTCGCGCGGGGTCACCGGCTCCTGGGTTTCCGGCCGCTCTCGTACGCTGGTCATGTCGTCACCTCGTCGGATGCCTCGTTGGAGTAGGCGCCGGAGATCGCCGCGATCAGCCGGTCGACGTCGGCCTCACCACGGCTGAAGCGGGCCACCCGGGCACCGAGCCGCAGCACCTCGACCCGGTCGGCGACCTGCAGCACCTGGGGCAGGTTGTGCGAGATGAAGACCACCGCGATGCCCCGGTCGCGGATCCGCTCGACCAGCTCCAGCACCTTGGCGGTCTGGATGACGCCCAGTGCGGCGGTCGGCTCATCCATGATGATCACCTTGGTGGCCCAGATCGCGGCCCGGGCGATGGCCACCGACTGCTTCTGCCCGCCGGAGAACGCGGCCACCGGCGCGCGCATGTCCTGCACCAGGCCGACGCCGAGCTCGGTGAAGGCGTTCGCGGTACGCCGGCGCATCTCCGTGTGGTTGTGCAGGAACCGCAGCCGGCGCACCTCGCGGCCGAGGAAGACGTTCGCGGCCGCGTCCAGGTCGGGGGCGAGGGCGAGGTCCTGGTACACCGTCTCGATCCCGCGCCGCTTGGCGTCGTGCGGGTCGGCGAGCCGGACGTCGGCACCGTCGATGCGTACCGTGCCGTCGTCCGGCGACAGCACGCCGGCCAGGATCTTGATGAGCGTGGACTTGCCCGCCCCGTTGTCCCCGACGAGTGCGGTGACCTGACCCGGGAACGCCTCGAACGAGGCGTGCCGCAGGGCCCGTACGTGCCCGAAGTTCTTGACCACCCCGTACGCGCCGAGTACGGGTGCGTTGTCTTCGCCGTTCATCGTCCCGCCACCTCACGCCAGGGCCGCCCGTGCCCCTCGATCGCCTGGTTGAGCCGCGCCATCCGCTCGGCGGCCGTGGTCGCCAGGAAGCGGCGCCGGTCGGCACCGGTCAGCGCCACCGCCTCGCCCCAGAACGAACGTCCGGCGATGTACCCGCTCGCTCCCGCATCCATCGCGGTCAGTACCTGCTCGACGAAGTCCTGGTAGGCCACGCCGGCCGACAGCAGCGCCCACGGCACGTTGCCGCAGACCTTGCTGACCTCCCGGCACCCGTCCGCGTCCCCCGGCCACTCCAGCTTGAGCAGGTCGGGCTCCAGCTGCGCGAGCAGCTCGGCGGAACGGATGACGAGCTGCGCGTGCTGCCGCGGGGACAGCGGCGGCTCGCCGGGCAGCCTGGCCACCAGCGGCTCGATGACCGACGGCAGCCCGTACCCGCGGCAGTCCGCGACCACCGCGGCGACCGCGTCGAGTGCCTCCCGGGCGAGGTCCGGCTCGCCCGGGCGGACCGGCCGGTCGGGCCGCCAGCGGACCAGGAACTTCAACGCGCTACCGTCGTTGGCGCGCACGAACGCGGGACCGCGCTCGTCGGCGAGGTACTCGGTGCGCTGCTCGCCGTGCCAGGCCGGTTGTGGCGAGTGTTCGCTGGCGATCAGCAGGCCCACGCCCGGCGCGAGCGCGCCCGCGGCGCGTACCGGGTCGACGCCGTACTCGACGTCGGTGAGCACTCCGGTCGCCAGCGGCGACAGGGCGCCGATCACATCGACCTTGAAAGCGCTCAGCTCCTCGGCGGTCGAGGGCCGACCCGCCTTGTCGAGCATCGAGCGCAGCGTCCCCCGCTGATCCATCGCCAGGATGGCGAAGGTTCCGTAGCTGTTGGCGATCGGGTCGAGGTTGACGGACATGCTTGGTACCTTTCGTGGCTATGCGGGGGAGGCCTGCGTCGCGGTGGGCTGGACAGGCTCCAGGACGCCGGCAGCGGTGCCGGCGAGGAGTGCGGCGCCGTAGGCGCCCGGCTCACTGACGTTGGTGGTACGCATCGCCGGGTACTGCCGGCGTTTGGCGGCCAGGACAGCGGCGTTGTGCAGCCAGCCGCCGGCCACCACGACTTCGCTGTGCGGCCGGGTGAGGGCGTCGATGCGGTCCAGCACCCGCTGCGCGTGTTCGGCGAGGGCGTCGACCGCGGCGCGCCACAGCAGCGCGGGCGTGATCCCGTCGGTGATGTCGAGGATCCCGAATCCGTCCTCGTGTACGTCCACGAGTCTGGGCACCGGACGGGTCGGGGGTACGGCGAGGGACTGCTCGCCCAGTGCGCGGCGCTCGGCGCTGGTGACCGCGCCGAGCATGCCGGCGATGCGGTTGAGAGTGAGCCCGGTCGGGAGGCCGGCGAGCACGCACAGGTGATCGGCGACGACGCCCCAACCGACCGAGATGCCTTGTCCGGCAAGGGCTGCGATCCGTTGCCTGGGCAGCGGTGGGCGTACCGTCCGGACCAGCGCCTCGGCGGTACCCAGCGAGTCGAACAGGGCTCCGTCGGCGGCCGCCCCGACCCCGTACGCGGCCACCTGGTGGTCGTGACCGGCGACGGTCAGCACGGCGTCGTTGAGCACGGCGGGTACGTCCGCGGTCGCGGTCACCCGCCCGGCCGGCGTACCGGCCACCACCGCCTCGCCGAGCAGGCGTGGCCGGTCGAGCAGGTCGAGCGCCGCGTCCCAGGGTCGGGCCCGCTCGATGTCGAACAGGCCGGTACGGCTGGCCAGGGACAGCTCGGTGACCGGCGCGCCACCCAGCCGCCGTACCACCCACTCGGCCACCGAGTAGAACCGCACCGCCCGGCGGGTCTCCGGGTAGCTGTGCCGCAGCCACAGCAGCTTCGCCAGCGTCGGCAGTACGGTCAGCGGCAGGCCGGTGGTCGTCTGGAAGGTCTCGGTACCCAGTTCGCGCGCGATGGTTGCGGCATCGCCGCGCTGGTCGTGCCAGGCGATCGCCGGTGCCAGCGGCCGGTCCCGCCCATCGACGAGAACCCCGGTCTCGGCCATCCCGGTCACCCCGATGCCGAGCACCGTGCCGGTCTGCCCGCCCGGCGTGGTGCCGGTGTGCTCGGGGACCGAGCCAGCCGCCCGGGCCGCGACCCGCTGCACGTGGCGTACCAACGTGATCGGGTCGACCTCGGCGTGCCCGCCGTCCCGGCGCCACGGGGTCGGCTCCGCCGCCTCACCGCGGACCGAGCCGCGCAGGTCCACCGCGACGGCCTTCACCCGCGTCGTTCCCACATCGACGCCGACGAGTACCGGATGCCGTTTCATGACGCCGTACCCGGCCGTGGTGGGCGGCAGGCGATGACCTCGACGGTGCCGTCCAGCCACCAGCCGCCGGCGGCGTACGGGATGACCGCCGCGTCGCCGCGCCCCAGGTCGAGCCGGTCGCCGGACCCGGTGCGCAGCTCACCCGTGCCACCGGTGACCAGCGCCACCACGAACCCCGGCTCGATCCGGGTGCCGGCGCGTACCCGGTCGGCCCGGAAGTACGGACCGGCCGCGGCGGGCAGGAGCTCCGTTCGCGTACCGTGCCGGACCAGGCGGTCCAGTTCGCTGTCGTCGAGGGCGTCCAGGCGCAGCGCGTCGAGGGCCACGTCGAAGCCGAGGCCGAGGTGGCCGTACTCCCGGCCGTCGATGGCGAAGCCGGCCCACTCCAGCAGGATCGACAGGTCGGTGGGCTCCTGCAGTTCGAGCACGAAAACACCGGCGTCGATGCAGTGGGGTACCCCGGCCGGGACCAGTACGCCGTCCCCGGGCCGTACGGGCAGGGCACGCAGCGACTCGACGAGCGCCGTGCTGTCCTGCTTGTCCACCAGCGCCCGTACGTCGGCCAGCCGCATCGTCCGGGCGAAGCCGAGCCGTACCCGCGCACCCGGGTCGGCGTCGAGGACGATCCACGCCTCGGTCTTGCCGTGTGGCAGGCCGAGGTGCCGGCCCGCGAAGGCGCGGTCCGGGTGCAGATGGACCGGCAGCCGTTGCCCGGCGTCGAGCAGCTTGACGAGCAGCTCGGTGGACGGCCCGTACGCCTTCACGTGGTCCGCGCCTAGCCAGCTCTCCGGGTCGCTGGTCACCGCGTCGTACAGCAGGGTGCCGTCCGCGAGCCGGCTGCGTCCACGTTCCGGGTCCGATGCCATCGTTGTCACGGACCCTATCCACTCCTCGGGACGGCGTTCCGTGCCGGTCGGGCTACTCCCCCGGAGCGCGGAGATGCGCTCTCCACCAAGGTAGAAGTGATCTACCTGGTTCACTGGCAGGAGTTGCGGGTAGCCGGTCACGCTGTCTCCAGAACGGGATTTGGCGATGACACCGATGTCATCGCTCGACGGTAACCCTCGTGACCTGGAGCGGTCAAGAGTTACCGGGAGCCGCCCCGCCAGCAGGTGAGCCGGCTGTGGCGGGTATCTCCGCGTGCACGCTCGCAGGCTCTGACATCGTGGTCATTGTCTTCTGGCGCGGGGCTCGGGAGAGTTACCCGTCGCCGGTCCGCTCCAGGATGGCGGAGTTGGCCTTCGCCATCACGTTGACCGCCGTACGCCGGGGCAGCAACCGGGCCATCGTCGCGGCGGAGAACCTCATCAGCGCACCCGGCACGGTATGCGGCCGGCGGCCCAGCGCGGCCAACGCCGCCTCGGCGACCCGTTCCGGCGTCACGGTGCCCGGTGCCGCGCGACCGGCCGAGCGGCCGAACCCGGGCGTCGCCACGGCACCGGCGACCGCGGTCACCACGTCCACGCCCCGCCCGCGCAGCTCCCCCCAGAGCCCCTCGGCGAGTACCGTGTCGAACGCCTTCGTGGCCGCGTACACCGCGAGGCCGGGCGAGCCCTGCTGGCCGGCGAGCGAGGACATCACCACGAACCCGCCCCGGCCCCGGGCCGCCATCCCGGGCAGGTACGCGTGCGCCAGCGCGAGCGGCGTCGCGCAGTTGAGTCGCAGGGCGCGTTCGGTCTCGGCCGGGTCGGTGTCGAGGAACGCCCCGATCGGTGAGTATGCCGCGTTGCACACCACCAGCCCGACCTCCAGTCCGGTGGTGGCCGCGAGCACCGGCGCGATCCCGTCCGCGAGGTCCGCGCTCACCGTGACGGTATGCACGGGCAGCCGCGCGGCCAGCTCGGTCAGCGGCCCGGGCCGGCGGGCCACCAGCACCAGGTCCAGCCCGTGCCCGGCGAGTGCCGTGGCGAACGCCGCTCCGATCCCCTCGGACGCCCCGGCGACGAGTGCCCAGGGGCCGTACCGCTCCCTCATGTCGACACCACTTCCGGTCGGGTGAACGGGTGCTCGTGGCGCATCCGCCAGATCACCGCGAACGGCAGCAGCAGCCACGGCGCGTTGAGCGCCAGCACGGTGCCGAAGTGCGGCGTCGCGTGCACGCCGTACCGCTCCTCCATCAGGATGATCAACACGTTGGCGGTCATCATGCCGGCCCAGACCAGCGCGGGCAGCCGGATCCAGTCCCGGCCGCGCACGAACGCGTAGATGGCGAAGAGATAGAACGGGCCGAAGAACAGCACATCGATCCACATCGTCATGCGGTAAAATGCCGGCCGGGCCAGGACGAGCGGGTCGAGGGTACGGCCGTAGTTGTGCACCAGGTCGACCATGGCCGGCGGCGGCCACAGCGGGTACCGGAAGTCGCCCGGATCGGTGATGACGAGCTGTTCCAGGTCCACGATGTAGGTGATGAAGCCCGCGTTGAGGGCGAAGAACAGCACGAAGCCGAGGTCGCCCCAGCGCTCGCGCAGTGGCACCGGTACCCGCATGATCGCCACTCTGCCACGCCACCGGCGGTGCTCGGTATCATCGACGACGGTGGGTTACCTGGCCGGTTGGCGTCGCGGGTCCCGGGCGGCCGGTGTGCTCGTCGCCCTGGTTCTGGTGGCCATGGTGGGGGCCGGCCAGCCCGCGGGACGCGTCGACCCGATCCTGGTCGGGCAGCGGTGCCTGACTCCGGCGGAGCACGTGGGCGGGATCCGGTTCGACAGCGGCAGCGGGGCCACGCTGACCGGGGTCGTGCTCGGGCATGGCGTGCGTGGCGTGGTCATGGTGCACGGGCAGCACGGCGACGTGTGCGAGTGGCTGCCATACGCGCGGGTGCTGGTCGGGCTCGGCTACCGGATACTCCTGTTCGACCTCAACGGGTTCGGCGCCTCGGGTACCTCCCCGGACGGCCCGGCGCAGCCGCACTACGACCTCGACACGGCAGCCGCGGTGGGGCGGCTACGCGGGTTCGGCGTGGCTCGCGTGGTGCTGGTGGGCTCGGAGTTCGGCGGGCTGGCCGCGGTGCTCGCCGCGGCCGACGTACGCCCACCGGTCGACGGGGTCGTCGACCTGTCCGGGCCTTCGGCGGTATCCGGGATGGACGGGCTCGCCGCGGCGGCGCGGCTGCGGGTACCGGCGCTGTTCGTGGTCGGCGAGGACGATCCGTGGCTGGGCGAGACCAGCCAGGTGTACCGCGCGGACCGGTTCGGCGACCGGCGGCTGGCGGTGGTACCGGGGCCGGAGCACGGGCTGAACCTGGTCGACCCGGCGGCAAACCCCGGCGCCGGGGCGGTACGCGAGCTGGTCGAGGCGTTCCTGCGGGCGCACTCAGGCAGCGCCTAGCCCGATCAGTGCCGCCATCCGGCGTACCGTCGAGCCCTGGTCCAGCACCGCGGCCGGGGGCAGCTCGACGCCGAAGCGCTCGGCCACCAGCGCCTCGATCCGGGCGCCCTGCAACGACCCGCCGCCCAGCTCGGTGAAGTCCACGTCCGGGTCGATCTCGGGCAGGAACAGCACGTGCGACCAGATCGCCGCGACCGCGCCGACCGGGTCCGGGCCGGCGTCATCCGGTGGTACCAGCTCGGACAGCTGCCGCCGGTTCACCTTTCCGGTCGCGGTACGCGGGATCCGTGGTACCGCGACGATCCGGTCGGGTAGCCGGCCGGCCGACAGCAGCCGCGCCGCGTGCCGGCGTACCGCCCCGGTGTCGGCGGTACCGGTGACGAGCGCGACGATCTGTTCGCCCAGCGCCGGATCCGGCATGCCGAACACCACCACGTCCTCGATGTCCGGGCAGCCGGCGAGGACGTCCTCGACCTCCTCGGGCACCACCTTCTCGCCGGCCCGGTTGATGACGTCGTCCCGGCGCCCGACCAGGAACAGCTCCCCTCCCGCGGTGAGCCGGCCGAGGTCCCCGGTGCGCAGCCAGCCGCCGGGGTGGGGCACCAGTTCGCCGTGGACCGAGCGCAGGTATCCGGGCGTGACGTGTGGGCCGCGGACCGCGACCTCGCCGACAGCGTCCACAGTGGACCGTCCGGAGGAATCGAGCACCGCGACCTCGCAGCCGTACGCCCGCCCGACCGATCCACTGTGGACGTCCGGTGCCGGCCAGCCGTCCGGCCGCGGCGAGCGCGGCCACCCGTGCGTGGATGGCCGGCACCGCCGTGTACCAGGTGGGGCGCAGCCGGCCCGATGCGGCGACGAACGTGTCGTCGGCGTATCCGGGCAGGCACACCACGCTGGCGCCCGCCGAGAGGCTGGACAGCACGGCGCCGACCAGGCCGTGCGTGTGGTGCAGCGGCATCACGTTGAGGCACCGGTCCCTGGCGGACAGGTCGAGCGTGGTCGCCACGAGGGACGCGGCGTACTCCAGCGCGGCGGTGGTCACCGGGACCAGTTTGCCGGCTCCGGTGCTGCCGGAGGTGTGCACGAGCAGGGCGGTGCCCGGTGGCGCGGTAGCGGCAGGTCCGTCGATGCGGATGCCGGGCAGGTCGGGAAGGGCGGCGACGTCGAGCATTCCGGCGCTGTCCACGGGCAGCCGGACCAGCGGTACGCCGAGCTGGCGGGCGCCGGTCTCGTCCGCCGGCGTACCGGCGTCGGTGGTGACGAGCAGGACCCGTGGCGAGAGCCGACCCAGCTGCGCGACCCGTTCGTCCACCGTGCCGTCGGCGGCGAGCGGAGCGCAGCTGCCGCTGCTCGCCGCGGCGGCGATGACCGGTACCGCGGCCGGACCGCTGCCGGCCACCGTGGCGATGACACCGCCCGGCTCGACCAGTTCGGTCAGCCAGGCCGAGAGCGTGGCGGTCGAGGCCGCCAACCGGGCGTGGGTGAGCACCGCACCGATGTGCGACACCAGTGCCGGCGCGGACGGCGCCCGGCGGGCCCATCCGTCGAGTACCGCCCCGAGGCCGCGCTCACGCACGGGACACCTCCCTTTCCACGACCGGGTCAGGTCGACGGGGCGGGACCGGCCGCCGAGCCTCCAGCGCCCGCAACCCGATCACGTCGTCGGGCAGCGCGTCGGGCACGTCGGTGTCGAAGCGGGACAGCAGCCGGGTCCGCATCGTCGCCAGCGTCAGCAGCACGATGACCAACCCGAGGACCAGGTATCCGAAGCCGATGCCGCGCCCCGGGCCGACCCCGATGACCGTGCCGACACTGCCGGCCAGCCCACCGCCCGGCGCGAGCAGTGGCTCGAACAGCCGGGTGGCCAGCGGCGCGACCACCACCAGTCCGAGCGGGATGGTGGACCAGGCGATCATCTGGTTGAGCGCGAACACCCGGCCGTGGTAGCGCTGCGGCACCTTCACCTGGACGATCGTCGCGTAGATCCCGTTCACCAGAGCCAGCCAGAAGAACATCCCGGCCAGCCCGGCGGCCGCGACGGCCAGGTTCGGCCGCAGCCCGGCCACCATGCCGAACCCGCCGAGCAGCACCCCGGACACGAGCATGCCGTACATCCGCCGCTGCCGGGGTCCGCCCCACAGCGCCATGGTGAGGCCGCCGAGCGCCGCGCCCGCACCGCCGATGAACGAGACGGTGCCCAATGTGGACAGTGAGCCGAAGGAGAGCACGAGCGGGAAGATGAGCAGGATCAGCGCGGACAGGAACACGTTGAGCAGTCCCATGTAGCCGAGCATCCCGCGGAAGTACCGGTTGCCCATCGAGTAGCGCCAGCCGTTGACGATCTCCATGGCCAGGGACTCGCGGTGCCGGTGCGGCATGGTGGCCGGGAACCGGACCACCGCGACGGTACCGACCGCGATGACGAAGCTGACCAGGTCGAACAGCAGGATCCCGGAGAGGTCGAAGGCGGCGAGCACGGCGGCCGCGATCAGCGGTACCACGAACTGCGCGACCCCGATCGTCAACTGCACCACGCCGTTGGCGTGCCCGAGGAAGTGCTTCGGCACCAGCTGCGGCACGGCCGACGCGTACGCCAGTCGCTGGAACGTCAGCGCCACCGAGAGCCAGCCGAGCACCAGCCAGATCTGCCAGAGTCGCACCTGCCCGGTCAGCGCCAGGAACGCGAACACCGCCTGGCCCAGACCGGCCGCCGAGTCGGCGGCGAGCATCACCATGCGGCGGTTGCACCGGTCCACCACCGCTCCGGCGACCGGCGCGACGAGCAGGCCGAGCATGCCGACGATCCAGGCCAGCGCATACCACTTCAGCGAACCGGTCCGGAGGTATATCCAGAGCGGGACGGCGAATTCGGTGAGCGCCGATCCGGTGATCGAGCAGAGCTGCCCGGCCGCCACCGCGAGGAAGCGGCGCAGGCTCGGCTGCGGCCCGCGCGGGGCATGGTCCGGTGCGCCGGTGGACGCGCCGGCCAGCCACCAGCTGGCGTCGGGCCCGCGCGCCGCGGCGGTCAACCGGTCCGTCGTGCCGTCAGCCATCGCCTGATGGGTACCGGTGACGATGGCGGCCAGCTCGTCCTGCCGGTACCGCAGGAAGTAGTGCCCACCCTCGTCCAGCACCACCAGTGCCGCGGTACCGGTGAGGAAGTGCCACTCCCGGAACCGCTCCTGGTAGTACTCGGTGATCGGGTCCCGTTCGCCGACCACTGAGATGATCGGTGCGCGCAGCGGCGGTACCCCCGCGTCAAGAAGTTCGGTGAAGTAGTCCTCGCCGGCCCGCGAGTCGCCGCGCATCACCCGGACCATGCCGAGGATGTCCTCGCTCGGCAGCCCGGCCAGGTCGGCGCCCATCGAGCGCAGCCAGTTGGCCCAGTACCGGTCGCTGCGCAGCCGTTCCAGCCGGGTCAGCCGGGCGAACGCACCGAGGATCCCGCGCGTCGGCAACGCGAACGGGAAGCTGCCGCCGATGTAGACCGCTTCCAGCTGCCGGCCGGCCGCCTCCAGCCTGCGGGCGATCTCGACGGTGAGCGCGCTCCCGACGCAGTGGCCGTACAGCACCAGCGGTCCCTCGACCCGGGCCAGCACCTCGCCGGTCACCTCCCCGGCGACCTCGCCGAGCGGCCGGCTCTGCTCGTCGATCCCGAGATCGTGTCCGGGCGGCGCGACGGCGTAGAGCGAACAGTCGCCGGGCAGCGCGTCGGCCAGCGGCTGGTATACCACCGCGCTGCTGCCGCCGTACGGCACGCAGACCAGTGACAGCCGGCGGTGCGCGACCGGCCTGGTCAGCTCCCAGAGCCGTTTCGTGGTCGGCTCCCCGGGTTGCGCCGCCGGTGTGTCGGGCTGGATGAGCTCGGCCAGCTCGCGGATGGTGGACCGGGCGAACAGGTCCATCACGGTGACCCGGGGCGCGTCCGGCGGGAGCAGCCGGCGCAGCCGGGACACCACCCGGGTGGCGAGCAGCGAGTGCCCGCCCAGGTCGAAGAAGTCGTCGTCGATACCGACCCGTTCGACCCCGAGCACCTCCTGCCACAGCTCGGCCAGCAGCCGTTCCAGCTCCGTGCCCGGTGCGGCACCGTCTACAGTGGACGGACCGGCGGTGGGCGCGGGCAGCGCGGTGCGGTCCAGCTTTCCGTTGGGAGTCAACGGAAGCTCGGCCAGTGGGAGGTAGGCGGCCGGCACCATGTAGTCGGGCAGGGCGCGCTTCAACCCGGTACGCAGCTGGTCCGGATCGGGCCGGGTTCCGTTGACCGGTACGACATAGGCGACCAGCCGTTGGTCGCCCGGACTGTCCTCGCGCAGGGCGACGGCTGCCTCGCGTACCGACGGCTGGTCCCGCAGCGCGGCCTCGATCTCGCCCAGCTCCACCCGCAGTCCACGGATCTTCACCTGGGTGTCGATGCGGCCGAGGAACTCCAGCGCGCCGTCGGGCCGGTACCGGGCCAGGTCCCCGGTCTTGTACAGCCGGCTCCCCGGCGGCCCGTACGGATCCGGTACGAACCGCTCGGCGGTCAGCTCGGGACGGCCGAGGTACTCCCGGGCCACGCCGACCCCGCCGATGTGCAGCTCGCCCGGCACGCCCACGGGTACCGGCCGCATCCCGGCATCCAGCACGTGCAGCTGAACATTGTCGATCGGCCGTCCGATCGGTACCCGGGCCAGCCCGGCCAACAGCTCCGGCCGGCAATGCCAGTGGCTCACATCGATAGCTGCTTCGGTTGGCCCGTAAAGGTTGTGTAGCTCGGCGTCGAAGCGCGCGACGAACCTCCGGGCCAGGTCGGCGGGCAGTTCCTCGCCGCTGCAGATCACCCGGCGCAGGGAAGGGCAGTCACCGTCCTCGGCGAGAAACGCCGCGAGCATCGAAGGTACGAAGTGCGCGGTGGTGACTCCTCGCGCCGTGATGAGCTCCCGGAGGTAGCCGGCATCCTTGTGCCCGCCGGGGCGGGCCAACACCAGGCGGGCTCCGGAAAGCAGCGGCCAGAAGAACTCCCACACCGAGACGTCGAAGCTCATCGGTGTCTTCTGGAGCACCACGTCGTCCCGGGTCAGCCGGTACTCGCGTTGCATCCAGTGCAGCCGGTTGACGATGCCGCGGTGGGTGTTCACCACGCCCTTCGGCCGGCCGGTGGATCCGGAGGTGTAGATGACGTAGGCCGCGTTGTCCGGGCCGGCCCCGGCCCCGGGGTCGTCGGCCGGCTCGCCGGTCAGGTCGTCCCGGTCGAGCACCAGCGTGGGCAGGTCGGTCGCGGGCCGTACCCGTCGTTGGGTCAGCAGCGCGGCCGGGCGGGCGTCGGCGAGCATGAACTCCAGCCGCGCGGCCGGATACTCCGGATCCATCGGCAGGTAAGCCGCCCCGGCCTTGAGCACGCCGAGCAGCCCGACCACCAGATCGAGGGAGCGCTCGGCGCAGACCGCCACCCGCGCCTCCGGCCGCACGCCCAGGCGGCGCAGGCGGTGCGCGACGCGGTTGGCCCGCGCGTTGAGCTCGCGATAGCTCAGCTCCGCCGACTCGAACCCCACCGCGATCGCGTCCGGCGTCCGCGTCGCTTGCGCCGCAACGAGTTCATCCAAGGTGGTACCGCTGGGGAAGTCCGCCCCGGTGTCGTTCCAGGTGGCGAACTGGGCCCGCTCGGCGGGGTCGAGCAGTGGCAACCTCCCGACCGGAGTGTCCGGGTCGGCCACGATACCGGCGAGCAGGGTGGCGAAGTGCCGCCCGATCCGCTCGGCCTGGCCGGTGTTGAGCCGGTGCCGGCTGTACTGGAGGCTCAGTGACAGGCCGGTCGGGCCGTCCACGGCCTGGACGTGCAAGGCGTTGCGGGCGGCGAAGTTGCCGGCCATCCAGTCGACCTCGGCGTGCACCCCGGGGAATGCCGGACCGTCGCGCTCGGGACGCTGCCGGTAGCTGAGCGACACCGGTGCCAGCGAGGTGGCCGGCTGCACCCCGGCGACCGCACGGGCCAGCGGTACCTCCCAGTGGGTGTACCGGCCGCGCAGCTCGGCGTGTACCCGGGCCAGGAACTCGCGGAACGGCAGGCCGGGCTCGATCGCGGCGGACACCGGCAGCTCGTTGACGAACACGCCGATCGCGTCGCGGTGTGCCGGAGTACGCGTGGACAGGTCGATCGCCACCGAGGGCTCGGCGTTGCCGTACCGGTGCAGCAGTGCCAGCAACGCCCCGAGCAGCAGCTCGAACCGGGACACCCGCAGCTCCCCGGAGAGCTGCCCGAGCCGTCCGTCGAGTTCGGGGTCCGTGGCCAGGCTGACCGACTCCCCGTCGCGCGCGGTCGGCTGGCCGGCCAGCCCGGGCAGGACGGCCGGGGCCGGATGCCACCGGCCGGCCCAGAACCGCTTGGCCGCCTCGACCGCGTCCGCGACCCGCAGCCGCTCACCCTCGACGTGGTCGGCGTACGGGGCCACCGGAGGGAGCTGCGGTGCACCGCCGCCCACCCGGACGGCGTACCGGGCGGCCAGGTCACGTACCAGAACGTCCTTGGACTCGCCGTCGAACACCGCGTGGTGCGCGGTGCACAGCAGCCGGAACCGCCCCGGTCCGAGCGGGACGAGGGTGAACCGGGCCAGCGGCCCCCTCCGCAGGTCGAACGGGCGTACCACCTCGTCCGGTTGGGTGGTGTCGGCGACCCGGATCTCCACCGGGTGTTCCGCCTCGATGAGGCGGAGCGAGCCGTCCTCCTCGCGGAACGCGGCGCGCAGCAACGGGTGCCGGGCCACCACGTCGGCGCACGCGCCGAGCAGCGCGTCGACGTTCAGGTCACCGGAGAACGTGATGGACAGCGGGATGTGGTAGCTCGACCCGGCGTCCACGACCTGTTCGGTGAACCAGATCCCGTGCTGCGCAAAGGAAGCGTCGGTCACGATCCCTCCAGACGGTTGTCCAGGTAGCGCCGGAAGCGGTGGGCCAGCCCTTCGACGGTGGGTTGGTCATAGGCCCGGCGGTTGTACACCAGCCAGCCGGCCATGGTGCCGTCCGGATGGTCGGTCAGCGCCAGCTCCGGTACGCTCCGGTCGGTCTCGCCGGGCGGCAGCGGCCAGTCGAACATCAGCTCGCGGGGCAGCTCGAAGGGCGTCGATTCGAGTCCGGGGATGCCGGGCTCCCCACCCCAGCTCTCGAACCGGAACCAGGCCGGGTCCGGGACGGCGCGGCTGAACTCCTCGTACGGGTAGTACTGGTGCTCGGCCGCGTCCAGCACGGTCCGGCGTACCCGGGCCAGCAGCTCGGCGTACCGTGGCGCCCCGCTCGCGTCGACCCGCAGCAGCAGCGACTGCACCAGGCAGCCGATCACCCCGTCGAACTCGGGCCGGGTCCGCCCGGGTACCGGCGACATCACCACCACCTCGGGTACGCCGGCCCACTCGCACAGCACGTCGACCCAGCACGCCAGCAGAGCCATGTAGGTGGTCGCACCGTGCTCGGCCGCGATCGTGCGCACCCGACCGGCCGTCGTGGCCGGCACGTGCAGGGGGAGTGAGGCACCGGTGTACCGGTCCGCCGGCCGCCGGCCGGGCGCGTCGACGATCGCGGCAGGCGCGCCGGCGAGGGTACGGCGCCAGCGCTCGCGCGTCGACGGCCACCGGGCCCGCGCCCACGCCGACACCTCCGCGGCCCGCAGTGGCAACGGGTCGAGCGGGTACGGCCGGCCGGCCACCAGCCCCGCGTAGAGCGTTCCCAGCTCGCGCAGCAGGATCCCCATCGACCAGCCGTCGAACACGATGTGGTGGACGCCGAGCACGAGCACGTACTCGTCCGGACCCAGGTGCACCACGAGTGCCCGGAACAGTGGCCCGCGCACCAGATCGAACGGGCGCTCCAGCTCGGCGCGGACAAGGTCGAGCGGATCCCCTTGCGCGACAAGGGAGGTGAAGTCCGGCGGGCATTCCGCCAGGACGGCGGCCCGGCCCCGCGACGGAAAGACCGTGCGCAGCGCGTCGTGCCGGGCGGCCAGCCGGTTCAGCGCCTCGCGCAGCGCGCCGAGGTCGAGCCGGTCGGTGACGCGCAACGCGACCGCGACGGCGGAGACCGCCCGGGGTTCGGGGGTCTGGTGCATCCACCGCAGGAAGTACTCAGCCGGGACGCGGTCAGCGAGTCCCCGCCGAGCGCGAAGAAATGGCCGTCCGCCGGAATGTCCGGGCGCTGGAGCACCCGCGCCCAGAGCGCGCTGAGCGCGGCTGCGGTGCCCGATCGAGCGGCCGGGCCAGCAGAACCCGCCGCGAACCGGGCCCGCAGCTCCCGCTTGAGCACCTTGCCGGAGTCGTTCCTCGGCAGCGTCTCCAGCGGCTGTATCATCGCCGGAATCTCTTGCGGGGAAAGCCTTCCAGCCAGGAAGGCGCGCAGCTCCCCGACCGGTACCGGTGCGCGCAGCACCACCGCCGCGGCGACCATCGTGCCCAGGACCGGGTGCGGTACCCCGAGCACCGCCGCCTCCGCGACCGACGGGTGCTCGTAGAGCGCCGCCTCGACCCGGAGCGTGGAAACCTTGTAGGCGCCCGATTTCACCACGTCGCTGTCCCGGTCGACCAGGTACAGGTAGCCCTCCTGGTCGAGGTAGCCGAGGTCGCCCATCCGGGTCCAGCCCTCGCGGAACACCGACGTGCTGGCCCCGGGATCGGCGTAGTAGGTGCGCGGTGCGGTCGGCGAGCGCAGCCACACCTCGCCGACCTCACCGGGGCCCAGCGGCTCGCCGGGGCCCAGTGGCTCGCCGGACCCGCCGGCGATCATCAGCTCGTCCGGATCCGGCTGGCCGACCGCCGACGGGTGGTCAGGATCGAAGATCATAACCGTCTGCGCCGGAGCCGCTTCGGTGGAGCTGTAGTAGTTCACGATGTCCGCGTTCGGGAACGCCTTGACCAGGCTCGCCGCCACCGCCGGCGGCAGGGCCGCCGCGGTGGAGCCGAGCAGCAGCACGCTGGACAGGTCGTACCGCTGGTGAGCGCCGGAGTTGACCAGATCGATCGCCATCGCCGGAACCAGGAACACGGTACCGACCCGGTAGGATTCGACCAGCTCGCCCAGCCGTTCGGCGTCGAAGCGCGGCATGGTCAGCGCGGCCGGCTCGGCGACCAGCGCGTTGAACAGCATCGTCTGCGCCGCGTTCGTACCGATCGGGAACGCGTGCAGGAGGTGCCGGGAGTGCGCCAGGGGCCGGCGCCGCATCCGCGGGTCGTATCCGTACGTGACGTTCGCGTGGGACGCGCTGACCCCCTTGGGCCGCCCGGTCGTCCCCGAGGTGAACAGGATCTGGGCCAGGTCGTCCGGCCCCACCTCGACGTCCGGCGGACCGGAGCCGGCCACCGATCCCAGCGGCGCCGTCCAACCGGGCCAGGCAGGCGGCGTGGCATGCGGTCCGTGCACCAACCCGGTGGCACCGCACAGGTCCAGCATCGTGGTGACCTGACCGGCCGGCAGCCGCGCGGAAACCGGTACCGCGACGCCACCGGCCCGCTGCACCGCGCAGTACGCCACCGCGTAGTCCAGCCAGTCGACCTCGTCGAAGACCAGCCCGATCCGGTCGCCCCGGGCCACCCCGAGCCCGGCCGCGACCACGTCCACCCGGTGCGCCCACTCGCCGAAGGTCAGCGAGCCGTCGCCGGCCACGATGATCGCCACCCGCTCCGGCTCCGCCGCCGCGCGTGCGGCGAGCAGGCCCGGCACCGTCCCCCCCGGTCGCTCAGCCATGGGATACCACCAGGTCTCGTTGCAGCAGAACGGAAGCGCTCGGCTCGTAGCCGGTCTTCCACAGGTGTGCCAGGGTGAGCAGCAGCGGCAGCGGCTCGCCGGTCACCAGGTCGGAATGCTTGCGCAGCAACAGCTGTAACAGCTCCTGGCGCAGGTCGTTGGTCTGGCTGAAGGTCATCGACTCTTCGTGCCGGCGGTACACCTGGCCCGGTACCGGCAGCACGTCCGAGGCGTATCCGGCTTTGTGCAGGCGGATGTGCAGGTCCCAGTCCTCGCACGCGGGCAGCTCCTCGTCATACCCGCCGACGGCCGCGAGCGCCTCGCGCCGGTACACCCCGGTGGCCCGGGCGTGCGTGTTGACCACCAGGCTCACCGGCCCGGCGTACCCGAGCGGCGCCTGTATGTGGTCGAGCAGCCCGATGTAGCGCAGGTAGCCGACCAGGTAGCCGAGGTCGGGGTGGGACTCCAGCGCCGTGACGGCGGCGGGCAGGAAACCGGGCGGCAGCATGTCGTCGGCGTCCAGCGGCACCAGGTAACGGCCCCGGCTCGCCCGGATGCCGGCGTTGCGGGCCGCGGAGAGGCCGGCGTTGCCCTGGCGTACCTTCACCACGCCGTCGAGCCGGTCGAAGGCCGCGATCGTCGCCGGCTCGGTGGAGCCGTCGTCCACCACCACGATCTCCAGGGCCGGATGGCCGGCGCCGCGCGCGGACGCGACCGCTTCGTTGAGGTACCGACCCTGGTTGAAGAGCGGGATCACCACGGAGACCAGCGGGTCGCCGGCGGCGCGGCGGGCGGCGGTGGCCACCCGGCGTGGCGCGCACGCGGCGTCCCGGTCCCAGCCGGCCGCCGCGGCGGTCGCGGCGCGGGCCAGCCGCCCGGCCGTCTCCGGCTGCCCGCACCGGCCCAGCAGTACGCCCGCCAGTGCAGCCGGATCTCCTTGCGGCACAACGGTTCCGGTCACCCCGTCGTCGACCAGGTCCGCGCCGGTGCTGCCCCGCGGAGCGATCACCGCATAACCACATGCCATCGCGAAGGCCGCCGACGTGGGGCAGTCGGCGGCGCCCTCGGACAGCACGCACTGGGCACCGGCCGGGGCCAACGTGTCGACTGTCCTCAGTGGACCGTCGTACCGCAGCGCGTCGCGCAGCCCCGCTGGCAGCCGCCGCCGCAGGTGGAGCCAGTACGACCGGCCGAGCGGGTCGGTCCCGGTGTCCTCGCCGCGCAGCACGAACCGGAACCCTGGATCCGCCTCAAGAACCCGGGCGGCGGCGGCCAGGAACGTGTCCAGCCCGGCTCCCGGGCGCAGCGGACCGAGCCACCACACCAGCCGTACCGCTTCGGGGTCGGGCCGACCCGGCGGCGTGGCTGGCACGGGCGGGCACACCGCCGGCGGCAGCACCACGTCGGCGTGCTCTACGCAGTACCGCTCGGCGAACGCGGTCAGCGGCCGGTCCAGCCGCGCCGGCCGGTGCGCCTCGGGTCCCTCCTCCGCCGTCGCCCACGGGTTGCGGGTCACCACGAGCGTGGTGCCGGTGAACTCGCCGAGCAGGCGCTTGGCCCGGATCGTGGTGAGCCCTTCGGCACCCGCGTCGAGGAACTCGACGGTGTCGAGGGAACGCTTGCCGTGCAACGACTTCAGCGCGTCGTAGACCTGGTCGGCGTACCGGTGGGCGTCGAGGTGGTACCGGTGGTCCGCGCGGGTCTGCTCGACCCGTACCCACCTCGGCGAGCCGGTCGCCAGCAACTCCCGTGCGCGGACCGCGCTCAGGTCTGCACTGAGCAGGTGGACCTCGTGCCCGGCCCGGGCCATCGCCCGCGCGGTGGCGAAGACCCGGGCGCCCGGCCCGGTCAGTCGGTCGGACGCCAGATCCCGGCAGACATAGACAAGGTGCATCAGCCCAGCGCACGTCCTTGAACCAACATCTCGCCACCCCCGTGAGCGATTACGTTGTTCGGTTACGGTAGGTCAGCATCACATCGGCGCCGGCCCGTGTCAATACCTGTTGCTTCGTGGTTTGTTGGAGGAAGGGTAGGTTTGGGATATGTTGACTTCGCCATCCTGACCAGGACTTCCGCGAGCGGCATGGCGGTGAAGGAGGGCAGCACCAGGTCGGCGGCGAACGGCAGCCGGGCGGTCACCTCATTCGGGACGGCCACGCACCGTAGTCCGGCCGCCCGCGCGGCGGCCACGCCGTTGGGCGAGTCCTCGAACGCGACCGCCTCGTCCGGCCCGACCCCGAGCGCGTCGAGAGCGGCCAGGTACACGTCCGGTGCCGGCTTCGGTCGCCGACCGTCCACTGTGGACAGGACGGCGAACCGGTCGTGTACGCCCACCCGGCGCAGCTGCGTGTCGACCCAGTCGGCCGTCGCGCTGGACGCGACGGCCAGCCGTAGCCCCAGTTCGGCAGCGGCGGTGAGGTAGTCGCTCACTCCGGCGCACAACGGCTGGAGCCCGACCAGCGCCAGGTGCTCCGCCCACCACGTGGCCCGTACCCGGTCCCGGTCCACCGGACCGACCTGCCCCTCCAGGTGCGCCAATACGGTCGCCACGCTCGACTGGGTACCGATCGCCGCGTGCCACAGCTCGACCGGCAGCACTACGCCGTACCCGGCGAGCACCTGTTCCCAGGCGCGCAGCGCGGGCGCCTCGGTGTCCACGAGCAACCCGTCGAAGTCGAATATCAGCGCGCTTACCGTCACGCTGGCAAGGCTAGGCGGTTGATGGCGGGCCGGCGGGGTACACCGACGTAGATGGAAGGAGGCCGATCATGGGTATCGGCGCGAGCCTGTTCCTGATCGCCGCCGGCGCGATCCTCACCTTCGCGCTCAACCTGCACGTGGGCGGGGTCAACCTGGACACGGTCGGCTGGATCCTGATGGTCGTCGGTGCGATCGGGCTGATCGTCACGATGGTCATCTGGGGTGGCCGGCGCCGCACGGTCGTCGACCGCGGACCGACCGAGTACCGCCGGGTGGAGGAGCGCAGTGACCTCGGACCGCCCGACACGTTGTAGCTAGCCCGCGTCCACCTCCCCGGACTGGCCGGTGGCGTCGGCGCCCAGGGCGTCGGCCAACGCGGTGAGCGTCCGGGTGAGGTGTTCGCGTTCGGTCGCGGTGAGCCGGGCCAGTGCCGGGCCGAGCCTGGCCCGGACCTGGTCCGACATGCCCTGGAAAGCCTCCCGGGCGGTGGCGGTGGGCTGGAAGTACCACACCCGCCGGTCGGTCTCGTCGCGCACCCGTTCGACGTACCCCCGGTTCTGCAGCTGATCGCAGACCAGCACGATCGCGGCCGGCGTCACCCCCAGCGCGCGGGCCAGATCGCGGCCGTTGACCCGGTCCAGCCGCCAGATCGTCCGCAGCGCGCGGAACTGGGGCATGGTCAGGTCCAACCGCAGCACGGTCTGCATGGAGCGCGCCGCGAAGGCCTCGGTCAGCCGTTGCAGCGCGACCGCCACCGGGTCCGGGTCGGGTCGGCGTCTGCTCATCACCGGAAATGATACACAGTTCATCATTGACTAATGATTTAGCTTAGCTATACCGTCAAGCGCGTGTTGATGATCCCGCGCCGCCCGCCCTGGCGTTCGCCCGCCGACCAGCCGCCGTGGGCCCGCCCTGCCCTGCTGGCCGTGGCCGCACTGGCCGCCGTGCTCTACCTGTGGGACCTGGCGGACAGCCGGTTCCATGGGTACTACTCGATGGCGGTACGCAGCATGACCGGCAGCTGGTCGGACTTCCTGTTCGGCTCGGTCGACCCGTCCGGCTCGGTCACCATCGACAAGGTGCCCGGATTCCTGTGGCCGCAGGCGTTGTCCGCGCTGGTCTTCGGCTTCCACCCGTGGGCACTGATGCTGCCCCAGGCGGTCGAGGGCGTGGTGTCGGTACTCGTGCTCTACCGGGTGGTACGCCGCTGGGCCGGGCCGGTCGCCGGACTGGTCGCGGCCATCGTGTTCACGCTGACCCCGATCACCGCGGTGATGTTCGGGCATTCGCTGATGGAGGACCCGGCGCTCACCATGTGCCTCATCCTCGCGGCGGACGCGTGGCAGCGGGCCGTCGACACCGGGCGGCTGCGCTGGTTGGTGCTGGCCGGCGTCTGGGTCGGGGTCGGCTTCCAGGCCAAGATGCTGCAGGCATGGGCGGTGCTGCCGGCGTTCGCGGTCGGCTACCTCGCGGTCGCGCCGGTACCGCCGCGCACCCGGCTACGCCACCTGGCGACGGCCGGCGCGGCGACACTGGCGGTTTCCGCGGTCTGGCTGGCGATCGTCACCCTGACACCGGCCACGCACCGCCCGTACATCGACGGCAGCACCAACAACAGTGGGTACGCCATGGTTCTCGGCTACAACGGGTTGGGCCGCTTCGGGATCCACCTCCCGGGTGCCTTGGCCGCGCAGGCGTCGACCGGCCCGGCCCCGGTACCCCCGCAGCTCGCCCAGTTGCTCCCGCACACCGGCAGCGGCGGTTGGGACAAGCTGTTCGACGGCTACCTCGGCTCGCAGGCCGGCTGGCTGTACCCGCTGGCCCTGGTCGCCCTCGTCGTCGGGCTCATCGAGTGGGGTCCGGCGCGCGGCGGGTACCTGATGTGGGGCACCTGGCTGGTTGCCACGGGGGTGGCGTTCAGCGCGGGGCAGGTCGCCCATGCCACCTACCTGGCGGCACTGGCCGCACCGGTGGCCGCGTTGACCGGAGCCGGCCTGACCATGCTGTGGCGGCGGTACCGGGCCGGCGGCGCATGGGCCTGGCTGCTGCCCGCCGTTGTGGTCGCCGAAGTCGGGTGGGCGGTGTACCTCGCCGAGCGGTACCCGTCGTTCCTGCCGTGGCTGCTGTTCGTCACGCTCGGGCTCGCCGTCGCCGGAGCCGGCGGGCTGGCGGCCGGTCGTCGGTGGCCCCGGTACGCGGTGCTGGGACTGGCCGCCGGCATCGCCGCCATGCTGGCGTACCCCGCCGCCTGGTCACTGTCCACATTGGACTCGCGGTACGCCGGCTCGATGCTGGAGACCGCCGCCGGGCCGGCCGGGCAGGTGGACTCCGGGCCCCGGCCGGCGTGGCTGCCCACCGGTTTCGGCGCGCCGACCGGGTCGTTGAACGCCGAGCAACAGCGGGTGGTGGACTTCGTCACCGCACACCGCGACGGGGCGAGATACCTGTTCGCCACCGACACCTGGAGCACGGCCGCGCCGTACGTGCTGGCCACCGGGCAACCGGTGCTGCCGATGGGCGGCTTCACCGGGGAGATACCGGTACCGACGCTGGATCAGTTCCGCGACCTGCTCGGCACCGGGCAGTTGCGCTACGTCCTGCTGTCCACGCGGGGTTTCAGCGTGCTGAGCCTGCTGGGCGGCTCGGCACAGGGGACCGAGGCCGGTGCGATAGCGGGCTGGGTACGCGAGCACTGCCAGCCGGTACCCCTGGAAAATGGGCTCTACGCATGCGGTCCGGCATCGTGAGTGGTGCCGTGGCCCGCCCGGGGCGAAGGCGGACCGTGCGTCAGCCGGCGCCGGTCAGCAGCCGGCGCAGCCGCTCCTGACCGAGGGACAGCAGCAGGGTGGGCAGGCGCGGGCCGCGCTCGGCGCTCACCAGCAGCTGGTACAGCACCCGGAAGAACTCCTTCTGCGCCGCCTTCACCTCAGCGGTGGGCGGGTCGTCGAGGGCCAGCCCGAAGCGCAGCTTCGGGGCGCCGTAGACCAGCCGGGTCAGCGCCTCCAGGTTCCACTGCCCGGCCATCCGGTCCAGCAGGACATCGATGTCCTGCCGCTGCTGCGGGGTGAGCGCGGCCAGCAGCGCCGGGTCCGGCTCGTCGCGCACCCGGGTGCGCTGGTCGGCGGGTACCTCCTCGGTCACCCAGTTGGCCGCCAGTTGCAGCCGGGGCGCCAGATCGTAGAGGGTCAGGTCGGCGCTCGACCGGTCCATCGACCGCAGGATCCGGGTCATCTGCGTCGGGTCCCCGGCGGTGATGTCGTAGACCGCGCTGAGCACCCGGAACGAGACGGTACGGCGCGGTTGCGGCAGCTCGCCGAGCGAGGTACGGACCGACCGGTCCAGCGCGGCCGCCTCCCACGGCTCGGCCCGGTCCTCGGCGACCTTGGCCTTCAGCTGGTCCCACTCGTCGTACGTGCGGGCCGCGTCCGGGCCGAAGTCGATCGTGATCGCCTGGCTGGGCCGGCGGCGGGCGTACAGCCACCGGACGATCGGCGCCTCGAAGACGCGCAGCGCGTGGGCGGGGGTCGGAGCGCCGCCGGCCGAGCTGGACATCTTGGCCGCCCCCCGGGTACCGACGAACGAGTACCCGAGGTAGTGCGGCGGGGCACCGCCGAAGACCGAGCCGACCAGGTCGGTACCCACGTCGAAGGACGAGCCGGGGGAGGAGTGGTCCACCCCGGCGGCCTCGAACGTGACGCCGTACTCGGCCCAGCGCATCGGCCAGTCCACCTTCCAAACCAGCTTCCCGCTGCCACCCGTGCGGACGTCGACCGAGCCCTGGTGGCCGCAGAACCGGCAGCGGTACCCGACCACGCCGTCGGCGTACCCGGTCACCGCGGTCTCGTCCTTTCCGCAGTTGGTGCAGTAGACCTTGTACGGGTAGTAGTCCGCCGCGTCCGGCTCCGCCTCGGTCAGCGTGGGCGCGGCCGTCCGGTACTTCGCCAGTACCCGGTCGATCTCCTGGCGCGCCTCCAGTGCCTGGATCACCCGGTCGGCGTACCGGCCGGTGCGGTACTGCTCGGCCTGGCTGATCTCGTGGATGTCGATGCCGAGCAGACCCATGGCATCCCGGAGCGGTGCCTTGAAGTGCTCCGCCCAGCTCGGGTACTCGCCGCTCGGGTCGGGTACGTCGACCAGCGGCCGGCCCAGGTGCTCGGCCCACGACTCCGGTGTCCCGGCCGGGATCTTGCGCAGCCGGTCGTAGTCGTCCCAGAACAGCAGATGTACCGACTCCCCGCCGAGCCGGCGGACCTCCTCGGTGACCAGGTGCGGCACCATGATCTCGCGCAGGTTGCCCAGGTGGATGGGGCCGGACGGGCTCAGTCCCGAGGCGCAGACCACGGGCTGACCGGGGTTGCGGGCGAGTACCACCTCGGCGGTACGCCGTACCCAGTCATGGTCTTCGGCGGTGGACAAGGTTCCTCCCGTTCGGCGCGGTCCTACGGGTACGCGACCGTCCACAGTACCGTGGCGGTTATGTCGCTCGTGCTTTCGGTCAACCTGGGTGTACCACGAGAGGCGTCGCACGCCCGGCTGGGGGTGACCGGCATCGACAAGCGGCCGGTCGACCATCCGGTCGAGATCCGCGACCCAGGCCCGAAAGGGGTCGGCGGCAGCGGTCTGGTCGGTGACGCCGTCTGCAACCTGCGCCATCACGGTGGGACCGAGCAGGCGGTGTACGCCTACGCCCGCGAGGACCTGGACGACTGGGCGGTACGGCTGGGCCGGGAGCTGTCCAACGGTTCGTTCGGGGAGAACCTGACAGTGCGCGGCATCGACGTCACCGGGTCGCTGATCGGCGAGCGTTGGCAGATCGGCGAGCAGGCCGTCATCGAGGTGACCGACCCCCGCATCCCGTGCGGCAATTTCGCCGGCTGGCTCGGCGAGCGGGGCTGGGTGAAGACGTTCGCGCAGCGGGCGAGGCCGGGCGCCTACTTCAGGGTGGTACAGAGCGGATGGGTGCGCTCCGGTGATCCGATCGCGGTGGTGCACCGGCCTGACCACGACGTCACGGTCGGGGTGGTGTTCCGCGCGCTCACGCTGGAACCGGAGCTGCTTCCCCGGCTCCTGGACGCGCCGACCCTCCCCGCGGGCAGCAAACGGCGCGCCCGCCAGGGCCAGCCGTTCGATCTTGACTAACGTTCGCCGCCCGCGAGGTCGTGCAGCTTGCCCCGGATGCTGTCCGCGTTGGCGTGGCCCAGGTCGCTGAGGATGTCCACGGCCCGTTGCCACGCGTCGCGGGCGCTGTCGCGGTCGCCCATCGCGTGGTAGGTCTCGCCGAGCCGGGCCAGCGTGTCGGCTTCGTGGTAGCGGTTGCCGATCCGCTGGAATAGCTCGATGGCCTGCCGGAAGCAGCTGACCGCCTCCTCGTGGTGGCCGAGGTTGTGGTGTGCCAGGCCGATGCTGTCCAAGGTGTCCCCGTGCCCCTGGTCGTCGTCGATCTCCCGGTACAGCGCGAGGGCCTGCTGGCAGTAGGTCAGCGTCTGCTCGTGGTCGCCGAGCAGGATGTGCAGCCAGCCGACCTCGTTGAGGGCACCGGCGAGACCGGGCAGGTAGCCGGCGATCCGGTACAGCCGACAGGCCTCGTGGGCGTGGTGGAGCGCTTCGGGTAGCCGACGCTGATGTTCGAGTACCCACGCGAACCTGACGTGGATCGGGGCCTGGCCGGCCTCGTCGCCGAGTTCGGTCAACAGGTCCAGCGCCTGCTGGAAATGGTGGTATGCCTCGTCGTACTGGCCGAACCGCACATGCGCGCGACCGATCTCCATGTATATCCGGGCCTGCGCGGACCGGTCGCCCAGCCGCTGCGTGGCGACCAGCGCCTCGTGCTGACTGGCCATCCAGTCCTGCCAATGCCCCTGCCGGTCGAAGAAGGTAGCCAGCAGCTGCGCCAGTTGCCAGGCGTGGGTGTCGAACCCGGTCGTGGTGGCGCGGCTGACGGCCCCGAGCAGGACGCGACGTTCGGCGGTGAGCCAGGCCATCGCGTCCACGCGGTCGGCGAGGACTTCGGCGGTGACTCCGGGCTGGGGTGGGACGAGGCCGACCGGCTTGTGCGTCGGATCCAGCAGCTCGTCGGCGTGGTCCGCGGTGTGCAGGTAGTGGTCGAGCAGCCGGTGCGTGGCCGACCGGCGCTCAGCTTCGGGCTCCTCGGCCTCGGCGCGCTCGGCGGCGAAGGCGCGCAGCAGGTCGTGGAACGTGTATCGGCCCGCGGTGTGCTGGCTGACCAGGTGCGCGTCGATCAACTGGTCGAGCAGGGTCTGCGCGGCCGGGGCGGAGATACCGGCGAGGCTGGCCGCGGCGGCGGCGGTGATGTCGGGCCCGGGGTGCAGGCCCAGCAGGCCGAACAGCCGGGCGGTATCGGCGGGCAGGGTCTGGTAGGACCAGGAGAACACCGCACTGACATCGGTGCGCGAATCTTCGCCGCCGAACGCGCCCAGCCCGCCACCGGCCTGGTGCAGCTGCTTGGCCAGCTCGGCGAGGGGGAGCGCCGGATCCTGTGCGGCCCGGGCGGCCACGATGGCCAGGGCGAGCGGCAGCCGGGCGCACGCGCCGATGAGGTCGTCGACCGCCGCCGGCTCGGCCCCCACCCGGTCCCGGCCGAGGCGTCGGGTGAGCAGGTCCCGGGCCTCGGCATCGGTCAGCAGGTCGAGGGTCAACGGGCGGGCACCTTCGGCGGCGACCAGGCCGGTGAGCTGGTTGCGGCTGGTGACCAGGGCCAGGCAGCCGGGCGCTCCGGGCAGCAGCGGCCGGACCTGGTCGGGCGTGGCCGCGTTGTCGAGCAGCACGAGCACCCGCTTGCCGGCCAGCAGGCTCCGGTAGAGGCCGACCTGCGCCTGTGGGCTGGCCGGGATCCGCTGTGCCGGCACCTGGAAGGCGTCCAGGAACCCGCGCACCGCCTCGGCCGGGCTCATCGCGGGAGCGCCCGGATCGAAGCCGCGCAGGTTGACGTAGAGCTGGCCGTCGGGGAACCGGTCGGTCACCCGGTGCGCCCAGTGCACGGCGAGGGCGGTCTTGCCTACGCCGGCGGTACCGGCGATGGCCGAGATCACCGCCGTCGTGGTGCCGCCAGCTCCGGCGGCCTCATGGAGAAGCGCGTCGAGCTGGTGCAGCGGCTGTCCGCGGCCGGCGAACCCGTAGACGTTGAGCGGGAGCTGCGCCGGGGTGACCTGCCCGCTGGCCGGTGGCGACGGGCTGGGGCTGACTGCTGGGAGCGGCTCACCACGCAGCATCGCCTGGTGGAGCCGTTGCAGCTCGGGCCCGGGGTCCAGGCCGAGCTCGTCGGCGAGCCGGTCACGGGCCCGCTGGTAGACATCGAGTGCCTCGGCGGTGCGGCCGGACCGGTACAGGGCGAGCATGTGCAGCTCGACCAGGCGCCCCCGGACCGGGTGGTCGGCGCCCAGCCGGGCCAGCTCGGGTAGGAGCTCGCGGTGCCGGCCGAGCTGCAGGCCCGTGCCGATGGACTCCTCGACCGCCTGCAGGCGCTGCTCTTCGAGGCTGGCGCACAGGCGCTGTCGCTGCCGGTCCGAGGCGGCGGCCTTGTGCAGTGCCGGGCCGCGCCACAGGGCCAGCGCTTCGCCCAGCATCCGGTCCCGCTCGCCCAGGTCGGTGGTCGCGGTCGCGTGGCTGAGGAGGGTATGGAAGCGGTGCGCGTCGATCGTGTCCGGGTCGACCCGGAACAGGTAGCCGTCCCGCTCGGAGAGCAGCTCCGCGTTGGCGTTGGGCGCGCCGACCCGGGTCAGCGTGGCGCGGATCCGGGCGACGTGTGCGTGTATGGCCCGGCGGGCCTGCTCAGGCGGGTTGTCGTCCCAGAGCAGCTGGCACAGCCGGTCGACCGGGACGACCCGGCCCGCCTCCAACAGCAGGATCGCCAGCAGGCAACGCTCCTGCCTGCGGCCCAGCGTGTGGATCTGCCCGTCGTCGGACTCGATCTCGATCGGGCCGAGGACGCGGAACCGCATGCGCGCACTGTATCGGCGGGTACCGACGGTTTGCCAACGGGTATGCCAACAGTCAGGCACTACCGTACGGCGTAGGCGGACAACGAGCTCACCTGAATGGCGGCGGTGGGGCGTTGACGGCGGACGCCTCCGCGGCACGGGGGAGCGGAGTCAGCTGTCGTCGGCGCCGTCGCTATCCCGGCCCGGGTACCCCCCGCCAGCGGTACGCGCCGGGGGTAGAGGCAGTCGACGATGTCCCGGGCCCAGCGCATCCGGGGGACGGCCAGCTCGGGGTAGTCGCCGTAGGTGGCCGCCATGTCCGCGGCACAGCCCCGGGAACCCCCGTGGGTACGCAGCGAGTGCTGGATCGCGGCCGCCACCTCTGCGCCGGTTGGCTGGCCGGTGACGGACAGATCGCTGACGAACAGCGCAGCCGCCCGGGCGGCGGTGATCGGGTCGGTTGTCGCGATCATGGCTCATCTCACTCCTCAGTCCGTTCGGATGGTCACACCCGTACAGACCCGGGTGGACCCCGGAACTCATCGCTTCGTCGGGGATCCGCCAGTGGGACTCCGGTGCCGGACCCGCCCCGCGGCCGGGTCCGGCACCGTCCCGCTCAGCTGGTTGACTGTGCTCGCCTCGCCAAAGACCGGCTCGGCTGCGCTCAGTCGGCTGGGCTGGCTGACTGTGCTCGCCTCGCCAAAGACCGGCTCGGCTGCGCTCAGTCGCCGGCTCGGCGGATCACCGCGGCCAGGTCGGTGACTTCGGCGTCCTCGATCTGGTCGGCCGCCCGGGACGCGATCTGGGCCAGGTCGCCCAGGCGCACCTCCGAGCCGTACGGGCTGTGCCGCAGCGCCTCGGCGAAGTAGGCCGCCGCGTAGCAGACCCGCAGCCGCGGTGGCGCGGCGGTGAAGGAGCCGCCCAGGTCGCTGACGGTCACCGTGTCCGACGCCTCGTGCGGCTGCTTGCCGACCGGGTCCTGCCAACGGATCTGGGCCTGGGCCACGGTCCCGGACGCGCCGGGGCGCAGCCGTACGGTGTAGAGCGCGGTGACGCTGTGCCCCGGACCGACCTCGCCGCCGTCGACCCGGTCATTGCGGAACGACGAGTCCGCCAACAGCCGGTCGTCGTACCCGATCAGCCGGTACCCGGCGACCGTGTGCGCGTCGAAGGTCACCTGTACCTTCGCGTCCAGGGCCCGGATCGTCAGGGCTGCCGGCAGCTGTTCCACGAACACCTTCCGGGCCTGGGCCAGCTCGCTGAGGTAGACCACGTATCCGTCGCCCTTGTCGGCCAGCTGCTCCATGAGCGCGTCGCCGTAGTCGTTGCCGACGCCGACCCCGAGCAGCGTGATCTGCTTGCTGGCGGCCTCGCGTACCTGGGTCAGGATCGGCGCGGCCGCGGTGTCGCCGACGTTGGCCAGCCCGTCGGAGAGCAGGATGACCCGGTTGGTGCTGCCGGCGCGGAAGCCTTCCCGGGCCACCCGGTATCCGGTGACCAGACCGGCCTCCAGGTTGGTGCTGCTCTGCACGTTCAGCTCGTCGACGGCCGCGTGCAGGTCGCCCCGCTGGGCCACCCGGGTCATCGGCCGGACCACCCGTGCGTCATCGCTGAACGTCACGATCGCCACCGAGTCGGTGGGGCGGAGCTGGTCGACCAGGGTGTGCAGGGCCTGCTTGACCATGTCGAGCTTGCCCGGGTCGCCCATTGACCCGGAGACGTCGATGACGAGGGTGAGCGCGGCGTCCGGTCGCCCGGTCCGGTCCTCCGCCCGGGTCTGCAGGCCGACCCGCACCAGCCGGACGTCCCCGTCCGAGCCGGGGTGGTGGGTGCCGGGCAGCCGGGTGCCGTCGAGCCCGACCGTGAAGCCGTTCCCGCCCGGCTGTGGATAGTCCTCGCGGAAGGAGTTGACGAACTCCTCCGGCCGGATGTTCCGCGGGTCCGGGCGCTGGCCCTGGTTGATGAGATTGCGGGCGTACCCGTAGGACGCGGTGTCGACATCCATCGCGAATGTCGACCGTGGATCGACGGCCGGGTCCACCTCGGTGGCGAAGCCGTCCTGTCCGTAGCCGGAGGTGTCGGTCGGCGTGGGTGCGCCACCGCCGAGGTGCCCCGGCGCCGTGTTGGGTGGGCCGTGCGAGGCGCCCCGGTTGGCCGCGGCGCAGCCGGACAGGGCGGCGCACGCGGCGGTCAGCAGCACCAGCACGGTTCTGCCGGTCGGTCTCGATGTCATCTATTCCTCCCCGTGAATGAGGTGTTGATGACATTGAGACGAGTCCCCGGTAACAACGGTGCCGTCATTGACCGATACGCAACCCGACTGTGAGCATCGGTGACCGTACCGCCGACAAGCCGTTACCGCCGCGGCACCCGCGCCGTGACCTTCATCGGCTCGTATGGTCTACAGGACCCGGCTGCCGTACATCTCTCCCAGCGGGTCCGCGATCAGCTCGACCCGGGTGCCGTCCGGGTCCCGGAAGTAGACCGACGTCCCACTCTCCAGCTGGTAGGGCACCCCGGCCGCGTCGAGGTTCGCCCGCAGGCGTGCCCACCGCTCCGGCTCCACCGAGATGGCCAGGTGGTGCAGTCCGCCGAGCACCTCCGCGTACGGGCCGAGGTCCAGACCGGGGAAGTCGAAGAACGCCAACAGGTTGCCCTGCCCGATGTCGAAGAAGAAGTGGTTGGAGCCCTTGTAGTCCCGGTTCTCGAAGATGTCGGTCAGCGGGAACTGCAGCACCTCCTGGTAGAACCGTACGGTCCGTTCGACGTCGGCGCAGAGCACCGCCACGTGGTGTATCCCGCGTGCCGAGGACGGTACCCGGTCCGGCTTGAGGTAGGTCTGCCTGATCCGGGCCCGTTCCGCCTCGATCGCGGCGAGGTCGATGTCCGCCATGCGTACCCGCCTTCAGATCCGGAAGAACTGGTTGAGGAACACCTCGGCGACCCGACGGTCACCACGGATGGTACCGGCGTTGGCCCGCCCGAACGTGGTGAGCACGAAGCTGCCCGGGTCGAACTCGACAACCGCCGGCAGGTCGTCGACGCTACCCGGCTCGTATCCCATGCCACCCGAGCCGATCGTGACCCGGTGCTGCCCGGCGTTGGGGCCACCGAGGACCCGGATCCCGATCCGGTACGGCTCGGTGCTCTCCGGTACCGAGGTGGTCGCCTGCCACAGCACGAACATGAACGGCACCAACAGGTCGGCCGCCTCCCCGGACAGGCCGTGCGCGCGCCCGAGCGCCTGCCGCACATCCCAGGAGTGCACGCCGTAGTCCATCAACTGGAACGCCGGATAGAAGAACGCCGGCAGCGGTCCCATGTAGAAGTGCGGCACCTGGAGACCGCCCCACTCGTCCGGGCCGAGCGCCTCGAAGATCTCCATCATCTTGTCGAAGTCGGTACGCAGCCGGTCGATCAGCTCGTCCTGTGGCGTACCACGGAAGGCCCGCGCCTGTTCGTTCACCCGCCCGGCCATGCCCGGCAGGCCGTAGGCCGGCACCACCTCCGCCTTGCTGCGGGCCGCGTCAAAGGCCGTGAAATACCCTTCGGTGGTATCCACGAGGTGCCCGATGATGTCGCGGACCTGCCACTCGGTGCACGGCGTCGCCATCTCCCACACCGCCGGCTTGTCGGCGAGCGCGAACATGCCCTCGGCCTCCTGGCGGACCACTCGCAGGATGGTCTCCTTGCCCTCATAGCTCATGGCATTCCAGTTGCTCATGGCTGGCTTCTCTCTGTCGATCGGGTTCGCGCCCGGGAAAGGCGCCGGCACGGAACCGCACGCATGCTGAAGCCGACCCGTTGCGGCCAAGTCTTGAAGATGAAGGCTGCCACCCGCGCCCACCTCCAGCGTGCGGGCGGATTCCGCTATCCCGCCTCTCACGCTAGAACGTGCCACGGCGGTGTCAAGGTCGAGCCCCGCCCTCGGCCCGCTGGCCGAGGCGGTAACTAGGATGCCAACATGGCCGCCACCCTCCCGCCGAGGTAGCCGCCTGGAATGATCCCCGGCGACCCGAGGAGTGGACCTATGGACTATGTGGTGGCGCCGGTCGGCTGGGTCGAGTCGCCGTTGGTGGACCGGGCGATGGCACCGAAGCAGGGGGATGAGGGCGCGCCCGAGGCGTGGCTGGTGTTCCATCCGGAGGTACGCGACGGGTTGCGCGGTCTGCACGCCGGCACCGACGTCTTCGTGCTGACCTGGCTCGACCGGACCAGCCGGGACGTCCTCCTCGTCCGTCCGCGTGGTGACCTGACCCGGCCGGAGACCGGGGTGTTCAGCACCCGGTCGCCGGACCGGCCCAACCCGATCGGGCTGCACCGGGTGACCGTCGTGTCGGTGGAGGACCTGCGGATCCGGGTACGGAACCTGGAGGCGCTGGACGGCACGCCGATCGTGGACGTGAAGCCGGTACTCGGCGGCATCGACGAGCGTTGATCTGAGCCTCAGTTCGCCGGGTGGAAACATTCATTGACTGTTCTGGATCGGTTGTCTGACTCTGGCTGCGACAACGGTCGTACCAGGAGGAGGCACCGGTGAACAGACACAGGCTCGGGACAGCGGTGGCGGCCGTGGTTGCCGCCGGACTGCTGCCCGGGATCGCGATAGTGGCGTCCACCGCGTCGGCCGCCACGGTCGCCGCGCCGGCCGTGCACCCGGCCCCGCCGGCCTGTCCCGACCTCACCCCGATCCGGGCGGCCGCGGACCACTGGATGTCCGGCCACAGCAGCTCCACCCCGAACACCTGGTTCACCGCGTTGTTCATCAAGGGCGACATCGAGACGTACCGGATGACCGGCGACACCAAGTACCTCAAGTACGCCACCGCCTGGGCCAACCACAACGGCTGGAAGCTGCCCCGCAACGCACCCAACTACGACGGCCCGGAAGCCAGCCAGGAATACATCGACCTGTACGAGCTGGACCCCGCGCACCCGGCCAGGGACATCGCCGACACGCTGTCCTACCTGAAGCGGCAGACCTCCCGGGTCCAGGGCGGCAAGGTCAGCGACCTCGACTACGTGGACGCGGTACGGCTGGGTGGCATGTCGGCGTTCGCCCGGCTCGGCGTACCCATGAAGCAACCGACCTGGCTCACCGCGATGGCCAGGATGTTCGCCTACACCGAGAGCCACATCTATGACAAGAAGGCTTCGCTGTGGTGGCGTGACTCGCGCTGGCGGGGTACCACCCAGCACTGGTCGCGGGGCAACGGCTGGATCGTGATCGCGCTGACCGACACGATCGCGGCCCTGCCCGCCGGTGACGCCAACCGGGCCCACTACGTCGCCCTGCTCAACGCGATGTTCACGAAGCTGAAGGCGACCCAGCAGGCCGGTGGTTACTGGACGGCCGACGTGGATCACCCGTCCGCCTTCCCGGCACCGGAGTCCAGCGGCACCTCGTTCTTCACCTATGGCATCGCCCGCGGCATCCAGCTGGGTTACCTCAACAGAGCGACCTACCTGCCGGTCATCCAGAAGTCGTGGAACTGGTTGCGTACCAAGGCTCTGCGCTCCAACGGTGTGGTGGGTTACGTGCAGGGCCCGTCCTCGCACCCGTCCCAGCACCAGCCGATCAGCCCGACCGCCACCTCCAACTACGGTGTCGGCGCCTTCCTGATGGCCGGCGTCGAGGCATCGAAGCTCGTGACGCCGGGCTGCGCGCCGGTCAAGTGAGCTGACGTGGCCCCGCCCGGCGCTCGCCGGGCGGGGCCACTGACTGTGCTAAAGGCGCAGCAGTTGCGGTACCACCGCCTGGAAGTACAGCGCGGCACCGGGTTTGTAGTAGTGCACGCCGTCCCAGCGGTAGTTCAGGTCGCTGGCGATCGCCGGGTCGGTGCAGAACTCCTTCGGCGGCTCGATCACGTGCACGTTCTTCGGATCCGCGGCCGCCGCCGCCCGAAGTACGTCGTTCACGTGCCGGGTACGCCCGTCGTCGCCGCGCTCGGGCCAGTAGCCGGCGCTCCCGTTGACCGGCCGGTAGCACGGCAGCAGGGACAGCGCCACGGTCGCGCCGCTGTCCCGCAACGCCGCGATGCCCCGCTTCAGCGCCTCGGTCAGGTGGGCGTCCCACTGCCTGGAGCCGAAGGTGAGGGTACCGGCGTCCGTGGTGACGTCGAACAGTTCCCATGCGCCGATCATCACCAGGGCGATCCGCGGGTGCTGCTGCTTGGCCGACACAGCCCAGCGGGAGGCCCAGCCGGCACAGCTCTCGGAGAGGTCGCGGCGCTCCCCGCTGCGGCTGGCCACCCGGTCGAGCAGGACTCCGCAGCCTTCGATGGTGGCGTCCGAGACGGTGATGTACTGCCCGAGGTCGGCCGGCTTGTTCACCAGCAGGGTCATGCCCTGCGAGTCACCGAACACGGTGACCGTGGGCGGACCCGACGGGTGCGCGCTGGGTAGCGTACCGATCGTCCTGGCCGGGCCCGGATCCACCGGCGCCTTCGCGACCGGTACCGCGGCCGAGGCGGTGAGCTGGAACCCGACCACGACACTGACCGCGCCAGCGACCGACGCGAGCGCGATGCGGCGTACCGGGGGCTGGCGGCGGGCCCGGGCGGCGGTGCGGAACGGCCGCTCCACGAAGTGGTACGACAGTTCGGCCAGTCCGATCGACAGCGCGACCCGGAGCAGACCGTTGAGCCAGCCGGTGACCGGGACGTCCACGCCCGGGCGGGTCAGCACGCAGACCGGCCAGTGCCACAGGTACACCGCGTACGAGCGCTCGCCGAGCCAGCGCAGCGGCCCCACACCGAGCACCCGACCCAGCAGGCTCGCCGGGTGCCCGGCCACGCCCACCAGCCCGGCCGCGAGCAGCGCGATCACCAGGAACCCGCCCCGGTACAGTGGTGCGTCGTTGTCGTGCAGCAGCAGGGCGATCACCACGAGGGCGGCGAGCGCGCCGAACCCGGTCGAGTCGAGCCACCGGCTTCTCGCCGCACCGAGGACCGCGCGGTGCCACCATGGGCGTACCGCGAACGCCAGCGCCGCGCCCACCAGAGGCGCGAGGGCCCGGGTGTCGGTGCCGTAGTAGACCCGGGACGGGTCGGCCCACGGGTCGTACCACAGGGCAGCGGCAACCGTCGATGCGGCGATGAGCACCGCGAGGACCGCGAGGACCACCCGGCGGGACGTCCGGAGCCGGGCGAGCAGGATCATCACCAGCGGCCAGACCAGGTAGAACTGCTCCTCCACGGCCAGCGACCACAGGTGGGTCAGCGGTGAGGGCCGGGACCCGCCACCGAAGTAGGAAGCTTTCTGTGCGATCAGCCACCAGTTGGTGACGTAGGTGAGGGCGGCGACCAGCTCGCCGCGCAGCGCCGCGGCCTGGTCGGTCAGCCAGAACGCGCCAGCCACCCCGACCGCGAGCAGCAGGGCCAGCAGCGCGGGCAGCAGCCGCCGGGCCCGCCGCTGGTAGAACCGCCTGATCGAGATGCGCCCGGCCTGCCAGCCCTCGACCATCAGCAGGCTGGTGATCAGGTAGCCGGAGAGCACGAAGAAGATGTCGACGCCGAGGAACCCGCCGGGCAGGAGATGCCGGCCGCTACCCGTGGTACCGAGGTGGTAGATCACCACCGCCAGGACGGCCAGGGCCCGCACGCCGTCCAAACCGGGTGCGTGCTGGAAGATCGCGGTGCGAGCCGAGCGCGACATGGCCAGACGCTAGGCGCGTCAATGAATGCGTTGCTCACGACTTCGTGCCAAAGTGCGATGGACCTGTGCCTGATCGTCTACTGTGGACAATTGCCCCGGCACGGCGGGGCGGTATGCTCTGACTACCCGCCGCTGCCCCCGAGGGGTACTACTCATGGACGAGCCGCCGACGTTTTTGGGTACCCATTCCAACTACGTGTTCGACCGCCACGCCGGCGAGCGGGACCGCCTGCGCTACCAGTACGAGCTGCTGCGCGAGGACTTCAACCTCTGGTTCGACGACGCGTTGCGGCTGGCCGGCCTGCCCGCCGATCCGGACGCGGCCACCTGGTCCGTGCTCGACATCGGCTGCGGCGAGGGGCATTACGCCCGCGAGATCGCCCGGCGCTACCCGTACGCGCGGGTGGTCGGGGTCGACTCGGACGCCTCGGCCATCGAGGTGGCCGCGCAGGCCGGGCCCGGCGTCGAATTCCTTATCCACGACGCCAAGCAGCCGCTGCCCGGTGGTGACTTCGACATCGCGGTGATGTGGATGGTGCTGCTCTACCTGCCCGACCGGCGCTCGGCCCTGACCCACCTGGCCGACGTCCTGCGCCCCGGTGGCGTCGCGTTGCTGGGCAACGTTCCGGACGAGCCGGTCCGGCTGGCGCACCCGGCGGCCGAGCGGATCCTGTCCGCCGGCCGGCCGCTGCTCGAACGGCTCGGCATGGTGGGTCTGGAGGGTGACCTTGAGCCGCTGCTGCGCGCGGCCGGGTTCGACGACGTGACCAGTGCGGTGCTGAGCTATCCGGCCGGCGGCCCGACCAGCTACGGGCAGCGGTGGTACCGGCATGCGAGATGGTCGATGCAAGCCGGCCGGGCCGCCTGCGTCCAGATCACCGGGCTCATGGACGAGGCGGAGTATGACCGGTGCCTGGCCGAGCTGGACGCGACACCGGTTCGCCAATTGTCCGGCGAGGTCCGGTTCCTGGCGACGCTCGCGAAATCGAGCTGAAGATCTTGACGCACTCGTCACCTGCTGGTTGGCCGGCAATCACCCACAACTGCTAGACACGGAAGCCATGACTCCTCGAACGAGATCAATGGCTGGCCTCACGATCGTGGTCACGGCCGCCGCCGTGGCGCTGTCCGCGAGCCCGGCCAGCGCCGCCTCACCCGATGTGGTGGTCAGCCAGGTGTACGGCGGCGGGGGCAACTCGGGCGCGACTTACACCAACGACTTCGTGGAACTCTACAACCGGGGTACCGAACCGGTCGACCTGTCCGGCTGGAGTGTCCAGTACGCCTCCGCCGCCGGTACCACCTACGCGGTCACCGCGTTGTCGGGCAGCCTCGCGCCCGGCTTGCACTACCTGGTCCAGGAGGCGGCCGGGGCCGGTGGCACCACGCCGTTGCCCACGCCCGACGCCACCGGCTCGATCGCGATGAGCGCCGCCAGCGGCAAGGTGGCACTGGTTTCCGCCACCACCCCGCTGTCCTGCGGTACCGCCTGCGCCAGTGCCGCCGGGGTACGCGACTTCGTCGGCTACGGCACGGCCAACGACTTCGAGGGCGCGGCGGCTGCGGTCCTGTCGAACACCACGGCCGACCTGCGCGCGGCCGACGGTGCCACGGACACCGACAACAACGCCGCCGACTTCAGCACCGGCGCACCCAACCCACGCAACTCCGGCGTGGTGACCCCGCCACCACCCCCGCCACCCGCCCATCCGATCCATGAGATCCAGGGCGCGACACACCATTCCCCGTTGGCGGGCAGCAAGGTGACCACGACCGGTGTGGTGATCGCCGTGCGCACCAACGGTTTCTGGATCGAGGACCCGCAGCCGGACGCGGACCCGGCCACCAGCGAGGGGCTGTTCGTCTTCACCGGCAAGGCCCCGACTGTCCACAGTGGAGACACGGTGAGCGTGGCCGGTACGGTCAGCGAGTTCCGGCCGGGTGGCTCGAACACCAACCTGTCCGGCACCGAGCTGGACGCGCCGACGGTGACGGTGACCGGGTCCGGCATGCCACTGCCGGCGCCGGCGAAGGTCGGGCCGGGTGGTCTGGTCGCACCGGTCGCGCCGCGTACCGACGCGCCCGGGGACCTCGAGGCGTCGAGCACCTTCGATCCGGCCAGCAACGCGCTGGACTTCTACGAGTCGATGGAGGGCATGCTCGTCGAGCTGGACGACGCGGTCGCGGTCGGCCCCACCAACCGGTTCGGTGAGCTGCCGGTGATCCCGGGCGGTACGGCGGCCCAGCGGACCAGCCGTGGTGGCGTCCTCTACTCGTACGCCGACCCGAACACCGCCCGGCTGATCCTGGCTCCGGGACTCGCCCCGGTACCCACCGCCAACGTCAGTGACACCCTGCCCGGCCCGGTGATCGGCGTGCTGGACTACAACTTCGCCAACTTCCGGCTCGACGTGCTGTCCACCCCGACCCTGACCCCGGGGCCGATCCAGCCGGAGGTCACCCGCAAGCAGTGGCTGCTGGAGCTGGCCATCGCCACCTACAACGTGGAGAACCTCGCGCCGACCGACCCGCAGGTCAAGTTCGACCGGTTGGCGCTCGGCCTCGTGCGCAACCTGTCGTCGCCGGACATCGTGTCGCTGGAGGAGATCCAGGACAACAGCGGCGCGGCCGACGACGGTACCGTCGCCGCCAACGTGACGCTGGACAAGCTGGCCGCCGCGATCAGCGCGGCCGGTGGCCCGGCCTACCACTACCGGGAGATCGATCCGGTCAACGACACCACCGGTGGTCAACCGGGCGGCAACATCCGGGTGGCGTTCCTGTTCCGTACCGACCGTGGAGTGTCCTTTGTGGACAGGCCGGGGGGTGACGCGACCACGGCGGTCGGAGTGGTACCGGCGACCCGGTTCCAGCCGGCCCACCTGACCGTCTCACCCGGGCTCATCGACCCCGGTAACGCCGCATGGAGCACCTCCCGCCGGCCTCTGGTCGGGGAGTTCCAGTATTTCGGCCGGCAGCTGTTCGTCATCGGTAACCACTTCAACTCCAAGGGCGGGGACCAGCCGTTGATGGGCCGGTTCCAGCCGCCGGCGCGCAGCAGCGAGACCCAACGGCACCTGCAGGCCCAGGTGGTACGCGGGTTCGTCGACCAGCTCCGCGCGGCCAACCCACGGGCGGCCACCGTGGTGCTCGGCGACCTCAACGACTTCGAGTTCTCCGCGACCGCCGACCTTCTCGTCGGGGACGGTTACCTGACCGACCTGCCGCGTACCCTGCCCCTGGCCGAGCGGTACAGCTATGTGTTCGAGGGCAACTCGCAGATCCTCGACCACATCCTGATCTCCGGTCAGCTGGCCAAGGAGCCCTACCAGTACGACATCGTGCACATCAACTCGGAGTTCGCCGACCAGAGCTCGGACCACGACCCGCAGATCGTCCGGTTCCCGTTCTTCCCGCTGTACGGTCTCCTGCCCTGACCCGGCGGTGGGAGGGTGCCTGGGCGGCGCCCTCCCACCGCCGGTCAATCTCGTGGATGACGATCAAGGTTCAACACCATCGCGTCATTAACCGGCGCATCATCGAACGGTTGCAATTCCCCGAGCTTGTACCAGCCCCATGACAGATAGGCCTGGACGGCCGGACTGTTCTCGGGTCGGACAAGCAGCGCGGCCCTCTCCTCCAAGCGCCCGATCAGCAGCGCGTCATGCAGAGCGCGGGCATAGCCCCGCCGCCGCCAAGCCTGGCGCACCATCATGTAGGTAATGCCGAACGTCCGTTGGCCGGTTTCGTCCAACAGCCGGGGGTCGACCGGCGTACGGAGGCCTCGCCACCAACCAGAACCGGCGGGCAGGGTGTAGCCGAGGGCGTAACCCACCAACTCGCCGTCGAGGCGTCCGGTAACCAGAACGAAGCCGTCGCGGGCCGCGTAGCCTTCCAGCAGCTTCCAGTAGTTCTCTTCCGAGAAGAACGGGTCGCTGAGTCGGTCAGCGTAGACCTCGGCGTAGACCGCCAGTAGATCGGCACGGAGCTGCCGCATGCCGCCGGCGTCATGACGGGTAACGACTAGTTTCGGGACGAGCGTGGCCACGAACGGTCCTCCGAGGGTCAGCGCTACGAACGAGCCACTGCCCGGTAGCGGGTCAAGAAGGCGGTGACGCCGTCAACCGCGGAGAAGGCTCGCAGCCGCTCGGCAACCTGAGCCAGTTCGGTTTGGAGGCGCCAACTCGCTACCTCGTCGGCCAGGTCGTCGAGCGCTGCGTTGGCTGTTTCAAGCGCGCCCTCGACCATTCGGCTGTCCAGGCGTGCCCGGGCCAGACGGGCGCGGTACAGCGCTCGATTGCGCGCGTGACGGTTGGTGTTTCCCGCGATAGCCTGTTCCAGCAGTCCTTCCGCTCGACGGGTCAGACGCAGCTCCAGGAGGCAGGTTCCCTCAACGCCGTCCAACTCGGCTGGGCCGAGGAATGCGTTCCATTCCTCGGGCGATGTATCCGTCGGCCGATCAAGTACCCGTCGTGCCCTGGTAATGGCTTTGTCGGCGCCGTGTTGGTCGGCAACGAGCGCTGAGGCCATTGCAACACGGAATTGTGGCATGGCCGGGAGGTGGCGTGACCCACCGGAAGCAGCCGCCACCACGGCCGCGGCTTCAGCGAAGCGCAGGGCCTCGCGGGGATAGCCGAGCACGCTGCTCTGAAGGGCCAGGTTCGCCAGCGCCCGCGTCTTCACTTCGGCGTCATCGGCTTGCTGGGCCAGCGCCAAGGCTTCGGTAAGCAGCTGCGGGCGACCTGGTGCTGTCCCGCGTCCAGGGCCAGCCATCCAGCGCAGATGTGCGCCCGTCCGGTCGCCCGCATGAACTGGGCACCAATCGGTCTGGTGTAAGTACCGTATTCAAGCAGAACCTGGCCGTCCCGTGCGGTGGCGGCAGCGCTCTGCCATAGGCCATCGCCGCCATGACGCTGATCCAGCGTGTGAAGGCGAGCAACGGCACGTCGCACGCGCGCCACATCTCCGCCGCCGACTCGCCCGACCGATCGCCCTTGACCGCCAGCATGATCCACTCCGGCCATGACCGGAGCCGTCAGGCCGAGATGAACGATGGTTCGTCGCCTCATAGAGTCAAACGGTACCGCCGCCTGGATGCGTCTGGCCTGCTCCGCCCGCGCAATGGTGACCAGTTCGCCGCTGGCACTCAGCGCCGCGTCGATAGCGCGAGCCGCCGCCAGGGTGCCGGGCCGGTGGCCGTTTTCGATCTTGCTCAGGTAGCCGACATCGAGTGGCGCCAGTTTGGCCAAGCCCCGCAGGGAAATGCCGCGTTCGGTGCGCAGACGCCGTACTGCCTCACCGAAGCTCTCGTCGCTGGCCACAGCCACGATTGTCCCGATTCCGTCGCTTGCGTTGTCAAGGTGCCGCTTCCAACTGGCAACACCTACCGCGATGCGAGCGATCCAGAAAGGCTGAGACCTGTGGCACCGGGGCGGGTGCTCGCGAGAATCGTCGGAGCGCGCTACTCCAGGCAAGGTTGTCTCCGGCACGAACGCCGTCCGCCTCGGTGCCCTCCAGGTGAGGTGTCGGGGTAAGGAGCCCAGGCGTGGGGACAACGTCTACGGCGGCATCGACTGACGACAGCGTTGACGTCGCCGTCGCTCGGCAGCTCGGCGCGCCCGTCCTGGTGATGGTCACCCGTGACGGCTGTGGATGGCGGGCCGAAGTCGCCGCCCTGGGCGTCGTACGTAACTCCCGCAGCCTGCACGGCTTGGTTCGCCGGGTACGGGCGTTACTGGGTACCGATGCCATCGACTACCAGTTCGATACCGGGGACGTCGAGCTTGACCAGCTGGTCAGGCAGATACGGCTAGCCCGGGAGGCGGTACAGGCGCATGGGGAACGAGCCCGGAAGCTGACCGGCGAAGCGCTGAGATTGCCGTGTGGCGGCTCTGTGCGGGATCTGGCTGTGCTCATCGGGCTCTCACACCAGCGGGTGCACCAGCTGATGCGGCAGATCTGTCCATAGTGGAGGATGAATGATGAGCGATACAACGCCGGCACACTTCGGCGCGGTCGCGTCCGATACTCGCGTTGAGGCGTACGACCGGAACGAGTTTGAGCCGCGGTTCCGTGAAGTCATGCGGTACGTGACGGAACGGGCATGGGCCGAAGGGCTGGAGGAGGCGGTCATGCCCGCGATATTCGATGTGTTGGAGGAAGGAGCAAGACGCAGGGAGGAGCAGTACATCGTCGGTGGTGTCACGCCAAGAGATGCAGGTACGGGCTGAAGAACATTGGGACTACTGCACCGAGAGGTGCACGTGGTTGACGTGGTCGCCAGCCGGCGTGCCGTCGCCGTGGTAGGTGCGCCAACCGCTGGAGGGCAGCCAGATCTGCCGGTACCAGATGACATAGAGCACGGCCAGGCGGCTGGCGTTGGCGAGCAACCACGCGGCCAGCCGGTCGCCGTATGCCTTGTCCGCGCCGCTCGCCGGCGCGTCCACGAAGGTGGTCGCGTTGGCGGAGAAGTCACAGGCCCGGCCGAGCGGGTGCTCGCCGAAGGAGCCGCTGCGCCAGCAGGACGTGTAGTGGGTGAATCCGGCCCTGCGGGCCTCCTGCAAGGCATGGAGGGTACGCGGGGTCAGGCAGCCGCTCGTGGTCGGATCATCGACCGAACAGGACTCGTGCGGCCAGCTGCCGTCCGGGTTGCGCGGTGCCGGGGTGGCCGACGCGGAGCCGCCGCCGAACCCGCTGGACGGCTGGCTGCCCGCAGCGGCCAAGGCTTTCTCGATGTCCTTCTTCCGCTTGTCCATCGCGGCGAGCTGGACCTGCTGGTTGTGTACCTCGGTGTCAATCGCGACAAGCTGCTCCGTGTAACGGGTCCGGGTCCGGGTAAGTTCGCGAAGGGTGCGGTCGTCCCGGCTGATCTGTTCCTGGAGTGCGGTCGCCCGGGACAGGAAGTCGTCCGGCGAACTGCCGTCCAGCAGCGTCATGAGCCCGGTCAGCCGCCCGCCCTTGTACACGGTGGTGACCACCGCGTTCGCCTGCACAGTCAGGTCGGCGAGCTGTGTCTCGGTCTGCTGGGCCTGGACGGTCAGTTCGGCCTGCCGCTGCTGGGCCGCGTCCAGCCGCCCCTTCGCGTCGTTGTACGCCCGGGCCGCCTGGTCGAGCTGGCTCTGCAGCGAGGAGTATCCGCCGTCCGGGCTCGGCGGGTCGGCGCGAGCACCGGTCGGTGTGCTGACCGCCAACGTTGTGGTCGCGAGCAGCACCACCGCGAGCAGGTAGCCGCGCCGGTGGCTGGTCGTCCTCCGGAAGAATCCGGCCACCCCGGCAGACTACTCGATATCCGGATCTACGCCAGTCGGACCGCCCGGCTCGGCGGGTCGCTGGCTCCGGCTTTCCAGCGCCGCCCGCAGTC